>AZIJ01017477.1_pt1 | contig 23310 bp, 18 predicted proteins | sample 359151 | NCBI WGS metagenome assembly AZIJ01 (sample SAMN02429718, study PRJNA222666) | marine sediment metagenome | biome: Sediment sample; isolation source: enrichment culture of sample MGS-ElMAX(UA) from oil contaminated site at the... | place: Egypt: El Max | collected 2013-01-23 | depth 9.22 m m | reverse complement strand
CCTGATAGGACAAGGGCCCTATGAAATTTGTCGTGTACAGAGAGCAATGAGTTTAAGTAGAGCGCCAAAAGCAATCATCGGCAATGCCAACATGGAAATGGAAAATTTCATGCCCAAAAATGCCACAATCCAACCAGTACTGGTTGTGCCGATATTGGCACCAATCACCACACTCATGGCTTGCGTGAAACTAAGTACCCCTGCTCCGACAAAACCAATCGCGGCGACAATTGTTGCTGTAGATGAATGCACCAGCAATGTCATGCCCAAACCTGACAGCATGGCTTTAAACGGTGTTGCCGTAAACCGTGTCAGTAACTCCTTCAAGGTCTGACCTGCAATTTCTTTAAGGCTATCAGTCAGTAACGTCATACCAATTAAAAATAGACCGACACCGCCACATAGTTCAGAGAGAATTTGAAGCACTACATTCCCCTATAAATTTCAAAAAAATTATGCTATTAAATGACATTTATTTAAATCTTGCGCCATTGAATTATTATCAAAGAATAAAAAAAAGCAGGCAGACTATTCAGGGAGTCATCTGCCTGCAAAAGGGAAACTCTTTACGCCATGGTATGAATCGTGTCTTTAAAGCGCTTCCAAGACACATAAAAAAACACTGACGCAATACCTAACAACCATACAAATGATGGCCACACCACATCGAATCCTGCATTACGGTATAAAATGGCCTGAGCCAAAGAGACGAAGTGTGTAGTTGGGGCAATCATCATGACCTGCTGCACAATTTCCGGCATGCTTTCGCGTGGAGTAGATCCGCCTGACAGCATTTGCATTGGAATTAGTACCAGCATCATTAACAAACCAAACTGCGGCATAGATTTTGAAACGGTTGCCATATAAATACCCATCGAAGTGGTTGCAAACAGTGTGAGTAAGGCGCCAAAGAAAAAGAGCGGCAAACTACCATCAATCGGGACATGCAATACACCCTGAATCACGACTTTTAAGCCAACAAATACTGCGATCAATACCACAAGACTCATTGACCAGACTTTGGACATCATGATTTCAAATACCGTTACTGGCATCACCATCAAATGTTCAATGGTGCCATGCTCACGTTCACGAATCAGCGCTGCACCAGTCAGAATAATTGAAAGCATTGCCACGTTATTAATAATCTGCATGACACTCATAAACCATTGATTTTCCAGTGTTGGATTAAAACGGGAGCGTATCGCCAAATCTATAGGCAGATTAGTAACTTCACGGTTACGCAGCACATATTCATTCACTTCAGACTGAATCATCTGCTGAATATAGCCTGCGCCCGACATGGCTTGAATCATACGAGTCGCATCAACATTCACTTGAATCTCTGCACTTTCGCCAGACAATACATCTTGCTGAAAATTGGGTGGAATATTTACTGCAAAAGTAAACTCACCTGCATCCATACCCGCATCCATCGTGCTAAGCGTTGTGGTTTTACTGGTAAAATTCGGAGGATAAAATGTTGAAGAAATCCGTTCCGACAAAGTTGAATGATCCTCATCAATAATCGCAATCGGCGCCATATTCAATGTTTCTTTTACAGCAGTTGATGATGTGTAAACTGATACAGTAAAGGTGTAAATAATTAACACCAACATGATTGGATCGCGCCAGAGACTCCAAAGCTCTTTACAGCCGAGCTGGTAGATATTCTGTAATTTTGTGAACATCTTATTGCTCCTGTTTCTTCAGCAAGGCAATAGCAGCAAACATTACTACCGGAACAGCCATGGCCATGATCCAAATGGCCTGTTTCAAATCATCAAAGCCCAAACCTTTATTAAAAATTCCACGACTGATATTGACCATATGCGTTGCCGGATAAATTTCCCCAAACCAGCGTCCAAACCCATCCAAAGACGATACAGGATTGATAATTCCAGCAAACTGCATAACTGGTATCAAAGTCCCAATCATGACTAAAAACATTGAAGCAATCTGGCTTTTGGTAATAGTAGATGCCAATAGGCCCATACCTGTGGCAAAAATTACAAACAAAAAAGAAGCTAAGGTCAGAGCAAAGAAGCTACCTTTTACAGGTACATCAAATAAAGTAACCATGACCAAACACATAAGGAAATAGTTCAACATTGCCAACAAGATATATGGAATCTGTTTACCAATTAAAAATTCTGTCCGCGTCACTGGTGTGACATACAAATTCACAATCGAACCTAATTCTTTTTCTCGCACCACAGATAAAGCAGTCAACATGGCAGGAATCAACAGTAATAATAAAGGCAATACTGCGGGGGTCATCGCAGGTAAACTTTTAATATCTGGGTTATAGCGGTAACGAGTTTCAACACTCACAGTACTAGATGTTTTATAACCACTTTGTTCCAATGCTTTTTGCATCAGCCAATACGTGTGAATCCCCTGCACATAACCTTGCACAGTTTCTGCACGCTGTGGCATCGCACCATCAATCCACGCAGCGACTTGCACCTGTTCACCACGAGCAACATCACGAGCAAAATTTGGCGGAATTTCTATCGCCAAGGAAATATCCCCACTACGCATACGCTGATCAATATCATCATAGCTTTGCAGCGCTGGCTGTTCGATAAAATAACGCGACCCTGCAATACTCATGCTGTAGTTTTGACTTAAGCTCGTTTGGTCACGATCCAACACAGCGAATTTGAGGTCTTCAACATCCATGGTGATGCCGTAGCCCATGACCAGCAGTAAAATTAATGACCCCATTAAAGCCATGGTGGCGCGAATCGGATCACGCGCCAACTCCAAAGATTCACGCCAGGCAACACTCAATAACCGGCGCAAACTGAATTTTTTTGGCTTGGCATTCAGTTCTTTACTGCCATTTGTTTCAGCAATACTTTTCGCCAAATCATTGGGCTGATCTTTAGTGCCTGCACCAGCATCAATCAAATAACCGATAAAAGCTTCTTCAAGTGTTTCAGCATGGCGGTTTTTTATCAGCTGTGCTGGTGACGCACTGTCAAGCACTCGTCCAGCGTGCATCATTGACATTCGGTCACAGCGCAACGCTTCGTTCATAAAATGAGTTGAAATAAAGATCGTGACCCCATCATTACGCGACAAATTGATTAAATAGCGCCAGAAATTATCACGCGCAATCGGGTCAACCCCAGATGTTGGTTCATCCAGAATTAAAATTTCAGGATTATGCACCAGTGCCACTGCGAGTGATAAACGCTGACGAACCCCCAAGGGCAAATCATCAGGCAGTTTTTCTTTCACATTCTCAAGATCAAAACGCTCGAGCATCAGTTGTACACGCGGCTCAATTTGCTCTTGTGGCACATGAAATAATTTGGCATGCAATACCAAATTCTGCACAATAGTCAGTTCGCTATACAGGGAAAAAGCCTGCGACATATAGCCCACACGACGCCGGGTTTCAATATTGCTGCCTTCAACGGGCTGACCAAACAGCCATGCCTGCCCTTCCGATGCTTCTAAGAGGCCCGTCAGCACTTTCATGGTGGTAGATTTACCGCAGCCATTTGAACCTAGAAAGCCAAAAATCTCACCACGTTTAATTTGAAAATTAACATGATCTACAGCAGTAAAATCTCCGAATTTTACTGTTAAATCTTTCGCTTCAAGTGCAAAGGTATCTGAACCATAATCTGGCAAGGGCGGGATCACGACAGGTTCATAACCGGCTTTTTTTTCTTCTGGCAGCAATTTAATAAATGCATCTTCTAAGCTGATGCTTTGGGTTTGACTGAGCAGCTCCTGCGGTGTGCCAGTTTTTAAAATTTCCCCATCATCCATCATTGCAAGCCAGTCGAAACCTTGTGCCTCATCCATATAAGCAGTAGCAACAATTACACTCATATGTGGACGAACTTTGCGAATACGGTTAATTAATTCCCAAAATTGCGCTCGCGCCAAAGGGTCAACCCCTGTTGTAGGCTCATCTAAAATCAGAAAATCCGGATCATGAATTAAAGAGCAGCATAGACTCAATTTCTGCTTCATCCCGCCAGAAAGTTTTCCTGCTGGGCGATCTAAAAAATTGTATAAACCTGTACTCTTGGTCAGTTCATCAATTCGTTTGCGGCGCTCGATGGCATCATGTCCAAATAACCGGGCCACAAATTGTAAATTTTCTTCAACAGTTAATGTTTTATAGAGGTTTTTTCCTAGACCCTGCGGCATATAGGCAATATATGGGCAGACCTGAATTCGATGATATTTATCTGCAATATCACCACCCAAGACTGTTACTTTCCCCTGCTGCACAATTTTAGCACCTGACAGCAAAGCCAATAAGCTAGATTTACCTACCCCATCTGGACCAATCAAACCAATCATGCAACCTGCAGGTAACGTTAACGACACTTTATTAAGCGCGACTGTTTTTCCATATTTCAGGCTGACATTTTCAATTTCTGCAACAAACGATCCTTTTTCAGATTGTTGTGTCATCATTTAGCTTTTTTCTCTAAAAATGTCGGCCACACTGCCTGATCATCAATTTTGATATATGCCACACCCGGCAAACCTGTTTTGACTTGTTCAATATTATTGTTTAATAAAGTCGGATCAATTTTCGCTTTAACACGGAACATCAATTTTTGGCGTTCGCTTTCAGTTTCCACCGATTTTGGTGTGAACTGTGCAGTATCTGCAACAAATGACACTTTGGCAGGAATCACCACATTTTTCGCGGCATCCAACACAATGCGAACTTCTGTACCAATGGCGATATGCCCTGCGACAGTTTCCGGCAAAAAGAAGGTCATATACACATCAGACAGATCAATCAGATTTAAAACACGTCCACCTGCTGCCACCAATTCACCCGGCTGTGCAACACGGAACTGCACTCTTGCTTTTAATGGAGCACGTAATTGCGCATCATCCATATCAAATTTAATACGTTCAATCGATGCTTTGATTGCATCAACTTGAGAATGAGCCGCTGAAACTTGACTTTTAGAGGCCACGATCGCACCTTGCGCACTTTGCACTTGTGCTTTAGCTGCGCTTAATACCGCTGCTACTTGCTGCGCAGAGGCACGTTCATCATCGAGTTGCTGCTTTGATGAGCCTCCCTCTTTGGCTAAAACCTCAGTACGCGCCAAACGGTTTTTAGCGGCCATCAATTCGGTTTCACGCTGCTGTACCATTGCCTCAGCAGCAGATTTTTCACTAATGCGCATTGACACTTGTGCTTCCGCTGTCGCAATCGCATCCTGGGCTTGACGCTGTTGTGCTTCCAATTCACGCAATTGGGCCTCTAAAGCAGAAATTTTAACCCGCGCCAAGATTTGACCAGGCTCGACAAAGTCACCTTCTTTAACCAAAATTTCTTCTAACTGACCAGATAGCTTACTAGATACGTTAATTTCAGTGGCTTCAATACGTCCATTGCCACTGACTAAGGCATCAGTGTCTGGCTTATTCATATTTTTCCAGATCAGATAAGCGACCAACCCTAAAACAACGATGAACCCAGCAATGGTTATTTTCTTAAAATTCATGTTTAATTACCCAATATTTTAAATTTTTTTTGCAAATGCGGTGTCACCACCCAAGGCAAAATAAAGACTGACATAGGACTGCATTAAGCTACTTTGCGTTTCAATCCATTGCTGTTCTGCACTAAGTAAATTGCGCTGTGCATCCAAAACGTCTAAATATCCCACAGCACCGTTGTCATAACGCAGTTGTGCCAGCCGTGCAGTTTCCTGGAAAGCACTGAGTCCTTGTTTCTGAATCCGTAATTGTTGATCTAAATATTTCTGTTGAACCAGTGCATCAGAGACTTCACGGAATGCGTTCTGTACCGTCTTTTCATACTCTGCCACTGCAATCTCTTTACGCACTTCTGCTAAGGTCAAATTATTTTTTAGACGACCCGCAGTAAAAATCGGCACACTGATACTTGGAGCAAACGACCAAACACTGCTGCCAGATTTAAATAAATCGTCTAAATCTGCACTGGCTGTTCCAAAACTGCCCGTCAGTGCGATACGTGGAAAAAATGCTGCGCGTGCCGCATAGATATTGGCATGCTTAGATTTAAGCATTGCTTCCGCAGCATGAATATCAGGACGGTTCAACAATAAGTCTGAAGGCAAACCCGTTTGTAGCATACTTGTTTTAAAAGTCACTTGATCTAAATCTGTTTTAGGCAAAGAAATCGGCTGTCCCACCAATTGCACTAAATAGTTTGCAGTCAGTGCACGGGATTTCTGTATTTCAGCCACTAAAGCTTGACCATTACTGAGCATTGTTTTTGCTTGCATGTATTCCACTTTAGAGCCTGCACCCACCTCAAAACGGCGCTTAAAAATTCGTACTGATTTTTCATAATTCTGTACAGAGCGCTGAGCAAAATGGATGCGTTTATCCAGTTCAGATAACGTTAAATAACTTTGAACAGTTTGCTGCATAATACTATTGCGTGCTGCACGCACATTGCTTTCAACTGCAAGAAATTGCTGCAAAGCCGCTTCATTCAAGCTGCGGATACGACCCCACAAATCCAGCTCCCATTGGTTCATGCCAAGACCCACAGAATACTGACTGGATGTCACTTCTCTACCGACATAAGATAAGTCGGCAGGCACATGACTGCGTTCCATGCTCGCAGTACCACCTATATTCGGAAAAAGTTCAGCACGTTGAATGTTATAAGCCGCTTGTGCTTCATGCATACGTAATGAAGCAATCTTTAAATCCTGATTCGCCACTAGTGCCAGATCGACAATATTAATAAGTTGTTGATCTTTGACATAATCAATCCAAGAAAGTGCTTGGTAAGAGTGCTGAGTTTGAATCGGATAATTATGAGATAAAGAAATTTTAGGCTTTTGATAAGGATCTATTTGTTGACAACCAGTAATACTGAATATAATTAAAAAACTACTATATTTTAATTGGGTAAATTGCATAATATTATTCACCCCAAAAATTAACAGAATGATAAAAATGAGAATTTGAAAACATATTTTTTAAATGAATATAAACTAACTGCTTCAATCTAATTTCAATATTAAAATTAGGATCTACCATCCAGTTATGAACTAAACCCATCAATGATGTTTTAATAAAATCATGTACCATTTCAATATCTACATTTCGTGATAATTCCTCTAGAGCTAATGCTTCTTTAAGCCATTTAATAATGTTTTCCTCACGCATATTATGAGATCTTACCAGATATTCATTTAAAATTTTATTTTGCTCTAAACCATAAAATCTCAACCAAAAATATGCTCTATATTTTTCACGATACAAATAAAAATCATCTGAAATACTTAAAATAAATGAATTAATAGCATCTAAACCATATTTATTATTAGTTGCAATTTTAGATTTCTCATTTAACCAGTTTTCCAAATAATTTAAAACTCGAACAAGTAATTGATCCTTAGAACCATAGCGCCGAGAAACTAAACCGCGACTGTATCCAGCATTCACACCTACTGCCTCTAATGTAACTGCATTAACGCCACCTTCTGATAGAAGCTTAATAGTCTGATTCACCATCTTAAAATCAGATTCAATTGCTCTAACCTGTGTCTTTTTCTTAAAAAAATCATTATTCAAGTTTTCTTTATGTTCTAAAACAGTTGAAATCTCAAGACTCACAACAGCCCCCTTCCAAAGACATATAAAAATATTGCTGTCAACAAATTTTCTGAAAAGAATATAAACTTAAAATAATAAAAGGTCAAAATTTATATTATAATATTTTAAATATCAATAAATAACAATAACTTATATTAAACATACTAATAAAAATAATAATAAAAAATACCGATCTTTTTAGTCGGCTTTGTTTCAATGGCACAAAAAAAAGTTGTTGCAAAACAACTTTAACCATAAAAAAATAACATTGACTGTAACTGAATTTATAATTATTTTATTAAAATTTTTTTAAACGAGACTTAAAATGAATTATCAAGACCTCTCCATTAAATTAATTCAAGAACAATATAAACTCAAGAATTCTAAATCAAAAAGTATATTAGTAATAATTGGCGGAATTGAACTAACGCGAAAAAATCAATCAATCAAAAAGCTAAGTGAATTAATGGATCCTAGATATTTAAAAATTAAGGCTGAAACCCCAAATAGAGTCAAAGAAAATAAATTAATTTGGCAACCATACATAAATGACATTCCAAAAAATGGACAAATCCTGTTTTTTTATGGGAATTGGTATACTGATTTACTAGCGTCAACTATATTAAATGATGAAAAAATACAAAATAATGCATTCAACGAACACTTAAAGCGTATATATGAATTTGAAAGTTACTTAAAAAATAATAATGTAGATATTATTAAAGTTTGGTTTGATGTTTCATGGAGCAAAGTAAAAATTCGCACAAAAAATATTGATATTATTAATAAAATCCAAAGAGTTCCACGTTTTACATGGGATGATTTTCCACAAAAAAAATGGAAAACTAAAACCTTATACAATCAAATTCAAACTTTAAGAAATAGATTCACCCACGATTGGGTAATCATTAATAGTGAAAACAATATAGAAAGAAATACACAATTTTCTCAATTAATACTTAAACATCTAAAACTACCACCTGTACAAATTAAGAGTAAATTAAAATATCAGGCGGCACCTATTCCTTCAAGTTTAACTCAAATAAAAAAAAGTGAAATTAGCCACATAGAGTATAAAAAAACCATTAAACAACTAGAAAGGAAAGTCGCAGATGTTCTACGTTATTCATCACATAACGTTGTATTAGTTTTTGAAGGTATGGATGCCGCAGGTAAAGGCAGTTCAATTAAGCGCATCATTAAATTTCTAGGGCTACACGAATATAATATTCATAGTATTTCAGCACCAGAAAATTTTGAACGATTACGTCCTTATTTGTGGCGTTTTTGGAATAAGCATTCAACGAATGGGGCACTTAATATTTTTGATCGCAGCTGGTATGGACGTGTACTTGTAGAACGTGTAGAAGATTTAATTAACCCAATAGAATGGCAAAATGCTTATGAAGAAATAAATCAGTACGAAAAACAACTGTCTGATACAAATACAATTGTTATAAAATTTTGGCTAGCAATTTCAAAAGATGAACAATTACGTCGTTTTTACAAGCGAAAAAATACACCTCAAAAAAGCTTCAAATTAACAGAAGATGATTGGCGTAATAGAGAAAAGTGGGATGCCTACTTACAAGCAGCATCAGATATGTTCAAATATACGAGCACAGATATTTCTCCTTGGCACATCATTGCCAATGATAGTAAATATGCTGCACGAATTGAAATTTTGCAAACTATCCTTCATAGCGTACAAAATAAAAATTTAGGTCACTTAGAAAACTTATAAGATTATATAAAGATATTTTATAATCAAATCAGGTGCCATTAGCATCTCGAAAGAATGAGTCCAAAAGCATTTGAAACAGGGCAGAATGAGGCTGTCTCATACTGGGATAACTAGAGCTGTCCCCTATGAACTCAAAATAATAGCCCTCTAGGTAAAGAGGTCCATTTTAATTTTGAGGCTGTATTAATTTAATATTCAACTTCTTTCAGTTCTTTAGCTAATAAAAATTTCCAAGCTCCGTTTTCATCAGGCTTGAAACTATACCTCCAATGTGCGAATAAGGCTGAAAACTCAAGTGGGAGATTGATTGCATAGAATATCTGTAACAACTTCTACCTGTTTCAATTGTTTAATTTCCCAAGTAAGAACCTCTATATCTTCAAATATACAGCATGTTATAGGTTGTTATTTAGTTCTTAAAATTATATAAAAATAACAATATATTGTATATTAATTGTAAATATACACAAGATATGGGGTATATCAATCTTGTTTAATATTTCAAAAAATTATAAGAATATTCAATTGATTGTTTTTTACACTTATGGGGACTATGGAAACGGCTTTTGATTTCAATGAAAAATTTGGCACACCTAAAAAATTGTTGTGTAAAAATTTTAATAAAATCCAAATCAGTGTACATCCTTATTTTTCTGGAATTTATCTTTGCTATCAAGAGGCTTTTAAATCCTTAAAAACTGATTTGTCTACATTAAATCCAAGTCTCGAACTTCACGTATGGAAAGATCCTAATTTCTCTGGTTTTACCATTACAAATAATTTTCAGTGGTTTCTATATTGGTCTCAGCATATACCAAAAAATATTAACGTACTTGTTCATTCTTTTCCTCAAGATGAGGACAAAATTGAGCTATTAAAAAAAGTGGCAAGTTCAGAATTCATAAAATTTCTGTCCTTTTATCATGAACTGGACCGACTTAACCCTAAAAAAATGCAATCGCTGATTAATGCCCATATTTCATCTGAAGTTATCCTGGCTTTAAACAAAGAAAATTCTTTCAAACCTCACCGTACTATGAGCTTGGATCTGCTTGCAGAACTGCTGTCATGCACACAAAATCAACTGAATTACCGCAATAAAGTTATAAACCGGAAAAGACAGAATGTGCTTGATCAACTGCAGCAAACCAGTGGAATTGTGCAGCAGCTTCTAAACAATCCCGACTTCGTTCTCACGCCAGATCAGCTATGGAAAGCATAATGTCAGAATCTAACCCAAGCCATCAAAATGCTGCTGATATTACGCGGGTATCATTAAAACAGACACTGGAAAAACTCTTTGGTGACGAGCAGCTCCAACGTACCAAACATATTCAATATGTTGCTGATTTACTGATTTCATATCCAACTGATCAATGTCTGGAAGGGCTGAATCTCGATCTATTAGATTTTGATCTAGAAACCAGTTCTGTTGTTGCTAGACCCGCTGCCTTGGTCTCCTCTCGAAAACATACTGTTCGCGCAACACCAGTCACTTGGTATGTGAACTCAATTGCACAATTAGCAAAGTCAGAAGAAAATGCGTTAATCTGGAATATCCTGGTCTTAAAAGCAGCAGTTTACCTAATTGCGCTTCCAGACATTCAACCTGAACTTTTTAAAGATGATCACACAGAACATTTCAACACTGTAAAACGTTTATTCCAGCGCTTCCGTACCGCCAATCGGGTTCTGAGTTCCGAAAAAGAATATCAAAATACTCCTGAATATATGCTTCTTTGGAAAAAGTATCTTAAAGATCCATCCCTTTCCTTAGTTGAATTTATTCGGTATTTGAATGAGGTTATTGATGAAGAACGTGATAAAGAGTCATCTAATGATTTTATGCAAAACCTGCTCAAAGTGATCCGCATCACCTTTAATTATGTTTTGGAAAATAAAGCAAAAATTGCCAAAGAGAGCATCGAGACTCAACTGCAACATGAATTTTTAGACGAAGATCAGCTGATTGTAGAAAGTTCAGAAATTAAAAAAGGGCAAAAATCTAAAGCTCTCAATATAGAAAAACAACTAGATGACCAAGATACACGTCAAATACTTGTAGACCCAACCATCGTTACCCCTCTGGCTGAATATTCAGAATCCAGCCAGAGCTATGTGCTGCCTCTGGTTGCCAAACATATTCAACGAAAAGAACATTTGCTGCCATACAGCAGCCTCTTTCCTAATATCACAAGTATAAGTGCTCTACTTACTGAACTATATAAAAATTACATTGTTGAAATTGAAGAAGACTCTAAAGACAAGGATAAAGAAACCAAAAAAAAGAAGGCATCCTTGATCCTGATGCTGTCATTTCTGACCGGAAATAAAATCCAGGAGTGGCTACATCTACAAAGTAAACGTGCTAAAAAATTGAATTCTCGCCAACAGATCAAGCAAAGCAATGGGCAATATTTTCTGAGAAGTAAATTTTCAATTTTTGAAAATAAGGATTTTGCTTATCCAGATGGCTTGCTCAACCAAACAGTTCATCTGGACATCCCGATCCCGAATTCATTTATTGCTTCGCTACGAGATGGTAACACCGTTACGGAAGAGGACATTCAGCAACATTTGAAACAGCTGAGAGCCAAACTTTATATTCCAAAATTATCATTAATAAGAATTAGCTCTCTTTTACATCAGACTATTTTGCAACGCACTGGAAATAAACAGCTTGCTGACCTTCTCACCGGTATTGATGCAAATAAGTCTTCTTCTACTTCTTATTGTCATCAAAATATCCTGACTTTACAGACTGAATATGTCTCAATTTTAAAAGAGCTGTGTGAGTCGTTATCCGATGACTACCAGAATATCGAATATGCTGCAGAAAAAAACTTTGGTAGCCGCAAAGCACCTACTTCAAATGTGATTCAAAATATCTTTGCCACACTCAAATTCAGAATAATTTCACAAAAAGAAGACGACTGGATAGCAATTTTCAATCATTACAATCTGTGGATGTGGCATTTCTTGTTGCTCTTTACTGCTGCACGACCCGTCGCTGAATTTCCAGGTTTTTTAAAAAGCTTTAACCTGAAAAGAAAAATATGCATGGTTTCTGATAAAGAGGTGGGTGGGCGTCAAGGCTATGGACGTTTAATTCCACTGGGTCATTTTGTCGCACAAGAACTCCAGAAATTCATAGAATTTTTACATTATTTTAAAACTCAAATTGCTCCTAGTCAGCCAGAAATTCCACAATATATTCAACATATTTTAGAGAGCAAGCTTCCACTTTTGAATATCTTTCAGGATGGTCAATGGCACCCATTAAGGCCATCAATTGTAAAAAACTTTCATCCTGAGTTAGGTTTGGAGCATGAAAACTGGCACCGGCATACTGCCCGTGCGTTTCTCAGCAATAAAATTAACGAAATTGAAATTTTAGCTTTATTCGGTCATGAACCGATGCAGCAAGAAGCTGCTCATCCTTATTCCAGCTTATCTATTTCACAATATTCAAGCATTGCTCATATTCTTGAACAAATGAAAGATCATTTTAATATTACCGGTATTGAACTAGATGTCCTCACTCAATAAACGTACTAAGCAAACTCGAACACTATATGCCGAAGCACGTAGAAAACAAGACCGACTCGATCAGGAAAAACAGCTTCGAGCAGATGTAGAACAGGAGCTAATTCAATACTTCCAAGAACAAGATTTGGAACAAAAAGGGCATCTTGAATCCTTCTATCCAGCAATTTATGAGTTTATTAAACGCAAAGCTCCAAGCTTGGCCTGGAAAAAATATGCGCATGAATTTTTTCGGTCATATATCAAGCAAATCAATTTAAATCGTCGTGAGACTTTGCCCCTACCAAATCTGACATTTGAGATGCAGCGTGATCAGCCGGTTTTTACAATGGACTGGATCGAGAAGGGACATCAGGTTGATGAAGTTCTTGATAAGCTTTGGGACTACTGGATTCTAGCGAAAGATAGCAAGACATTTTCTGATGATGAAATCATTGGAAATATTGTTATTTCTGCCCTGCTTTACTCAGGCTTAAATCAAAAATCCTCTTTAGAAGCTTTGCTTGAACACTTAAAAGATCCGGCAAAAATCAGAAAGATCGAAGATCTGAACATTATATTTTTAGAACCGCTCTCCCCCTCTTATGGAGATCTCTTTATTGATGAAAAAACCATCCGTAAATCGCGTAATTTTATTCCGGATCAAATTACACGCTTATGGTTAATTCATTTTAATAGCAGAAATATTCGTACAGTAAACCAGAATGTAGAAGACTATCTACAGCTTATTTTTAATAAGATTAAGTTACCATTTAATCTCAAAACTTATAAATTGTTACGCGACTACGCCAACTTTAACTGGATGCAACTCCCGAAAGTTGACATTGATCCTGCACTTTCACAATGCCTCATTGAGAATACTGCAACCTGTGGCTTATCAGAAATAGAATTTGAAAGATTTCTTCATCCAAAATTTAAATATCAGCAGGACACTCTTACTGATTCAAATGTAGAAAAATCACCATCTACTGTGAGGGAATCCTACTCTAATGATGACATTCAGCAAGCCTTGGATGATGTTATAAAGATTCACAAAGACCTTTTACAACTGATTCGTACATCACAAACTGATCAAAGTATCGATGCATTAATCATTAAATATTGCATTGAAAATACTAATAAATTTAATGAGTATAGTAAACGTGTCGCCTTATGGCTCATCAGCCTTTATAAACCAGAATTAGAACAGATTCAGCCACTGGCTGAACGTTTTAATTTTTGCGTAAACCAATTTCAAAAATCGTTTCAGCAGAATAAGCGTTTAAAAGACGGTTCGATTTACACTTATTATTCGCGTATTGCCGAGCCTTGGCTAACCCATTCTTTACAATATCTAGATAGCGAAGATGATCTGAATACGATACTGGCTAATATCTATCAGCAAATCATTACGAATACCCGACTTGCAGATGAGGCAGGCGAGCTTAACTTTAAAAAATCCAGTGGTCAGACCGTCAGAATGTTGAAACGCTTCCATAGCTTTCAACAAACAGTTTTTGACGCTGAGTCTCTCGAATTAGAGTCAATTGCCATACAAAACAGACCGAGAGCACGTATCATTGGTCCCATGACTTATCAAGCTTTCATGAACAAGTTAGATACCTTATTTTCAGGGGCTAATAGTCAAGAAAATACGTATAAGACATTAAAAATCATCTATATTTTAGCTTACCGTACCGGTATGCGTATTAATGAAATTCTCGGCTTACGTGTGCGGGATATCGAGGGCTTGAGCTGTTTATCCGTTTGGATTCAGCCCTACGGCTCAAAAAAGAAAGGAAACTTACATCAACTTAAAACAGATAGTGCTGAACGCAAAGTCCCTGTATATTGCTTATTAAAAACCGATGAATATCAAATATTTCATAATCATGTAGTCGAGCAACGATTACTCAATCAGGAAAACTTATACCTATTCAGCAACTGGAATGAAAATAGCAAGCTGAACAAACATACGGTGACAACACCTTTCAGAATGATTATGAACGAGCTTTTTAAAACTCATGACTATTCTTTTCACTCATTTCGACACACGGCTGCCAATCACTTATCCATTCTGCTCAACTGCGATTATGCTCCACTGGTCAAGAATCTTACGGATTATACTGCAGAAGAATATCAGTCCATTCGGACAGAGTTACTCCGTAATACGCATGGTCAAAATCATTGGTTTATGATTGCCCATTTACTGGGTCACATTGACCCTACGGAAACCTTTAAAAGCTATATTCATCTGAGCTACCTGATCGCTGGACATAAAATACTGCAATATCACCCAGACATAGATACTCAATTAGCAAAGAAAATGATGGGCTACCTGCCTTCTTTCAAATTTTTAAACACAGTAAAAGATTCTGCTCCATTCAATTTCGAAAAACATGCTGTCCATTTAAGTCAGCAGTTACTCAACGATCAAACTGACTGGTTAAAAAGTAACGTAGAAGATATTCTAGATGAGGTTTCATTTAACGCTCAGCCTCATGATTTTTTTAAATATTTTGCAGGAACAAAGGAATCCAAAATTTCATTTGCATGGTTTTTTAAATGCTTAAATTTACTGGAAATTCATCATGATCCAGATCTAGTCTCAAAGGAAATGTGTTTACCTGTAGAACTGGTTAACTACTGGTATGAAAATGCAAAACAACTAGGCCAGCTCAAGTCTCAAAAAAATAACCCAAGATTATTTGATCTCAACAACACAAATCATCTGGATAAACCTTTGAAACCCGCCATGATAGATACCGTTGAAGAGCGCACAGCAAGGAACTATTTTTTTGAAAATATTCAAAATATATTTGAAAAAAAGCCAGATCAAATAAAAGCGGTGCTTGAGACATTTTTAAGTCGTGTTACAGTTTCTCATACCGGCATTCATTATCGATGGAATAAAATCGATCAATTGGAATCATTTTATTCCAAGGTAAAAGACCTGTTTCCCCATCAATTTTGGCATTTGCTTGGACAAGACTTGGTACAATTGTTAGATAAAAAGAAACAACCTTTATTACTGAAGCTGACTAAATCGAGCACAACAGAGCATCCTACGACTCAAGAAGATTATGTTCGTCTCCAGCTTTACTCAACAAAAGATGCCAAAGCACTGGCAGCGTTTAAATTCTGTTTACATTTAGCCTGTATCGGTAGACCTCGATCTCTTGAACTCCAAGTTGCAGGACTAGAAATCACTACATGCTGTTAAATAATTTAACCGTTGTTTCCTTATCTAAAGTCAAATTTAATATATCTTTAGTAAAAATTGGATGTCTGATCAACGATAATTAAATAGTATAAACTCTATGAATTAGCAGCGTCTGAAACAGGGATCAGTCATGCGTACAACATCAGAAAAAACTGCAAAACAGAAAATGATATTAGCTAAGGCAGTTTTAGCTGCTGCTGAGCGCCTTGGTCTTACACAAGATCAACTAGCCTTAATACTGAATATAGATTCAGTGAAAAAATTAACCTCTCTTGAATTAGATCCCACTTCAAAACAGGGAGAAATCGCCCTCACTTTAATCCGTATTACCACATCACTAGATGCTCTTACAGGTGGGGATACAGCCTGGATGCAGCATTTTATGAAATCACCCAATAAATTGATGAGTGGTATTCCAATAGAACAGATTCAGAACCCTCAAGGATTGGCCTCTGTTTTACAATTGGTGGAAGGTCTTCGGGCTAAACTTTAAGATAAGCAAAGTATTATAGAAAAATTTGAAAGTGATAGTCCTCTCCAATAATTCAAATGCGAGGTATAAGAATCCCCCTTCTTCTCAAGATGTATATGTCTGGCCTAATTCCGTCAATTAATTGCGAACTGCTGCTATATATTGGATTTTATTAACCTGATGCGAGGTAAATCCCCCTTATAAATTCAATAACTATTCAACAATCATTATAGAAGTTTGCTATATAGCAAACATTCACCATAATTAGTTAAAAGTTTGCTATATGGCTAACAAGTTTCGGGAGCGAAAAATTGATATGGCTACAAGAGGCGAAATAGGTAAAGAAATACGTTTGGCAAGAAAAGGATTAGGCTATACACAGAAAAGTCTTTCAGAAAAGACTAAAGTCAATAAAACAACAATTTCAGAGATAGAGAATGGCCGTTTTACAGGTTCATTTGACATATTTGAACGTGTGCTTGATGGCGTGGGTTTACAATTCGAAGTGAATAAAAAAAAGTTTAAATTGCCACAGTGGGATGAAATTGAAGAAATATTTTCAGAATATGATGAATGAAATTATTTACAGGCTCTTATCATTTGGTATTTACATCCAACAATGCAAAATCAACAACAACTTGAACACCCATTTCTCATACAAGTAGGGCTATTTTACAGATCGAAATGATAAATTCATAAATTGCTTTTCACAATAAAAGAAACTAATATGTTTCTTACATGACCTAAAAGCAATAAATGTATCTACAATGAATAAGTCTTTACTTCAGCAAATCAAAAAAAGACGAACCCAATTGGGCTTAAAGCAAGTTGATATGCAATCCCGTACAGGCATTTCAAGACAGCAATACCAAAAGCTGGAAAGTCAGGGCAACCCTCGATTAGAGACCTTAGAAATTATCGCGGCAGGATTAAATGCTCAACTGATGCTCATCCCTGATGATAAGGTTCATTTGATTAGACAATTATTGAATGATGAAATTAAAGTCACTATTGAAGATCAGGATGACTTAATGACTAACCCATGGAAGGGTCTTCTCGGAGGAGAGGAACCATGAATACTGTTGCCGTCCTGAAATTAACATTACATCACGCTGTCGTTGGATACTTGGCAGGATTTCAGAGCGGAAAAAATATTCTGGTTTTTACGGATTCTTTCCGCTTTGATCAGCAACGCCAGACCTTGAGCTTGCTGACTTCCCCCTTGTATCCTCAAGCAGATAAGATTTTAGAAAAGACCTATGTTACACATCAGCGCTTACACCCCTTGCTATCAAACTTGCTACCAGAAGGCGCATTACGCGAACTCATTGCACAAAGCCTTAAAGTACATATAGACAATGAATTTCAGTTATTGGCAGCTTTAGGTCATGACTTACCTGGAGCACTCATTGCGACCCCATTAGATCCAGAAGAAATTCCAGATGAAATAAAATTCAAACTGCAGATCTCGAATCCAGATCAGATTTTAAAGCAAGAGATTCGAACAGATAATAAGTTTTCCTTGGCTGGCGTCCAAATGAAGTTTTCCATGAAAGCCAAAGATGGGCGTTTTACATTAGCACAGGCAATAGAATCCAGTCTATTAGGGGATTGGATTATCAAAACTCCTTCTTCCAGACATGCTTTTGTTCCACTAAATGAATATTCTATGATGAGCCTTGCCAAAACAGTCGGCATAGATGTCCCTGAGATTCGCTTGGTGGATATGGCACTCTTACAAGACCTGCCACCATTAAATTTACCCCAAGAGCAATATGCTTTCGCAATCAAAAGATTTGATAGACAGAGTACTGCTGATACTATAGAGCTTATTCACATCGAAGACTTTGCTCAGATCTTCGGCGCATATCCACATCAGAAATACAGCACCACAAATTATGAGCAGATAGGAAAGATCATTTATCAATTTTCAGATAACAAAATTCTTGATATTCAGCAATTTGCCAGCCGCTTACTCGTCAATATTTTGCTCGCCAATGGAGATGCGCACTTAAAAAACTGGAGTATGATTTATCATGATAAAAGTGCACCCAGATTATCTCCCGCATACGATATATTAATGACCAGTGTATATATTGAAAATGAGCGTCATTTCGCATTAAATCTTGCCAAAAATAAAGATTGGTATTTAGCTGAGATGAAACACTTTGAACAATGGGCTGAAAAAGTCGGTGTTCCATGGCGTGTTATTGAAAAACAACTTCACGCGATCATGGACAAAGCACGGTCAGTATGGCCAGTGCTATTACTAGACTTACCTATGATTTCTGTTCATAAAGAAAAATTAAGAGAACATTGGAAAAAATTGCATCCAGACTTTCAGATACTTACAGATGATTAGGGTAATCTGAAACCAAACTAAAATTTCTCAAACAAGTTCATCACGTCATTTTCCGTCAGTTTCGCTTCGCCCTCATGATCGGTACTTAGAATAGACTGTGCCAGTTCTGCTTTATTTTGCTGTAAGGCAAGAATTTTTTCTTCTATGCTTTTATTGGTAATCAGCTTATACACAAATACTGGCTTGTCCTGTCCAATCCGCCATGCACGATCTGAAGCTTGATCTTCAGCAGCAGGGTTCCACCATGGATCATAGTGAATGACCGTATCTGCGGCAGTTAGATTCAGACCGACCCCTCCTGCTTTCAGACTGATTAAAAATACTGGCACTTGTCCAGACTGAAATGCTGTAATGACTTCATCTCGCTTTTTGGTCTTTCCAGTCAGCTTCACATAGCCAATTTCTGCGTGATGGAGCTGTTGCTCAATCAGTTCCAACATTGAGGTAAACTGAGAGAAGATCAGAATTTTTCGCCCCTCCTCCACCATTGGAACGACCATATCCATCAACTGTTCAAGTTTGGCAGAGTGTGCCTGCCCGGTTTTCACTGAATCCAGCTTTAGTAAGCTAGGATGGCAGCACACCTGACGTAGCTTCAGTAAGGCATCTAAAATTTGAATTTGACTACGTTTAAAGCCTTTTTCTGCCACAATTTTCTGAATATTTTCCTGCATCGTGGCACGAACAGCCTCATATAACTTGGATTGCTGGTCATTCATATCAATATTGACTTCAATCGTAGTTTTTTCTGGCAATTCTTTGGCTACGTCAGTTTTCAAGCGACGTAAAATGAAGGGCTTAATCCGGTTGACCAGCTTTTGCCTTAACTGCTGATCACCGCGTTTTTCAATCGGATGACGGTACTTTTTATTAAAAATTTCTTGTGAATATAAAAATCCTGGCATCAGAAAATAAAATAGTGCCCACAGTTCACCCAAATGATTTTCCATCGGGGTACCTGTTAGACACAAACGATGTCGCGCTGTTAATTGCCGTACTACCTGTGCAGCTTTGGCACGCGGATTTTTGATATTCTGCGCCTCATCCAAAATGAGTTGATGATATTCATATTGCTTTAGTTGTTCTTCATCTCTCGCTAGAAGCGGATAGGTGGTTAACACAATATCATAGTGCGGAATCTGCTCAAAATTCTGATGGCGGTCGGGCCCCTGTAGCAGCAATACCTTGAGCTCAGGGGTAAATTTCTCCGCTTCTTTGAACCAGTTATGCATCAGCGATGTGGGTGCAACAATTAAGGCGGGACTGTCCTGCAAATATCCAGCCTGCTTTTCCATGAGTAAATGGGCTAAAGTTTGTGCTGTTTTCCCCAAGCCCATATCATCTGCCAGAATCCCGCCATGCTGGGTTTCCCTTAAAAACTGTAACCAGCCTAAGCCCTGCTGCTGGTATGGACGCAACTCCCCCTGAAAACCTTGTGGTGTCGGCAGTTGTTGCTGATAGCCTTGTTTGAATTTCTGCGCAAATTGCTGCAGGCGATCACTGACCTGCCATGTCATCCCAAGATTATGCTGCAATTCTAATAATTGACTCGCATCATAGCGATCAATACTGCGCTCTTCTTGCTGTAAAATGCTCTGCAGATGCAACAATACCGGCTTAATATCCCTAGCGGATAGCGCCAAATCAGGTTGATCCACTGCAGTTTTCACGATGAAAATTTGACTGTCATGCAGATGACTAAAAGTCCGCGGATCAAGTAAATCAGGCTGTTCTTTCACCAAAGCCACAAGTGCATCGAGTAAATCATAGCTATTGCCTGCACTGTCCTGAACGGTCGCCCCAATATTGAACCAGTCTTGTTGGCTTTCAGATTCAGTGATAGAAATATTTAAATTTTCAACATATTGCAGATTAAAGGGGCTGTTTTCCAGATGCTCTATCTGCCAGCCCATCAACTCAATTTGATTGATGGGAATCAGCTGTTTGGTCCAGTCTCCATAGAAAGCAAAAACCATAGAATCAAGACGTTGTTTATCCAGTTTTAATTGCTGGTAATAACTACTAATATCTTTCACCCACTTCAGTGATTCGACCAATAGCTGTAAACGCTGGATTGACTGTTGTTCCTGAACGAAGTCCCGAAGCTGTCGCACCATTTTTCCATGCTGCTCACCAATAAAACTGTCGCCTGATGTACCTGCTTTTATTCTTCCGCCTGCATAGGAGAATTCAATTTCAGCACAAACAGATTCTATCCATTTCCAATCAAATGTATCTAAAACACCGAAGCGTAAAATTGGCTGGGGACTACCCTCAAGGACATCAATATGCTGAATAGACTCAGGTTGAGGCAGATTTTTCACATCTGAATATTGATGAGTCAGTTTCTCAAACTCTGGCAAGAGCATAGATGGAAGATCAGGCATCTGTAAAAAATGGTACAGAAGATTTGCCGTATATTCACCATATAACTGGCCTACCGTGTTCTGTTGAATATCCACATAACATGGTGGATGGCTCGCGAGAATCTGAATATGTGGATTTGATTTTAAATCGAGTCGAATATCACCATTGACCAATTCAATATTTAAATGCTCTGTCTGTTTGTTTACACCTTGTTCCCATCTAAATTCGATGTTGTAGCCTTGTTCTGACCATTGAAGTGCAGTATGGCTCTTTTTTTGCCAGTACACATCGCCACTTTGAATAAAAGATTTGAAATGCTCCAATAAAATTCCGGAGATATCAAGATTGCTTTGATAAAAGCGTTCGTCACTGTTTATTTTGGCATAATAATAAATCTGGTTAAATAATTGTCGTTTTTGTTCAGGTAAAGTCAGATGCTTTCTGGTGATATTTTCATATTGGGTATAATAACTTTCCCCCGCAATTGAGCCGTTTTTATTGCGTCTAGCCTTCTGAACATCAACTGTCAATTTCTTTAAGCTGACCGACTGATCTAGCAGGTAAATTAAATAATTGTTTGTTTTGACAGATTGCTCTGGTTCAGTCTGTTGTAAATACCGTTTAAAATCATTCAACCAGCGCTGCGCCTGATCATCCCCCCGTTGGCGTTTTGCGATTCCCTGCGGGGATTGAGAGTCAGCATAACGCTGCTGAAATTCCTGACGATATTCTTGAAAGAATAACCGCGCTAAAGCAGCAGCATGTTTACAGTTATATCCAACCGGACAAGTGCAGTCGTCATCGATTAAACGGTCTTTTTGGGGATTATAGGTAATTGCAGTATCGTAATAATCTGTCCCTTCAATTTGGGCATACATCGTAACCCCGTCTTTGTCCTCAAAGAACTCAATCGTTTCCCTATCAATGTGTTTAGCATAGCTCAGACTGCGCTGAAGAGTTGCAGTACTAAAGCGAGATAGAAAATTGATCAATGAGGACATAATTACCAGACACTAAAAATGTTTATACCATTATAACGGACAAAGCTGTCATTTCAGAATAGTAGGGCTTTGTTGCACAAAGATTTATAATTTGAAGCATCCTCCAACTCACTCAAATTTAAATTATAACTCGCTATCTGGTAGTGAACTTTGGTGTTTTTCTATTGGCTGAGGCTTTGTTACATAAATATGTAAGCATCTGATTTAAATAAATTTAATTTTGGATCAAAAAATAATCAAAACTTTTAAAATCATATAGTTATGAAATCTTTGTGCAACAAAGCCTATTTGATATAAAACTGTTACAACATTGACAACATGTACAGTATTCTGTACGTTTTAGATTGTAAAGTTCAATCACTATCATCTAGTCAGTAGCGTTTTAATACAGCTTACTTTATGAGGGAGAAATATATGCATGTATTTACATATACAGACGCACGTAACAACTTAAAATCTGTTTTAGATAAAGTTATTGATGATGCAGATGTCGCTTTCATTACAAGAAAAGAAGGCGGTCATGCTGTAGTAATGGGACAAGATCATTACGACAGTTTAATGGAAACGTTGTATCTCCTTTCATCTCCAAATAATACCACTCGTTTAAACGAATCAATTGCTCAATTACGCGCAGGTAAAACCAAACAAAGAGAGTTGATTAAAGATGACGAGTCGTAATGTCGAATGGACTGAAAATGCCTGGGATGAATATATCTATTGGCAAACACAGGATAAAAAGATACTCAAACGTATCAATACCTTAATCAGAGAATGTCAAAGAACACCCTTTGAAGGAACTGGAAAACCAGAACCTTTAAAAGCAAATCTTTCAGGATTCTGCAGCCGTAGAATTGATGAGAAGCATAGATTAGTTTATGAAGTGACGGATGAACGAATTTCCATTGTTCAATGTCGGTTCCATTACTAATAATATTCCCTATTCTTAGTATGGGAGAATATTTTATAAGTACTTACTCTGTACACGACAAATTTCATAGAGCCCTTGTCCTATCAGGC
>AZIJ01006434.1_pt1 | contig 23340 bp, 20 predicted proteins | sample 359151 | NCBI WGS metagenome assembly AZIJ01 (sample SAMN02429718, study PRJNA222666) | marine sediment metagenome | biome: Sediment sample; isolation source: enrichment culture of sample MGS-ElMAX(UA) from oil contaminated site at the... | place: Egypt: El Max | collected 2013-01-23 | depth 9.22 m m | reverse complement strand
CCTAACTTAAATAAAAAGTCTCCGACAAACCCGGTACGGTTCAATCCACGTGGGCTTTAGCCATTTCTTTATTACTTTTTGATTCAATGGAGATGTCCATAAATCTCCAAATACGATTTATATACTGATTTTGTTTAAAAGTACGTCCCTTAATATTTTCATCAGTAGCAGGATATAACTTATCAGCTAAGCTCTCTAATAATCTTCTAGATGTAGCTAATGCCTGAGACCATTCCTCTTTGGAGTCAGATGAAACTGCCCGAAAAGCTAACATGAGCTGCTCGGCAATTTCAGGATCTAGATCGAGTAATTTATCATCTACAGCGTTTTTTAATATATCAAATCCTGAAGTAATAGTTCCTGAAAATTTTAATCTATTGTACAAATCTGTTAAATATTTATGACACTCTCCTTTTACACAAGCCAATCTATCCTGAACATTATTTAAATACAAAGTTTTATCATTACTATGTTTTTTAAGATAACTTAAATGATCCTCAAGATGATGAATAGATTTTTGAAGACCACCTGTGGCTGGATTTGTTTTTAACCGGAAAAAATTTGTAGTACAGATAAATTTAATATCTATGCCAACCTCTGTAAGTTCTTTTATTAACGGTTTATATTCTTCGTCTTTATAAATCTTTATATCTTTTTGTTTGTCAGTATCTTCTACAATTTTTGAAAGAAGCTCTTTTAAAGGTTGGATAAACTTCTCATTTCCAAGTTCAATTTCTGCCCAAATATAATAATTTTTTTCTTCTAGTAAATCTGAAGCTCTAGAGAGCTTCTGTACTGCAACAGTTATACTTCCTTTTTGTGACTCCAACTCCTTAAGCCCTTCTTCAACAATTCTTAATGCTTCTTCTTTCTTATCCATCAATAAAAACCTTAATCTTTTAAAAACATATACTCAATAATATAATCTTAAAATTAATCCAAATACCACATACGAAAATAACATGATTATTGAAGATAATATCTTCCCTATTCAAACTCGAGGGCTTAGGATGCATTCAGCTTTCAAAATTCTTTTTTATGCGTGATTAACCCCTCTCCCAAAGAGTGAAGGTTTAATCTTTGTGAATTAAATATGGTTATTATTTTAGTAATAGATATTCCCTCTTCTTTAAGAGATGAGAAGTACTACTTCGTAAAGGAGAGGTAAAACTCATCACTCCCCTCTTAACACACCCAACTTATTCCAAATATCAGGGGTTAAAAAAGTCGTAACCAATTTATTCAAATCGATATAACGCAAGGTGCCTTGCAACTGCTGTCTGACCGCTGGGTCTTTGACAATATCCTCACCCGCGCTCTGACCTAACTGTTGGAAAGCCTCACCAACCGCTTGAATCCCCTCAGCCTGAATCACCGCCTTAGTCTGTGTCGAACACTGCTCTACAATCACACGCTGTAACACCTGTGCCAATTTCTGATCTAACTGATTCTTTTGCTCAGGTGTAACACTACTAAAACCTTTCAAATCAGGATGTGCAGCTAAAGCAGTAAACGTCCATTGCAATACTGTAGTTTTATCTGCTGCTGTCGTGGCTTTCACCAAACAATCACTCAGTTGATCCACTGTTGGCCCTGCTATAGCTACTTGCGTTGTCCCCAACACAGCCGCAGCCATAATCACAGAACGACTTAATTGAAATAATTTACGATGAGATGAAAAATAAACAGGAGACATAAGCGCAGTTCCAAAAAGCAATCTGTCTCTTTGTAGCATGTACTCGATAGATCATCTGTTATGACGCTGTAAATTGCGTAAGCCCAAACCTTTAAAACTTAGGCAAAATGTAAAACTCGAACTTAACCTTGTCCTTGATAATCCCAATTTGCAGGAATATTTGGCTGCTGTGGTGCTTTGTTTAGATCAATATTCAGATTACGACTGCCTTTAAATGACTTCTCCCCCGAATCCGATACAGGTGATACATCCAAACTGTAGCGATAGCGGAATTGCCACAACATTGGTTTAATCGGGCGAATATCTAAACTGAGACGATCTTCATCATGACATTTGCCTTGAGAACCTTTATATTCCTGCTCAGAAAAACATGCCCGAATCATGCGATTAAAACTAAAAGGATAATTTTCAATAAAGCGATGTGTCTGCCCTGAATCCTTTAATTCATAAAAACTCGCACGCTCCATCCCTGCTCCACCACCTGAATACATTTCAGAAGAACGTTCAATGATAGCAATTGCATAACGGCTTTCAGTCATTGGAAAAAGTTTGGGGAAAATAAACTGTCCATCTGAAGTATTTTCTTCATCAGTTGCTAAATCTACATGCCACTTATTTTTCAATTTCAAGCCAGTAGCAGATGGATAAAACTGAGCAATCTGATCACCTGACAATAGCCATAGATTTTGATCTACTGTTTTTAAACTGCGCCATTGCGCTTGCTGTTGGCAGAAATCTTTAAGTTGTTCACAAATTTGCGTCTGCTCAACCTGACTGAGTTGTCCTTTTTTAAACTCTAAAATCTGCAATGGCGCAGCAAAAATTGAAGAACTAAAACAACTAAATGAAACCGTTAAAATCAACCCACTTAAATGAATTTTATTATTCAGCATGATATTTCCTTAGGCTATTTTTATTGGTTTATAGTTTTATTTTACAACGGCTTCGATTTTATCAAGCTCCCATACCCCGCCCGCAGCAAGCCCTTTACACATGCCTGTCCACATATCTTTGGTGTGTACAAATTTCTGACCATCCCATACCCATTCAGCGGCGCTCCAACAGTCTCCAATACCACGTCCTTTTTGAGCGCTACTGATAATACCTTGGTAAAATTCTGACGCATGTTCAGTCACAAAAGTCGCTTTACCAGTAAGTGATTCATTGAGTACCCAAGCGCCATATCCTTCGTTATATGCTCCACGCCAACAGATCGTCATTGCCAATACTTTTTTATTTCCCAGTTTATATAACTCAATCGGTTGTGGCTCATATTCATCGCCATTATAGAGACCTCCACAAAACCCATCTTCCTTGGGTGCAGGCTGGGCAGCCATTAACATTTGATGAATAGATGCATAGCGTTTATTGTTCGACTGCAAAGTGAGATAAGGCTTATTACTGGTCTTCACTTGTTTTACAATAATTTTTGGTTGTGCTGATAGGACTTTTGGCTCATCCATTTTGCCTTTTTTAACCAAAGCTCCAACTGTTCCAACTCGCTTTTGAAAATCATCCATTTTTAATAATACAGCGGTCATACCTTTATCTGATATTTGCCATTGGACATTGGGGTTTTTAAACACAATTTCCGTTTTTTGTTTGGATTGTTGTAGTAATGCATTGACCTGAGCGGCAGTGAGTTTCCCCATAATCGGAAAATCAGCGCCATCCACTGAGACTGCTCCAAGATCTTTACCATTGACATAGAAATGAATATTTTTTAGTTTTCCTGCAAGCTGCGCCTGCTCGTCAATACTTCCCAGCGCAAATTCAGCCTTGACGGCTTGCTTAGCACCTGCGAGTCGGGTTAACAATAATGATGCAGGTTCATTCGGATCATGACTATATTCATCAGAATAGCCTGCTGCTTGGCATGTTCCCGTGTTACTACAATAAATTTCCCAATCTTCATGCGTAAATGAAATCCCTTTGATCTCCTGTGCAAAAGCTGTGGCACTAATGGACATCAAACAGCATATTGCAATGATATTTTTCATAAGACTTATTTCTCGGTCTAATCTATTTTATTTTTCAGTCAAAATATTTTAAGACGTTTAAATTATTCACGTTGTAGGTTCTTGTATTCAAGAATATGCTAATTTTAATTCAAACCAAAATTACCGTATAAAAAAATGAAATTATTCAGCTCTATTTCCCCGATTTTATTACTGCTGTCTACCACAATAACTCACGCTGAAGTCAGTCAATTTGAACCAATTTTTCCTCAATTTTCAAATACGATAAAACAACGCCAAGCAATGAATCAAATATATGCATTGGGGGAAGTCTCCTTTAGCAATGATGTTCGCGTTCCCTTTTATGGTGTTACCGCTCCTAATCCCGTCGATGATGGACTGTTAAAAGACTTTAAATCGTGTACAGCAAAAAGCTGTCATTTTGATTTTAAGCTAGATGCTAATCTGGCAAAGCAACTTAAATTGGTCGGACTACCTGAAATTGGTGCTGTGCTCGTCCCAAAAGACTGGCAAGATATCGAAGCAAATGCAGGGGCAAATGGTACAGGTTCAGCATTGTTGATGAGCACAAATCAAAAACAAGCGATTGAACTATATGATTCTTCAGTTTGTGTTGGTTGCGGTATGCCCTACGCAACTCTTTATTTTCCAAACCTTTTAAAAGAAAGCATTGAGAATGAGTTTGGCGGTTATAAAGACACACAAAAGTTAATTCATGTGGTACATCCATCCAAATACGTCGCTTTCTTTAGTTATCAGATTCCGAAGCTGAATAACAAAACTCATGGCATAGCGAAATATCGTGATGATGGTGATTTTAACTTTCGAGAAATCAAGGTCACCTTAGACAAATCTCAACAACATTTGTTTGGACCAATTTTAAACTTCTATCACTTTACGCATTAATATTAAAATTATTTTCTAATACTTGGCTCGCTTTAAGTAAATCCAAAAAATGTGCTACTCGAACATTATTATCTTTGGCTCTGTAAATTGCATAAATTGGAGCAATACAAGGTTTCTTGGCTTCCAAAGGACGGTAAATAATTTGTTTATTCCAAAAGTCTTGGATAGATGCTGGCACGATTGAAAGCCCAATCCCTGCTGCAATTAAATTTAGACTGGATGTTAATCGTGGTGCTTCTTGGACAATGTTAGGACTAAAGCCCGCTTGATAGCAATTTGCCAAAATATTATCAAACAAGTCTTGCCCAGCTAAACGGCGATAAAGTACAAACTCATAAGGTTCTAAATCAGGTAAGCGAATCACACCCTCTTGCATTGCTAAAGGGTGATTACTTGGCAGTGCAACGATTAATGGCTCATCAAGTACATGCATCGTTTGCACGGCAGCATGTTTAGGTGCTGGTTTACGCAGAAATACGATATCAAGTTTTTCATTACTCACTGCATCAGTTAAAGCGCTACTACTCTCTTCTTCTAAATGAATCGCAACGGCTGGAAATTTTTCGCGAAATTGCCGCAACACTGCCGGTAAAAATGGATGTAATCCTGCTGAATTGGTAAAACCAATATTGATCTGCCCTTCGAGACCCTGTGCAATATTTTTAACTCGTTTCGGAATTGACTGAGCATGTGCCAAAATCGTAATCGCTTCTTGATATAAGACTTTGCCTGCTTCTGTAACCTCAACGCCTCTAGGTAGTCGTTTTAGCAGTGCCGTCTCAAGTTCTTCTTCTAAGCTTTTAATCAATCGTGTTAATGGCGGTTGTTGCATATGCAGCCGAACAGCAGCTTTAGAAATATTACTTTCTTCAACCACTGCAACAAATGCATGGAGCTTATGAATATCTATTAAACATACCTTTTAAGTATAGATACAAGCAAAAATAGCATTTGTAAATATATCACTATTCCACCATCCTATTCTCATTAACCGATGAAGAGGAATAAGTCCCAATGAAAGCCCAAGCAATATCAATAGAGCGTGAAACAGTTTCAACAGCGCCTGATTGCAAGGCTCTTTTCACGGGATTTATGCAATTGGGGATGATGGGGTTTGGTGGGGTACTGCCCTTGGCACACCGTATCATTGTTGAAGAGAAAAAGTGGATTGATGAAAGTAAATTCACGGATTTACTTGGTGTCTGCCAGCTCTTACCCGGCGGTAATATTATCAATATGTCAGTTGCAATTGGCATGCAGTTCCAAGGTGTTAAAGGCGCGATCTGCTCTGTTCTAGGATTGATTTCTGCACCAACAGCGATCGTACTGATTATTTATCAAGTCTATGAACGATTTGCTTACTTAGACGCGGTACAACACATGATTCAAGGCTTAGCTGCGGCCGCCGCAGGTTTATTATTTGCAACAGGGCTGAAAATGTTGCGACCAATTTTAAAAAGCTATCTCACCATTTTCACGATTGTACTGACCTTTGTTTTTATGCTGCTGATCAAACTGCCTTTAGCGCTGACCTTATTCATCCTACTTACGATTAATATATTTGTACTTGGAGTGAAGAAATCATGATCTTATTAACGCTAGTGATCGTTTTCACACAGCTCTCTGTACTGGCTTTTGGTGGGGGTAATGCCATCCTTCCAGAAATGCAACATCAAGTGGTGACGGTACACCAATGGATGACAGCAGAGCAATTTAGCTCACTGTTTGCAATGGCTCAAGCCGCACCCGGCCCGAATATGATGATCGTTCCCCTTGTCGGTTGGCACGTCGCTGGGCCAGCAGGTTTATTAGTGACTTCATTGGCGAAGTTCGGCCCATCATCTATTATCACAATCTATGCACTAAAATTCTGGGAACGATTTAAAGCTAATCCATTACGGGCACGCTTTGAAAAAGCCTTAAAACCTATTACGGTCGGATTGGTTCTCGTGAGTGCATGGCTAATTGCGGATGCTTCAGCACAAAATCTATTGTTAGTTGTGATCGTCATTTTAACTGCATTTCTTGGTGTATTTAAGAGAATTCATCCTTTATGGGTCATGGTTGTAGGCGCTGGACTTGGAATTTGTTTACTTTAAACCATAAAAAACCTGCTCGATGCAGGTTTTTTATTTAATGAATTTATTTATCTAAAATAGATTCAAAAGCTTTTAAGCGTTTATGAATCGAAAGTAGCTCGATAATGGTTTTCCATGAACTAATGAGATACTGAAAAGACTCACGAACTTTATCAAAAATATTACTGATCTGGTTAATCAAACCCAAAGTCATTTTACCTGCTGCAATTGCTGGGAATAGCACGACTAAGCTATATAAAATATCAAGTTGTTTATACCAGATAGCGACAAGATTAAAATAAGCATAGTGAAAATATAACCTAAAATAATTCACGCGCACACGAGCAAATAACTCTTTTAATGTGAGTGGATCAGCACGATTTTCATGATCTTCGCCATAGACCAATTCTTTACGGTAAGCAGCTTCTACTTTCTGATTATTGAATTGTAGCCCAGGTAATTTTTGCCCCACAAACATCAAAACAACAGTTCCTACAATCGCCCAAACGACCGCTGCCCATACCAATGAATGTTCGATTTCACCAACAATTGGCAATACAGGAACTTTCTGAGAGATTTGAAATAACAACGGTAAAAAGGCAATCAATACCATCACTGATTTAATTAACTCAACACCTAAGTCTTCAACGATCGTGGCAAAACGCATGGTATCTTCCTGAATACGTTGCGAAGCCCCCTCGACATGGCGTAACTTTTCCCAATTCGCGGTGTAATATTCATTCATTGCAGTACGCCAACGGAATACATAATGACTGGTGAAGAATGCATTAACGACAGCAAACGTGACAGCAACCATTGCGATATAAAGGAAAGTTAAAGTTCCATTATAGAGATCAGCTATATTACCGCCACCATCGCTTAGCATCTTTTGAATCATATCCCAGAACGGGCCATACCAAGCATTGATCGCAACGCTAACTTGGACACCAAACCAAATATTAAACAAAATAAATGCGGAACCCCATATCGACCATTTCTGCCATTTATTATCTGAAAAGAAACGCCAAAAACCTGTAAACAAAGCCGTAGAAACTAAGAACCATAAATAGAACCAAATGAATGAAGCCGACCAAAAACGACTTACACCAATTGGTAATTCTGCTTCGGCATAGCCTTTTGGAAAACCAAGATATTCACCCCATCCATGCCCACCTGTGTACCAAAGCAGCATGTTGAGTGACAGCCACACAATCACTGAAATAAAGAACAGGCGTGGGCTAGGAAAAAAAGATTTAAACATTGAACTTAACAATCCTTGTTGCGTAGCAATTGACGTCAGGCGTCATCCTATTACCTCAAACTTAAATATGTCTGATAAAAACTTTAGTAATTTGTAGTTATTTACATGTTTTCTCAATATTTTCATAGCATTTTGTACAGCTTTTACAATTTGTTTTGAGAAAACAATCTGTTTAGGTTAACAAACTCATGGTATTGGTTGATTTACCTAAACAGTTAAAGCTTTATTGAGCGCTTGCAGGATTCACTTTTAAAGCAACTTCAGGTTGATCACCATTAGCCACATTTTTCTTGTTTTGAATCACCCATTGAATATCAGAAAGCTTTTGGATTGCGGCATCTACACCTGCTTGCATGGTGTTCTCTCGGTCTTTGACATCAAAGATATGCGCCTTTTCACGTAGGTCAGGTTGAATCACCACATCTGCATCTTTTAGTTCTTCTTCTGCAAGTCGTCCTTGCATGATATTAATATTTTGGTTGAATAAGCCCCAAACATTGGTAGTTTCTGTGTGAATAGGTTGCGCCAAAATATCTACTGCAATCACCACATCAGCGCCTAATTCACGTGCTACTTCAACAGGAACTGGGCTGACCAATCCACCATCAACATACTCAGTATTGTGAATTTTGGTCGGAACAAACATGCTAGGAATTGAAGTCGAGGCACGCACTGCCTGACCCGTATTACCATAATTAAATACCGTCTTGGTTCCGTCTTTAAGCTCAGTTGCAACGACATACATTGGAATTTTTAATTTTTGTAGTGGAATATTATGAACTTGATCATTCACATAATCTTCGACTTTCTTGCCATCAAAAAAGCCTTTTAAGCTGACATTCACATCACGTACATCATTGGCTTTTAATTTAAGTGCAATGTCACGTAATTCGGCAGCACTTTTACCACTGGCATAGATTGAGCCAACAATACTTCCTGCACTCGTTCCAACAATAAAATCAGGACGAATGCCTTGTTGTTCCAAAACTTCAATTACACCAATATGTGCGTAGCCACGCGCACCACCGCTACCTAATACCAAAGCGATAACAGGGCGTTTTTCTTGTTTTTTAATTGAGGCAAAAGGCATAACAGCAGTTTGTGCTTGGGCATCTTCAACAACAGGTCGTAAATGTGAAGTGGTCTGACAACCTGTTGCCAAAACGACGGAAAGCCCTAGCACAAAAAGTTTAAGCTGTTTCATATACAATCTTTGCCAAATTTAATCTATTTCTCTTTTAATTTTAGCTCGACTAAACAAAGAAAGTTGTATCACTTTTTTATTAATGTTTTCTTCAGTATAAAAAAAGCCCCTGTTTAGGGGCTTTCAATTATTACCAAATGTCTGAATCGACTTTTTGCTTTAATTTAGGATGATTATCAATTTTAAACTCAGGTTCTTTGATCCCTTGTTTTAATTGAGAGGTGTAATCTTTCAACAAAATTAATGCAATTGGTGTTAATAACAAGATCGCGATTAAGTTAATGGTCGCCATCAAGCCCATCGAAAGATCTGCCATTGACCAAACTAACGGTACACTTGTGATCGCACCGAAGTAAACCATTGCCAAGACCAAGACACGGAAAATGAACATGATTTTTGGATTGTTATTAATAAACTGTACATTACTTTCAGCGTAAGCATAGTTACCAATAATTGAAGTAAAGGCGAATAAGAACAGAATAATCGCAAGGAACCCACCGCCCCAGCTACCAATTTGGCTCTCTAATGCTTTCTGCGTCAATGTTACGCCTTCAAAGCCTGCTTCGTGATATAGACCAGACACCATGATAATGATCGCAGTACATGAACACACCACAAAAGTATCGACAAATACACCAAGCATTTGTACTAAACCTTGATTTACAGGGTGTTTCACATCAGACGCAGCAGCAGCATTAGGCGCAGAACCCATACCAGCTTCGTTAGAGAACAAACCACGTTTGATCCCCATCATCATTGCCATAGAAATCATTGCGCCGAAGAAACCACCAGCTGCAGCTTCAAACTCAAATGCTTTGGTAAAGATTAATTTAAAGATCTCAGGCAACATTGGTAAGTTAGTCATCGCAATGTATAAAGCGACCATGATATAAAGCAATGCCATGAAAGGAACGATGCCTTCAGCAACTTTAGCGATACGCTTGATCCCACCAAAGATAATCAATGCTGTCATCACGACTAATACGATACCAACCCATGACACTTCGAGATCAAGTCCGCCGAGACCCAATACAAAATTGGCTTTATCCCAACCCCATGCATGTGAGGTCGCACCAATAATTGCATTTGCTTGCACCGCATTAAATACAAAGCCATACGCTAAAATGAGTGATAGCGCAAAAACGATCCCTAACCACTTTTGTTTTAAGCCTTTGGTAATGTAGTACGCAGGACCACCACGAAATTGCTTGTTTTGATGATCTCTCACTTTAAATAATTGAGCGAGTGATGATTCAACAAATGCAGAACTCATTCCAAGGAAAGCAGTCACCCACATCCAAAACACAGCACCAGGACCACCAATCGCGATTGCAATCGCGACACCCGCAACGTTACCAACACCAACACGGCTTGCTAAACCTGTTACGAAAGCCTGAAATGGAGTAATCCCATGCTCATCTTGCGCTTCTTTACGGCTCCCTTTCATCACACGGATACTGTGTAAGAATAAACGAAGCTGTACTGCACCCGTCGCTAATGTGTAAAACACCCCAACCGCAACCAATAATACGACCAAGAAATTCCAAAGCGGATCATTCAAGAATTGTACCCACGACATCAGCGTGGCATTTAATTGTTCATTCATCACTTATTCGCTTAAAAAATTACATGTACATCAAGCACATACACGATAACAATGGATGAATCAAAAAAGCCCCGCATGGGGCTTTTGATCCGACTTAGATAAAGAATTTCAAAATTAATTGAATCACTGTCGCATTGATTAGATCGACGAAGAATGCACCACATAATGGAACAATCAAGAACGCTTTATGCGATGGGCCATACATGTTTGTGATGGCCTGCATGTTTGCAACAGCTGTTGGTGTTGCCCCCATACCGAAACCACAGTGACCCGCTGCCAAGACAGCTGCATCGTAGTTTTTACCCATCACACGGAACGTCACAAACGCAGCATAAAGTGCCATCGTCAGTGTTTGCGCACCAAGAATCACAACAAGTGGGCCAGCCAAATCAGCCAATTGCCATAATTTCAATGAAAGCAAAGCCATTGCCAAATAAAGTGATAATGACGCATTACCAAATACATCAATTGCACGATCGAAAATATCTACTTTCAATACGCTTTCTAAGATGTTACGTAAAACAACACCGCCGCCAAGCGCCCAAACGAAAGTCGGTAACTCGAACCATGTTCCTTTACTATAACCTGTCATGAATTCAGCAAATGCTAAACATGCAGCAAACATACCAAGTGTCGTAATCGCATTATCAGCAGTAATTAAACGGACTTGATGTGGATTTTCAAATGGCGCAAGTTCTTCAGGATGCTTATCAAGATGCGTATCACGATCTTTGATTTGCGCTGGTGTTTGCTCACGAGCAAGTCCATAACGATTGATCAATAACTTCGCTAAAGGACCACCGATCACACCACCGATAATCAAACCAAATGTCGCACTCGCCATACCCAATGCCAAAGCGCCTTGGATACCATGCTGAGTCTCAAGAATTTCGCCCCAAGCACCCGCTGTACCGTGACCACCTGTCAACGTGATTGAACCTGCGATCAAACCGATCAAAGGATCAATACCTAACAACGATGCAAGGCTCATCCCGACAACATCTTGTACGATGATGAATGATGCGATACAGATCAAGAATAAAACTAAGCCGATCCCGCCCTCTTTTAGCTTCATGAAATTGGCACTGAGACCAATTGAAGCGAAGAAAACTAGCATGAAACTCGTTTGTAATTGACTGCTGAAAACAATACTGTAGCCCCACATCGAGTGCACGAGTAATGAAATTACCGCTGCAACCAAACCACCAGCTACTGGCTCAGGGATGTTGTAACGTCTTAAGAAGTCAATTTTATTAACGAGAAAACGCCCTAATAATAAGACGATCACCGCCGATATTAGGGTATAAAAACCATTGAAAGTAAATTCCATATCTTCTTCCGTTTATTTCATTCGTTTTTCAGATGTTTTTTCCATCCTACAGCCAATGAAATAGTAACTCTCAAAATGAGTGAAAACTCAATCAGCTTAATAAAAAACATACAGTTCTTTGTAAGAACTCAGCTTTATTTAACCTGATTTGTTTTCACGGATGATTACACCTACAGGATAGGTTAGAAGTTATAGCGAGCCATTGCTCCTACACGGTTATCCTTACCTTTTTGACCATTAAAGGTTTTACGTTCGCCATAGACATATTCCAGACCGAACGTAATAGGTGAAACAGGTGAATACATCACATTCCACCAACCTTGTTGTAGTGTCTTGTTTTGCGCTGTATCTGCAAAAGCTTGTTGAGCAAAGTCATTACTATCATTTGCAAACATTGCGCCATACGCCAAAGTACTACGAACTTTTGGCGTAATCTGATACGTCGTACCAACGGTAACTGCATCAAATTCATTCAAATTTAAATCAAAATTATTTGGATTTACATTGAAAGCATTGTTGGTATAAAGCAAGAATTTGCTGTCACCTTTAACATGCGAATAATCAATCATCGCCTGTAATGAATCAGTGAATTTATATTTTGCACCAATTGCAACGCCCCAACCGAGTGCAGATTCATTCGCACTTAGTTGTTTATCATCGTTAGCAAAACTTTCTTTACTGCGAGCTTCTGTCAATAACGCACGCGCTGATGTTGTCCCCTTACCTTCGGCAAAATCATATTTCAATTTCGTCGTCAGAGCAGGCGCTCTATTGTCATCATTACCTTTTTCTAAGGCAACAGCATAAGTTGTTGTAGGGTTTAATTTAGTACTATAACGAACCATAGGCGTACGGTAAGTACCAATCCCTAATGGTGAGTTAAAATCAAGCATTTCTGGCTGTACGTCTGTTGCCAAGAAAGTTGATGTTGTTTGACCAAATAACCAGTCGTTATATGTGAGATACGCATGACGAATACGAATCGTGTCATTGCTACTACCGCCACGGAAATCAACTTCTAATTTACCACCAACGTCTGCACCTTGGACAGGTGCTTTGAAATCTAGGCCAAAACGAGTCACTGTCGCAGTGCTGTAGAATCGGTCGCTATTTTTCTCATTATTTTCAAGATCAACCTTGTTGATACGGTTGAAAATGCCATCACCACCTTTGGCTTGATAAGAAGCATCGCCACGTAAGAATCCATAGAGCTGAACTTGTGCGCCCGAAGCAGTGCTAAAGCCCAATGGTGATTTCTGAGATGATTCAGTAACAGCAACCGCTTGAGAATTTGGTGCGTTTACAACAGTCGTCGCTGGTGTTGCAGCAACTTGAGGAAGATCATTTTTTTGTTTTGATTGCGGAACATATTGTTCAAGTAAAGCGCGTAGTTCTTTTACTTCATCACGAAGTTGTTGAATCTGTTCTTGCTCACTAGCGGCCTGAGCATTGTTCATCATTAAGGCAGCAACGGTAAACGCCAATCCCTGAATTACGAACGGCTTACGGATGAGAGATAAACTCATGAGAAGCTCCTGTATTGGTGTATATTTCAACATTTTCCACAAGCATAAAATTGGGTAAATTTTGTATGCTTGTCATAGAAAATTCCCCTCACCCTAACAGTAAGGAAAGCCTAATCAATTTTTTAAAAAGGGCGTATTATGCATAAATTTGGAATATTGTGTGTATTTTTTTATTTGAGTCGCAAGTACTACGCCTCACACTTCCAAGTAAATATCATTTCTATTTCATTGTGTTATAAATATATTTCTTTTTCACATAACAAAAACACCCTCTAAAAAATTATTTTCATGCTGTATGAATCGCGTACAAATGCTTACTTTTCACCCAAACTCAAGTCTACGACTAAAAAATCATCCGCAAAAAATATGAATTCCTTTATAGTCTCAAGCAGTGAGAAAGATCAGAAAAGATGAGGAGCTTTTATGAACACGGAACAAGTCCGCCACGTTGATGATGCCATTACTTCACGTCACTCTGTACGCGCATTTTTAGATACGCCTGTTGACGTTCAAACGATTAAAGATATTTTGGCAGTTTCAAGCCGAGCACCTTCTGGAACGAACACGCAACCTTGGAAAGTTTATGTCGTTACAGGTCAAAAACGTGCTGAGATGATTGATCGTGTATGTGCAGCACAAATTGAACTACATCAAAAGCCCGAACTTGCTGATCAGTATAAAGAAACTTTTGCCTACTACCCTGAGACTTGGATTTCGCCATTTATTGATCGTCGCCGTGAAAATGGCTGGGGCCTTTATGGCTTACTGAACATCCAAAAAGGTGAAAAAGAGAAAATGGCAGCACAGCAATTACGTAATTTCCAATTATTTGATGCGCCTGTTGCACTTTATTTCACAGTCAATAAAGCCATGGGGATTGGTTCAAAAATGGATATTTCCATGATGATTCAAAATGTCATGGTTGCAGCAAAAGCCCGTGGATTAGATACTTGCCCACAAGCGGCGTGGAACCATTTTCATCCAATCGTTTTAGATGTGCTGAATGCACCTAATGATGAAGAATTAGTATGTGCTGTTGCTTTAGGTTATGCAGATCCCGACCATATTGTAAACACCTTCATTACACCTCGATTACCTGTCGAAGATTTCACTGTATTTATGGATTAAATCTCTTTTAACAGTATCTCTAAGCAGAGATACTGTTTTGCTGTTTTCCAACCTTAAAGATTGCAAATAAACCAGTACTAGTGAAAAGCAACATCATGATGCCCATATTCAGCGATGCTTTCCAAATAAGAAAATTCAAAATCACCCCACCAAGCAAACCACAGGCAAATTGCATACTGCCCATGATCGCACTCGCAGTTCCAGCTCGAGCACCTTGTTTCGACATTGCCAAAGCCATCGCATTTGGGCCAGTCAAACCAATTCCTGAAACCACTAAAAACAAACCAGACATCAAAAACCATAACGGTGCGTCATGCATTAATCCTGCACTAACCACCACTAAAGCACCAAAACACTGAATCGATCCGCCTAAGCGTAAGCGTGGAAAAATCCCCATCCGCGTATTTAAATGTTTATTTAATGAAGACATCAACATAATCCCAGCAGCATTGAGTGCAAATGCATAAGAGAAATGTTGTTGAGATAAGTGATATTGCCCCATGAAAACAGCTGATGCTGAACTGATATAGCAAAATAATGCAGCTCCCGTTAAGCAACCAGCAAACATTGGCACTCTAAAGCTTTCATCTTTCAGAATTGCTGCATATAAAGTTGTGACCTGATAAGCAGACAATTTTAAACGTCGCTCTAAGGGCAGCGACTCTTTAAAAAAGAAATGCACACAGAACCAGCAGATCACACCGATAATCGCTAAGGCAGCAAAAATCACCTGCCATGGGAAAAAGCTTAAAATCCACGCACCAAACATCGGTGCAAGAATAGGTGCAAGCCCCATCACAATCATCATACTAGAAAAGGCCTGCGCTGATCCTTGTACATCCAAACGATCACGAATAGCTGCACGAGCAATCACCACACCTACACAACCACCCAGTGCCTGAAAAATACGTGCTGCAATTAACGCCCATTCGTTAGTCACAAAAACGCAAGCTAAACTTGCAACGACATAAAGGGCTAAACCAAAATATAAAGGTGTTTTGCGTCCAATACGGTCACTGACTGGTCCATAAATTAACTGACCAATCGCAAGCCCTAAGAAATATGCAGGTAAAGTATTGGCAATCATCTGTGTACTTACCCCAAATTCATCTGCCATTTGTGGCAATGCGGGTAAATACATATCAATTGATAAAGGGCCTAAAGCGGTTAAAAGTGCAAGCAACATAATCCAAGCTGTTGAATACTGTCGTGAATTAGATTGCTCAACCTTCATAATGCTGTACTTTTCAAGTTTATTGATCGTCTTAGCTTAACATTCTCGTCCTAATTTGTGCATAATATTAAAAGCCTGCTAACACTTTAAAAAGGTTACCAGTCCTCCTATATATCAATTGCAAATACAAAAAGGACAGCACTTGAATCCTTGGTTCGGACGATTTAAACAGCTCACCTATAACACCACGTTTATGTATAACGTGCGGATGTTAATCGCCTTTATAGGTACTGCCTTTGTACCCTATTTGCTTGATTTTCAATTGGCGACCATTCCTCTTACGCTAGGGGTTGTCGCAGCGGGCATTAGCGATATCGATGATCGCTTTTCAGTACGGATCATGAACCTGATTTATACTTATATTGGGTTCTTCATCACAGCTGCCTCTGTTCAACTGCTATTCCCTTATCCCGTTGCTTTTGCAATTGGGCTGATTGTCTCTTGTCTTGGATGGATTTTATTAGGTTCTCTCGGCAGACGTTATGCAACCATTGCTTATGGGTGTTTAGTCGTTTCCGTATATACCATGCTAGGTGTTCATCTATTTGAAGATTGGTATCTTCAACCTGCCTTATTGGTGATTGGTGCAGCATGGTATGGACTGATCTCAACCATTAGTTTTTTACTGTTTCCTGTACGACAATTACAGGATCAACTTTCATCTTCATACCATGCCTTGGGTAGCTTTTTATTTGCGAAATCCAATTTGTTTGATGTCGATATGACACCTGCAAGTTACCAACAAAGCATGATCGATTTGGCCTTGGAAAATGGAAAATTAATTTCCCTTTTTAATAATCTGCGTGTCGCATTAGTTACTCGGCTCAAGGGCGATCGTGGACAGAAAGATACGCGTCGTAGTCTGCAATATTATTTTGTTGCCCAAGATATTCATGAACGTGCTGACTCTGCCCACATTGACTATCAAAAGCTTGCCAAAGTCTTTCAGCACAGTGATATTTTGTTCCGCTTCCAGCGTATTTTAACTATTCAAGGAAAAGCATGTCAGGACTTGGCTCAATGCATTCGACATCGAACACGATATACCCATAACAAGCGCTTTAAGCACAGCTTTGAAAACTTACGACTGTCACTAGAAAAACTCCGCAAAGATAATCTTTATGATCAGGTCAGGATTAATGCATTATTTGCACTTTATCAAAACCTCAAATCAATTGATGCTCAACTACAAAACCTTGAGACCGAACGTAACTTACAGTTAATCAATGCACAACAAGCTGAAAACCAACTCAAAGATGATGATCTCAAAGGTGTAAATGACATCATTATTCGGATTAAACAACACTTATCGCCAGAGTCGGTATTATTCCGTCATGCAGTTCGTTTATCGATCGTGTTATTTATCGGCTATGTCTTTATTCAACTGACAAATATTTCGTATGGTTACTGGATTCTATTAACGGCACTATTTGTCTGCCAACCAAACTTCAACGCCACCAAACGTCGTCTCTATCTTCGTATTATTGGTACTTTGATCGGCATCATCGTTGGTTTAGCTGTAATTTATTTTATCCCTTCCCTCGAAGGTCAATTAGTCATGCTGGTATTGAGTGGTGTGTTATTTTTCGAGCTACGCAGTAAACAGTATGCTCAGGCCACTGCTTTTATTACCATTCTGGCACTGATCAATTTTAATCTTGATGGTTCTGCTTTTGCTGCGGGTTTACCTCGATTCGTCGATACTGTAATTGGCTGTGCATTGGCATGGTTTGGCGTCAGCTTTATCTGGCCCGATTGGAAATTCCGTCGTCTCCCACGTACTATCCAAAGATCGTTACAAGCTCAATGCCAATATTTAGCTGAAGTCGTAATGCAGTATCACCAAGGTCGTAATAACGCCTTGAATTATCGTGTCGTCAGAAGAGCTGCGCATAATAATGATGCCGAAGTTGCCTCTTTAATTTCCACACTTGCCACTGAACCCAATATTGACCCAACACAAAAGACTTTGGCTTTTGAGTTTCTATGTCTGAGCCATACGTTCCTGAGTTATGTTGCAGCACTCGGAGCACATCGTGAACAAATTCAAGATCAGGAAGTTCTTTCCTTACTAGATCAAGCACTCGATGATATTCAAGGTGCGCTCTTAAGGGATGAAGTACCTGATTTATCAGCACAAAATATGCTGAGCACGATCCGACAGCGCCTAAGCCGTAATGATGAAAATGATCAAAAATCATTGATTATCTTGCAGCAACTTTCTTTAATGCTCAGTATTCTGCCTCGTTTGAGTATGCTTAAACAAAGTCTACATCATGAGCCAAATGAGGATGGCACTGAGTTTGCTTCTCTCTAACTTATCAGCCATTTGCATAATATCTTTGCATGTTAATTGGTGTTAAACTTAACCTAGTTCTAAACTCATTTTTTATACTATGACCGCCAAAACGCTATACGCTTATACGCTACAACCTGTTCCTTACGAAGTTTCTGAAGTTGAACAACGTCAAGCCCAACTTATGATTTGGCGTAGTACTAACAAATTTAGTCGCAAAACATGGATGATCATGATTGCACTTGTTGCTCTCTCTTTGATCGGTGCTGGACTCATTAAATATTATTCGACTTATTCAACAGTTATTTGTTGGGTCGTAATCATCTCTGTAGCCCTTTTCTATCTTGTAAAAAGATTTGGTCTCGAGTGGTATGTAAAACGCAAAATGAATGAATTTCCAGTTCAGGAAATTAAAGGTATTCGTTTAGGCGTACAACCACACGGCATCGTAATGCGTCAAAAAGTTGGACTACAAGAAGGTACAGCAACGATTGGCTGGAAAGATATCTACGAGTGGTATAGCTCTCCAGATTTCATTTTGGTGAACTTTAAAGTAAAAACACCTAAAGGTGAAGAACAACAAGGCGCTTATATCTTGCCGAAACGTATGGATTCTAAGAACTTCTCTTTCAATACTGTACGTAAACATTTAAATGAAGTTGTAGGCGCACCGAAGTCAATTTAACTTCTAATTAAAAAAACCTCTCATTTTGAGAGGTTTTTTTACACCTATAAAAATAAATGAGAATCAAAATCAATATTACCTACAAAATCCATATTATATTCTTAATCTTGAGTTATAATTTTTTACATGAACTTAACCATCTTTTCATTCTTCAACCATGATTAAAAAAGTCTTCTTCCAAATCCATTGGTTTTTAGGGGTTACCGCAGGTTTGATTCTCTCTCTTATGGGAGTCACTGGCGCAATTTACTCATACGATCAACAAATTCTAAACTGGCTCAATCAAGACAGCTATGTTGTTGAAGTTGCAACTACACCTAAATTAACCCCTGCTCAACTTTATCAACATTTCAATCAACAGCAACCAGAGATTGAAATTAATAGCATTACCATCGCCTCTGATCCGACAGCCTCCTCCACCGTCAACATTAAAAAAGAAGGTGCGCGTCGTGGCTATAATATGATGATCAATCCATATACAGCAGAAGTTCTGCCTGAAATCAGAGGTCGAGATACATTACAGTTTATTCAACGACTCCATCGCAATTTAACTGCTGGTGAATTTGGTGCACAGATTACAGGTGCATCTACACTGATGCTGATTTTCTTTGTACTCAGTGGAATTTACTTACGCTTCCCTAAAAAGCATTCTTTTAAACAATGGTTTTTTATTAAACCAAAATTAAAAGGACGCAACTTTATTTGGGATTTACATGCAGTCGTTGGAACATGGGTCATTATTTTTTATCTGTTATTTGCATGTACAGGTTTATATTGGTCTTATGACTGGTGGCGAGCTGGCATGTTTAAAGTCATGGGGGTTGAGCAGCCGCAGCGCAATCAACAACAGAATGAACCTAGAAATAGAAAAAATAAACAACCTGAATTGGCTCAACAACAGGTGAATACTATCCTGACCGAAACATGGACAGGCGTAAATGCACAAATCGGACGTGAATATTCAAGCCTTACATTGAATATTCCAAAAAATAATGATGCAAAAATCGAACTATCATTTGTCGATGCAATTCCACAGCACGAACGCGCACGTAACCAAGCTGTATACAATTACCAAGACAATAAGTTCGAGAAATTTGAACTATATGAAGATAAAAAGCTCAATGAAAAAATTATGAGCAGTATGCTACCTGTACATCGTGGTAGTTTCTTCGGTTCAACGTATCAATTTATTGCGATGCTCGCATCATTGGCAATGCCACTGTTCTTTGTAACAGGTTGGATGCTTTATCTTAAACGTCGCAAGCAGAAAAAATTAACCCAAGCCGCTCGCCAATCGATGAATAAACAGCAAATTGACCCAAATGCAAAGCCTTGGCTGATTACTTATGCATCTCAAACAGGTGTAGCTGAACAACTCGCATGGCGTACAGCAACTAGCCTGCAAGAAGCTCAACAACCAACAACCGTAAAACCGATTCAACAGCTCACAGAACAGGACTTGCTCCAAGCTGAACAAATGCTATTTGTGATCAGTACGTATGGAACAGGTGAAGCTCCAGATCTTGCAACCAGCTTTAGTAAAAAATTGATGCAACAAAAATTAGATCTGAGCAACATACAGTATGCTGTTTTAGCACTTGGATCTAAAGAATATTCAGATAGCTATTGCAGTTTTGGTCGTGCAGTGGATCAATGGTTAAAACAATCCAATGCACAATCACTATTTGAATTAATTGAAGTCGATAATGCTAACGTAGCAGACATCCAACGCTGGAATCAAGCTCTCTCAGAGGTGACTCAGCACGAGCTTCATGCGATGAACATCGAAAAAGTATTTGATCAATGGACACTTACCGAACGCTCTGTTTTAAATCCAAATAGTTTAGGACAACCCGCATATAACATTGAATTAACAGCACCTTACGATATCACTTGGCACGCTGGTGATATTGCAGAAATTCAACCTGCTAATGCTAGAACGGAAATCCAGACTTTCTTAGAAAAGCATCAGATTCCCGCTCAAACACTTGTAAAATCATCGAATCAAACGATTGAAGAAACACTTTGGGATAAGAATCTACGTGTTGAAATAAAACCATTTACCAATCTTGAAACTTTGGTTGAACAACTTCCTCGCCTTCCTACGCGTGAATACTCGATTGCAAGTATTCCTTCTCAGCAAGTTCTTCGTCTTGTCGTGCGTCAAAAAAGCGATACTCAGGGTCACTTAGGCTTAGGTTCTGGATGGCTTACAGAATTCGCTCAGCTTAAAGAGAAAGTGGCTTTACGTATTCGGACCAATGAATCATTCCACTTAATTGACGACAACCGACCAATTATTTGTATTGGTAACGGAACAGGCATTGCTGGTCTGATGAGTCTATTACAGCAGCGTAATCGTCAAAACTACGTTGAAAACTGGCTTATCTTTGGTGAACGCCAACGTGAATGTGATTTCTTCTATAAAGAAACCATTGATGCTTGGAAAAATATGGGTACATTAAAACGTGTTGATTTAGCCTTCTCAAGAGACCAAGAACAACGAATTTATGTACAAGATCTTTTACGTACAAATGCAGATGAACTCAGTAAATGGATCAATCAAGGTGCTGTTATCTACATATGCGGTAGTATTGAAGGAATGGCATCCGGTGTTGAACAAGCACTGATTGACATTTTAGGTGACGAAACAGTTGATCAACTTCGCCAGTCAGGTCGCTATCGCCGAGATGTCTATTAATTTACTTTAAGCCCTATAAAAACGAGTGAACTTTCACTCGTTTTTTTACTCTACGATTTGCCTTTCTCATAATTTTGCATAAACTTAGCAGCGTTTAAATCGACAACGATTAAGATTATGCAAATAAGTACTTGGGTTCGTATTTTTTTAGCCCTCATTGGTTCAGTATTATTTTTGGATGGGGCAATTCTGATTGCATTGAAGAAAATTCATATTGGAACGGTTATCCCCTTCCTACTCGGACTGTTTTTTTGTATTTATGCTGCATTTTACTATCATATTGAACGCTTCTTTTTTTACCATTTCCGCTGGCATTCAGTTTGGCGTTTTGGGTGGTTATGTTTTTGGATTTGGTTAATTAGCTTAGGCTATTTTTTTAATTATCTGTCTAAAAACAATACGCAAGCTCAGAATATTGCACCAGTCAAAGCCATTATTGTTTTAGGTAGCGGAATTGAAAATGGTCAACCTTCAGCTACACTAGCAAAACGCTTAGATCGAGCAGCTCCAATCGCCCTTGCCCAGCCAAATGCGAAAGTCGTCGTTTCAGGTGGAGTCGATTTTGGCGAGACAATCAGTGAAGCGAAAGCGATGTCTCAATATCTTCAACAACACTATCGCATCCCAGCATCACAAATCATTTTAGAAAAACAAAGCACTAGTACCGAACTGAACTTAAAAAATAGCCAACCGCTTCTAAACGCACGAAATATCACGATTCAACAACCTATCGCGATCGTCACCAGTGACTTCCACACATTACGTGCAGCTGCAATTGCAAAGAAACAAGGTTATACAAATATCACAATGCTTGGGGCAACAACACCTTTGGAAACTCGCTACAACGCTTGGCTCAGAGAGTATTTTGCTTATGTCAGTGGTTGGGCACTCAATGAATATTGATGCGCACCTATCGCCTAAAATTGATTGCATTTAATTATGCAATCTAATTTCTCGTGGTAAAGGTAATTTTAGCTCAGCGAACACTTCTGGGCGTTGTAAATAAACTTGATATAAAAAATTTTTGATATCTAATAAAAATGCATCAGGGGCAACAAGGAGGTTATTGCCTTCTGGTGTTAAGTCTAGAGATAAAATCGTATTGTTCTCTTTTAAAAAGGGAATCATCTTCTGTATGAGACTCATTAATGATATTTCTTGGACTGAATAATTCGCCCAACTGTCTTTCATCAATAATTTAGCCAATCCCTTACTCTGCCAAATAGATAAGGCATGCTGACCTGAAGGTGTCGCACACAAAGCCCAACCATCGTGATACAAAGCAATCACTTGGCGTTGCATAACAATATTTTCTATAAATTGACGATAAGCATCTTTTGGAGATGTATTTGTGATTGTAGTTTGAGATTTCGACGCAGCCTTGCGTTGATATGGATTTCTCATAAATTACTTCAATATTAGAATCATTATTGACGCAAATAATAGAATAATTTCGATGTGATTACAATGATTTGGGATTTTGAAGATAAGATATGGTGGGCGCTGACGGGATCGAACCGCCGACATTCTGCTTGTAAGGCAGACGCTCTACCAACTGAGCTAAGCGCCCTGAGCGAGTATAAACAAAGCGAAACTTTGTCTAAGCACAAAAGGAAAAATTATCCACCTTCCTAATGGCATCTCGTATCAGAGATCAAGTATCAAGATACTTGTTAAAACTAATATTTTCTTGAAAAGGTATCAAGAAAA
>AZIJ01003404.1_pt1 | contig 23551 bp, 22 predicted proteins | sample 359151 | NCBI WGS metagenome assembly AZIJ01 (sample SAMN02429718, study PRJNA222666) | marine sediment metagenome | biome: Sediment sample; isolation source: enrichment culture of sample MGS-ElMAX(UA) from oil contaminated site at the... | place: Egypt: El Max | collected 2013-01-23 | depth 9.22 m m | reverse complement strand
GCTATTTGTTTAGCTAAATCAAGTAACTGATCTCCCAAATCCATTTCCCCATTTTCGGGAAGCAACATATGCAATAGCTGCATTTGTTTTTTGACCTGTGCTTGCTTCTTAACCGCTTGTTGGTTTTGATCACGCTGAGGAAACATTGGATCTAAATAAACAACATCGACTTGTTCATTTTGCTCGATCAATTGACTTAGATAGCGATTAGAGTCCGCAAAAATAAGCTGAATTCGTTGCGCTGTGGATTGCAAGAAAGAGTCTCGTTCAGCCTGAACTTTGCTATATTCCAATAAAACAAACAAAATTGGATGGCGCTCGACTAATCGAACATCAGCCCCAAGATGAGCCATCAATAAACTATCATGACCCAATCCAGCGGTAGCATCAATTAATGTTGGCTTTTCACCTAACTGACATGCTCTTGCGATCATTTCTGATTTTAAACTTGCACGCTTTAATCTAGGAATTTCTGCACACCAATCAGGTTGCATTTTCATTCCATTGGCTGCAAGGCTTAAACCATCGCTATCCAATACCAAAGTCATTTCTGGGTTAAGACGTAAAAACCGAGCGTTAATTTTCTCGACAGTTTGTCCTTCAAGCTGAACATTTAACTCTGTAAAACGAGCCTGTAGTTGATAAAATTGTGCTTCATATTCAGCTTGATATCGACAAATCATTTGCATTACCAATGCACCCAACCAGTCCACCAAGTCGCTAGAATAAATAAACCAAAAATGATTCGATAATAGGCAAATGCAGTAAAGTCATGCTTCGACACATAACGAATCAGCGCACGGATCACGATTAGCGCCGAAATAAAGGCAACAATAATACCGACTGCTAACACCAGCATGTCATTGCTATGTAGCTCATGACGCATCTTATACATGTCGAGCAAACCAGCACCCATCAGTACAGGAATACCCAAGAAGAATGAGAACTCAGCTGCCGCTTTACGCGAAACGCCCAAAAACAACGATCCAATAATGGTTGAGCCCGAACGAGATGTTCCAGGAAACAAAGCTAAACATTGAATCAAACCAATCAAGGTTGCTTGTTTAAAGGTTAGATCATCGACTTCTTGAGTTACAATCTGATGCTGACGGCGTTCAGCCCACAGAATAATAAAACCACCCACAATCAAAGCGATTGCAACTGTAATCGCATTAAATAAATATGCCTTGACCACATCACCGAAAGTCAAACCAATGATCACAATTGGAATCGATGCAATGATTAAATTCAGGCTTAAACGACGACCTTGCTCCTGCCCTTTTAATGCACCAATCAAAGCACCCCAAAGCTTTCCCCAGTACTCATAAATAACCGCAGCAATTGCACCAATCTGTACAGCTACAGCAAACATATCTCGTTTTTCTACTGTCCAAAAATCGAGAAGTTGTCCAGCTAAAATCAAATGCCCTGTACTTGAAATTGGAAGAAATTCTGTAATCCCTTCAACCAACCCCATAATCGCTGCTTTAAAAAGCAATAAAAGATCCATAGTTAACCTTAATTTGACTTACCTTGTTCTGGAATTTTTTTCCACGCATCATCACGCAAATAAACTGGCAAAGCATGCTCCGCATCTACCCAATCTTGTTGAACTGCGCGCATACGTGCAATCGTCGCAATATCTTGGGCTGTTGCCTGAATTTTTATTACAGATGATATTTGAGTGGAAATATTTGGAGAGTCTATGTGCTCAGGCTTAATTATTTCTGAACCAGATCCAACTGGTTTATACTTGCAATAAGCAGTCGCTTGTTCATAATTTAATAATTTTTCTTCATCTACAGCCTGCATGATGCCATGTTCATCCATGCAAAAGTTAGCGATATAAACTTCTTGCATACGCGCATCTAAAACTGCCGTTACCTGCTGCAAACCTGTTAAACGATACGCCGCTTGTGCCAAGGCTTGTAAACTTGAAACAGGTATCACAGGTAAGTCTTGCGACCATGCTAGCGCCTGTGTAACCGCGGCATTAATACGAACACCGCTAAATGAACCTGGACCACGACTAAAAGCAATTGCTGTTAAATCTGCGAGTTGAGTCGCTGTCTGTAACAATGCTTGTTCAGTTAAAGGTAATATCGTTTGCGTTTGGGCTTTTGCTCGCTCATCTAACTGAAAATAGAGTTCTTGAGAATCATCAATTAATGAAACAGAACACTGCTCATTTGCAGATTCCAATGCAAGCAACTTCATGCAAAAACCTTAACTAAAAAGAGAGAAAAATCGTCGAGTATCATACTCTACTCAAAGCTGATAGGCGAGTTGTTCTGTTTTTATAGACACAAAAAAGCCAAGTACAGACTTGGCAATCCGAACATCTTTTATGGGGACAGCTAGTTAAAAGCTAAATGGTTCTAACTCTAAGAAGTTTTTGTAGTGTTCAGCATAATGCAAAGCACTCAAACGTAATCTTGCAGCGCCCTGTTCATCCAAAGTTTTAACAACTTTACCTGGTGATCCCATAACCACAGAATTATCTGGAATCACCTTCCCTTCAGGAATTAAGGCATTTGCGCCAATAATGCAGTTCTTTCCAATGACTGCATTATTCAAAATAACTGCATTCATCCCAATAAGTGAATTATCACCAATCGTACAACCGTGTAACATCACTTTATGGCCAACGGTGACATATTCACCTATATTGAGCTCAATACCTGCATCTGTATGTAAAACAACATTTTCTTGAATATTAGAAAAATCACCAATACGAATCACACAATTATCTGCACGGACTACTGCACCAAACCAAATACTCACTTGACGACCCAGTTCAGCTTGCCCAATAACCGTTGCGGTAGGTGCAACCCATCCATCCCATGGTTCATGTAAAGCTTTAGGACTCAATCCTTTGTATTTATACATCATGTCAATAACTCTATATCTAAATAAAACATTTAAAACTTAGCTAAACCAAAATTAGGAGGATTGACCAAAAAAGGCCATTTTTTCTGATATCCCAACCCATACTGAAATAAAGACACTAACATCCGTGCAGTTAAGCCCCAAACAATTTCACTTTCAACTTGCATACTCGGAAAATAAATCGATTGACGAGCGAGTCGTACCTCATAGGGTAATGGCGGTGCATCAATCAGCTCTTTCAAAGGAACAAAGAATATCCGATCTATTTCGGTTGGCTGAGCAATCAAGTCAACTTGAGCTGGTATCAATCCAACAATCGGTTTAACAGAAAGTCCACTACGCGCACGTTGAATAGGTAAATCACCTAAAAGCTTCACATCAAAAGGATTTAAGGCTGTTTCCTCTTGTGCTTCACGCAAAGCAACCACAATATTGCTGGTATCACTTGGATCTCGCTTCCCACCTGGAAATGATACCTCTCCTGCATGTTGTGATAGATGAATAGAACGACGTGTAAGTAAAACTTTTGGTTTGTGTTCTTGTGTAATTGCAATTAAAACTGCAGCATCTGCTTGTTGGATTCGTTTGGAAAAACGCAACCGTTGTTGTAAAAGTTCGATTAACGATTGTTCATCCATATTAAGCATCACTCTTTTTCTATTTCCCTTAATTAAACATCATAGCTGAAATTTGAATCACAATCATAGATCATGATGCGAAGTCAGCAAAATTCAGTTATGCTGAGTTATCTCTGTCGCTGATGATAATTATGAGCTTTTGCGTTGCGTGTGGACATGAAACTGAAGCAAAAATCCCATTAGGTGATCATAAAACCCGACTTGTTTGCACCAACTGCGGCAATATTCACTATGAGAATCCCAAGGTTATTTGCGGTGCGCTGGCACTTTGGGATGATAAGGTTTTACTTTGCCGCAGAGCAATCGAGCCACGTTATGGGTTATGGACTTTACCCGCAGGCTATATGGAACTATTCGAAACCATGGAGCAAGGTGCTGCGAGAGAAACAAGAGAAGAAGCCGAAGCTGAAGTCGAAATTGAACAACTTTATTGTACGTACAATATTCCTCGTATTGGACAAATTTACGTTTTATTTAAAGCAAAAATTAAAGAAGGCATATTTGGTGCAGGTGAAGAAAGTCTCGAATGTCGTCTTTTTGAAGAAGATGAAATTCCTTGGACTGAGCTTGCATTTCCAAGTGTAGAGCAAACATTGAAACATTACTTTGCAGATCGTAAAGATGGACTATTTCCAGCTCATTTAGAAACCATTGGAACACGACTTGATCATACTGGATAAATAAAAAAGACCGCTTGATGCGGTCTTTTTTATTGAGGTAACAATTAAGACTTTGTTTTAATCGCTTTACATGCAGGAATATTCTGATCAGCTACTTTAATACTAACAGTACCCGAATAACGTTTAGCTAGCTCACGCTCGGCATCAGTAGGAGCAACATACTTGTTTTTATCTTCAGTTTTCAAATCATCATAAAGGCGATTATATACATCAGTATAGTATGCGTAAGTATTTGACCAAACAACCGTGTTATTTGAGAAGTTTGTCAAATTAATACCCGTAACTTGACCACTTAAAAGATTATGTATATTAATTTTTGCACCAGTGCCTGATGTTAGATTTAATCCAAAAGAAGCACCATCAATAAGTCCAAATTTCGGATTAGAAAATAACATTCTTACAGAAATCGACTTATCATTGGTAGAAAATAATGTAGCACCTGTTGTACCAATACGATATTGTACTTGATCATTATTATCTGTGATTGTTCCATCGGCATTAATAGATTTTACCGTTCCGCAAACACCACTCATATCTGTTGACGTTGAATCTGCTTTAATATCAGAACGAATATCACCATTTTCATCAATGACGACTCCCAAACTCACAGGTGATAATTTAGCCTCAGTCGAAAAGTTAAAAGTCAAAGTTGCATAAAGTGGAAAAATATAATTTTGCTGAGAAGCAACATTCTTTTCTGTTCTAAAAATATCTTTTGACAAATAGCTCGATGGATTTACTTTAACAATATCAACAGTACCATTGTAATTTGTACTGGCGATAGTTTGCTTCCAAGTTCCTAAATGAGATGTATCAATCACATCACTATCTTTTGCTTTAATTAATTGTCGATAAATGTTTTCCGTACCCGCAATGGTATTTCTATTCATCAACTTCCCTTGATTGATTAACAAGTCCTCTGCCGGATTATTTTCTGTTAATTTCAACCGTAACGGAGTAGTTGTATTTATTTGTTGAGTAATTGGATTTAACCAGCTACTTTGGGCATCTATTTGAAGCTTAGCAGGTTTAACTTTTGTAATTAGAGCAATTGGAGCAACAACAATATTATCAGAAGTGGTTGCAGGCCCTTTCCATTGTTGACCATTCCCAATGGTATAACCTTGGCGATCTGACAAAAGAAAGAAACTTCCCATAGAATGTAACAAATCACTTGCCACTTCAATACATTTTGTGCTTGGCGTCTTATTACAACCGAAGAAGCCATCAGGTCTAAGATTATTATCAGAAGACGTGCTTTCTCCACCTGCTTTATAGGTAGGCAATTCAGCTTGCCAAATACCTGTATTTACTAAATTTAACAACTGAACAACCATATTAAATGCTTCATCATCAGAAACTTTACTTACATCTAACCACGGTTGAAGAATAGATACATATTCACCAGATAACAGCTCATTTACACCAATATCTTTTGCTAAAATATTTAATTGATCTTTCTTCTCTTCTGTAAATTCCGTTGGTTGTAATTCACCAGCAATATTATCATTTCGTTCAATCCCCATGCTTTGCAAAATTTTAACAATCGCCATAGCAACACGAATGGTTTCATCATTTGCGTTAAGCGAACTCGGTGATTTTTCCGTTAATGCCATCGCAAAATCAATAACACGAATATGAGGCACAGTTGTCGTTTTTAGTTTAGCAATCGTATCAAGCTTTATTTTACCAAGACTGATTCTACGGGCATCTGTTCCCTGTATATAGAAAGTTGCCTCATCTCCTAACTTACAAGCACCAGTGACGATATTTCCTTCTAACTTAGTCGCGAAATGATTATATCTATCCGTACTACAATCAAAGTTAATACCTGCAGCAGGATAATCAAAGACGAATTGTAAACACTCAGAATCTGTAGTATTACAACTTGTATTTGACGTAACACCATCAACCCCTTGTGTTGGATCTTCATTTATTTTCGCACTTTCACCACCACAACCAGTTAAGAGAGCCGCAAATGTAGATAAAGCGAAAGGTAATATTATTTTCTTATTCATACAAAACTCATCCTAATAGTTACTGTAAAACAGAGAGATTTATCTGTCCTTGATTCGAAAGTTCTTTTTCAGGTACATCAACAGCTGAGGCCAACGGTGTCATCATTAAATAGCGAGTATTTGATGGTATACGAAGTGTTCCTTGAATTGCTGCATGCTTAAATAAAGATGTATTGACAGTAGCATTCTTAAAGCCACTCACACCTTCATTAATACATCCCTTCTCATTTAAGAAGACAACCAAAGGCCAATAATAAGTTGGATGCTCATTACTAGAAGCAAATGAATCGATTTGTAGATATCTAATCGAACTATCCAACTCAATTACTTCATATTCAAATTTTTCTTTAAGCGGTTTTCTTGGCCAAACACCAACTTCTTTTTTCGGAGTCAACTTTTTAATAGACTTAGAATAACCCTCAATAAAGCAACGATCATTCTCAAATGCGAGTGCTAAATCTTGTTCTGATAAACGCACGTAACTTTCTGCTAATGTAATTGGTTTATTTGACTCTAATGATCGATTCATAATTCGATCAAGCATAGAACGATTGACACCTTTCTTACGCTCAATGGTTTCAAGCCTACCACTGCCATCAGGCATTGTATAAAAACGTTTTTTGCCTTCTAGATTAAATTCCTGATCTTCTAGAAACTCATTATTTACATATTTCACACCATCAATATCAGTAAATGGTTCTTGCTCATCTTGTAATTCAGTTGATATTTTAGAAGTGTTTATAGGTATCTTAATATCATTGCTTTGAAAGTTTTTTTGGGGTTCAACAAAAACCTCAATATTTTTATTTTGAGAATTCATTCGGTTTGAAGTTTTTTCACTTTGATCTGAAGGAATATCTACAACCTTTTCTTGATGCTTTTCCTCAATCCGAGATTTTTTTGATTGGCTTACATCTTTTTGTTCCAAAGGTGCTTTATCGTATACTGGCTGAGTAGTTGTAACAATCACTCGCTCTTTTACAACAGGCTCATCTTTCTTTGGAGAGATTTGCTTAACTGGAGCTGATTTTAATGCTTGATCATTCACAGATTGATTCTGAACTTTTACTTGTTCTTTCTTTGGCACAATCATTGGCCGACCGTCTGGACCAATGATTGTGTAAAAACCATCTGCATATAAATTCGATCCGCTCACTAAGCCTAAAGACATAATCAGCATAGTAAGTTTTGATCGTTGCTTTCTTTGCTTTTGCATTACCATCTAGTTCTATAGTTGATACCAAGTAAAGTGACTTTGGTATTGGTTTTAACATTCAGTCCTGCATAAGGGTTTAATAAAATATTATCTACCCCTGTTTTATTTGAAAGACTACTTGTGTTGGCTGGAATATCATCACGGCTACGTAAAAACCCGATAGATAAATCTAAATCAGTATCTTGATCAAAACGATAACCAAGACCTAAACCGAATAACTGAGCGTTATTAATTGGTACCATCGTATTTCGCTTATCATCAGGAATAGAGCTTGTACGTGGTTCATAGCCAATCCTTAATTTCAAACGATCTGTAGCAGAATACTCAAACCCAATCCCCCAACGCCAAGACGACTGAAACTTTAAAGGTAAAGCTAATGAACGATCAGTCACATCATTAGATAATAATTTTGCAACTTTTAGTAATGAAATTTGTCTATCAAATTCGAACTTGAATTTATCCCATGCTGAGAAGTCAGTCCAACCAACATCAAAATTCATTTGTAAATCAGGGAAAATTTTATACTTTATACCAGCTTTAAAATGTTGCGGATATTTAAAATCCATCGCAACTAAACCAGACTCTACATCAGGTACATAGCCTGGCAGCCCTAAAATAGCAGCTAGAATTTGACCCGTAGCAGATGAATTAAGACCTGCTACTAATTGTTGAGGAGCCCTAGCATTATCAATTAAATACTTGCCTCGTAACCGCATTTTTGCTTCACTTTGATAAACCATACCAAAGCTAAAATCATCAGTTGGTTCCCAAAGTAAGCCCAAGTTATAACTAGGACTTAATGATTGTTCTAATGAAACATCCAATGCCCCCATTTTATTAAATGGGTTCATCCCTTCTTGAGTATTACAAATACCAAAAAGAAGTAAATCTGTAATGATATCACCATTATTTTTAAATGGTCCGCAGACTACCTCATCAACCATACGTAATACCCCAATCATTTCATTAGGGAAACGTAAATCAGTTTTCATAGCGATCGCTTGATATGACATACCAAATGATGCACCAATAGATAAATGATCGTTAACTTGATAACCAAATGAAGGAGATAAGTAGGTAATACGCTCTAGAGCGACTTGCTGCCCCATATAATTACTAGGATTACCATCCTCAGCACCAAAACCTGCTACTAAGGGCGCGTAAGCAGCGGTAGCATACGTTACTTTGGAACCAGGCGGCTTATAAGCAATACCTGCTGTTGGTGCGACTAAAGGAGAATTAGGCCCTAAGTCGACAATCTTCTTTAGTATAGGTACATAAATACTGGCGTATTCAACGTCACCTGAGACTGTACCTTTAAAATCTGTACAAATCCCTGTTTCAACTTCAGGTCCATCATTACAGACTAATGGATCATCAGAATATCCAAAAACATTATAACCGGCAGGGGCTGCATAATCTCTTTTAATGGCAAAGTTAGCGAGAATACCCTGTACATCTGTTTGTAAACCATCGATCTTCGTCAACGCAGCAGGGTTAAAGTGCACAGCACTGATTCCAGGTGGATCAGCTGTAACAGCATTACCCAAAGCTAGTGAACGTAAATCAACAGATAAATCTTGCCCAAGTTGAGCATTTGCAATATTTGAAAGTCCTGCAACTAAAATACCTAGTGTTAAAGGACATAACTTAGGATATTTCACCATTATATCTCCTTAACGTATTTTTTTGCCAAAACCTATAATATCTAACGGGAATGACAATCCTAAAGATACATCTGGAGCATCTTCTGTTAGGCCTATTCCCACTGTGCCATTTACAATAGTTTCTGGAGAAACCCTGACCCCTAGAGCAAAAGAAAGCATTGCACTACTTTGGTCAGCAGACTTGTAACTCTCATCGTTTTTGAAATAGAATTTTGCGCCAGTATTAAAACTCTGTTGATATGACATCGTTAAAGATACGTCATAGTTAAAGGAGTATGCGAATCCAAATGAAAAGCCGCCACTTAATCCTGGATCAAAACTATCCAAAATACGAGGCCCATCCTCACCACCGCCACGTATTTGATTTAAACCAGATTCTTTAAGTCCGTAATTAGCAGATACTGAGGTGAATAATACAACAGGATCAATATACTTACGCGTACTTGCCCCAACACCTACAGAATAATATCCTTTACCTGTCGATAACTCATCTAGACCAATTTCATAAGGGCTATCACCAGTCTTCGTAGACAAACTACCGAATAATACTAAAGGTAAACGACCTTGTTTTAGTGGAAATGGCTCCCAACGTGCACCAAAAGAAATATCACCTAAGCCAGCAGCTGTTTTATCTTGCAATAAATCTTTTTTAGCCATAAAAGGGAGCGTTGCAGATAACGTAACATTATCTAAAACACCATACTGGACAGTAAAAGAGTTCGTTAAGGTATGGTTTGCATCCTCTTCAACCCGTAAACGCGCTAAAGAACTCGTACTATCACTTGTAGCTAAATCTAAACGACTATCACGATAATACGTATAATCAATATCATAATAAGATGAAATTACGCCTTTTTTAATTAATGAATACTGCCTTTCATTAGAGGTGAATACTTCTTGCAAGTTTGTTTCACCTGTTGCGTCCCCATCTTTTTTCTGTAAAGCAGTCGCAACTTGATTTACACCATTCTCAGCTGATGATGTATTATCATCAGATTTTTGAGTTTCTTGTGCGGCGTTTTCTGTAGACTCAGCAGCTTGAACCTGTTCCTGCTGATCTACTTGGACTTGCGGCTGTTCTTCTGCGTAAAGAGCTGTTGTGATCGCACTTAAACTTAGTGCTAACACACTCATATTCATCCATTGATTATTCATTATGACTTCCTACTGATTCATTTTATTTACTAAAATCTCTTGGTTATTTACGCTTGTAGTACATCCGCATAAAGGTCGTAATTGGCTTGTTGTAGTTTTCAGAATTAGGATCAGCATCCAACACTCTACGCATAGTCGAAGCTTTATCCGCAATTTTTTCAAATTTTTGTGTAGGGAATTGAATTTCAGCTAATGCGTATCGATTAATTGTAGCATCATCAACATGTCGCATATCCGCATCCTGTAACGCTAAGAAGTTTTTACGATATTGTTCAGGTATGTCTATAATAAATAAAGTATTATTATCCCAAACCTCTTTAAATCGAGATTCATCAAAGCTGATATTTCCTAAAGATGGGTCTGCAACATATACCCTCCCATCTTTATACGCCTTATATACTACAAAATGCTTAAAACCAGCATAGGTAATCGGCACAATCGCTGGTTGTTTTAAGGCTGTTAAATCAGAAAACTCCCCACGGTATCCACCACTATTTAATCCCAAAGCAGAAACAAACCGCTTCATATCTAATAAAGAGAAACTCCGACGCTCGATAATTCGCTGGTATTCACCATATTGCAATAACCCACTCATGGTTTGTTGCTCTGTCAATTTTAATCCACCATAGCCATTTAATAGCGTCGTTAAAGCTGCAGAACCGCAACTATAGTCATAGGCTTGACGTACAATGCCACGAAATTGATCTTCCACTGCTGGCTTAATAACAACAGCTTCACGATGATTTCGTGCAAACGAAGGATTTCTAGAGTCTAAAGTTTCTGTGTAATACACAGTCCCATCAGGTTTTTTTTCTATTTCGAAGGCTTGCGTTGTAAAGTAATACATCAGTGCAGAGCCTAGAGCTATCTCTAACATACGTCTCTTTTCTTAACAGCGGCATTTCTTGCCTTATTCATTTTATTCTCAGTGTTCAAGACACCACGTCCATGTCTGTTGAAGATACCTTTTTTTATAAAAAAAAACAGCTTTTTTTTAGTTTTTTTTGACGAAATGTTATCAATTATTATAATTTAGACATGTTTTGACAAGTTCTTGTGAATGGTTTTACAAAAAAGTATCTAGTACAAATATTATTCTTCATTTTCACGCTAAAAACAAAAAAAGCGCAATATGCGCTTTTTTTGTATGATAACTAAATAAATTAGTGACCAGAAATTGTAATGGTAGTTTGACCAAGCTTAAGACCTTGAACTTCTACATCACCAATTGAAGCGTTAGCTTGAGCGCCTAAATGAACACCTTTCACGTAAATATCATTACCAGCAACACTATTGTTTGTGATTTCAAGACCAGTAGACTTAACTTTGATGCCTAAATCAACATCAATTGGTGTACCGCCAGCACCACGAACATGGATACCATCAAGGTAGATTTGACCACCAGCTGCAGCATCTTTGATACCTAGATCAGTAATATCAAGACCACTTAAAGAAGATTTAACTAGAACCATTGCGCCTTGCGGTGTAGCACCTAACTGAACGTTAGCAGCCACTTTACCCATATCTAAAGTTAAACCTGTAAGAATTTCATTTTCAGTACCAGTAGTCCCACGACGAACATCTGTTACAGAACTATCTAAAGTTGGGCCTGTTGTTGCTGTTGCACCATTTGTAAGACCTGAAGCACCAACACTGATAGCACCAACTTTAACTTTTAGTGCAGCAACATTTGCACCAATATTTAAGAATGCACCACCAGCACCAGCATCGCCAGCATCAGTATCAATACTTAAATTAATCAAGTTAGTAGAAGCAGAACCATCAAAGTTATCTGCACCACTCGTAGTTTGAAGACCTAAACCAGCAATATGGATTGCACCAGAAGTATCAGTACCGCCTAAGTTTACACCATTAAAAGTAGCAGTATTTGATAAACCACCATTATCATGCACATACAAATCTTCAACCAAGATACCGTTTGCATTCGCAACACCCATAAATGTTGCCAAATCAGCATTATTACCAGCACCAATACCGATATTGATACCATCTTGACCTGTTGCAGAGCTAAGAGCAGCATCATCCATCGCTTGCATAGCCATTGCATTTGCGCTAATCGCCATTGAAGAAACTAAAGCTAGTTTAGTAAACATTTTCATTGAGCACTCTCCCAAGAGCATTTATTTTTTGACTTACACTACTCTAAACTGTCCACTGTTGTTTTATTCTTAAATGACAACTTGAACTTCCAATCCTTGAGTAGTTCGCTTAGCAAGTACTAAATTACCTGTTTGTTATTTTATGTTCAACTCCTGTTAACTCCTTTTTATAAACAACCCGATAAACGGCATAAAAATTAAACGCAGTATGTGTATCAAGATTGAGAAAACAACTATTTGAACTTATTTGATATTTTTCAGACCAAATTTTCAAAAACATGTTTATTTTTCTATTTACTTCCCATTTATCTGAACGCTAAGACTTGATCCTAATTGTTAACAAAAACACTTAATTTATTTTTTCTGCTCACAAGTGTTCAAACCATCTTTTTCAAGACTACAAATCTCTTATTTATGAAATCAACTTATGTTAAAGATAACTGGATTTTTGAAGCTGTAGTACAATTTACCTTTCAATAAATAGCTTCAACTCCTGTCAATTTATGTCTCTTTTTCAGCAAAAACTTGAAACCCAGCATATTTCAGCATTCGACCTTATCACTCGACTTAAAGAATTGACTGGTTTAGTTTATTTGCTTGATCAAAACCGTCCTGTTATTGCATTTTTACCAAATAGATTTTTAATTGGTCAAAGCTCCGATATTCAAGAATTTTATCGTGAAAATTTTAATCACTATTCACAAAAAATGAACTCAACATCAATTTTAGAGTTTTCCACTTTCGATAATGAACATCTTTTCAGATACCATACCAATCAAGGATTTCAAGGTGGTTATATAGGATTCTTTAGTTATGACTATAGTGCAAATTTGTCTGTAAATATTAAATCTCATCCTCAACCGAGCTTTTTTTTAGGTCAATATTCAACTTTTTTAAAATTTCACAATCAAGCTTGGTATTTTTATAGTCATGATGATAATGCAGAAGAAATTTTCCAATATATATCTCATTTGATTCATCAAGATACTGATATTGACGTACTCTCGTTAAGTGAAAAATGCCATCCTCGTTGGTCTAAACAACAATATTTAAATGCTTTCAATCAAGTCCAAGAATACATTAAGGCTGGAGATTGTTATCAGATTAATCTTACACAAGAGTTCATTGCTCAAGCGAGTGGTTCCTTACTGAGTCAAGCTGAAAAACTTTGGGAACTAACGCATGCACCCTACTCAGGTTATTTGAAAGTTGATGAATTTGAGCTACTAAGCTGTTCTCCAGAATTATTCATAGAATTTCAAAATGATAGACAGATAAAAACCCGTCCAATTAAGGGGACTATGCCGCGTTTTGACGATCCAGCAGCGGATCAACTTTCTAAAGAGAAGTTAAGTCAGTCACAAAAAGATCAAGCTGAAAATGTCATGATCGTTGATTTACTCAGAAATGATTTGAGTCTGTACGCAGAAACTGGTTCTGTTCAAACCACTAAATTATTTGAAATTGAGAGCTTCAACCAAGTTCATCATATGGTGAGCGAAATTACAGCAACATTAAAACCAGACATTCATCCTGTGGAAATGCTTTTATCGGCACTTCCTGGTGGTTCAATTACAGGTGCACCCAAAATTCGAGCGATGCAAATTATTGAAGAACTGGAAGGAGCGCCGCGCGGTGCTTACTGTGGAAGTCTTGGTTATTTCAATTTTGATGGAACAGGTTGTTGGAATATCTTAATTCGTAGTATTCAAAAATACCAAGATCAACTTTCAATATGGGCTGGTGGAGGAATTACCATTGCATCTGATGCTGAAGCAGAATATCAAGAATGCTTTGATAAGATTTCTGCCATACTTGATTTAATCAATACACAGCAGAAATCTAAAAATTAGGATCTGCTGACATTTCAGCCATGCATTGCGTTATCGACTAAAACGGCATAAACAAGGCATGAAACGCAGGCAATAGCGACTCCTTTGTCAAGTTTCATAACGCAGTTTAGGGAAGTTTTAGCCATAACCCTACGGGACAGGGATATTTTTTGCCGCTACTGCGTTATGTCCTGTTTACTTAGAATGACTAAGCTTCACAAAACATGCCTTGTATCGTCTAAAAATATCCTCTGTCGCAAGCATCTGTGAAATGTTAACAGACCCTAAAGTACGATTTATAAAATTTGCGTTTTAAGTGTCTCGACTAAACGCTGATTTTGTTCATCTGTACCAATTGTGATACGTAGGAATTGATTAATTCTCGGCTTATTGAAATAACGAACAATAATGCCCTGTTCACGTAACTGTTGAGCAAGCTGCCCAGCATCATGCTGAGGATGCGTAGCGAAAATAAAATTAGCTTTGGATGGCAAGATATTAAAGCCAAGCGCAGTCAAATCATTCACAAGAAGTTCACGACTTTCGATCACTTTTTGACATTGCTGCACAAAATAAGCTTGATCTTCAAATGATGCAACCGCTGCTGCAATAGCAAAACGATCAATTGGATAAGAGTTAAAACTATTTTTCACAGCTTCAAGTGCTGCAATTAAATGTGGCTGTGCAATCGCAAAGCCGACACGTAAGCCAGCCAGTGAACGTGATTTTGAAGTTGTTTGACACACCACTAAATTGTCATATCGATGAACAAGCTGAACCGCTGATTCTGCTCCAAAATCAACATAAGCCTCATCAATCACGACCACTTGATCTGGATTCACTTGTAACACTTGCTCGATTTCAGCTAACCCCAAAGCTATACTGGTCGGTGCATTTGGATTCGTAATAATAATGCCGCCATTTTCTTGCTGATAATCTGCAACATTGATTTCAAATTTATCATTTAATGGAATTTGTTTGGTCTGAATTCCAAAAAACTGACTATAAACGGGATAAAAGCTGTAGGTAATATCTGGATATAGAATAGGTTGTTTTTGAATAAAGAAGGCTTTGAAAATATGAGCTAAAACCTCGTCTGAGCCATTACCAACAAAGACTTGAGCAACATCAACATTTTGTTGATTGGCAATCGCCTGTTTTAAAGCAGTCGCATCAGGATCAGGGTATAAACGTAAGGCATCAGCTTGATTAGCCAAAACTGCCTGCACGGCTTCCACAACTTTTGGTGATGGCGGATATGGATTTTCGTTGGTATTAAGTTTGAGTAAATTCTGAATTTTAGGTTGTTCACCCGGCACATATGGCTCTAACTCACGAACTTCTGGACTCCAAAAACGCATTTGCTCTGTTGTAAACGTCATTTTTCTACTCTCTTTATGTCTCAAAAAAGGGGCTTATCAGCCCCTATCTATTTCTCGAATCGGTTATTGATAACGGTAACGTGCTGAGCGAGCATGGGCATCCAAATTTTCTTGCACTGCAAGTACATCGGCGGTCTTCGCTAAGGTTTTAACACCTTCCTGTGAGCACATAATCAGACTTGAGCGTTTTTGGAAATCATAAACACCAAGTGGCGATGAAAACCGCGCTGTACCTGAAGTCGGCAACACATGGTTTGGACCAGCACAATAATCGCCAATTGCTTCAGGGGTATAACGCCCCATAAAAATTGCACCTGCATGGCGTATTTCTTGGCTCATCAACTCTGCATCATCTAAACATAGTTCCAAATGCTCAGGCGCAACTTGATTAATCAGATCAACCGCTTCTGCACGATCCTTTACCAGTACTAATGCACCACGATTTTGAATCGATGTTCTAGCAATTTCAGCTTTTGGTAATTCACTTAAATGTTTTTCAATGGCTGCTTCAACTGCATTTAAAAGGATTTCATCAGGTGTAATGAAAATAGCCTGCGCCACAGTGTCATGCTCAGCTTGAGACAATACGTCCATTGCCAACCATTCAGCATTATTTTCCCCTTCAGCATAAACCAAAATTTCTGAAGGGCCTGCAATCATATCAATACCGACCTGACCGAATACCGCGCGCTTTGCAGCTGCGACAAAACGATTGCCAGGTCCTGTAATTTTATCTACAGCTGGAACTGTTTGAGTTCCATAGGCCAATGCTGCAACCGCTTGCGCACCACCAATGGTAAACACACGACTCACACCAGCTAAATAGGCAGCTGCCAATACAAGTGGATTCAACTCACCATTTGGTGCTGGTACGACCATAATAATTTCTGGCACGCCAGCTACATGTGCTGGTAAAGCATTCATCAAAACTGATGATGGATATGAGGCTAATCCCCCTGGCACATAAATCCCAACGCGATCAAGCGGTGTAACCTTTTGGCCTAGCGTATTGCCTAACTCATCTACATAAGTCCAGCCGTCTTGCTTTTGTGCCTCATGGAATGAACGGATACGTTTAGCAGCGAGTTCAAGTGCTTCGCGTATTTCAGAACTTAAACCGTCAAATGCAGCTTTGAGTTGTACTTGAGTAAGCTCTAAATCAGAGAATTGATGCGCTGGATGTCGATCGAACTGCTGAGTTAATTTAAGTACATGATCATCACCATACTGACGAACATCAGCAATAATTTGATCTACGGTTTGTACTAATTGAGGATCATTCACAGTTTCAAATGCTAAAAGTTCAGCAAAAGCCTGTTTAAAGTTCTGATCCTGAGTCGATAAACGTCGCATCAATTTACCCACAAGGCGAATAAGAGAGCGCTAAGTTTACTCTTTTTCATTAGGCTTGTGGGTGCTATCTCCGCCTAAAAAATCAATCTTGCATAAAGATAAACTCGATGAATTATTAATTTTCAATGAAAAATAATAAATACCATAAAGAAAGTAAAAATTTTTACAATAAATACAAATATTTATAAATAATTATATTATTAGCTGTCACAATTTATATTCCTGAATCGTCAGTTTATTAGCAAATCCGCTGTAATTAGGAAATAAAAATGACGAGACATAATATCCATCCGCAAAAACATCTACCAGATGCAATTCACTATTTACAACAAGTTCATCAATATATTGATCAATCAACACTCATTGAGCGTTCACTGTATCATCTTGTTTTACTTAGAGCCTCCCAAATCAATCAATGCGCTTTTTGCGTCAAAATGCATATTGCTGAGGCACTCGAAGATGGTGAAACACAAACACGTTTAGATCGATTAATTGTTTGGCGGCACTGCTTAGATTTCAGTGTGCAAGAAAAAGCTGCTTTCGCTTGGGTAGAAGCTTTAACAACACTACAAGCTCAAACAGACTATGAACCTCTTCGTGTTGAGTTACTCCAATATTTCAGTGAAGCGGAAATATCTGCTTTAACTTTACTCATTGGTATGATTAATTTATGGAATCGTATTGGTATTGCTCAACACTAAAATCAAATGAATACGACCACAAATTTCAGTAATGAAGATTTAAAGCTATTTCAGGCAAGCCGAACATTTTTGTTTGGCCTTGCCTATCGACTTTTAGGGTCAGTACATGAAACTGAAGATGTTTTACAAGAAATTTTTATCAAATGGCAGCAACAACCTAAACAAGATATTATCAATCCACAAGCTTGGCTAACCTCCGTATGCACTCGCCACTGTATTGATCTTCTACGTTCGCATCATAAATCTCGGACTGAATATATTGGAACTTGGCTACCTGAGCCGTATGATCAATCAGAAGACTTATCCATTGAATCCGACTACACGCTCTCTACCGCTTTTCTTTTGGTATTAGAAAAACTTTCTGCTAAAGAACGGGCAGCTTATTTGTTGCATGATATTTTCAATTTTGATTACATTGAAATTTCAGAATTTCTACAAGAGACACAGAGCTATTGTCGACAATTAGTGACTCGTGGACGGAAACATATCAAGTCAGAATCTAAAGTACTTTCAACGATTCCCTCCTCACGACAACTTGTCCTACTTCATGCTTTTAAAGATGCTGTTCATTCTCAGAATATTGGACGACTTAAAGAGTTACTGAGTGAAGATATCCAAATTGCAGCAGATGGTGGCGGCAAGGTATCCGCAATTCGACATCCATTTATCGGTCAATCTGACGTATTACGCTTCTTTGAACGTTTGCTCTTCATAGCGTGGAATGAGTTATCTTGGGAAATATGTCTCTTGAATAGCAATTTTGGTTTCAAACTGTACGACCATAATCACACCTATGTAACTGCAATCACTTTTAGTTTTAATCAATCACAAATATCTGATATCTACGTGCTACGCAATCCAGAAAAACTTAAATAAAAAGGCCAACCTTAGTTGACCTTTTTAATTTTAAAAATACGATTAGCGATTTTTGATCGCCTCTTCAAGCTGAGTCAAAATTGGATTTAAGATCGCTTGTTTACGTTTAAAACTCGCCTTATTCACAATTAAGCGTGAAGACACTTTGCAAATTTCTTCTAATGGCTCTAAGCCATTGGCACGTAAGGTATTGCCAGTATCAACAACATCGACAATATAATCACCTAAACCAACCAATGGCGCTAACTCCATTGATCCATAAAGTTTGATGACATCAACTTGCTCACCTAAGCTTGCATAATATTGACGAGTTAAATTGACATATTTGGTCGCGATTTTTAAACGACCTTTTGGTCGTTCCATTCCCACTTTACCAGCAGTCATCAACTTACAATTGGCAATCTTTAGATCAAGCAATTCATAAACATGTTGCGCACCATGTTCCATCAATACATCTTTACCCGCCACACCAAAATCCGCCGCACCATTTTCAACATAAGTAGGTACATCAGAAGCACGCAAAATTAAAATGCGCACTTTTTTGTGTGTCGTTGGGAAAATCAATTTACGTGACTTATCTGGATCTTCAAGTAAATTGATGCCTGCATTTTCAAGTAACGGCAATGTTTCTTTTAAAATACGACCTTTACTGAGTGCTAAAGTTAAACCATGATCAAAATTACCCATTACATCAAAATTTGGATCATCGTTTCTTAAGTCATTCATCCTTTTACTCGCTTAATTTGAGCGCCTAAACTTTGTAATTTATCTTCAACATGTTCATAGCCACGATCGATATGATAAATACGATCAACCAGCGTCTCACCTTCTGCTACTAATGCAGCAAGAACAAGTGAGAATGAAGCACGTAAATCTGTTGCCATCACAGGTGCCGCTTGGAGCTTATCAACACCAGTTACAACTGCATCATGACCTTCAACTTGGATATTCGCACCCATACGTGAAAGTTCAGGGACATGCATAAAACGATTTTCAAAAATTGTTTCTGAAATTGTTGCAAATCCACGGCCAATTGCATTCACTGCCATGATCTGTGCTTGCATATCAGTTGGAAACTCTGGATGCGGCAATGTTCTAAAGCTTACTGCTTTTGGACGCTTACCTTGCATATCAAGCTCAATCCAGTTATCACCACGAGTGACTTCAGCACCCATTTCTTCAAACTTATCCAAAACTGCTTCTAATAAAGCTGGATCAGTATGCGTGGTTTTTACTCGGCCACCAGTAATAGCAGCAGCAGCTAAATATGAACCCGTTTCAATACGGTCAGCAACCACAGCATATTCACAGCCATGTAAGCTTTCAACACCTGTCACCACTAAAGTATCTGTATCAAGCCCTTCAATTTTTGCACCCATCTTAATGAGCATTTGAGCAAGATCAGTAATCTCAGGTTCACGAGCAGCATTGCGAATCGTGGTCACACCATCCGCGAGTGCAGCAGCCATCAAGATATTTTCGGTACCGCCAACAGTGACCATATCGAATACAACTTCACCGCCTTTTAAACGACCATCAACAGAAGCATGCACATAACCATTTTCTACTTCAATCTGCGCACCCAAAGCTTCTAAAGCTTTTAAATGCTGATCAACAGGACGAGAACCTATTGCACAGCCACCAGGTAATGAAACTTTTGCATTGCCATAACGTGCTAACAATGGACCGAGCACTAAAATTGATGCTCGCATGGTTTTAACGAGCTCATAAGGTGCAAATTGATTATCTAATGTTGATGTATCAGCACGAACGGTTTCCCCTTCATAGCTCATCGTCACGCCTAAACCAGCAATTAATTTAACCAGCGTATTTACATCTTTTAAATTTGGTACATTAGTCAACGTAATCGGAGAATCAGCGAGGATCATTGCTGCAAGTAAAGGCAAAGCGGCATTTTTAGCACCAGAAATGCGTACTTCACCTTCGAGCTTAACACCGCCCGTAATTAAAAATTTATCCATTAATATTTAAGCTCCGAAAAGGCTTGCTTTGCGCCATTCGTCTTTTGTCATTGCGCGAATTGTTACTGCGTGAACTTCACCACTCGCGATATAAGAATTTAGAGGTGCATAAACCGCTTGCTGACGTGTTACCGTTCTTTTACCTTCAAACTGATCATCAACAATGCGAAGGTCAAATTTTCCAGCTTGTCCACTCACTGCTACTTCTGCTTCAGGGAAGGCTTCTTTTAAAATTTGCGTGAGCTGCTCACTATTCATTTCAAGACCTCTTATACAACCATTGGTGTAAAACGAGTTATTTTACTATAACTTTTTCACATAATTCAGTACGCAGTTTCTTTTTTTATCAATAAAAAAAGAGGCTCAGAAAAAGCCTCTTTTATAAATATAAAAAATTAACTCAAAAGTGCTAGTTCATGTTGATATGAACACTGCATTTTTCTATGTTTTGCAAGTTGTCTTTTTAATTTTTCTGTTAACTTTTTAATCGAAGTATACATATCATCAGCAGTTGCTTGAGCAAACAGCTCAATCCCCGGCAAACGTATAATTGCTTCAGCAATATGGTTTGCACTGCCTTTATGCGAACGTTTATCAATTTGATGATCTTTAGTCAATTTGATTTGCATACTATTCACTTGATCTAGATGCTTAGTCATCTGACTAAATTTTTCTTTTATTTTTTTTTCAATTGCTGGCGTAATTGTTAAATGGTGTCCACGAATCGTTATTTGCATAATTCTATCCCTCACCTTTTTCTCAGGAATCAAGAAAATCGCTCATGAAAATTTAATGCATATCAATTATCTAACATTCATTAAACCATTGCAGCGATCCCTCTAGTGATTATTAAAAGATTCATTATTTCGTAATAATGAACACCTAGAATAGTCACACCTTGAATTTTAGATCAAGACTTTTCTTTCAGAAGATGATGGAATATGTAACGATTCACGATATTTCGCTACAGTCCTTCGAGCAACTTCAATACCTTCATTTTTCAACATCTCAGCAATTGTATTATCAGACAATGGTTTACGAGGATTTTCATTGGAAACCAGTTTTTTGATCATTGCGCGAATTGCAGTTGATGAAGCCTCACCGCCAGTTGTCGTTCCAACATGACTTGAAAAAAAGTATTTCAATTCAAATAAACCACGTGGCGTCAGCATATATTTATTAGTCGTCACACGCGATACAGTCGATTCATGTAATTCGACCTCTTCAGCTACATCACGTAAAACCAATGGTTTCATTGCTTCCGCACCTTGCTCAAGAAAAGCACGTTGATGCTCGACTATACAAGTTGCAACTTTTAAAAGTGTTTTATGTCTTTCATCAATACTTTTTATAAAATTTTTAGCTTCAAGCATTTGATTTCGCAAATAAACATTATCATCACTTTGATCTGCTCGGCGAATCATATTTGAATAAAATGAATTAATGCGTAGTTTTGGCATTACATCTGGATTGAGTTGTACTTGCCAATGTTGATCTTTTTTTGCCACAACAACATCTGGAACCTGATATTCAGATTCTTGTTGATCAAACTCTAAACCAGGATAAGGCTTTAATGTTTTTAATAAATCAACAGCACTTTTTAGCTGTTCTTTAGATAAACCTGTTTGCTTTAATAATTTATTTAAATCATTAGAGATCAATAATTCATAATATTTCAGTAAACTCTTTGCTTCTGAAATATAAGGAACTTTGTCATGTAAGCCTTCTAACTGAATTTTCAAACACTCAGCCAAATTTCGAGAACCCACACCAATTGGATCTAAATGTTGAATATGTTTTAAAACAACGATAACTTCATCTTCTTCAACCTCTTCATCATTTTCCATTTCTTGTAATAACCGATTGACGGCTAATAAAATATCGTTCAACTCTGCATCTAGAAACCCTTTATCATCTAAAGAATCAACAATGCAGTAGGCAATTAATTTATCAATTAAAGAAAAATGTAACAGATTAACCTGCTCTAAAATATGTTCTTTTAAACCTAAATGAACTTGGCGATTATCTTCTCGCTCTTCATATTCGGGGGTCGCTAAGGCTGTTGATTGATGGGTATAAATATCATCCCACTCTGTATCTACAGGTAAATCATTAGGCAAATGATCAGCATTAAGCTCAGTTGTTAAATCGCCTGTTTCTTGCGACTCAAGTGTAGATAAGCTTTCTGTAGAACTATTTTCCTCAACTTTCTCAAGTAATGGATTACTATCTAATTGAATTTGTATTTCTTGTTCTAATTCTAGACTCGATAATTGTAAAAGACGAATAGCCTGTTGCAATTGAGGAGTTAACGAGAGATTGTTCGCAACTTTCAACCCAACAGATAATTTCATGGTATTCCCCTTTTATATTAAGCAAAAAACATGCCTATTAAAATATTTATAACATAAAGCAATGTTTCCGCCTATAAGCAAAGCTCTTTTCCACTGACTAATCTGTTCAAAAAAATAGCAAAGGGCAAATATTTATTGTAATGGAAAGCTTAGCCTTCTCATTTAACAAGCATGAAAAACTGCATAGAATTATTTTAGATTTTGCTGCTTAAGACATTCAAGCACTTCCTGTCCCATCGTTGTTCGCACAAGCTCATTTAAATCTCCTGCTAAAAAGCCAGACCAAGTTTTGTGCTCATTGAACCAGAAGATATTGCATATCTCCCACAAGCAGACAACACCTTTTGATCTAATGTAATAGAAGCTACATACAGCTCACCATCAGGATCATCCAATATCCATTTGCGAATAACTCTAGGTGCTTGATATTGTTGCTTAGGTTTTTCTAACCACTTCCATACTAAAAAACCTAAATAAACAATTCCAACAGCAGATAAAAGTTCATAGAGAATCATATCAGTCCTAATAGCATTTCTTATTTAGCATCTAATTAGAATAAAAATAGCACGACTCTTTCAATATTGACTCGTATTTTAATTTCCCCCAATAAAAAACACCCCCACTCATTCGAATGGGGGTGTTTAGATTTAAAAGCTGGCGATGACTTACTCTCACATGGCAAGTGCCA
>AZIJ01019131.1_pt1 | contig 24052 bp, 22 predicted proteins | sample 359151 | NCBI WGS metagenome assembly AZIJ01 (sample SAMN02429718, study PRJNA222666) | marine sediment metagenome | biome: Sediment sample; isolation source: enrichment culture of sample MGS-ElMAX(UA) from oil contaminated site at the... | place: Egypt: El Max | collected 2013-01-23 | depth 9.22 m m | reverse complement strand
TGGGACTTGACCCAAATGCCGATTTGGCAGACCTTTCAGGTGGTCGTAAGCGCCGTGTGCTACTTGCACGTGCCTTGCTGACTCAACCAGATGTATTATTACTCGATGAGCCTACCAACCACTTAGATGTTGAAAGTATCGAATGGTTAGAAAAATTCTTACTCGATCAAAACAATCTCACATTACTGTTCATTTCGCATGACCGTTCATTTGTTGACAGCATCGCAACACGTATTGTGGAGCTTGACCGAGGTATTTTGCGTGGTTACGAAGGTAACTATTCACGCTATCTCGAACTCAAAGCACAACAAATGGAAGCAGAAGAAAAACAAAATGCTTTATTTGATAAAAAGCTAGCAGAAGAAGAAGCGTGGATTCGTCAAGGCATTAAAGCGCGCCGTACTCGTAATGAGGGACGTGTTCGCGCATTAAAAGACCTACGTGAACAATCTAAAGCACGTCGTTCGCAGCAAGGCAAAGTAACGATGGCGGCACAAGAAGCCAATCGTTCAGGAAAACTCGTTTTTGAAATCGAGCACTTAAGTGTCAGCTATGATCATAAACCATTGATTAAAGACTTCTCTGCAATTGTACTTCGTGGCGATCGTATTGGCTTAGTTGGTGATAACGGTGTCGGTAAAACCACCTTGATCAAAGCGATCTTAGGTGAAATTGAGCACGGTGGATCAGTAAAAACAGGTACACAACTTGAAGTCGCCTATTTCGATCAATTACGTAATGCACTTGACCTTGAAAAAAGTGTCATGGCAAACGTTTCGGAAGGTTCTGATTACGTTGATGTGAATGGAAACCGCCGCCATATTTACAGTTATTTGCAAGACTTTCTATTCTCACCTGAGCGTGCGCGTACACCTGTTAAAGCACTTTCAGGTGGCGAACGAAATCGTATTTTATTGGCGAAACTGTTACTTAAACCATCAAACTTAATCGTGATGGATGAGCCAACCAATGATCTCGACATGGTGACTTTAGAGCTGCTTGAAGAATTACTTTCAGAATACAAAGGTACGCTATTACTGATCTCGCATGACCGTGCATTTATGGATAATGTCGTGACTTCAACATGGGTATTCGATGGTAAAGGCAACATTGACGAGTACATCGGTGGTTACCAAGATTACTTGGAGCAACGCCCAGATCAGAAAGTCGTAGATCAAAAAAGTGATGTAAAAAAAGCACAAGCCAAAGCTGAAGCTGCGACAGCAACAGCTGCACCAAAAAAAGTAAAACTCAGTTACAAGGATCAGCGTGAGCTAGAACAGCTCCCTGCTGAGATTGAAAAACTAGAAACGGAACAAGCTGAACTATCAGGAAAATTAGCAGATGGTTCATGGTTTGTTTCGGATGCCAATGCCGCAACTGTAGCAAGTCAACGTTTAGCAGAAATTGAAGAATTATTGCTAGAAAAATTAGAGCGTTGGGATGAGTTAGAAAACGCATCTAAAGGATAATTAAATCATCGGGCACTTGTCATCGAGACATGTGCCCGATTTAAATGATGACAATATCTTCTAATTTAAGCTCATCTTTGACTACTTGATAGATATTAAAATTTTCCTCATCAAAACAGACAAATACAACCTCCTCTACACTTCGCCCATTTCGAAGCTCATCAGCAATGCTTGTAAATGCAATCTGTGCTGCAAGCTGTTTAGGAAAGCGATAAATACCAGTTGAGATATTTGGAAAGGCTACACTTTTTAACGCCAATGCTTCAGCTAACCTAAAACTGTTCCGATAAGCATTTTCTAATAATTTTGTTTCATTGTTTTGGCCACCTACCCAAGTGGGTCCAACAGTATGAATGACATATTTCGCAGGTAAAAGACCTGCCGTCGTCATCACCGCTTCACCAACAGCACAACCACCCTGCTTTGCTCTTATTTTTTGACAATCTGCCAAAATCGCTGCGCCACCTTTACGATGAATGGCACCATCCACACCGCCACCACCTAAGAGAGAAGTATTGGCAGCATTCACAATCGCCTCCACAGCAATTTGAGTAATGTCATCTTTTATGATTTTTATCGTTTTCAAGATTTTCTCCTGATTTTTTGGTGATTGATCTAGCTGAATAGATTGCTATTGTCATTTTATACAACATTTAAAGTTGTCAAATGCACTTCATGCTACACTGCTGCAAAATTTAACATCATCCACGCATCTAAGTTTATGAGTCAAAAACAGCCTTATATTCCTGGCGAATTTCAATGGGAGTTTTTACTTCCTAAGTATTGGAAAATTTGGATCGCCATTACTTTTCTTATGTTATTGGCAATTTTGCCATGGGCAATTCAATGGCGCTTGGCACATGGTTTGGCAGCGTTGTGTTGGCATTTGCTTAAATCGCGCCGCAAAACAACACTAAGAAATTTAGAGCTTTGCTTTCCTGAATGGTCGGCTGCTGAAGTTGAAGCTCAAGCAAAGCAAGTCTTTGTCGATATGATGTTAGGTGTATTTGAAACCTTAAATGCTTGGTATTGTCCAAAATGGTTTAAAGGACGGCATAGCATTGAAGGCTTAGAACACATTACAGAAGCCAAAGCACAAGGCAAAGGCATATTACTGTTAGGGACACACAGTACGCTGCTCGATGCAGGCGGTTATATATGCGCACAATATTTTGATCCTGATGTGGTTTATCGTCCGCAAAATAATCCTATGTTAGATATGCTGATTTATCGTTGTCGTGCCACGATATACCAACAACAAATTGATCACGATGACATGCGTGGCTTAGTCCGTCGTTTAAAAGATGGTGGCGCGATTTGGTATAGTCCAGATCAAGACTTTGGTTTGAAACAAGGGGTGATGGCTCCATTTTTTGGTGTCCCTGCGGCAACCGTTACCGCACATCGCCGTTTATTAAAAATCTCAAAAGCCGTTGCGATCCCACTGTATTTTTATCGATATGGTGATATTCGTAATCCAAAATACAAAGTACTGATTGAGCCTATGGTTGAGAACATGCCAAGCGAAGATGAGGTTGGAGATGCCATTCGCGTCAATAAAATCATTGAAGCGCAGTTACGTATCGCACCAACACAATGGATGTGGTTTCACCGTCGTTTTAAAACGCAACCTGAGGGTTATGAAAAGATCTATTAAAAAATTAAAACCCGAGTTTCGCATCCTACGAAACTCGGGCAAATGAGGTTGTGCTTTCACATTTTTTATTATCTTACGTCCATCGCATGCATCATATCCATAATGCTTTTCCATCTCAGCGCTAGCTATCCTTAGATCGGAATTCCATTCCTGCTTCCCTGTGCTGATGTATTTAGAATAAACCTTTTGGTCTTACTGGACTATTCGCTGTAGGACTAAATCCATGTACGATATTGCTTACATCAGGGTTGTTTAATCAGCAAACTTATTTATAAGGTTGTGCTAGCTCATCAACAACCATTTTTTCCTCCTTTTCGGCCTTTTCAATTCCCTCCTGAATCGCATCTTCGGCTTCTTCAGCATCAGATGGCGTTTCGTCTAGTGATTGCTGTTGTTGTTCAAAAACACGACCAGTTTGCAGTACCACATAAATCGGAAAGTGATCCGAACCAATATGAGACAAACGTTTCATTTCTACCAAACCAAAATCAGTACTATGAAAAATATGATCTAAAGACCATCTTAGTAAAGGATAATCAGCATGAAAGGTATTCATAAAATATCGACCAACACGTGGGTCAAGTAAGCCACTGATGCGTTGAAATAATCGCGTTGTCCGAGACCAAGCCACGTCATTCAAATCTCCCATCACGATACAACTTTCATCTAAATCTTTAATTTGATCCCCAACGATTAATAACTCAGCGTCTCGCAAAGTTGAATCTTTCGCCTCAGTGGGACTCGGTGGTTTAGGATGTAAACAATAAAGCTGAACCTGTACTCCTGAACGCAACTCTAAGCAGGCATGTATCGACGGAATTTCATCGCTTAAAATAAATTTAATTTCTGACTCCAGCAAAGGAAGTCGACTATATAAATGCATTCCATATAAGTTATTTAATGGAACTGCAACTTTATACGAATACTCTTGCTCTATAGGCTGTAATGCTTTCTGCCACAGCTCATCTGATTCAAGCGTTAATACAATATCGGGTTGTAACTGATAAATATGCTGGAGCAGCAATTCATACCTGTTATTTGGTGTAAGCACATTCGCAACTAGCAATGAAATCTGCTGTGATTCATTTAACTGCTGTTTAGCAACGTGTTTAACTTGTTTTTTCCAAATCGGAGTATAAGGCAAGACCATTTTTAATTGGTAAGCAACCGCCGCAATTAACCCAACCAATAATAGCTCTCTGAATAATGTCCATTCTGATTTAATCAACAACAAGCCAAGTAATGTAAGTAAACCTACTGCTAATATTTGTAATCTTGGAAAATCAGCTCCTCGAAACCACCATTCATCTCGAGGAATCAGTGACCAGAGACTCAGCCAAATAACTACTACTGCACAAATCTCAATCCATATCATGTTAATTTTACTCTTGAGGATAGAGGGAATTTATTAATAAAGTTATGGCTTTATCAATTTTGTATCTAATACAAACAAGTTATTCCACTCAATTAAATTATCGTTTTATTTACGTAAAGCTTGCAGTTGTGGTCGCTTTTGATACACTCAAACCCCTTTAAAGTTTTTTACATACCGAGGCAAAATGACATGAAAGTAGGTCTGGTCGGTTGGCGTGGGATGGTTGGTTCTGTCCTGATGCAACGTATGGTTGAAGAGAATGATTTTGCTCATATTGAGCCATTCTATTTTTCTACCAGTAATGCAGGTGGCGAAGCACCTTCATTTGGTGGTAAGACTGCCCCAGCACTTATGGATGCAACAGATATTAAAAGTCTGAAGCAAATGGATGTCATTTTAACCTGTCAAGGTGGCGACTACACATCTGAAGTTTTTCCAAAACTTAAATCAGAAGGTTGGGATGGTTACTGGATCGATGCTGCATCTACATTACGTATGGATGATGAAGCAATTATCGTTCTTGACCCTGTCAACCTAAATGTCATCAAAGATGGTTTAGTGAATGGCACTAAAACTTTTGTTGGTGGTAACTGCACAGTTTCATTGATGCTGATGGGCTTAGGTTCTCTATTCCAAAACAATTTAGTGGAATGGGCAACTTCGATGACATATCAAGCAGCTTCAGGTGCAGGTGCGCAAAACATGCGTGAACTCATTACAGGTATGGGCTACTTGTACAACAATACTAAAGAATTACTAGATGATCCAAAGTCTGCAATTCTTGATATTGACCGTCAAATCGCAGATTTGCAACGCGGTGAAGGCTTCCCTAAAGCGAACTTTGGCGTGCCATTGGCTGGCTCGTTAATTCCTTATATCGACAAGCAACTCGAAAGCGGTCAGTCTAAGGAAGAATGGAAAGGTCAAGTTGAAACCAATAAAATTTTGGGCAATCAACAGATCGTTCCTATCGATGGTCACTGTGTTCGAATTGGTGCGATGCGCTGTCACTCTCAAGCAATTACATTAAAATTGAAAAAAGATGTAGCACTTGATGAAATCGAAGACATGATTCGTAGCTCTAGCCAATGGGCTAAAGTTGTACCGAATACACGCGAAGCGTCGATGACCGATCTTACTCCTGTTGCCGTTACTGGTACTTTAACTGTACCTGTAGGCCGTCTACGCAAGTTAAATATGGGTAAAGAATATTTAGGTGCATTCACCGTGGGTGACCAACTGCTTTGGGGTGCTGCAGAACCTTTACGCCGTATGCTACGTATTTTGGTTGAATACAAGAACGCGTAAGCAAAAATTGATAGAAATCAAAAGCCGATCACATTTGATCGGCTTTTTTTATGTAATCAAACATGAATAATTTACAATTCATTTACATCACGGTAATGTATACTTTTGAACTGACTATAACATCACTTTTTCATGGATCGAGATGACTGTTTATAACAAATTAAAAATTGCCATTTTAACCATCTTATCTTCGCAACATCTTTATGCAATTACGCTCGATCCTTTACAAATCCAGTCTGCACCTGGCGAATTACTCTATGCTGAAATGAGTTTTCATCAGGCAGATCCAAATGCAAAATTAGAAGTCAGCCTAGCAACACCAGAAGACCTCGTTATGATTGGGGCAGCTCACCAGCCACCATCAGCACTGAATTTCTTTACCCGTCGAAATAACCGAGGCGAAGGTGTCATCGTCATTACCTCTTCTCGTCCTATGACAGATGCTGAACTCAATATTATTATTAAAATACAAGAAGATGGTGCATCACATTTAAAGCACATTAGACAACCAATTCGATCAAACATACAAAAAGTTCAAGCTGCGACAGTAAGTAATGAAAAAACGTTAACGCCTAAGTTTATTGTGAGTGAAAAAGATATTGCTCTAGATTTACCTGAAAGTACTCGCTTTAACACAGCATCTATATCCAAAGAGCCAACTCTAAAACAAGAGAAACTTTTAAATGCTCCGTATGAACTCCCGCCAGCTTTAAATGTCGCTAGCAAAGTATCTGTTGCTACATCTACCTTAACTGTAACGCCTACAGCAGAACAGAGTTCCAGCATTGCAGTAACCAAGAATACACAACCAACATCAAACACAGTAACTGAACAAAAGTCTAGGCCACCATCAATCAGAACAGAAACTAAAGAGGCTGCTATTGTAAAAACACTCAGCACCACTCAACCTACGACCAATACAACTATAACTTCAACAATTAAACAAGAAAATCAACATGCAGTCGTTGCACAGACCGTAAATAGAAATCTTCGTGGTAAAGATCAAGATAATTCAGAAAAACTTATTGAGAATAAAGAAGATACTATCGCTGCATATCGTGCTAAAAATAATGAGCAACCTGTTAAGCAAAAAACACCTCAAAACACTACACCCTCAGTTTCAGGTGAAAATACTCAACAACAGCATGTCGTAGCACGTAATGAATCTTTGTGGAGTATCGCTCATCGTATTGCGAGTCAAACACATAAACCTGTGTCGCAAGTGATGAACCAAATTAAGGCACAGAATGAACATGCATTTATTGGTGGAAATGCAAACCGACTTAGACAAGGTTCTCAATTAAATTTCAATCTAGGTAATATCCCGAGTCGTCAAAATCAAAATGTGAATCAGATTGCAGCGCAAACACCTCAACCTGCATCTGGAAAAACAAAATATCGCCTACAACAAGCTGAGATGTCTCTTGTTGCTGAAAGCAATCAAGATTCAAGCACAGGAAGTGCGAAAAAAGACACATTACAGCAAAAAACCAGTACTGACTTATCATTAAAAGTTATGACAGCTCGGGAAAAAACCGTTACATTACAACGAAACGTAACACAGTTAGAGTTGGCACTACGTCAGAAGGAACAGCGAATTCAACTCCTAAATGCTCGACTTGCCGAGCTACAAGAGCGGTTGAAAGCGCAGCAAGAAACTAAAAAACCAACACACTGAATTACGAGAAGATTCTCATAAATTTGCAAAAGCGGCTCTATCTTTAAGGGGTATAGATCATGTCAACTATAATAATTGTACTACTCGTCATCGTATTGGTAGTCGCAATCGTTTTAAAAAAACGTGGTGACAATCAGAATGCAGCAGCACCTAAGAAAGGGACTGCTGGAAAAGCAACAAAAAAGGCAACTGCAAAAAAAACCTCGCGCACAACCTTAGCACGTGAAGAGCAAGAAGCCGCTCCACAAGTAACAACTGCTATATCTGACAGTTTACGTGAAAAAATTGAACAACAGATTCAAGAACGAAACTTTCAAGCTGCAGAGGCCCAAATTAATCAAGCGTTAAAGCAAGATAACTCTCAACATGAATTATATTTATTTCTTTTAGATATCCATCTAGCCCAAAAAGATGATTTTGCGATTGATCAATTAATCAAGCATGTTCATGCTTTAAAGCTTGAAGATATTGCTCATGCAGCTGAAGCTAAAAAAAGTGAATACGAAAAAAATAAACAACCAGACTCAATTGATTTTCATTCGAACAATAGTAACTTTAATCAACGTCCAACAACGACGGAAGCAGCTGTACCTCAAAATAATACAGCAGACTTTGATGCCTTAGTTCAAGCACCATCAAATCAATCTTTTGATGACTTACAAACTGAATACGTCGCGCCAGTCGAAGAAGAAAAACCTGCTGAACCTACACCAGAGGTTCAACCTTTAGACTTTAATTTCTCTTTTGAACAGAAAGAAACGCAAGTTCCTGAGGCATCTCCTACCCCTGTAGAATCTGAAACTACAGAAGTTAAAGAACAACCCCCTCTTGAATTTTCTTTCAGTCTAGAGCCAAATACAGCGACTCCAGAAGAAACCAAAGTTGAAGAAGCAGATAAGACTGAATCAGATTTCAACTTTTCTTTAGAAACCTCGCCTGAGCCAGCAGAAGCACCTAAAGCAGAAGAAGCTCCTAGTCTAGACTTTAGTTTTGAACCAACGACTCAAACACCAGTAGATCAACCAGAAACCATTGCAGAGAAAACAGAATTTTCGTTTGACCTTGCTGAACCAACACCAGTTGCTACGGAACAAACTACAGAGCTCACAACTTCAGAACCCGCAACACACGTCTCGTCTGTTATTAGTAACGATCCGCTTGTCCAGTCATTCCCTGATTTGCAACAACTGAATGAAGCTCAACTTAATTTAGATTTAGCTGAGCAATATATCGAGTTAGGTGCTTACGAATCTGCTCGTACTTTATTACAAAATAGTCAGTCTATTTTTGATGCTGATCAACAACAAAGCTCAGAAAAGTTACTGAATAAAATAGCTTCCTGAATTTGATCAGTCTAATATAAGCAGTCTCTAAGACTGCTTTTTTTATGATGAAAAAAATCGCTTTAATCTACATGGGTGGAACTTTTGGCTGTGTTGGCGAACCACTCATGCCAATGCCTGAACAGCATTTTTTACCTTTACTCGAAAAGATCATTCCGCCACATTTAAATGTAGACTGCTTTGCAGCACCAAGTATCAAAGACAGTAGTGCATGTACAGCTGTAGATTGGCTTCCTCTCATACAACAAATACAACAGCTGCAATTACAGGGTTATCAACATTTTGTGATTATTCACGGTACAGATACGCTCAGTTATGCAGCAGCGACCCTTGCGCGCTTCTTAGGTCAGTCTTGCCATGCCATCATCACAGGTAGCCAATATCCTCTACTTAATATCGATGGTAACGATACCAGAGAGTTCACTGATGCAACTAGCAACCTATATTTAGCATTAGAACAGGTGCAAGTACTTCCAGCAGGAGTATATCTTGGATTCAATAACCAAGTTTTCCATGCTCAAACCACGCTTAAAGTTCATACTACCGATTTAAATGCATTTGCTGGAGTTGATGCAAACCTAGATTGTAAGACTGCGACCAAAACGCTCACTGTACAGAATGAACATATTGAAAAAGCCGCTCATTTAAGTGTATTCAATCTAATGCTTCAACCGATTGGACAACCCCAATTAGAACAACAACTTGAAAATATCTTATCCAATCCTCCTCACTTTTTAATCTTACAAGGATTTGGTACAGGCAATATTGCAATCAATGATCAACTCATTACATTATTCGAAGCTCTATTTAGCAAAGGATGTATTTGTATAATTAGTTCTCAAGTGACTTTTGGACAATTAGATCAACGTTATGCGATTAGTTCTTGGGTAAATACAGCGAAAGTTTTGGTCAATGATTGTCTAAGCCATGCTGATTTATATGCAAAAGCACTGCAAATGTATTTAAAATACCCATCCCCTGATCAACGTTTTGATCAATGGAATCAGCATTCATCTTGAGGTTCAAATATGCAACGTTATGCAATCGGTATTGAATTTTGCGGTACTCAATACCGTGGTTGGCAAACTCAACAAGCAGGCGTTGTAAGTGTCCAAGAAACCCTTGAGAAAGTCCTCAGCAAAATTGCCAATGAACCGATTATTGTTCATGCTGCTGGACGTACCGATGCAGGGGTTCATGCAACCAACATGATCGCTCATTTTGATACAGAAGCCATTCGACCAGAGCGCGGCTGGATGATGGGGGCAAACAGTCAGTTACCGAAAGATATTTCAATCCAATGGATCAAATGCATGGATGAACATTTCCATGCCAGATTTAAAGCAACTGCTCGACGTTATCGCTACATTGTTTATAACGCACCTCATCGCCCTGCTCTGCTACATAAACAGGTCACACACATCTATTCTGAACTTGATGTTGATAAAATGATTGCAGCCGCATCCAAGTTTGAAGGGACACATAACTTCGAGTCATTCAGAGCTGCTGCATGTCAATCAAATCAGCCCGTTCGCCATGTTAAACACTGTCGCTTATTCCAACATGGTCGTTATTTGGTCTTAGACATACAAGCAGATGGCTTCTTACATCATATGGTTCGCAATATCATGGGTTGTTTGCTTGAAATTGGGCAAGGCATGTATGAAATTGAACATATTGATACTATGTTTGCAGCGCAAGATCGTAAAGCTGCTGGCGTTACTGCACCACCGGATGGCTTATATTTCATTCAGTGTTATTACCCAGATCAGTTTGAACTACCTCACCCTCCCCTTGGGCCACAATGGTTAAATTTACCGGAATAAAAAAAGCCTTATCAATAATGATAAAGCTTTAGAATTCCTCATACTCTTATTAGCGTTGCTTTCGTTTACGGTATTCAACAGGTGTTTCATTCGTCCAACGTTTAAACGCTCGGTAGAACGTACTTGGCTCAGAAAAACCTGTTAAATATACAATGCGCTCTACACTTTCATTAGTATTCGCCAATAACTTTTTCGCTAAACGACAACGATAGTCCGATAGAATTTGCTGAAAGCTTGTATTTGCTTCGCTTAACTGCGTTCTTAAACGACGAGGTGTGATGTTGAGCTGAGCAGCAACCGTTTCTAGCGTTGTCTCACCACTTTCCAGTGTTGAGCCAATGGCACGTCGTACCTCACCGACTAAATCATAACGAGCGAGTTCTTGTAGTTTTTCAATTGCAAGCTGCTCATGTAATTGTAGTAATTCAGGTTCAGCCTGCCATAAAGGATAGTCCAAAACTGCCATATCAAAATATAAGCGCGTTTCTCTCTGACCTAAACTAACTGGACATCCATAAACACGGAAATACTCGTCATCATCCGCACCCTCATTGAAATTAAAATCAATGAAAATCGGTTGAAACTGACCTTCCGTAATAAATTTAAAAAAACGTAAGATTCCTGACATCGCACATTCAGAAAAATGACGATTTACTAAATTGTCAGACCAATACTGTTCGCCATTACTTAAATAACAACGCCCATCTTCGATCACTAACTTAGCGTCAAAAGCATCACTAATTAACCGCTGATAAGCCAAAGCTCGCTTGAGCCCCTCACCAAAAGTTTCACTACTGATAAACAAATGCTCAATCACTTGACCACGATAAAGTGGTAAATGCTCACCTAAATGCAAACCGATATCTGGGTCATTGCTCACTTCCTGTGCCGCAATCCAGAATGCATTTTGTGCACTCAGTGGGGTTCTTGCATTTGTATCAACTTGATTTAGTGCAACACCTGCTTTTGTTAGAATCTCTTCAGTTGGTAATCCTGCTTTACGAATTGCCTGATAACCAAAGCGCAATACAACCGATGCATCTGTTAACTGACCCACGCAGTGCCCTTCCCTGTAGATACGTTATTGTGACAATAAACAATAATTTTAGATTAACGTTGATTGACCAAACTGACAACACTATTCTGCTTCTTTTGTTAAAAAAAATTGTGGATTGTCTGACAGTTTTTTCCAATTCATCTGTACAAGCTTTGCTAAGCAACCGTCTTGTAAATTTCAAATAAATTGACTATAATTTGCGCCTTTCCAATTTGATCATCAGGTAGGCTATGGCCAATAAAGAGGAACTCATTGAGTTCGAAGGCGTTGTCACCGAAACGCTTCCTAATACGATGTTCCGTGTACGTTTAGAAAACGGTCACGAAGTTATTGCACACATTTCTGGTAAAATGCGTAAACACTATATCCGTATTTTGACAGGTGACAGTGTTAAAGTTGAAATGACACCTTATGACTTAACTAAGGGTCGTATCACTTATCGTGCGCGCTAAGTCAGATTAGTGAATGCAAAAAAGCCACATGATTGTGGCTTTTTTTACGCTTAGTTATAGATTTACTCACTCAATCGAGTGGTCTTACATCCTACTGTTTGGCACTCACGTAGACGCTCTAATAGCCAATGGTTACGCTCCTGAGTAGTACTCAACCGACACTGTACATCTACGCTGTTTTGTCGATCATCAGAACATTGCTCATCTCGATAATGAATCCAAGCCAGCTGTGATTTTTTAAGAATCTTCTGTTGAGTTTCATTTAATAAATGACGTAACTGTTGGTAATTTTTATTTAGATCGGCATCAGCACTGGCATAAATCTTATTAGTACAGTAAATATCATCATAAGTATTGCGCGTTTTATCACAATTATCTGCATAGCTTAATGTCACAACGACATAACACAAAAGACCAAGCATTATCTTATGCATCAAATTTTCTCGATAACTTAATTATGCGACATATCTAATCACATTTTGCTATGCTTGAACATTGCACAAGAATAGACAAGTTTGTATATTTTTGTTTCCCGATCAGAATAGTGATCGATTATAATAAATTCAAAGGTTTATTTTAGAAATAAAGGAATATTCATGCGAAATTATAAATTTTATATATTATCTATAGCACTGATTTTACAAGGCTGTGCAACCCCTAGTTGGCGTTCGGTTCAATTGCAAGATTACTTACAACCCTATATCGGTCAATCAGCAGATAATATCCAACAGAATCTTAATCTCAAGAGTCTAGGTTTCCAAACACTGAAACAACCAACAAAAACTGACCAACAGTTAGTTTTTACTGTACTTCGCCCAATTAATATACCCGTACCTATCGTACAAACTTATCCGGGAGCAGGTCCAACAATGATAGGTACACGTTTAGGTGCTACGACAACAAGCCAACAATCTTACGATGTCAATTTCTATTGCCATATTATTTTTGATCTTGATCAGCAACAAATTGCTCGTTCTATTCGTTATGAAGGAAAGGCATGCTAGCGACAAAAAAAATGCAGCACACGCTGCATTTTTTTATTCATCAGAACTTAGCCTAACACAGCAACAACAGCATCACCCATTGCATCTGTACCGACTTTGCTCATTCCCTCTGACATAATATCTGCTGTACGCAAACCTTGGTCTAAAACCTGACCGACTGCATCTTCAATCGCTTTTGCCGCAGCTTCTTCACGGAAGGTATAACGTAACATCATCGCAACAGATAAAATCGTTGCAAGTGGGTTTGCAACATTTTTCCCAGCGATATCTGGTGCTGAACCATGGCAAGGTTCATACATACCTTTACCATTTTCATCTAAAGATGCTGAAGGCAACATGCCAATTGAACCTGTCAACATCGCTGCTTCGTCAGACAAAATATCACCAAATAAGTTACCTGTTACAATAACATCAAATTGTTTTGGTGCACGAACAAGTTGCATTGCCGCATTATCGACATACATATGTGAAAGCTGAATATTTGAATACTGTGCTTGCTGTAAGTCAGTCACTGTTTGCTTCCAAAGCTCAGTAACTTCCAATACATTTGCTTTATCGACAGAACAAACTTTTCCACCACGTAAACCAGCTAATTCAAAAGCAACTTTGGCAATACGTTTAATTTCACTTTCTGAATAAACGTCAGTGTTATAACCTTGTTTCTCACCGTTTTCTAATTCTCGGATACCACGTGGTTGACCAAAGTAAATACCACCTGTCAACTCACGAACAATGAGAATATCTAAACCTGCAACAACTTCTGGTTTTAAGCTCGAAGCATCTGCCAATTGAGGATAAAGAATCGCTGGACGTAAATTTGCGAATAAATTTAATTCACTACGGATTTTCAACAATCCACGTTCTGGACGAATTGAACGTTCAATCGTGTCCCATTTAGGCCCACCTACCGCACCCAACAAAATCGCATCTGCTTTTTGAGCTTGTGCACTTGTCACTGCTGGATATGGTTCACCATGAGCATCAATTGCTGAGCCACCCAATAAGCCATGTTCCCATGTCAAACCTAAATTAAATTTATCATTGACCTTTGTCAGTACTTTCTCAGCAGCACCAACAATTTCAGGACCAATTCCATCACCCGCTAAAATTAAAATATGTTTTGACATCTACTTTTCCAATTTCATCCATACAGCATTCAAGCTGCTATTTGATTAAATCTTTTTTTCAACAAATTCGCCTAAACCAGTCTTCACATCATACGGACGGCAGAATCGACGAATCATGCGCTCTTCTTGCAATAGATCAACACACAAAGGATCTGGAGCTGATGCATTGAGCAAGTTTTCTACACGATTTGCTCTATCTCGATACATTTTAAAGGTATAGCGCGTATGCGGTTTAAACGCATGGATGATATGAAAAGTTTCAGCACGATCTGGGGAAATTGGATAATAGCGAATAACCACTTCATATTGCTTAGCAGGTACACTCAAGTAAACCTGTTGATTTCGGCTTAAAATCGAACCATGTAACCGAACAATACCTTTTTCTATGGCCTGTTGACTTACACGATGCGATTTAGCATCAATCACACCAATATCATTAATTCTTTCGAATTCACAATTATCCACGCCTGAACAATATAAAGTCGCATTGTTCGCTTTGTCTTCTAATGTATTTTGTGCGATACGAACTTGGTCAACTACAGTCGTTGTGTTTTGACACGCAGTTAACGTTGTACCCACACTTAAACACAGCAAAATACTGCGAGCGAGTTTTGTTTTCATTATTCAAGCCCAGTCCTCATATCATGCAAACATGCAAGCAAATCTTCTTCGCTAGCATGTTAACAAGAGTTCAATCTCTGCGCTATGGCTATGTTTAAAATGTCCCTCGACATTTAGTCATGTTTACATTTAAAAATATAAGCAAGACTTAAGCTTTAATGTCCTTAAATACCCAAGGACGTGCTTGCTTTGCTTTTTCTTCAAAAGCACGAATGTCATCCGCAGCTTGTAAAGTCAAACCAATATCATCTAACCCATTTAACAAACAGTGTTTACGGAATGGATCAATTTCAAATTTAAATGCTTCGCCTTTCGGTGTACGCACTTCTTGTGCATCTAAATCAATCGTAAGTTGATAACCTTCTTGTTCACACTCTTTAAACAACTGATCCACGATCTCCTCTGACAAGATCACAGGTAACATGCCATTCTTAAAGCAGTTGTTAAAGAAAATATCAGCAAAGCTAGGTGCGATCACGGTGCGGAAACCGTATTCATTGAGTGCCCAAGGTGCATGTTCACGACTTGAGCCACAACCGAAATTGGTACGAGCCAATAAAATGGTTGAGCCTTGAAAACGTGGTTTATTCAAAACAAAGTCGGGATTCTTTGGACGCTTACTAATATCTTGTCCTAAATAACCCTCATCTAGATAACGTAACTCATCAAATAAGTTATCGCCAAATCCCATACGTTTGATCGATTTCAAAAACTGCTTCGGAATAATTAAATCCGTATCGACATTGGCACGATCTAAAGGCGCAACAATACCTTGTTCTACAGTATATTTTTCCATGACTTTGCTCCCTTAGAATGAACGAACATCAACAAAATGACCTGCGATCGCCGCCGCCGCCGCCATCGCTGGACTCACTAAATGTGTACGCCCACCATTACCCTGACGACCTTCAAAGTTACGATTTGAAGTCGATGCACAATGCTCACCCGGTTGTAATTTATCTGCATTCATCGCCAAACACATTGAACAACCTGGTTCACGCCATTCAAAACCTGCCTCTAAGAAGATTTGGTCTAAACCTTCATTTTCAGCCTGCTGTTTTACTAATCCTGAACCCGGCACGATCATCGCTTGTTTAATACTTGATGCTACTTTACGGCCTTTCACAACCTCAGCTGCAGCACGAATGTCTTCGATACGAGAATTGGTACATGAACCAATAAACACGCGGTCTAATTGGATATCTGCCAATGCCTGACCTGCCGTTAAGCCCATGTATTGGTAAGCACGCGTCCAATCATTACGCTGCACATCATCTTTTGCTTGTTCTAAAGTCGGAACAGCTTGAGAAACAGGGATTACCATTTCAGGTGAAGTTCCCCAAGATACTTGTGGTTCGATCTCTGCACCATTCAACACAACAACCGCATCGAATACGGCATCTTCATCTGAATGCAACGTATTCCAATACTCGACTGCTTGATTCCACTCTTCGCCTTGTGGCGCATAGTTGCGGTCTTTGACATAAGCAATCGTTTTATCATCTACAGCGACCATGCCCACACGTGCACCCGCTTCGATTGCCATATTACATACTGTCATACGCCCTTCAATCGACATATCACGGAAGACCTGACCACCAAACTCAATCGCATAACCAGTACCACCCGCTGTACCAATCTTGCCAATGATTGCCAAAACAACATCTTTTGAAGTGACACCTGTACCCAATACACCATCAACACGCACTAACATGTTTTTAGATTTCTTTTGTACTAAGCATTGTGTTGCCAATACATGTTCAACTTCAGATGTGCCGATACCATGTGCTAAACAGCCAAAAGCGCCATGTGTTGCTGTATGTGAGTCGCCACAAACAACGGTCATACCAGGTAAGGTCAAACCTTGCTCTGGCCCAACCACATGTGCAATCCCTTGACGAATATCGTTGATACCAAACTCGGTGATATTAAAAGTCTTACAGTTATCATCTAAAGTTTGAACTTGGATACGCGAGGTATCATCTTCAATCCCTGCAATACCTTGTTCACGTTCCTTTTTAGAGGTTGGAACGTTATGATCTGGGGTTGCGACGTTAGCGTTTAAGCGCCAAGGTTGGCGATTGGCAAGCTGTAAGCCTTCAAATGCCTGAGGGCTTGTAACTTCATGTAATAAGTGACGATCAATATAAATCAAGCTCGAACCATCGTCGCGCTGCTTTACTAAATGGTCATCCCATAATTTGTCATACAATGTCTTGCCTGCCATGTCATCGCTCTCCATCGTGCTTGTCATTGGACTGGGTATTCTTAATCTTAAATTGATTATAGCAATCGTTTCACATAAATCTAATTTATCATTTTTATTAATTAATAAACTTTTAGGAATGATTTAATTCCATCACTATCTTAATATCTGATGATGCTCTAAAACTTAAATTATTACTTACCTCGAAGTTCAAGTTTAAATAAGTCTAAAACCCCAATAGCATTTCTGTACCGCCATTTTTTATTAAAAATCTTAGATTCTAGGTTTTCAGGCAAGTTGTAAAACTTTAAAATTTTTCGACGCATCTCTTTTCTCCATTTAATCTCCTTATTCAACTTTTGATATCCAGAGAAACAACAGCTAAAAGTCAATACTGTAAAACCAAGAATAGAAACTCCAACAAAAGTGCTATCCTCACGCATAGAGTGAGACAAAACAAAAAATAAAGTTAGTAAAATGTGCCAAAATTCGATGGTGAAAGCATGGTTAGGATTCGCTGCACGGTCATGTAAGTATGGATTTAAATATATAAGTTGATTTTGTTTAACTGCTACAACCAAGTGTTTTCCGCAATCAAGCTCTTTAAAAGCAATGACATCCACATTTCCAACAGAATTTAACAATGCTTGGCTGATCACAAATCGAATTGGCTTATTATCCAAATTTGCTTGATAATCTATGACCTGAATACGTTTAATAATTCTTAGTTTGTTATCAAACCAATTAATTGTCCCCTCTTCCGTTTTTCTAATTGAATTTATTTTTCCAGATATAAGTTCTAGCTGCTTTGACATACGAATTTCTTTTTATAAACTTTTATAATCTATCAAAATGATACAGCAAACATCATAATTTTTTAAATAAAATTATAGATATCATCAATATAAAAACATCCACCAAAATTCATGAATAACCAAACAGATGAAATTAGATACTGACAAATACTAAAATCTGCAAATCCAATCATCATCAATTGAAATTTCTTTTTTACTTTTTAAATGATAATGATTATTATTTATATAAATAAGATTTGAGATGGTGACAGCGATGGCAAATATTCAGCAATTCGTGATTAACAATCAACGAACTTTAAAAAAAACGTTAAGTTACTACTTCATGCATATCACAGTAGCAATGCTGGTTGCCTATGTTGTGACAGGAAATCTGATCATAGCAGTGACTTTGAGCTTGCTTGAACCCACAGTACAAGCCTTTGCATTCTTCTTCCATGAAAAAATTTGGAATAGAACTGAGCAAAAAGTCTAACTTTTAATTATACATATACAGCTTAAACTATATTTGTTCAGCGCTTTTACCTAAAATAGTCAGCTATATATGTCTCAGAACAAACATCTAAATTTTAATGATTTTCGAGTCTAAACTATGAATCTTGCCGCTTTTGAAGCATTTGTTAAAGTGATGGAAACGAGTTCAATTTCCATTGCTGCCGAACAACTATTCATTACTCAGCCAGCGGTAACGAAACGGATTCATAGTCTAGAAGATTATTTTGGTGTGAAATTATTTGAATCCGCAGGTCGAGGTATTCAACCAACTCATGCAGCGCACTCTTTGCTTCCAAAAGTAAAAACTTGGCTCAATGAGCTCGGTGAAATCCACCACACACTAAGTCATGAACAAGCACAGGTACAAGGTCGTTTAAAGATTGGTACAAGTCACCATATTGGTTTGCACCATCTCGCAGAGCCACTAAAAGCTTTCGTACAGCTCTTTCCTCAAGTCACGTTAGATGTACATTTTGTTGATTCAGAACAAGCACATGAACAGGTACTTGCAGGTGAATTAGAACTCGCCTTCCTGACGCTCCCACCGACGGGAGATGATCGACTTAATTATTTAACCATTTGGAATGACCCTTTAGTTTTTGTTGCATCACCATTTCATCCACTCTCGCAACAAAGCAATCTTACATTAGAAGACTTAATTGCTTATCCAAGCTTATTGCCATCAGCGCATACTTATACCAGTCAAATCACGTTAGCTGAATTTGAAAACAAAGGGCTAAAGCCTAAAATCACCATGAGTAACAACCCCTTAGAATCAATTCGGATGTTGGTTTCGATTGGTCTGGGATGGTCAGTTCTACCAAAGACGTTACTCAATCAGGATTTGAAACAGCTCGATTTACAATTAAATATGAATCGCCAACTGGGTATGGTTTGGCATCCTGCACGCATTCAATCTAAAGCAGCAGAAGAACTCATTCAAATGATGCAAAAAGATTAATCCCCTCCGCAACTGCTGCAACTACTTCCACAACTTGAAGAAGACTGGGCTTGTTGGTATTTAGAATAGTCTTTGCTCATTTCATCCAAGTCAAAGTATTGACCATCAATCCAACCTAAGGCTTGATCTATCACAAACAAACGAGGCATGACAGCACTATGCTTGGGTTCGAATCCATGTAATTTACAGCTTATTTTCCATGATTCGAATAACTGTTTTTGTTGTTCAGATTCAGTGATGAAATGATACGGATTGTGATTGAGGACTCGGCCAAGTGTTGCGCGACATAATTGCTGATACTGTTGAGGAAACTCCAACATCACATGCCAAAGTGCATCAACCGCATTTGATGGCATTGCATAAGCTTGCTTTTGCATAACATGCAGCACCAAATAATCCTTAAAACCTGCTTCTATTAATTGTCGTTGTTTCAAAGTCAGCTCAGGATGAAACTGGCGAAGTTTGTTCCAAAAAATCGGCTCTATTTTTAGTTGTTCAATCTTCTGTAATCGAGCGCGTTGAGATCGGGTAAGCAATGAAATATTGATAACAAGCACACACCAAAGTATTGGAATAATCACCCAAGCTGTCCAAAATTGCTGCTGCCACGCATACATCAAGCCCAGTATGATAAAAGGTAATATGATCCAACGTGTTTTTATAATCGGCGGTTGTCTTTTTAATCTCAGCAATTCGCTGAGTTGATTGGAAGTTTGTGCTTCCTGATTTATTTTTATTTTCATACTGACATCTTAAAATTTAAAAGTGACGTTTATATGACAAAAAACCTCCCTAACGAAAAGGAGGTTTTAAAAATTCATTCAAATCATGCTGACTCAGTTAGATTGACCAATCTTGAATTTCCCAGCCCTGTTCTTGCGCAAGTTTTTCCAAACGGTCATCTGGGTTCACCGCAATCGCATGGGTCGCGTATTCAAGTAAAAAGCGATCATTGATTGAATCTGAATAAGCCCAAGACTCCTCAACGGCACGACCAGCTAGCCATTGATCTAATCGCGTCAATTTGCCTTGTTGATAGCAAGGCACACCTGTGACTTTCCCCGTATATTGTCCATCAATCACTTCTGCACTAGTCGCAATAATTTCAGTAATCCCAAACTCACGGAAAATAGGTGCTGTAATAAAGTCACTCGTCGCAGTAATCCCGACAATCGCATGACCTAAGTCTTGATGTTTTTTAATTGCATCAAAACCTTTAGGTCTCATTTTCGGGCGAATGACTTTCTGCATAAACAATTGATGTAACTCAGTTAAATACTGGTTATCGTGTTTAGTTAAAAACTCAAAAACAAATTCATTATACGCAATTGGGTCAAGTTGCCCTGCTTTATAATCTTCATAAAACTTGTCATTCATTTGACGATGATGAACTGGATCAACCAAACCCTCATTGACCAAAAATTCACCCCATGAATGGTCAGAGTCAGTATTTAACAGCGTATGATCTAAATCAAACAAAGCCAATTGCATAGAATTTCTCGTTTAAACTGAAAATTAAGAAAAAAAATGTAAATCTATCTCCGCTAGTCGATAGAAATTCGTTAAGATCATAGCAATTTTAAACATTTTACTTTGACCTTTTTCGAGTTGGACGTGAAGAGTGACTGTCCCCGAGATCAAAGTCAACGATATAGACAAAATTTAGGTAGCCAAATGATCGACTCAGAAGGTTTCCGACCCAACGTCGGGATCATTTTGGCAAACGATGACGGACAAGTCTTATGGGCAAAGCGCATTGGTCACAATGCTTGGCAATTTCCACAAGGAGGTATCCAGTTTGGAGAAACCCCTGAACAGGCACTTTATCGTGAACTGAGAGAAGAAGTCGGCTTATTGCCCGAACACGTCCAAATTATAGCGCAAACAAAAGGTTGGCTGCGTTATCGTTTGCCACATCGGTACATTCGGTCAGATTCAGATCCGGTATGTATTGGACAAAAGCAAAAGTGGTTTTTACTGAAGTTAACGGCATCGCCTCATCATATTCAGTTAAACCTATCAGACCCACCCGAATTCGATGAATGGCAATGGGTGAGTTATTGGTACCCATTGGGTCAAGTGGTCAATTTCAAACGTGATGTTTACCGCAAAGCCATGATGGAGTTGTGTTTACAATTACCTCAGCGTTAATTGTCGTAGAATCATCATTTTAAGCAATGATTTTTGACATTAGAGCTGTTATAACTAGGCCTATAACGATTCAATAAATTGGAGTAAACATCCATGTCAAACATGCAACTCGACACGCTTAGACGCATCGTACAAGAAATAAATGCGTCCGTCAGTTTGCATGAATCTTTGGACATTATGGTCAATCATGTGGCTGAAGCAATGCATGTTGATGTCTGCTCTATTTATTTATTGGATGAACGAAATCGCCGCTATGTGCTTATGGCTTCGAAAGGTTTAAAACCAGAAGCCGTTGGCAATGTCTCCTTAAATGTTGGTGAAGGTCTAGTTGGCTTAGTCGGTCAACGAGAAGAAATTGTCAACTTAGACAATGCGCCGAAGCATGAACGCTTTGCTTATTTACCCGAGACAGGTGAAGAACTATATAACTCATTCCTTGGCGTTCCTGTGATGTATCGCCGTAAAGTAATGGGCGTTTTAGTCGTTCAAAATAAAGAATCACAAGACTTTAGCGAAGCCGCAGAATCCTTTCTTGTTACCCTTTGCGCACAACTGTCTGGTGTGATCGCACATGCTCATGCAGTCGGTAATATTGATGTATTTCGTAAACCGAGTAACGGATCAACCTATAAAACATTCCAAGGGGTTTCGGGTGCTGGCGGTATCGCACTAGGTCGAGCAATTGTGCTATACCCTCCAGCCGATCTAACTGCAATTCCTGATCGTGAAGCTGAAGATATCAGCGATGAATTAGAACTTTTGGATCAAGCCATTGCTTCTGTTCGTCTTGAAATTCAATCTTTAGATGAAAAAATGCAAGACTCTCTCATGTCAGAAGAACGTGCATTGTTTAGCGTGTTCTTACGAATGTTGGATGAAAATGTCTTGCCGAGTGAAATTAAAGAACACATCCGAGCAGGAAGTTGGGCGCAAGGTGCTGTGCGTAAAGTCATCGATAAACATATTGCGCTATTTGCGCAAATGGAAGACGACTATTTACGTGAGCGTGTTTCCGACTTAAAAGACCTTGGTCGTCGCATTCTCGCATGTTTGCAAGAAGCTGATTCTAGTCACCGAGAACTAAGCCCAGATAGTATCCTAATCGGCGAAGAAATCAGTACTGCTGCGTTGGTCGAGCTTCCTGTCGATAATATTGCCGCAATTGTAACTTCTGAAGGTGCTGCCAATTCACATATGGTAATCGTGGCACGAGCACTCGGTATTCCAACGGTTGTTGGTGTGACTGAGCTCCCAATCACGACGCTAGATGATATTGAAATGATTGTGGATGCTTATCAAGGACGTGTCTTTGTCAATCCACCACGTCGTTTACGTCAACGTTATAAAGAAGTTCAAAAAGAAGAAGAACAAATTGCAAAAGATTTAAAGCAGTACGAAACTAAAGATGCTGTAACGCCTGATGGTGTTGCTATTCCGTTATTCGTCAATACAGGTTTAATGATCGATGTTGTGCGCGGCGTACAACGTGGTGCAAAAGGTGTTGGTTTATATCGTAGTGAAATTCCATTTATGCTACGTGAACGCTTCCCTGGTGAAGAAGAACAACGCGCCATTTACCGCCAACAGCTCAGCCATTTTGCCAATAAACCTGTGATTATGCGTACACTGGATATTGGTGCTGACAAAGACCTTCCTTATTTCAGCATTGAAGAGGAAAACTCTGCTTTAGGTTGGCGTGGTTTACGCTTCACCCTCGATCATCCTGAGATTTTCTCTGCACAAATCCGTGCGATGCTCAAAGCCAGTATTGGATTAAATAATTTACATATTCTTCTTCCAATGGTAACCAGTGTCAGTGAAGTAGAAGAAGTGTTGTATTTACTTGAGCGTGACTGGATTGCGGTCCAAGAAGAAGAGCAAGTCAAAATCACACGTCCTAAAATCGGAATTATGGTTGAAGTACCAAGCGTGCTATTACAAGTCGGTGAGTTTGCCGAACTGGTTGATTTCTTCTCGGTGGGTTCAAATGATTTGACTCAATATTTACTTGCCGTAGATCGTAACAATCCACATGTTGCTAACGTATATTCACACTTCCACCCTTCGGTATTACGTGCCTTAAAACGTTTAGTTGAAGAATGTCATATTCATGAAAAACCTGTAAGCGTCTGCGGTGAAATGGCTGGTGATCCATTATCAGCAATTTTATTAATGGCGATGGGCTTTAATACGCTCTCTATGAGTTCGAGTAATATCCTGCGTGTCCGCAAAGCAATTTGTCATGTGCCTATGACAGATGCTCAAAGATTATTAGATGATGTTCTACAAATGAATAACCCTCTAGTCGTGAAAAGTTGGTTAGAGCATTATTTTAAGACACATGGGCTTGGCGACATGGTTAAATCCAACCGTTTAGTCGGTGCTTAACTCATTTTTAAAAATAAAGAAAAAGAGCGATTATTCTTAGAATATCGCTCTTTTTTATATCAATATTTAAATTTTACTGTAAGCATCCGGCTAACACAGCCTTACCAAGCGATCCTATA
>AZIJ01017430.1_pt1 | contig 24143 bp, 21 predicted proteins | sample 359151 | NCBI WGS metagenome assembly AZIJ01 (sample SAMN02429718, study PRJNA222666) | marine sediment metagenome | biome: Sediment sample; isolation source: enrichment culture of sample MGS-ElMAX(UA) from oil contaminated site at the... | place: Egypt: El Max | collected 2013-01-23 | depth 9.22 m m | reverse complement strand
CTAATAAATATCGACATGCATAACTACTATTATTAAACCCCAATACATTAAAACTTAAGAATTTCACACCCAATTGATCATACAAAAAGATCGTGTTCGCTTGATTTTCAACAATTGTATTACTCGTTAATGTCAAACTACTGCTATCACTTAAAATACTAGACGTATTGTCTGTACTACCACCCGCTTTGGTATCACCACTGAACTTAATTATTGTTCCAGTAGTAGTACTAGCCTGATTTTGAGCAATTGTATTGGCTGCCAATGTAATAGAAGGCTCCCCACAAAAGTTAAAGATACTCGTGGAAGTATTTGAACCATTAGAGATAATACCACTTGATTTAAAAGAAATTTCTCGTCGTGAATAAACATTATCATTGAAACAGCTCATCCCCAGTACATCACCCACTGGAGATTGATTTCCTCTGATTACTGAATTAGCTACAGATAACCCAGCGACTGGCCCTGCGAGAAATATTGCCCCCCCTGATACTCCAGCACTCGAAGAAAGGACTTGTACATTATTAAGGTTTACATCCGCACCAGCATAAATCGCACCACCACGATCCGCTGTCTTACCATTTTTTAATACTAAGTTATTTAGTATAAGTTCATTATTCCCAGCGGTTGTATTAAAAATACGTGAACCATTTTTTGCATCAATTACTGTTTTTAATGCCGTTTGAGCCGGGTATCGATTAGTAATTACATTCTTTTTTTCCCAATTTAATGGCGTAGCACCATAAATTGCAACAGCAACTTTTGGAACCAACTCACTATTTATTGTATAAGTCCCTTCTTCTAGCTGAATTTGTTTTGTTGTACTAGTCAAAATATCAGTAGTACTACAACCACCATAAGGTCTTCTTATTTCAGCTGTCTTTAATGCTTCTCTTAAAGAGCAAGCATTTGTATTTTCTCCATCTTCATCTGCAAAAGTCGTGACTTTGATAATATCCGTACTTGTTGCAGCAATAAGTGGCATTGATGCAACAACCATTGTCGCAAGTATTCCCTTTTTATAATTTTTCATCTTTGAAATCATCCTTGATCAAGCTCTAAAACGGCGTAAACCAATTAATCCAAGCAACATTAAAATTGCTGGAAAACCAAAACTTCCTCCACCAACATTAACTGTTTTGCTTTCGAAATTATTTGGCGGGTCTTGAACAATTGTTGTTGGGATACTGATGTAATAATTTGAAACATCATTGAAACGAGTTGTAGTAGTTATAATACGCATATTGAATTTATCAGCACCATGCCAATCACTATTTGGCACATAAACAACATTACCCTCTTGATCAAGTGTTAATTTACCTTTAGATACTGTTTGAGTCTGCTGAATTTCTAAGCAACCTGGCTGCCAAACTTGACCGTCTGGACGTTTACCTAGAATTCGCTCACATGAGGCTGAATCTAATAACTCACCATCCAAAAAGCTATCAGCAATACTAAACTTAGCAGTTTGTCCATATAGAATATCTTGTCCAGCGATTGGTACATCATTACGATTAATAACTAACTCAATAGCACCTAAATCACAAAGCTCACTATAACCACTTCTATTTTGACCACGTTGATCCGTTGATTCGCAGCTTGCAAGCCCAATCGAAGTCCCATCACTGTATATACGCCCTTTATTTACAATAAGCGAATCAGATAGTCTTGTATAAGCCATTAATAATCTAGGTTTAAAAAAACCTAACATTTGATCTTTTGGCGTATAGTACGGACATAGCAAGCCATTTGCTGGTGGTGCATCACAAGTCCCCTGATCATCCACACCGCCAGCAATTAATTTATGCTCAGGATTACTACTATTCCAAATAAAGTTAGGACGTTCTGACGGGGCATTTAGGTTACAATCTGCCTCTGTCAAATTGCTTTGTATGACAGACTTATCGCTAGCTGAAGCCACACAATTCTTACCACTATTATCAACAATTATGCTATTTGAAATGTATGCACTTGGAGACTTAGTCGTTGTAGTTTCTTCACCCGTTGTTGTTGTGGATGTCCATTCTGGTGCTTCTAAATATAATCCCGCTGCATTTTTAATAATCGTAACATTATTTAGAATCATCCCTTCTCTAACATTGGCAATATAACCGCCTTTATTATGAAAAATGGTAGCATTTCTTAACCCTGCAAGACGTGTGGCTAATGCACCAGGTGTAGTAGTATCTGTGAACCCAGTTTGTGCATAGAGTAATGATCCTTCAGAAGTTGCAGCTCCTTCATTGTCCCTAATGACTGACTGTGTTACTAAATAACGAGGCATTTCGCTATAAATTACAGCACCTTTATCTGCTTTATTTGCTTCAATAATACTATTATTGATATTTATATAACCTGCTGTCTTTTGACTATCAGATAAAATACCAGCATTGTAAATTGCACCACCTCTAGCAGCATAACCAGCAGATAAACGAGAGTATTGAATACTTACACCTTCTCGATTATAGATTAGACCACCATCATTTAATTTTGCAGATGAACCCTTCAAATTCAATTCATTCAGAGTTACTAAAATAAGATCTTTTTCAACACTTCCATCATCGATTAAAAAAATACGATCATTACCAACCATTTTTAATGTTGCATTGTGCAAGCCTTGTTTATTGTCATTAAAATCGCCGCTACTTGCTACAGTTATAGTCATTGCTGCCTTTATCTGCAATGAACTATTTAAAGTATATTCTTTATCACGTTGCAAAATGATTGTAGAAGTTGCATCTTTATCTCCACAACCATGATATCCATTTTCGTACTTAGTCTCAGCTCTATTATTTAAAAAGAATACGGCTTCACGTAATGAACAAACAGTATCATCTTTATCTTCATCAACTAATGTTGTAACTTGAATATCTGCAGAATATACATGTCCAGTAATCGCAAATAAAGCACAGGCAAGCGTTCGCTTGAGCATACCGATCTCCTTCTATTTTTCATTTTTCTTCGTATCGCAAACTAATCATTTGCAACCACAATCCTTTGTGCGTACTTTGTCACAGCTATCAAAATTACTCAAGAAATTTTGTACTATTGGCGATATTCATCAATTAATGCATAAATTTGCTTAAGCGTTGTATTTGAAAGCTTTGTTTTTTCACCCTTCAACATTTTTTCGAGCTGAGCAAGAGTTTGTAATAAAATAGAGGCTTGGTGGGGGCCATTTAATAATAAATAATCTACAATTTGTTGATCAAAATGTATGCCTCGACGAGTCATCACAGATTGAAGTAATGCTTGCCGATCTGCAAAAGAATTCCCATTTGGCGCTTTCACACTTACAGCCTGCGTTAACCTTGACTGTAAATCTGGTAATTCTAGTTTTAATTCAATAGGAGCAACACGAGAGGAAAAAACAAGCTGCCCCTCGTGATTATTCATTAAATGAAATACAGCTTTTTGCCAATGTGGAACACCACTGATTGCATCAATATCATCTAAAGCAACTAAATCATAAAACTCTAATGAGGTAATCGCTTCAATAGGAGCATCTAATAATTCTAATAAAGATACTTTTATTGCTGGGCGTCCCAACTCAAGATAAGAATCACAAATTGCTGATAATAAATGACTCTTTCCTGTTCCAGCCCCACCATAAATATAAAAACGACTGACTAGACCTGCATGTAACTGCCTAATCGCATCAACTACAGGCCCCCAACCTGGCCCCGAAAAATCACTGATTCGAGCATCCAGTTGGGGTTCAATATCCAGTTGGAGTTGACGCATATATGTCGTATTTTCCTCAATTACTTGGAAGTGTTTGTATCTGAAGTCTCTGTATCTTGAGAGTTTTTCACATCAATATCAATATCTATTTCATTCGTTTCAATACTAATGTGCTGAGTGCTGCCTTCGGCAACAATAATTTCTGTAGGCAATCCATAGAGACGACTTTTTTCATAGTTATTTCTTGCATGTTTAAGCAAAACAACGATGACCGCAGCGACAGGTAAAGCAATCAACATTCCAAGAAAACCACCTAATTGCGCACCTGCTAAAACAGCAAAGACAACCGCAACAGGAGACAAACCAATTTTATCACCTAACAAGAACGGTTGCAGAATATAACCTTCAACCATTTGACCAATCATGAATACAATGCCAACTAACAATAGCTGCATCCAATCAAGTCCGAATTGGAATAATGAAGCAATCACAGCGGCAATAATACCAACACCAAAACCTAAATAAGGAATAATACTTGCCAAACCTGCAATCATTCCAATAATTAAGCCAACCTCTAAACCGATAAGTTGTAGACCCACAGCATAGACAATTCCAAGTAAAAGCATCACCAAGAACTGCCCTTTAACAAACGCACCTAATACACTGTGGCACTCACGAACGATTGTTAATGTCGACGCTTCATAAGGGCGAGGAATTAAACGTCGAAGGCTTTGTAACATTCTTTCCCAATCGAGTAAGAAATAGAAAGAAATAATTGGAATAAGAATAACGACACCACCAATTTGAATAAAATTCAAACCAGACTGAGCAAGTCTTAACGCCATTGTTTGAATGCTATCTGCACTATAATTGGTTTGGATATAATCCATTACAGTCTTAGAAATTTGCTCAGTATCGATTTCCATTGGTACCACATTGAAAGTATGTGAAACCCAAGGCAAGAACGTCGCGTTGATCCAGTGAATTCCAGCAGGAATACTATCTCTGGCATATATCAACTGTTTCCAGACCAATGGTACGAGGAACCACAAAACGACTGTCAGACCTACGCCTATACCAACAAATACAATACTGATGGCTAACCAACGGGGTAATTTAATTTTTACAAGAACATCAACAAGCGGACTAAACAGGTAGGCAATAAAAAATGCGCCGACAAATGGCAGTACAACAGGTTTCAATAAGTATAAGACCCAGAGAAGCAATGCGAGTCCAGCGATGATAAAGATACGGCGTAGTACCTGATCTTGCATAAAATCTAGCCTTTTTTCGTGTAATCGTTATAAATGAAAAAAAATTTTAAATAAAGATAGCATTTTCGAGCATAAATAACATAAGAGTTTCGTATATTCGGGTTATAATCTGCCGCCAATGCGGAGACTTCATTATGAGCAACTCAACTTCTACCCCAAACACTGGTTTAAGCTACAAAGATGCGGGGGTCGACATTGAAGCGGGCGACGCACTGGTCGATCGTATCAAATCTGTCGCTAAACGTACCACTCGTCCTGAAGTTATGGGCGGTCTAGGTGGCTTTGGTGCACTATGCAAAATTCCTAAAGGCTATGAAGAGCCTGTATTGGTTTCAGGAACTGATGGTGTAGGTACTAAGCTACGTTTAGCACTTAATCTGAACCGCCATGACACAATCGGTCAAGACCTTGTGGCAATGTGTGTAAATGACTTACTGGTATGCGGTGCTGAACCATTATTCTTCTTAGATTACTATGCAACAGGTCATTTGAATGTTGATGTTGCTGCGAATGTAGTTACTGGTATTGGTAAAGGTTGTGAGCTGGCAGGTTGTGCATTAGTCGGTGGTGAAACTGCTGAAATGCCTGGTATGTATGAAGGTGAAGATTACGATCTTGCTGGTTTTGCTGTCGGTGTTGTTGAGCAAAGTAAAATTATTGATGGCTCTAAAGTAAAAGCTGGTGATGTATTGATTGGTATTGCCTCTAGCGGTGCGCATTCAAACGGCTATTCTTTACTACGTAAAATTTTAGATGTTAAGAATGTTGATTTAACTCAAATCGTTGATGGTCGTCCACTTGCAGATGTTGCAATGGAACCGACTCGCATTTATGTAAAACCTGTTTTAGAACTTTGCAAACAAGTTGATGTCCATGCAATGGCACATATCACTGGTGGCGGTTTGCCAGGTAACCTTCCGCGTGTTCTTCCAAATGGCGCTCAAGCCGTTATTGATGAATCAAGCTGGGAATGGTCTGAGTTATTCCAACTTTTACAGCGCGAAGGCAATGTAGAACGCTTTGAAATGTATCGCACATTCAACTGTGGTGTTGGTATGGTGATTGCTGTTGATCCAAGCGAAGCGAATAAAGCCGTTGAGGTATTGAACGCTCAAGGTGAAAAAGCTTGGAAAATTGGTCATATCCAAGAAAATGCTGAATCAGTTGAAGGCGCAGACGAAAAAATTCGTGTGATCTTTGCATAATGAAAATTGCTGTACTTGTCTCTGGCAATGGTAGCAACTTACAAGCCCTGATAGATGCCCAACAAGGCAAACAACTATCAGGGCAAATCATTGGTGTTCTTTCAAACAAAGCTGATGCTTATGCGTTACAACGTGCTGAGAACGCCAATATTGCAACTGCTGTCATTTCGCATAAAGACTTTCCAAATAGAGAAAGCTTCGATGAAGCAATGCATCAACAACTGCTGAATTGGCAGATTGATTTAGTCATTCTTGCAGGTTTTATGCGCATATTAACACCAAACTTTGTCAGTAAATGGCAAGGAAAAATGTTAAATATTCACCCTTCTCTCTTGCCTTTCTATAAAGGTGTTAATACGCATCAACGCGTATTAAATACAGGGGATCGCCTGCATGGTTGTACGGTTCATTTTGTAACAGCTGAACTCGACGCTGGCCAAAGTATTGCTCAGTCAGTTATTGAAGTTGGTTTGAATGATACAGCAGAAAGCCTAGCGCAACGCATACATAAACTTGAGCATTTTATTTATCCTCAAGTTGCACAATGGATATGTAATGGTCAGCTATCTTGGGAAAATGGCAAAGCCTATTTCAACCAAAAACCTTTAGAGCGCCCTATTCAATTTGCTCAATTGTAGTTAATGAATCAGCAAATTTAGATTTGCTGATTCTCATCTTTTTTTATTCTGATTTAATCAAACTTCTAATCTTTTCTACCGTATCCAGTGGATGTTCCAATGGGAACATGTGCCCTCCATCAACAACTGAAAATGGAATATCCAATTTCTTTTGTGCCACTTGAGGAAGCTTCTGCTTTAAAAATACGCTGTCTTGACCGACAACCAAATCAACAGGAACTTTTGGCTTAGGCATCGGCAACCACCACATTGATGGTGTTGTTCTAAATATCTTAACTTCTGCGTGCTTAGGTATGGTTAACATGACGCCATTATTTTGCGGATCGTTTGTTAAGGCATAATCGATATAGGCTTGAAAACAATCTTCATCGAAGAATTGATAGAAACCTTTTGGTCTCAACAATTCAGCAGCCTGCTCTCGCGACTCCCAGCGATCTCTGCGTCGGGCAGATAAACCTGCTGGTGTAATCTGATCAACAAGTTTTGGCTTAAATAACTTTGCCAAATGAAAAGCGAAAGATGCTTTACCAATAATAAAAGGTGGATCAAGCATGATCACTTGAGAAAATAATTCAGGACGACGATATGCTGCCATTAAGGTCAAAACAGAACCCAAAGAATGCCCTAATCCAATCACCTTACGTCCATGCGATTGCTGAACGATACTATCAATCACTTGGTCTACTAAATATTTCCAACCATGCGTAATTGGATAACGTTGATCAGAACCAATTTCTGATACATAAATGACATCATAGTCATCTTTGAGCTGATCAAAAAGTTTTTGATAAACTTTTGAAGGGACACCGTTCGCATGCGCGAAATGGATTAAAGGTTTCATAAGTTTGTCTATAAATTTATTGATTGGTCAATTATCCCGCTATGTCACTTTAATGCAAATTAAAAGAAAGAACTATGGAGTAATTTTTAAAGAGGGAAATTTGATGCGTTAATTGATTTGCTTAGTTTCCCCTTACGAATAAGAGGAAACCAAATTTAAAAACTAAAATTATTGAATTTTTGCACTTTGCTGAGTTTCTAATTGAGCAGCTAATGAACTACTAATCCCTTCACCAATCTTTGCGCCCATACGTCCCAAAATTGACTCTAAAGGATTACGCTGTACTGTGTAATCAACTTTTTGCTCAACTTTCAGCTCACGCATTAGCGTTGTAAGACTACCACTACGGTCAGCAACACCCAAAGCAATCGCTTGTTCACCCGTCCAAAATAGTCCTGAGAACACCGCAGGATCCGTTGATTTCAAACGCTTACCACGACCTTCTTTAACCGCATTGATAAAATGTGTGTGCACGTTGTCTAAAACAGATTGCACATGCGCTTGTTGAGCAGGATTAATCGGTTTCGTCATACTCAAAATATCTTTGTTGTTACCCGATGTGAGCGTACGATCTTCAATACCAAGCTTTTGTGCTAAGCCACTTAAACCATAATTTGGCATAATCACACCAATTGAACCCACCAAGCTTGAAGGATTCACGATAATTTCATCCGCTACTGAAGCAATATAATAAGCACCTGATGCGCCCATATCACCAATCACTGCATAGACTTTTTTATCTGGATGTTGTTTTTTTAAATAACGAATTTCTTGCCAAATTTCATCTGATTGAACAGGAGAACCACCAGGTGAATTAATATTTAAAGCAATCGCTTTGCTACCGCTCGCTTCGAAAGCACGTTTTAATGCTTTATTAGTATCTTCACTATTGACAGTCGATTGACTGCTAGAAGAATCAATCGTACCAATAATATCCACGACTGCTAGGTGGTCGCTACTGATACTTGTTGTTGATTTTTCTGCTGATGTTGAACATCCTTTGGTCATCGCTATAAGTACAATCAGTAAATAAGCAAAACCTAAACATTTAAAGAAGATACTCCAACGACGGCTACGACGTTGTTCTTCTACAGAAGCCAAAACAGCCTTTTCTAAAATTTGCCATTCTTTGCCTGTGACATTATTACTATTTGTTGGTTCGTTTTGTGGTTTCGGTGGCCAATCGGACATAAGATTCCAATCCAATATATTGTAAAGTGGTTTTATTATATACGCGGATTAGCACAAAACTGTTTAAATAACTTGTTTTAACTTATAATTATTTTTTGCATTATACTTTCCTTTGTAATTCTCAATACCTTTGATAAATGACCCAACATACATCGACAAGTACTTCCTATCGTCTTATAAAATTGATTAGCCGCCAACCGATTCAACTCGGGCGTTTCTTTGCGAAACTGCTGGCTGCACTATTTAATACATTTCAACTCTCTAAAATTTCTAGAATTATTGGTTTAAATCTCCGCATTGCTTTTCCACATTTATCTGAACAAGAACATCAACGACTCAAAAAACAAGCTATTCAAAATGAAATCACGTCCTATTTTGAGTTTTTGAGTATTTGGGGAGCGTCAAACAAAAAAAACATTCAACGTATTCATCATGTGAGTGGTGAACATTATTTCCATGAAGCCCTAGCCGCAAAAAAAGGGGCTGTCCTGATTGTTCCACACTTTGGAACATGGGAAGTGATGAATGCATGGTTATCGCAACATACACAAATGACTATTTTGTATAAGCCCGTTAAAAACCCTGACGCTGATCGTTTTGTCCGTGATGCGAGAAGCCGAGAACAAGCAAACCTTGTTCCAACGGATGAAAGTGGCGTGCGTCAAATTTTTAAAGCTTTAAAACAAGGTGGAACCACAGCTATTTTGCCTGACCATACCCCTGATCATGGTGGTGAGATGGTTAATTATTTTGGTATTCCTCTAGCTTCAAGCAGCTTGAGTGCAAAACTGATTCAAAAAACTAAAGCTGCTGCATTATTGCTCTACGTTAAACGTAATAATCAAGATGGATTTGATATGGTGATTGAACCTATTAATCCTCAAATCTATCAAGGTACTGCCGAGGATGGTACGCTGATCATTCATCAAAGCTTAGAACAACTGATTCGACGTTATCCTGAACATTATCATTGGAGTTATAAACGTTTTAGTGCCAATAAGGCATTGAAAAAAATTTATGACATTGATGAGAAAGAGGCATTAGAAAAAGTTGATGAAGTTCGCAAGCAAGCAACACAGCAGCAAAATATCTAAGCTATTTCTGCTGCAACCATTTCACTTGTTGCCGTTGTTGTTTGAGCTGAACCTGTCCCTGATCAAAGATAAAGCTGATCGTTCCAGCATTTACAGTTGTCAACAATGGGATATTCAAAGCTTTCAATCGCTGTTGCAATTCTAAACTCGGATGACCATAACGATTGTCGAAACCTGCTGAGGCAATCGCTAGCTTTGGTCTTAATATTGCTAAAAAATCATAAGCAGAACTATGTTTACTGCCATGATGACCAAGTACCAATACATCAACTTTTAAATCAGGATACTGCTGCAAAAGCTTATATTCAGTTTCCCATCCCGCATCACCCATAATTAAAAAGTGCTGATAAGGCTGGGCATTTGAAAAAGTTAAATAAATGACACAGGATTGTTCATTTTGCTGACTGTTCGCAAGTGCTAAGTCTTCAGTACGTGGTGATAGCACTTCAATTTTAAGATTAGTATAAGTCCACTGCTGTCCCTGCTGACACAATGAGAAATTATCTTTAAATTGCATAGTGCTACGATATTCATTTGACTGAACTTGCTCAATAGCAAAAGCATTTTGAATCTTAGGAAATGCGCCACTGTGGTCTTGATCCAGATGCGATAACATCACATGATCAAGTTCCCTTATACCCTGTTGACGTAAGAAGGGAATAACAACGCGCTCGCCTATACTAAATTTTGTTTCATCATAAGAACCACCTGTATCAATCATCAAAGTTTGCTCAGGATGTTGCAGGAAAATCGCCTGCCCTTGTCCAACATCTAAAATATTTAAGACGGTTGGTTGTGCTTTAAGCCCCAACAGAATGGGCAGAAAACCAACCATCGACCAAGCTTTTGGAATTGTTCCATGTGGCAAAAAAAGTATGACGAGTCCGACAATTAAACTCACCATCATAAGTGGAGTACAACTGGCGCCATATAACGCAGGCGAGGCTTGCTGTAAAATGCTTAAAATCCACAACAAAACGGATAAACAGACATCATTTAGATTAAATAAAAGCGTTCCTAATATTGGAATAATGGAACTTAGGCAAGCAGCAAGAATATCCAATGGTACGACAATCATACTTAAAAATGGTATGGCGATTAAATTAGTCAAAGGTGCAAACAAAGACACTTGCTGAAAGAAAATGAGTACTAACGGCAGTAAAGCTACAAAAATTTTCCATTGTGACTCCACTAAGAGCTTAATCGCAAAGTATCCCTTTTGCACATAAGTCATCGGTTGATCTTGTGGTAATTTCGCTATGGTTTGATAAATTCTCAATAGAATAAAACATGCGCCATAAGACAACCAAAATGCCGCTGATAAAATACTAAAAGGATCAAAAATCAGTAATAGACTTGCGCTATAAACCAGCAAAGCAAGGGGTCGAATCGACTGTCGAACAAGAAGAAAAAAGCCAACAATACAAACTGTGAGTAAAGTTCTGATCGCAGGAATTTCAAACCCGACAAATGCGACATAGAGTAATACACAGCCTATAAAAGGAAATAACAATACAACCTGTCTAGGCTGCCATAAATAAAGTTGTGGGCAATAACGTTGTATCACTTTCTGCAATAACCACGTCAGCATCAAAGCAAATATCAGCACATGAGGTCCTGAAATTGCCAATAAATGTGAGATGCCAAGCAATTGAAATTGCTGTTTGATTTCATCAGAAAGTAAACTTTCATCGCCAGTCAACAATGCTAACATCAGTCCTTTATTCTGATAATTTGAGGTCTGTAACTTCAATCGAAATGACAACCGCATCATTTCGACATTCAAAAGAAATTTTGCAGTGATACTTTGTTGTTGTTTTAAATGTTGTGGATAACCCAGTTTATAAACTTCATCATCACTCAGAAGTTCTATATGCTTTACAGAAAATGCAGACATAACATTTTGTTGCAGAAACCATTTTTCTTGATCAAATGCACCAGAAACAGCATAACTATGAGCTGGCTTGATCGTGCCATAAACTTTGTAATAACGACCAAGTTTTAAGGAAGAAGATAAGTCAAACTGATCTTTATTTTTCTTTAAATACAGAAACCAATTTACAGGCTGATCATAGCGATTTAAAACTTCTGCAATTTGTTTGTGCCCATTGTCGCTAAGCTCATCTATTTTCTTGATATAAACAATGGCTTCAAATGGCTGCGTTTGAGTTTCTCGGAATTGTAGGCATTGCTGCAATGCCTGATCAGCAAAATGATATCCAGCACAAAACAATGCCCAACTTGAACTTATTAAAATGAGAAAAATAGATAAAGGCTGACGAACGGCTGACTGTCGTCTTTGATAAAATCCTATAGCAAATATAAGCATTGCCAATACAAGCCATATCCACCATGTTGCATTGATAAAAGCAAGGTTGTGCCCCATCAAAGCAATACCTGCAATCCACCCTATAAGAATAAGTTTTAACATTTAATTTTTTAATTAAGTTTTTGATTTTTCTAAGGGCAAAATTAAAGCCCTTTTTCAGGGCTTTAACAAGAGTACAAACTAAAAAATTATGGCTGATCAATCCATAAACCATCTTGCATATGCAAAATCGAATCAGCAGATTGTGCCAATTGCTCGTCGTGTGTCACGATCAGCATCGCCATATTCAACTCTTTTTTCAGATCAGTCAGCAGCTCAAAAATACTGAGTGCTGTTTTACGATCAAGGTTTCCTGTTGGTTCATCCGCAAGTACAACCGCAGGTTTCGTTACTAATGCACGCGCCAATGCGACACGCTGACGCTCACCACCAGACAGCTCACCAGGTTTATGCTCCATACGATGCGATAAACCTACACGATCAAGTAAATATTCAGCTTGTCTTTTTACATCTTTAAAGTTGCTTTCACGACGCAACATCAAAGGCATTGCAACATTTTCAAGCGCTGAAAATTCAGGTAACAAATGATGGAACTGATAAACGAAACCTAAATGTTGGTTACGCTTATAACCACGTTCTGCTTCGCCTAAATTATCAAACCGTTGGCCATGTAAAAAAACCTGTCCTTGTGTTGGTTGCTCTAAACCACCCAACACATGCAATAAGGTACTTTTACCTGAACCGCTTGAACCAACGATTGAAACAAATTCACCCGCATTAACTTGTAAAGATAGACCTTTAATCACTTCAACTTTAGTTTTACCATCATCAAAATGTTTAAAAATATCTTTGGCTTCTAATACAATTTTACTCATAACGTAATGCCTCAGCAGGTTGAACTTTGGCTGCACGCAATGCAGGATAAATTGTCGCTAAGAAACTCAGCATTAACGACACAATGACGATAATGACAACATCTTGCCATCTTAAATACGAAGGTAAGTAATGTACAAAATAGGCATCAAACAGATTCAAACCTAAGGCTGTGTTAAACCAAGAAATAATATCACTGATGGTTAAAGCCAACGTTACCCCTAAAATCGTACCCGCAATTGTACCGATTACCCCAATCACAGTTCCTTGCACCATGAAAATTTTAGTAATCATCGATGGTGAAGCACCTAAAGTACGTAAGATGGCAATGTCTGACTTTTTATCTGTTACGACCATCACCAGTGATGAGACGATGTTAAACGCGGCAACCACGATGATGAGGAATAATAATAATCCAACAAGTGTTTTTTCCATTTGAATCGCATTGAACAAATTACCATGGGTATACGTCCAGTTCGATGCGTAGAAATTACTTGGCAATTGACTCACAATTTCATCAGCAACTTTGGGTGCTGCGAAAATATTATCAAGTTTTAAACGTACACCTTGAGCCCCATCAGGTAAACGTAATAATGTCGATGCATCATTCAATGCAATATAACCCACCATCGAATCAACTTCAGCGCCTACACTAAAAATACCCACGATTTTAAATCTTTTAAAACGAGGTACGACACCTGCTGGTGACGGCGTTGCCTCTGGTAAAACCAAAGTGACATTATCATTAAGCCCCAAACCTAATGCATCTGTCATATCCTTACCAAGCACGATCCCAAACTCACCTTTTTTAAGTGAATTTAAATCTCCTGCCACCATATGGTTCTGGATGATAGATACTTTTTTTTCGTATTCAGGTTCAATCCCTGTCACCATGATGCCTGCGACCTGCCCTTGAGCGGTCAACATGCCTTGTAATTGGGTAAAAGGTGCAGCACCCGTCACATGCGAATGTTGTTCAACCTTTTTTACAAGCTCAGGCCAATCTGTTAGAATTTGAGTAGAAGAAACAGTAGCTTGAGGAACCATTCCAAGGACACGGTTTTTAAGCTCGCGATCAAAACCATTCATCACAGATAATACTGTAATGAGGACTGCAACGCCGAGAGTTAAACCAATCATGGAAACCAAGGCAATAAAAGAAATAAAATGATTACTCCGCCGAGCACGAGTGTATCTCAACCCTATATACAGCGAAATTGGCTTAAACATACCATCTAGTCCGAGGTGATTTATTATGGAAAGTTCACAACATCATCTTGTTGACGACAACACAGAACGTCGTGTGATGTCTCGTATTGATGCCGTGTTGAGAATCAACTATCAAGTCATTCCAGATGATGTTGCACTGAATGACCCATATGACTCTCATTTTGTATTGCCACGCTATTTTCTACTACTTGCAGAATTAGATCAATTTGATCATGCGTTTCGCTACGAATTAGAACAATTAAATGAAAAAGATCAACAAATTGCTCGCATCTTATCCCTATTTAATCAGAAGTTGAACCTTATCACAGGGTCTTTCTATGACAATATTGTGCAATCTTTATTGCCAGTGCCTGAGCAAGTTAACTTCTCTGAAAATGGCTTAAGTTTCTTCAGTGCCCAAGATCTGAATGAAGGCACCTATATTCATATTACGCTAAGCCATCCTGAAAACTTCTTTCACATCGCTGCAACTGCACAAGTGGCATATAGTACAGCCGAAGAGCACGGAAAATTTAGAATCGGGGCTTACTTCATTACGATTAACCCTCAAGATCGTGCAAAACTTGCTGACAGTATTCAGCTGAGTGACAACAACCAAGGTTAAATTTTTAAACGACGGTACATCTTTAAATCTTTATAGAAATAAAGTAGCAAGCCAAATAAGATGATTACAGCACCAACAAACACGCGGATTGATAGCTGTTCATTATTGAGATAAGCACCGACTAAAATTGCTAACATTGGGGTCATTACTGTGGTAAGTGAAAGTGTTGTTGCTTTTAAGTTTTGCACCAATTTGAAATAGCAGAACATTGCAATCAGTGATGCCATAATTACAGTATAAGCCAATGCTAAAAGAGACTTAGCCGAAGGAATGTGCGTAGGTGCATATTGCCAAATCCAAGGCAAAATCATAACTGCAATGATCGTCGAAAAAAGGATTGATCCCGTTGCTTGTGCCATCGCCTGCACATCAGCATTAATCTTTTTAACCAAGAAAATAGATAGTGAGTATGAAAAAACACTGATCAACATTAAGACAATGCCGATTGGCTGTACATGCTTTTGGCTTCCACTCAAGCAAATCATGGCCAATCCAATAATCGATGTCCCCATTCCTAGCCATTGCAGCCCTGCTAACTTTTGGTGAAAGCCAAATCGTCCTATCAAACCAGCCATAATTGGCGCAAGCCCAAACATCAGCGCAATCAAACCCGAACTGAGATAAGCTGTTGCTGCATAAGTAAAAATCTGTGATCCGATCAAACTAAATGAACCTGCAACATAACTTAGCAAGGCAAGTTTATGAACTGGAAACTTAATTTTTAAAAATAGTAGAACCGTAATTGCCAACGGTAATGCAATAAAGAACCGAATAACCAATGCCCACATTGGATATAAATCTGAAACGCTCCAGACAATTGCTAAAGGCGTTGTCGCCCAAATAAATACAAGCAATCCATAAGTGAACATTAAGTTAAGACGTGATGGCATAGCGTGCTCAGCAAGCAGTTTTACGTTTTTGTTTTAAAATCGTTTGATCTAATGAGCTAGAGAATTCACGTTTATCTCTCTCAGAAATCGGTGGTGGCCCGCCTGTCTGTACGCCAGCACCACGCAATGTATCCATAAAATCACGCAAATGAAGACGGGCTTTTACATTCGCTGTGGTATAGATTTCACCGCGAGGATGGATAGCAATTCCACCTTTTTCAATCACTTGAGCCGCTAAGGGAATATCTTGCGTAATGACAATGTCATTCTCTTGCATACGTTCCAAAATTTCTTGATCGGCACGATCAGCGCCACTCATCACCTGAATAGATTTAATTCTGACAGAAGGCGTAATTCCAACGTTTTGATTGGCAACAAAAGTGACTTCGAGTTGATAGCGATCAGAAGCACGTAAAATCACTTCACGTAAAATCTTAGGTAAAGCATCTGCATCTACCCATAACTTAAATGGCAGCACGTTTGCACAAGCCTAATTGAATAAAAATATAGTTTAGCAGATTGCTAGAAAAGTAGAGTTAAAATGATCAATTAAAAGCATTACACTTTTCATCTAAAATCCATGATAAGAACATTGAATTAAAGGGAATAAAAAAGAAATAATTGCTGAGAATTACATATACAGACTTGAAAAATTGAGGTTACCCTCGATTTAATAGAATAAGTTCAATCTTTTTAGCATCACGCTTTATGAAAAATCAAAACAGTCCAGAAACCATTAAAATTCAAGATCAAAATTTCGGTAATCATGTCGAGCATTGGAACTTATTGACAGATACACCTGAAGTGGATGTACCCAAATGGTTAGGATTGGCGCTAGATGCACCCGTAATGCCAATGGGCTTATGTGAAGATGAACAAGATATGGATCAGTCATTTTGGCTTATCCAAGGACCGAGTGGACAAAAGGTTTGCATCAATCAAATTATTGCGGTGGAAGACCAAAAACCTCGCGCATTAAAAACAGCTTTTCCAAGTTTTGAAAGTCCATATAAATATGATGCAAAAATCGAGCGTATTATTACCTGTGATTCTGCAACACAAGCAGTATTACGTCTAAATTTAAATAAAAATACCATTATTTATGCCTTCGATAATTTGTTCAGCGTAAATAACTGTCAGTATGATAAAAACCAAACCTATCAAGTTCAGTTTAATGCTTGGGCATATGAATTAGAACCTGTTGCCAAAGATGAGAAAATCGTTGTTGATGATCCAGCTTCAATTAAACATCATCGTGCTTTAAATGCAATTTTGGCTGAACATAATGGTATCGCACCTGAAAATTTACAGGAGCTTATTAATGAGTGGGAACCAAAAACACCAGAAGATCAAGAACCTGTAACAGTCGACTTTTCTAAAATGGTTGCCTATTTATTTGGCGAGACATTAGGACAAGAAGATGAAGCTTGGTTTCAAGGTAATATCGTGGGTAAAACAACGATGCAATTTATGCAGGATGAATATACCCTTTATGATGTCACTTTAGTTTTAGAAGATGATTTACCTGCAATCTTAATTCGTATTGCAACTAAAAACGTTTTGTATAAAAACTTTAACATTGGTGAATATATTCGCGGTAACCTATGGATTCAGGCGAATATTTATGCTAAAACTGCTTCTAAGTGACAAAAAATCACATAAATGGCATTTTAGGCGTTCTAATGAAAATTATACCAGAACAAACGACCACCAGTCTTATTCATTCAAGCGACCAAGGGCTTAAACTTGATGTTGGTGCTTTTTGCTTTTTTTTACTAGGTATGTTTCTAGCAGCAATCATTTTTCATCAAATTGGCTTGTTCTAATTCTAATTTTTGACCATGACCTAATTCAAATAAAAGCCCTCAATGATGAGGGCTTTTATTTTTCTCTATAAAATATGGCTTATCCGTGACGTTTCGCGAATTCATCCATAAAATTCACAAGAGCTTGAACACCTTCCAATGGTACGGCGTTATAAATACTTGCACGCATACCACCAACTGAACGATGACCTGCCAAGTTAAGCAAATGATTTTGCTCAGCTTCTTTTAAGAATGTCTTTTCAAGTGCTTCGTCAGCAAGTGTAAATGGTACATTCATCATAGAGCGATTTGGTACAGCGATTGGGTTGTTATAAAAATCGCTTGAATCAATATAACCGTAGAGCAATTTTGCTTTCGCTTGGTTCATTTTGTAGATTGCATCTACCCCACCCTGCTCAAGTAGCCACTCAAATACTAGTCCAGATAAATACCAAGCATAAGTTGCTGGTGTATTCACCATCGAACCGTTCTTCGCTTGATCAGCATATTTCAAAATACTTGGAATTTCAGGTTTTGCTTGATCTAATAAATCTTCACGAATAATGACGATGGTTAAACCAGCAGGTCCAATATTCTTTTGAGCACCCGCATAAATAAGGCCAAACTTATTCACATCTACTGGCGCAGACAAAATACTTGATGAATAATCGCAAACCAAAGGAGCATCTACATCAGGTACACTCGCGAATTGCAATCCACCAATCGTTTCATTATCTGCATAATGAACATAAGCAGCATCATTCGATAGATTCCAAGTGCTTTGTTCAGTAATCGCATGTTTACCATCAATCATGGTGCCCGCTTCAACGATATTAATATCGCCATAACGCTTTGCTTCTTTTAGTGCTTTCTCAGACCAAATACCCGTATGGATATAATCCGCTTTATTATTTTTACCGAGTAAATTAAGCGGAATCGCTGAAAATTGTAAGGATGCGCCACCTTGTAAAAACAACACTTTATAGTTTTCAGGAATATTCATGAGCTTACGTAAATCAGCTTCTGCCTTTTCTGCGACAGCAACATAGTCATTGCTACGATGACTCATTTCCATGATCGACAAGCCCTTACCCTGCCAATCCAACATCTCTTGTTGAGCTTTTTCTAAAACAGCAGTAGGTAATGCAGCAGGACCAGCGCAGAAATTATAAGCACGCATGAGTTTTCCCTTGTTAAAGTGAAACAAATTGAGATGGGAATTTAATCATAGATTGGCGAAGCTTGCAGCAGCTTATCTAGTAAATATTTCAATTTGACTGTAAAAAATAGTTTAATTTTTCAATGAGGTTTTTGTCATTTCAATGAATTCCTAAATTGCCTTTTAATAAAAATTATGAAAGATAAATTATTTTAATTTTCAATCTGATATATAGATTAAATACTCTATTTTTTACAAATTAACTACACCAATTCTATGCATTCAACTATTTAATTAAAAACATAATATTTAAATTTTACAAAAAAAACTTAGACTAGCGCAGGTATTATTAAATTGCGATATATCATCATGTTGAAACGACATAATCGACCCAATGTTCAGGTCAAACGGTTTCCAAAGCAACTTTGTTTAAGTATTAGCTTAATCAGCAGTGCCTTATTTTCAACATCTTTATTCGCACAAACATTTAGTTATAGCGAGGCTGAGCAATATGTTGTAGAAAATGCCTACGCCTCTCAAGCGCAGCAAGCTTTACAACAAGCTTCACAACTCGAAATGGAGGCAGTTAAACACTTAGGACTGCCACGCATTGATTTAAATGCAACAGCCTATTCATTTCATAGTGAAACCAGTGTCCCACTCGAATCAAGCAAACGCAGTCTCGAAAACTCACTCACACGTGGATTTGATGACAAATTATCACAATGGGAAAATGTATTACCACCTGATGTAATTGATCAAGTCAGTCAAGGATTCGATCAAGTTGTCAGTGATGGTTTAAATAAAGTACCGAATAATGTTGACGTCACAATCAAAGACCACGATGTTCGCACCTCTATTTCTATGGTGATGCCACTTTATACGGGTGGAAAAATTACCAGCGCCAAGCAAATTGCAACGATTCAAGCACAACGCTCTAACATTAGTGAAAAACAACAACAAGACTCGCAAAGATTCGAAATGATCCAATCTTATTTCAATGTACAATTACAACAACAGTTGCTGAATGCAAGTTTATTTAATCTAAATGCGATGCAAGAACATTATAACAATGCTCTGAAATTGGAACAGCAAGGCTTTATTAATAAAGGCCAGCGCATGCAATTTGAAGTCGCTCGTAACAATGCAGAACGTACTTATCAAAATGCGAAATCAAATCTTCGCGCCAGTGAATTTAGTCTTCAAAACCTATTAAAAACCAAAGAAGATCTCAGCCTAACAACACCACTTTTTGTAAATAATGCGCAAAGTCAGTCTTTAGACAAATTACTAGCAAACTATGACCAAAACTCAAGTCTGATTAAAAAGCTAAAAATGGATACTGAGCTTGCGAATGAAAATATCAAAGTTCAACAATCAGCGAAGAAACCAAGTGTTTTTGCCTTTGGTGAATACGGTTTAGATAGCAAAGAAAATTGGATTGTTGGCGTTATGGCAAAGTACAACCTTTTCTCTGGAATCGATAATAATAAAAATATCCGAGCGGCTCAGCTGAAGAAATATGCTGCTGAACTCATGACAGAGCGAACCAAGCAAGAAGTTGAAAATGTCTTATACAAATCTTATAGCGAATTAAACTCATCACAGACTAGTCATCAACTTCTCACCCAAAATATTAAAGCTGCTCAAGAAAACTTACGCATTCAGCAGTTGTCTTTTAAAGAAGGAATGGGAACAGCAACCCAAGTGATTGATGCACAAAATGCATTAAGTGCTTTAAAAAGCGAAATGTCGATCAATGCGTATAAATATATTTTATCGCTCGCGACTTTATTGCAAAGCTATGGCTCGATTGACGAGTTCAAGCTTTACGTGAATCAACCACGAACTGACTATATCCGTTAATTGGAGAAATCTATGAGCCAAAATCAATCATCATCCAATTCTGAACGTGATACAGATCAAGTTAAACAAACGACTGATACTTCTTTAACAGAAACTCAGGTAGAACAAGTTTCACCTATTGAGCATACCGAAAAAGTGGATGCTGTAAATACACCTTCAAATCAAGAAACTCAACCAACTGAACCACCGAAAAAAAGTAAAGCTAAAATTATTGGTTTAATTGTCCTAATTCTATTACTAGGCTTGATTGCTTTTGGACTATGGAAAGCCTATCAGCCGCAAGCGATTGAATTGCAGGGTCGAGTCGAAGCTGAAACTGTACATATCAGTACCAAAGTTCCGAGTCGTATTGAAGAATTTTATGTGACTGAAGGTCAAAGTATCAAAAAAGGACAAGCACTGGTTCGTTTTGTTAGCCCTGAATTAGAAGCCAAGAAAGAACAAGCCCAAGCAGCCTTACAAAGTGCGACAGCTTTTCACTCAACCATTTATCGTGGTGCGCAACAAGAAAATATCGATACTCTCTATGCCAACTGGCAAGCAATGAAGACACAAGCAGAGTTAGCTGCTACGACTTATAACCGTGGTGAAAATCTTTATCAACAAGGTGTTATTTCACGTCAGCGTCGTGACGAGATGTTAGCGGCAAAAACCTCTGCTCGTGAGGCCGCAGAAGCTGCATATCAACAATATGCTCGTGCAAAACGCGGCAGTACCGAGCAACAAAAATCTACCGCCGATGCTCAAGTAGCAATGGCTCAAGCAGCTGTGAAAGAAGCAAATGCACTGACTGAAGAAACCAAACTCTATTCACCTACCGATGGCACGGTCTCAAAAACTTATGGCAAGCCGACTGAATTAGTTGCAACAGGAGTTCCTGTCGTCAGTATCATTGAAGACCATGATCTGTGGGTCAGCTTGAACGTTCGTGAAGATATGTATAGTTCAGTCTATAAAACCAAAACACTGGAAGGTTACATCCCTGCCCTTGATCGTAAAACGACATTTAAGGTTAAAAGTATTGATGCTGAAGGGGACTTCGCAACAATTAAAACCACTCGACAAACAGGTGGTTACGATATTCGAAGTTTTAAATTCCACTTAGTCCCAGAGCAATCTATTCCTGATCTAAAAGTCGGTATGAGCGTATTATTCAAAATTGAAGAGGTAAAATAAGCAATGTTTGCAGTGATGCTGCGGGAGTTGCGTTATCTCAAACGTCATAAAGTTGATCTTTTTATGGCAGTGATTGCGCCTTTGCTAGTTATTTTGCTGTTTGGAAGTATGTTTTCATCTGGTAAAGCCGAACATTTACCGATTGTGGTGATAGATCAAGATCAAAGTGAAATGAGTCGTAAGGTTATTCATGCGCTCAGTATTAATCATACGTTAAAAATCAAAACGATTACTTCTAGCCAAGATGAAGCAGAAAAACTGATTAATACAACTGATGCGTGGGGATTTGTGATGATTCCTGAAGGTGCTGAGCAACGCTTAGTTAAAGCTCAGGATGCGCAAATTAGCATTGCCTATAACCAATCCTTTTTTAGTATTGGTAATACTATCTCCTCCGCCATGCTCATCAGTACTTTAAATGGTATGGCTGAGTATTTAGGGCAAAGCTATCTGGCAAATACTCTTCCATATTTAGATGTCCCCACACCACACATCAAAATCTCGACCCTTTATAACCCAAGTATGAGTTATGAATTGTTTCTTGAGCCATTTATGGTGCCTGCTGTGCTACATCTCTTGTTATGTTGCTGTGTGGCTTTCGCCATTGGGCAAGAGTTTAAGCGGAAAACCGTTTACGAATGGGTCAATTCTAAACAGGTGATTTCAAGCTTACTAGGTAAAATATTGCCTTATGTTTTCATTTTCTGTGCATGGACAGCATGTTGGATGTTTTGGTTAGCGCATGTCCGCGGTTATTTCATTGCAGGTTCACTAATACTCATTTTAGCTGCACAATTTCTATTCTATTTTTCCTATGCTGTTATTAGCAGCACTGTAGTTCTTGCGACAAAAAACCTACCAAAAACTTTTGGTTTTATTGCACTTTATGGTGGATCATCACCTAGTTTTTCAGGAATCACTTTACCCTTGAATAATGCTCCTGCATTTACTCAATTTTGGTCAATGATTATTCCTTATACCCCCTATGCCAAGCTACAAACGGAACAATGGATTATTGGTAGTGACCTTTATGTTTCACTTATACCTTTTAGTATTTTAGTTATTTTCGCCATCTTGTTCTTTGCACTTAGTATTCGTCTACTCAAGAAAAATGTTCAGGAGATTCATCCATGAAATCATTTTTCGATTATTACATTCAGACGTTTAAGAATATCTTCGCCAATAGCTCAGTCTTTACGACACTGATTGCCGCGATCTTGTTATATAGCTTCTTTTATCCAACCGCGTACAAAGCACAAACAGCCGAAGATATTCCAATTGTGATCGTCGATGAAGAACAAAGTATTTTAACGTCAAAGATCATTAGTCAAGCGTCTAATAGCCCTCATATCAAAATCAAGACCGTGACTGATAATTTTCTTGAAGCTCAGCAAATGGTTCAGAATCAACAGGCTGAAGGTATTTTACTTTTACCTGAGAATCTAACCAATAGTCTCAAACGCGGTGAAATGGGAGGGATTGGCCTTTATCTGAGTACTGCATACTTCATTCGAACAAAGGAAGTTGGTGTAGGTTTAGCAGGTTCTATTGAATATACCTTGCAAGAATATCTAGAGAAATTTGGCAATGCTTCACAGTTTCATCCAGAGCTTTCAATTCATCAGATTCCGCTGTTCAACACAATCTCAGGTTATGGAAGCTATATTTTCCCAGCCGTCGCAAGCTTGATCATTCACCAAACAATTTTGCTTGGTCTTGCCATGCTGATCGCCAGTTATCGTGAAAATGGTTGGGCTGCGAAACCCATCGAATTTTGGGCAACTTTTACAGCTATCTTTACGATTGGCTGTTTAGGATGTTTATATTTATTCGGATTTACATTTTGGTTATATGAATATCCACATGGTGGCAATTTCTGGGGCATGCTATTAGCTGTACCGATTTATGTCAGTTGTATTATTGGTTTAGGGATGCTAGTCGGCTCATTAGTTGATATGCCAGAACGCGTAGGACATTTAATAGTCGTGACTTCTGTTCCCTTATTTCTACTTACAGGAACAGCATGGCCACATGAAGCAATACCAGAATGGATGCAATGGTTTGCATGGACACTGCCGTCCACGAATGGCGTACAAATGTTTGTACAACTCAATCAAATGGGAGTGCCGACTTCGCTCGTGATCCCAAAACTTATCTATCTCATAACTTTGGGCGCAATTTTTTTAGCATTATCTTATTATCGGTTAGTCATCATGAAACCAGTAAAAAAGGAAGCTGATTAGCCACTACTGTCCCATAGTTTGCTTTAAATAAAAAAACCTGA
>AZIJ01017364.1_pt1 | contig 24680 bp, 22 predicted proteins | sample 359151 | NCBI WGS metagenome assembly AZIJ01 (sample SAMN02429718, study PRJNA222666) | marine sediment metagenome | biome: Sediment sample; isolation source: enrichment culture of sample MGS-ElMAX(UA) from oil contaminated site at the... | place: Egypt: El Max | collected 2013-01-23 | depth 9.22 m m | reverse complement strand
TCGTCGCTGCCGGCGGTGACGGTACGATCAATGAGGTTGCGCGCGGGCTTCTGGGGCAGGGCGTGCCGCTCGGCATCGTGCCGCTCGGTACGGCCAATGTTCTTGCCGTCGAGATAGGGCTTCCTCCGAATGCGGATGAAATATCGTCCATGCTTCTCGGTGGTCCGGCGGAACTCATCGGTACGGGGCTCGTGCAGGGCGAGATATTTCTCATGATGGTCGGCATCGGTTTCGATGGCGAAATCGTGCATGGCATCGATCCGAAGTTGAAGCGCCTCTGGGGCAAGGGCGCGTTCATCTGGTCGGGCCTGAAGGTGTGGGTGCGCGGGCCCGCGCATGACATTCGTCTTGTCGCCGATGGGCGAGAAAAGCGCGCCGCCTGGGCCATTGTCACCAATGGCCGTCACTATGCAGGCCCTTACGTGCTGGCGCCCGATGCAAGGATCACGCAGCCGGGGCTGACGCTTTTTCTCTTTCACAAGCCGTCGCGTTTCGCCTTTGCGGTCTATCTTGCGGCGCTCGGCATTGGCATCGTTCCGCGCCTGCCAGGCGTCGAGGTGCTTCCCGCGCGCCACATTAATGTACTTGCGCCGGAAGGTCTTGCAGTTGAGGTCGATGGTGACGATCGTGGTTTTCTGCCGCAGGTCATCGAGCGCGGGACGCAGTTTCTCAGAATGGTTGTTCCGGGTTAGGCCGCGTCTGCGTTCGCGTCTGTGTCTGCGTTTGCGTCTGCGTTGAAGCGCGGGCGGTCCATGCCGTTGCGCGAGGGCAGGTCCGACATGGCGCGCCAGCGCGCGTAATAATCGGTGAGCGAAACGGAGATGCCGTCCGACCCCATGATGCGTGCGTGATCGCGCTTGAGCTTGCGCGGTTCTGCGACGCCGCAGGAATGCGCGATCATGCAGACCTCATATGTCACGCGCTCGGCATAGCGCTTTACGCGTTCTGCCTTGTCGGTCACGTCGAGTCCGCGTTGCAGCCTCTTGTTATGCGTTGTGACGCCTGTGGGGCAGGTATTCTTGTTGCATTGAAGCGCCTGAATGCAGCCGAGCGCGAACATGTAGCCGCGCGCGGACGAAACAAAATCGGCGCCGACACAAAGCGCCCAGGCGACTTCCGCAGGTGTGATGAGTTTTCCGCTGGCGTTGACGCGGATGCGCGATTTCAGCTTGTGACGTTCCAGCGCATCGCAAAGCATGGGCAGGCTTTCCCAGATCGGAAGCCCCACATAGTCGATGAGCGGCATCGGTGCTGCGCCCGTTCCGCCATCGGCGCTGTCCAACGTGATGAAATCCGGCGCGTTTTCGATGCCGCGCGCGTTGATCTCTTTGCAAAAATCATCCAGCCAGTCATAGACGCCGAGCACCAGCTTGAAGCCCACGGGCTTTCCCGTCACCTCGCGCACATGGGAGATGAAGTCGAGGAGGTCCGGGATGTTTTTGATTTCCGCGTGGCGGTTCGGGCTGATCGAATCCGCGCCTTCGGGAATGCCACGAATATGCGCGATCTCTGCCGTTACTTTCGCGCCGGGCAGAATGCCGCCCTTGCCAGGCTTTGCGCCCTGGCTGAGCTTGACCTCGAACATCTTCACCTGGGGAAGCGCTGCGATCTCGCGCAACTTCTCGTCTGACATCACACCGGTATCGTCGCGGCAGCCATATTTCGCGGTGCCGATCTGGAAGACGATGTCCGCGCCGCCTTCGAGATGGAAAGGCGAGAGCCCGCCTTCGCCGGTATTCATCCAGACGCCCGCCATGCGCGCGCCATTCGACAAGGCGAGTACGGCGGGCTTTGAAATCGCGCCATAGCTCATGCCGGAAATATTGTAGATCGATGCTGTGCGATAGGGGGTGCGGGCGTGAGGTCCGATTTCGACGACGGCCGTGTCCGCTGCGTCCTGGTCGAGCGGCGGGAAAGGGCAGTTTGCGAAAGTGACTGTGCCGGCGGGCCGCAGGTCACGTGTCGACCCGAAGGCGACTGTGGTGTCGACGCCCTTTGCGGCGCGATAGACCCAGGCGCGTTGTGCGCGGTTGAAAGGCAGTTCCTCGCGATCCATCGCGAAGAAGTACTGCCGGAAATATTCGCCCAGTGCTTCGAAGATGTAGCGGAAGCGGCCGATCACCGGATAATTCCGGCGCACGGCGTGTTTCGTTTGTGTGCTGTCGATGAAATAGAGCGCGATGAGGGCAAGCGCGAGGCAGCCGATGCCCATGATGAAGAGAGCGGAGAGTATGTCGACGATCTGCCAGAGCGCGGAGCCGTTGAGCGCGTCGGCGATATTTTTCAGTGTGGTGCCGAACATCTTCTTTCCCCGCCTTCATGCCCCGGTCATATCCGGCGCGTTCCATGGGACGTCCGATGTTACGTCCGATCTTACGCTCCGGGCAATGACGCTTCGGCGACGCGGGTCGGTCCGTCCGTAATGGGCAGTGGTTCGAGCACGCGTGGTGCGGGGCGCTCGCTCGCCGCTGCGACCGCGGTTTCGACGTCCCCCTCTGAAATCGAAAGCCGCAAGCCCACTGCAGCGTTCGCCGTTTCACGAACATTCTGCTCTGGCAGTGGGTCGAGCACCTTGGGTGCCGGGCGATAGGCGATGGGTGCGACCGTTGATGCCGCCGGTGAGGCTGCTGTTTCTGGCGCAGGTATGATGCTGACCGCATGCCCGACGGCGGGTTTCAGTATGCCCGTGACGTCGATCTTCGGCGTGAGCGCGGCGATGGCGCGGTTCACCACGCGCTTGCGTTCATTCTGCCAGATGCGGATGACGCGCGCGAAATAGCGGTCGCCACGAGCCTCGCTCTGCGAATGATAGTTTGCGACGGCTTCCGGCCAGGAGCCCGAGCGCTTGTGCAGGCGTATCAGGAAGTCGGCGCCATAGGCGACATTCGTCATCGGATCGAAACCGTCTTCGAGGCTTGCAAAGGCGTCGGGGTGGTAGCGCAGGTTCACCTGCATGCAGCCAATGTCGATCGAGCGCATGCCGCTGGCGAGCAGTGCTCGGGTCTTGGCGACAGCTTCGGCTTTGCTCTTGAAATAATAGGGGCGACCTTCGGCGTTGATGGTCCAGGGCCAAGCGCGCGTCTTGCGTGTCTTCGCGTCATAGCGGCCGGACTCGGCCATGGAGACGGCGGCGAGAAGTGCGCGGGGGAGCCCGTGCTGGCGTTCATGATAGATCGCCGCATCCTCGCAGAGCATGGCAGGGTTTGTTTTGTCGATGATGACGGCATCGGGCGCGGGCGTGGCATAGGCGCGGCTCGCGAGGGCGAAGAGGCCATAGGCCAGAACGCCCAGAATGATGTGTCGTGCCGACGGCATCCGGTGATTGCCGTGGTTGATGCGCTGCGTCCTCATGAAGCTCTTCAAGCCCTTCCCGCGGTCGGTATCGGGATTCATGATGATGGCAAGACATTAAAAAACCTTTGGCAGGGCCTTTCGGGGGGGGTGAAGGCTGAGCTCGGCCAGAATCGCCTCAGTGTTTTGTTGCATCGCAATGACATGCGGGGGCAGCCGGGCATGTCCGGGGCGTAATACCCCTTCGCTGCGATGCGGTATTACGCCTCAGGTTTGAACAAATCAGGGGGCTGTGTTGTCTAAAAAAACTGCGTCATGCCAATAAGTTGGGCGGAAATATTTTTTGCTGCACTGCGCAAGAAATTTTGAATTTTGGCCTTGATTTGTGTGCAGCGCAATGTCACCTTGTGCATCGCGGCATCGGTTGAGACTTTCTCCCGCTGCCGCAGCCCTTCCTGGGCGTTTCCTCCCTAAACTTGGGCCCTGGTTCGCCAGGGCCCCTTTTTTTGCCTGGAGCCCGAATTTGGCGGAAATACGGGGTTTTCAGAAGGCCGCGCCGCGTATGCCGGTCTCAAGCGCCGACCAGTCGCATTTCGTCATCTCGGCAGCAAAAGCCGCCATGTCATCACGCACCTGCACAAAATTCTCCGACCGCTCCAGCCTCAACTCGTCCATATAGAGAGCCCGGTTGATTTCGATCTGGAGGGTGTGAAGCCCCTGTGCGGGCTTGCCGTAGTGCTCGGTGTTGAAGCCGCCGGCATAGGGGTTGTTACGCGCAACGCTATAGCCGAGACGGGTGAGGATCCGTTCGGCTTCAGCTGTCACCACGGCCGCGCAGGAGGTGCCGTAGCGATCTCCGAGCACGATATCAGGCCGGTCGGAGCCATTGTCGTCATCGGCAGGTCCGCCAACCGATGGCATGGAGTGACAGTCGATCAGCACCGCACAGCCGAAGCTTTTGAGAGTCTGTTCAAGAAGGGCCCTCAGCGCCTCGTGGAAAGGCATGTAGAGATGCCTGATCCGCCGTTCGGCGACGGCATAGGCGAGGCGCTCTCGGTAAATCTCCGCCGAATCGGCCACGACCCGCGCGATCGTGCCCAGACCACCTGCAACGCGCAACGAACGTGTGTTCACATGGGGTGGCAGCGGTTCCGTGAACATTGTCGGGTCGAGTTCATATGGCTCGCGATTCGCATCCAGATAGGCGCGGGGAAAACGGGCCTGCAGAAGCGGGGCTCCCAGCGGCACAACGCCGCCGAAAAGTTCCTCGACGAAGCAATCCTCCGAGCGGCGCAGCGTTACCGGATCGAGGTTTGAGCCCTGTATGAAGGCTTCAGGATAACAGCGCCCGCTATGCGGCGAACTGAAAACAAAGGGAATTTTTTGCGTGGCAGGCCTTGCGACGAGGATCGGACGTTCAAAGAGCCTGGCTTCGTCGTCCGCCAAACCTGCAATGTCCGGCATGTTGCTGGTTTCATCCGCATCGGAGCATGTTTCGCGGGTTGTCTCGGAGACCAGATCCATCGGGAGGGGTTGCCTGCCTTGTCACCATTGCCGACGCCGGAGCGCATTTGCCAAAGCATAGCATGATGCGCCGGGCGCGACAGGGAGGGGAAGGCAAAGAACCCGTCTCTCCGCAACAGTCTTCAAAGGTCTCGAAATTGAACCGGAAAAGCGCCATTCGACACTTGCTTCACACCCTGTTTACTCTTCACGCCTTAGTGTCTTCCCTGAGAATCGCGGGTGGCCCCGAGTTGCGGCGGCCCCGAAAATGCGGGTAATCTAAAGTCGATCGGGCTGGGCAAATGGCACGAATTCTCCTTGCGGAAGACGATGAATCCATGCGCCGGTTTCTGGCCAAAGCGCTGGAAAATGCCGGGCATGAGGTCGTGCCTTGCGGCAAGGGCGATGAGGCTCATGGCTGTTTGAAGGAAGACGTGTTCGATATCCTTCTCACCGATATCGTGATGCCGGAAATGGATGGCATTGAGCTTGCCCGCGTGGCGGCCGAACTCGACCCGACGCTCAAGATCATGTTCATCACCGGTTTTGCGGCCGTTGCGCTCAACCCGGAAGTCTCTGCCCCTCGCGAGGCAACGGTGCTTTCAAAGCCTTTCCACCTGCGGGATCTGGTCGCGGAAGTGGACCGGCTGATGACGGCGGCCTGAAGCGAGTGCATTTGAGACTTCGGCCTCTCGTTTCCGGCTTGTCTTTGCGGTTTATCCTAGATATACGAACGGCCTCCGGCCAATTGCGCTGGTGAATGCCAGAGGCGTTCGAAATCTCCCTATGGCAATGGGCGTGTAGCTCAGCGGGAGAGCACTTCGTTGACATCGAAGGGGTCACAGGTTCAATCCCTGTCACGCCCACCATTGCCCTCCAATTTTGTCAGTAGATTTATGGCCAGGACGGTTTTTGCCGCTTCCCTAGCGACATGCTGGCAAATTGCCATTTTAGCGCCGGGCTAAATGGCCTATTTCAGACCAACCGCGCCGCCACGGTTTCCGCTACGCGATACGCCATCTCGCGGCCAGGTAAGATGCCTCACCGGCGACAGTCTCAAGAGCAATATTCATGAAGTTCGATACCCCATCCCTGAAGACCTTTTCGCCTCGCACTGCGCTGATCGGTCTCGGCGCACTTTTGCTTGCCATCATTGTCGCGGTTTTCATCTACCGTCTCTACGGCACCATCATGGGCCAGGGAGAGCAGGGCGGGTTTCCGATTCCTGTTGTCGAGGTGGTCGAGGCCAGCAAGGAGGAAGTGGACCTCAAGGTCTCCGCTCTGGGTACGCTTCAGGCCGATCAGGCGATCACGGTCAAGCCGGAGATTACCGGCATCGTCACCAGCATAGATTTTACGGATGGCTCGCGGATCGAAGAAGGCGACACCATCATCACGCTTGACGACAGAGACCTCAAGGCGCGGCTGATGCAGTCCGAGGCGCGGCTGACGCTGACTCGCGCCAATTATCAGCGTGCCGAAAGGCTGCTGAAACGGGGCTCGGGCACGGCGCGCGCGCGCGACGAAGCGCTCAACGATTTCAAGTCGGCGGAAGCGGAGGTCGCGGCGACCAAGGCGGCACTCGACAAGGCGACGATCAAGGCGCCGTTTAGCGGCATCATCGGCCTGCGTCAGGTGAGCCTTGGACAGTATCTTACGGCGGGCGATCCCATAGCGACGCTCGCCGATGTGGATAATCTGCGGATCGATTTTCAGGTTTCCGAAGTCTTTCTGACGGAAGTCGGCGAGGGGCAGGAGGTGAATGTCACCTTCGATGCGCTGCCCGGTCAGATTTACAAGGGCGTTGTGAGCGCCGTTGATCCCGTCGTGAGTGTGGACGGGCGTTCGATCAGCGTGCGCGCGATCATACAGAATGTCGATGGCAAGCTCCGGCCCGGCCTTTTCGGCCGCGTCGAGATCGTCACGGACACGCGGCGTTCGATCATGCTGCCTGAAGCGGCCATCGTCACGACGCCGACAGGCGAGAGGGCCGTCTTCAAGGTTGTGGATGGTCACGCGCAGATGAGCCCCGTCACGATCGGTACACGCATACCGGGCGAAGTGGAAATCCTTTCCGGCGTCGAAGATGGCGAGACGGTCATCGTAAGCGGTCAGCTCAAGGTGCAGAACGGCGCGCCCGTCGAGATTGCAAATGGCGGGGACACTGATGCCGCAGCGCCGCAGTCCGGCACCGCAACTGCGACCGAATAGGCGGGGAAAAGCGACGTGAATATTTCCGAGCTCTTCATTCGCCGTCCGGTTTTTGCAACGGTCGTGAGCCTTATTCTGATGCTGGTGGGACTTGTCTCCTACGACCGTCTGTCGGTGCGCGAATATCCCGAGATCGACGAGCCTGTCGTCACAGTGACAACGACCTATCGCGGTGCGAGTGCTTCGGTGATCGAACGCGAAGTGACCCAGCCTCTCGAAGATTCGATGGCGGGCATCGAAGGCATCGAGATTCTTTCCTCTACGAGCCGCGCCGAAGAAAGCCAGGTGACGGCCCGGTTTACGCTGGAAACAGATCCGGATGTCGCGGCGAGCGATGTGCGCGACCGTGTAGGCCGTGCGCGCGGCCTGTTGCCGGACGAGATCGACGAACCGATCATCGCGAAGGTCGAGGCGGACGCTCAGCCGATCATGTACATCGCTTTCAAGAGCGATCGGATGTCGGAACTTGAGATTACCGACTATCTGGACCGTATCGTGACCGACCGGTTGCAGAACCAGCCCGGCGTTGCGCAGGTCAGCATTTTTGGCGGCCGCGAATACTCCATGCGTATCTGGGTCGACCGGTCGCGGCTCGCTGCCTATGGGCTGACCGTGCAAGACGTAGAGAACGCGGTGCGGACGCAGAATGCGGAAATCCCCTCGGGTCGCATCGAAAGCATAGACCGGGAATTTACGGTGCTTGCGAAGACCGCGCTTCAGACGCCGGACGAGTTCGGCCATATTGTGGTTAAGCAGGCAGATGGCTTTCAGGTGCGCCTGAATCAGGTGGCCCGGGTGGAAGTGGCTGCTGCTGACGAGCGCCGGTCCGCGACTTACAATGGCGAGACGTCAATCTCGCTTGGCATCGTCAAACAGGCGACAGCCAATCCGCTTGAAGTCGCGGCTAACGTTCGCCAGGCTCTGAAAGATCTCGCGCCGACGCTTCCCACGGGCATGTCGGCATTCGTCGGTTACGACACCTCGGTCTTCATCGCGGAATCGATCAGCTCGGTTTACGAGACGATTTTCGAGGCGGTGCTTCTCGTGGTCCTCGTCATTTTCGTCTTCCTGCGGACGCTTCGGGCGTCGTTTATTCCGGTCGTCACGATCCCGATTTCTCTCATCACCAGTTTTGCGATCATGCTGATGCTCGGCTTCAGCATCAACACCTTGACGCTTCTCTCGATGGTGCTCGCGATCGGTCTCGTGGTGGACGACGCGATCGTGATGCTTGAAAACATCTATCGGCATATCGAGGAAGGAAAGGCACCGTTCCGCGCCGCGATAGAAGGTTCAAAGGAAATCACCTTTGCCGTCATCGCAATGACGCTGACCCTTGCTGCCGTTTATGCGCCGGTCGGTTTCGCCGAAGGCCGGACGGGAAAGCTTTTTCTCGAATTCGCGCTTACGCTGGCCGCGACTGTCGTCGTTTCAGGCTTTGTTGCGTTGACCTTGACGCCGATGCTTTGTTCAAAGCTGCTCAGGCATGAAACAAAGGAAAGCCGCATTCAGCGCTGGCTGCGCGAGCGCCTCGAAGATCTGGACGAAGGTTACAAGAACATACTTGCGAAGGCGCTTGTGCGCCGCAAGCTGATCGTGGGTATCGCGGCGGTGCTGGCGCTTTCCTGCGTTGGCCTTTTCATGGTGCTCAAGCAGGAGCTGGCGCCTTTCGAAGACCGGGGTACGCTTCTTGTCGTGGGGCAGGCACCGCAGGGAGCGACACTCGAGTTCTCGCAGCGTTATGCCAAACAGCTCCAGAACCTCTATGTCGATATTCCCGAGGTCGCAGGCTATCTTGTCGTATCCGGCTTTCCGCAGATCACGGATCTCGTTTCCTTTTCGCGACTGGTGCCGTGGGACGAGCGCAGCCGTACGCAGCAGGAAATCATCGCCATGCTGCAACCAAAACTCGGGAAAATTCCCGGTATCCTGGCTTTTGGCGTCAATCCGCCCTCCCTCGGGCAGAGCAGCCGGTCGCAGCCTGTCGAATATGTGATTCAAGCCTCCGGGACATATGAAGAACTCGAAGGCTACGTGAATGCCGTGATGGATGAGATCCGGCAGAATCGCGGTTTTGTTAATCCGGACTCGAACCTCAAGCTGCAGAAGCCGCAGCTTGATATCCAGGTCAATCGCGACAAGGTTGTCGATGCGGGTATCGACGTATCGACCGTGGGCCGCACCCTCGAAACGCTACTTGGTGGACGTCAGGTCACTCGCTATGAGCAGGGCGGCAAGCAGTACGATGTCATCATTCAGGTTGCCGACGATGAGCGCCAGACCCCTACCGACATTCGCGACATCTATGTGCGCGGCGACAAGGGTGAGATGGTGCAGCTTTCGAATCTGATCGAGGTGAAAGAAACGGTCGCGCCAAATTCGCTCAACCACTTCAATCAGTTGCGTTCGGCAACAATCTCCGCCTCGCTTGCGCCTGGCTATTCAATGGGCGAAGCGCTCGAGTTTCTCGACGCGACAACGCAGCGTCTTCTGCCCACGAGCGCGCAAACCGATCTCGACGGTCAGCTTCGCGAATTCGTGAAATCGTCGGGCACCATCGCGGTGACCTTCGCGCTGGCGTTGCTCTTCATCTATCTGGTTCTGGCAGCGCAGTTTGAGAGCTTCATCGACCCGTTGATCATTCTCGTCAGTGTGCCGCTGTCTATCTTCGGCGCCTTGATGCTGCTCTTCCTGACGGACACGACGCTGAATATCTACAGTCAGGTGGGTCTGATTACGCTGGTGGGTCTTATCAGCAAGCACGGCATTCTGATTGTGGAGTTCTCGAACCAGCTCCGCGAGAAGGGGCATTCCGTCTACGATGCCGTGGTCGAGGCGGCAGGGCTTCGTCTGCGCCCGATCATGATGACGACGGGCGCAATGGTGCTCGGGGCGTTGCCGCTTGCGCTCGCATCGGGTGCAGGCGCCGAAAGCCGCCGTTCCATCGGTTATGTGATCGTGGGCGGTATCAGTTTCGGTACGTTGCTGACGCTCTTTGTTGTGCCCACTGTTTATCTCATCATCGCGGGCTGGCGCGCGCGGCGTCTCGAAGCCAAGGCAGCCCAGGCCCCGAACGTTCCCCCGAGCGTTCCGGCGGAATAGAAAAATCAGAAGAAGCGTGCGATCCTGATCTGCACGTAGTCGTCGTCGGCGATGCTGTAGACGAGATCCTGTCGCGGTACATTTCGGAAGAAATAGGCCTCGGCGGAAAGACGGTAGTCGTCTCCCAACCGCCGCTCGCCCCGGAAACGCAGGCCGGTTGCACCGGTTTCGGTGTCGACAACGATGCCGCCCAGCATGCTTGTCGTGGCGATGTCGTTTGCCGCCCAGCGGAGTGCGAGGAAAGCGTCGTCCTGATAGGCGTTACGCTGGTTCTGGCCTCGCGTGTCATAGGCGTATTCGGCGACAATGCCGAGGTCTCCCCCGCTGCCGAAAGCACCGTAGAAGGTATATTCGATGCCGCCGGTAATGGCGGCATAATCGTCATCCAGTTCGTGCCGCCCATATCCCTCAAGCTTGTAGAGCCAGGCGCCCTTGGTTGCCTGCAAGTCGATGGAGACCTGTTTCATCTGCGGATAGAAGGGGGCGAGAACGAGCTTGCCTGCGCCGTTGAAGGCGGGTTGCAGGATCGGGTCGCGGGCAGTTCCCTGAAAATAGCCGAGACCGATATCGAAATCGCCCAGGGTATTGCTGTAACGGAATGCAAAGTCCGGATGCCATTCCTCCGCACCGCTCTCATAGCGGGTGAGGCTCTTGTCGACAGGGATATCCGTCGCGGGCCGGCCTTCTTCGCCGGAATAAGTACGCTCGCGAAAATAGGGCAGGAAGAATGCATCGAATGTACCGAAGGATTGCAGCGTCCGGATGCGGACCATCGGCTGACCGAGCTTTACTTCCTGTTTGACCGGATCCTCAATGAGGTCGGTCTGGTTGATGGTGTCGACGAGATGTACGGCTTCCGTGACGCCCCAGAACACTTTGTCCGCACCGATACGGAACTCCCAGTCGCCGGCATAAAACGCATAGCGCGCTTCGCGAATATCCCAGTGACTGCGCTCGCTGTCTCGCTGGTCGAGTCTGGCAAAAGGCGTGAAGACGAAGGACTGGTCGTCATCGTCCCAGAGATATTCGGCCGTGACCTCACCCGCGATCGAGAGGGTCGTGTCCTTCTGCGAGCGGCTTGAGGGGCTTTCGGTGAAGACGCGGAGTTCCGGTTCAATATATCCGCGCAGCTCCAGATCCCCTGCCTGAGCGCATAGCGGCAGAAACCCTGCGCAAAGCGCGAGGGCCGAAGCTGTCATTTTCGCTGTCATCGACGCCACCCGATACGCCTCCGAAATGCAACCGAAGCAATCAGTATGCGCCACCGGCGTTAACTGCAGGCAAACGCGCCGGCGGCAATTTCTGACGAGATCTTCCTCAACGCGCCCGTTCGAGGCGGGCCGTGGAGAAATCATTTTCGGTGAGGCCGGTGCCGAATTCGTATTCTTTCCAGACGAGCCTGGTCTTCTTGCCGTTTTCGTGGTTCACCATTTCGAGCGCGCGCGGACGCCAGATGCGGTCCAGATACATGGCGTAACCGTCGAAGGTGAGCGTCTTCAGAAGCGCGCCCTTGCGATCGTAGTAGTCGGTCTTGCGCATGAGATAGTCGGTGGTATCGATCCAGACGACCTGTTTCGTATAGCCCGACCCCTCATAAGCAGGTACGCGCTCGACGACATGGCAGGTCAGCGCGCCGCATGGTTCGTCCTTCACCCAGGCGTATGTGTATTTGCCGACTTCCTGCGCGGCGAGATCCTCGAAGGCGAATTCACTGCCGACAAAAGGCCCGGCCTTGTTGGAGGACGAAATGCGCTTTACTCGTTTGACTGCGGGCAGATAGAGCCATTGATCGTCCGGCTTGCCGACATGGGCATGGGTGAGAAGGGCGGTGCCCTGAATGTCGCGTGGCTTGTCGAATGTCATCAGGCTCCAGTCGCCTTCATTCGCTTCCGTCACTTCCAGCATCATGAAATGCAGTTCGCGTTCGCTCGTGTCGCCGGCCGCATTGGTCAGGATCATTCTCATATCGGCCTTGGCATCGCCCCAGCCGCTGTCGCGCCGGTCCATTTCCTCGACAATGGCGAGGCCGCGCGCGGCCGCGTCGCTCTCCGGTGGCAACGATATGTCCGCCGCTACTGGCAGGTGCATCAGCGCGAGCAGTGCCAGGGCACCGGGAATTACGAATGATTTTCTGGCAGGTCCGGTCACGTTTTTCCCCCTCCGTTCCGATTCAGGAGAAGATGATGCCTGCCCGATTTATCCGTTCCAAGGGGAAATCCGGGTTTTGGGGAGCGTTAACCAGTATCAGCGAGCGAAAACCGTCTTTCCCGCACTGCGTGTGGTCGCGCAAGGCTCGCCTTCCGGTCCATCTGCGCCAGGTGTCAGTGAGGCCGATCGCCATTCACCGTTACGCGTTCCATATGGCGGCGATGCCCGTGATAGTCGTTCAGGGCAAAGTGCTGCGCGGCACGGTTGTCCCAGAAGGCGATGGCATTCTTCGTCCAGCGGAAGCGGCAGGTGAATGGTTCCTGCGTACAGTGTTCAAAGAGAAAGTTGAGAAGAGGGCGGCTTTCGCGCCGCGTCATGCCGACGAATTTTTCAGTGAAAGCCGGGTTTACATAAAGAGCCTTGCGTCCCGTCTCCGGATGGGTGCGCACGACCGGATGCTCGAAAGCGGGCGTATCGTCGTTTGCCGTTGCGATCTGCATCGAGGATCGCTTCTGTGCCGAGGCGCCGCGTTCGCTATATTCGCCCTTTGCAGTGTGCAGGGCTTTCAGGTCTTCCAGCATCTCCTTCATGCCGTCGGACAGTGTCTCATAGGCGAGATACTGGTTTGCCCAGAGCGTGTCGCCGCCATAAGGCGGTACTTCCCTGGCATAGAGAATGGAGCCGAGCGCGGGTTCTTCCAGGAATGACATGTCGGAATGCCAGCCGCCGCCAAAATTGATGCGGTCTTCCGGCTCCTTCACGATCTGCATGATTTCGGGATGCCCCTCCATGCCCTTCACGTAAGGATGAATATTGAGCGTCCCGAAACGCCGGCCGAAAGCCTTGTGCTGTTCATGCGTGATGTGCTGATCGCGAAAGAAAATCACGACATGGTCGAGGAAGGCCTGATGAATATCGTCGAAGGTTTCGTTGGATAGCTCCTTCGACAGATCGACGCCTTCGATCTCCGCTCCGAGAGCGCCGGAGACCGGCTTCACATCGATGGTCTTGTAACTCATGCGAGGCCTTCCTCTTGCGATGTTTATGCGGTCGCTTTCTTGAATGCGTCGCGGCTGGCGAGCCGGTTGAAATAGCTGCCCACATTCGGGTAGTCGTCGCTCAGCAGGCCGAACATTTTGCACAGAAAAAGATCATAGCCGAGCATGATGTCGGCAGCCGTGAGTGCCTTGCCGCAAATGAAGTCCTTACCCGCCAGTTCCTTGTCGAGAATGCCGAGAATCTTCTTTGCGCTCTCGACGGATTCCGCAGCAACCTGCGGAATGCGCTGGTCTTCCGGGCGAACGAAGGTGTGTTGCGCGATATTGCCGAGCGGTACCATGAAGGTCGCTTCTGCAAAGTGGAACCACTGGAGATATTTTCCGTATTCGGCTGTGCCGGGCTCCGGTTCCAGACGTCCCTTGCCATGCTTCGCCATCAGATATTGCGCAATAGCGCCCGATTCGTTCAGGACCAGTCCGTCTTCGTCGATGGACGGCACTTTGCCGAGCGGGTGGAGCGCCAGATATTTTTCCGACTGCAAATCCTCGGCGGTAAACTTCAGTGTCTGCAGATCGTAAGGAATGCCCAGCTCTTCGCAAAGCCAGATGAGACGAAGCGAACGCGTGTTCGGTGCATGATAAATCTTGAGCATGTTTTCTCCCTGCGGGCCCCTTTTTCGGGGCTTCCATTTCTCAATGGTGGAAGTCTAGCGAAGGAAGAGGGCGCTGTCAGTCCAGTGCGCCGACAAGGGAGGCCCGCTGGGACATTTCGATCCAGTTCCCGTCCGGGTCGCGGATGAAAGAAATGCGCGCCACCTTGCCGAGAGTTCGCGGCGCATGGCCTTGCGTGCCGCCACGGGCGAGGATTGCAGCGTGTTCTTCGTCGACATTGCGGATCTGGATCGTGATGTAGCGCAGGCCCGGTCTTTCCATGATCGGATCGGTCCGGGCGTCATCGGCCTTTTCGACGAGAATGACGCTGTCCCCGCAGAGAAAGCTGTCGCCGCCAAGTTCCGGCACGTCCGGCAGGCCGAGCGAGATGGCATAGAAGCGCCGATGCGCATTCACATCCCGTACACCGAGCCGGATGCCGATCCGTTCGATGCCGAAAGCACCCGGCGGCACCAGCGTCACTTTGTTGCCGTCCGGGTCGGTCAGGCGTTTGGCGCCCAGCAACCCTTCGCGTGCGATCAGTAACTCGCGGTAGCCGGACGGCGGCGCTGCGGGTAGTTCGTTCTTCGTATGGTTGATCTTCAGCACGGAACCAAGCAGGTCGTGGCGGTGCTGGCGCACCCCGCCGCCCAGCGGCAGCACATGGTCGAGCGGCAGGCCGATTTCGTTCTGCCAGAAATCGAGCATGGGTTCGAGATGGCTGGTGAAGAGGCCGATATCGATGCGCGGTTTTGCGAGTTCCATATCGGCCTCTCTGTGTGTTTGTTGGCGCGTTTTCGGACGGAAAACCGGACGCCACTTTTTCTGAAAACGCTTTAGGGCGCTTCGTTCGAGAAGACGATGGTGCCGGATGCCGCGAACATGCCGCCGACGCCATGCGCGATGGAGATTTTCGCTCCCGGCACTTGCGCGGGCGCAATACCCCGCATCTGACGTACGCTTTCCTGCAATGCATACATGCCGTACATGCCCGAATGCATATAGGAGAGGCCGCCGCCATTCGTGTTGAGCGGGAGTTTTCCGCCCGGCCGGGTATGGCCCTCGCGGATGAAGGCGGCCGCTTCGCCGCGCTCGCAGAAGCCCAGATCCTCGAGCCCGTAAAGGGGCAGATGCGCGAAGGCGTCATAGATCATCAGGTGATCGACATCCGAATGCTTGATGCCCGCTTCATCAAAGGCCTTCTTGCCCGAGACGCGGAAAGCCTTGGAGGTGGTGAAGTCTTCCATCTGGCTGATCATCGGCGTCTCGCAGCTTTCGCCTGTACCAAGGATATAGACAGGCTTCTGCGGGAAGTCCTTTGCGCGTTCGGCGCTGGTGAGAATGAGTGCGCCGCCGCCATCGGTGACGAGACAGCACATCAGCAGCCGGAAAGGCCAGGCGATCATCTTCGAATTCAGAACATCGTCGACCGTGATCGGATCGCGGAAGGATGCGCGCGGGTTTTTCGCCGCCCATTCGCGCTGGACGACCGCAACCTGCGCGAGGTCTTCTTCGGTCACGCCGACATCCTTCATGTAGCGAAGAACGGGGATCGTGAACATGGTGGGCGGGGTGGTTACGCCGTAAGGCACCTCGAACTGGCCCATCTGGCTTGCCGGGTCGCGGGAGAAGCGTCGTGCGCCGACGCGCGAACGTCCCGATTCCGCATGGGTGATGAGCACCGTGTTGCAGAGCCCTTCATTGATTGCGGCCGCCGCGTGGCGGACATGCAGCATGAAGGAGCAGCCGCCCACGCTCGTCCCGTCCACCCATGTCGGTGTGATGCCGAGATAATGCGCGACCTCGACCGGGCTGTCGCCCGCCGTCGCCACACCGTCGATATCCTTCGCGGTAAGCCCCGCATCCTTCATCGCGTTCAGGGCAGCATCCGCATGCAGCATGATCTGCGACATATTCGGAATCTTGCCCATCTCCGTCGTTTCGGCGGCGCCGACGACGGCTACTGTTTTCTGTTTCATTGCAGTTACCCTTTCGACGGCTTGAATTTCGGAAGGCTGATCTCGTCATTTGCTTTCTCGAAGGTCACTTCGAGGGCCATGTCGAGTTCAAGCGCTTCCGGCGTCTGCGGGCAGTCGACGATGTTCGTCATCATGCGCGGACCCTCGGCCAGCGTGACCACGGCGATCGAATGCGGTGTGTCGCCGAAGTCGGGGCGGGGGCGATGGTTGATCACATAGGAATAGAGAGTTGCCTTGCCGCTTGCCTTGTAGATTTCCACGTCTCGCGAGCCGCAAGCGGGACAAAAGGGGCGCGGCGGAAAATAGCTTTCCTTGCAGCTTGTGCAGCGCTGAAGTCTCAGTTCACCCTCGCGACAGCCGTCCCAGAAATGCTGGGTTTCGGGCGTCGGCGCGGGCAGCGGGCGATTATAATCCGCCATATCATGCTCCCTGATTGTTTATCGTGTTCGAGTGCGGGGAGAATAGCCGGGGGACCACCTTTGGCAAACTCCCGGATTTCCGCGGTTTGGCGGCGTTGAATTGAGGCTATTCAATCTTTATGTTTCAATCTGAGACAGTGAATGAGGTTTCGATGTCCATGCGCATGTTCGTTCTGGCCGGGTTGTTTGCGGCGGGCTTTTCAGGTCCGGCGGCAGCCGATGCTGTGCGCTGGATCGACCCTTGGGCACCTCATGACGCCTATCCTGAACTTGCCGGCGGACCTTCGGATATGTCCCCTATCACTGGCGCGCGTGCGGTGGCGCCGGCCTATCGGCAGGACGGCACCGTCTGGATCGATCCATGGGGCGCTTCAGGCGCGGGCGAAGATTGCGCGTGTGGCGAGCAGGCCGAAGTTACCGGCTCCCTGGGACTTGCCGGTTTCAATGGCGGTGTCGGCAATCGCCAGAGCATCGTCGTGATCCAGAACGGCTACTATTTCAATCGCTTTCTTCCAGCCGGGCAGGTCGCGATGACAGGCGCGCGCGCCGCGCCGGTTCATCCGCTCGGCCATCCGCGCTTCTGATCCCCTCTCTCGTTCGAAACCGTGAAATGTAGCGAAGCTGGCGTTCGCCGCCGCTCTCGTTACGCTTGCCGTCCTCGCGGGGCTTGCCTGGGTTACGGCGCGCGGGGTGATGAGGTTTCTCGGCCGAGAAAGCATCTGACACCGTCGCGAAAGGCAGCCTCTGCCGCACTCAATGCGAGTTCCACGATTTTCTTCCGGTATTTATTTGAATGCTTGTTGGAAGGAGTAAGCCGCCGCCGGGCCAACCCTGTCAAATTGCTCGCTTTTCATGAGCTTTTCGTTAGGCCATTCTTGGTAAGCCGATAGCGTAAGTAGCATCGGCGCGGAGGGGATCATGTGCATGGACGGCGGGCGGCTTGAGCTGCACCAGTTCCTCTATTCGCACTACAATGAAAAAGTGCGATGGGCGCTTGATTTCAAAAGCGTTTCCCACACGCGCATTTCCCATTTGCCGGGCCCGCATATGGCCGCCATTCGCACGCTGGCGGGCGTGTCCCGGACGCCGATACTCCGGGTGGGCGGGGTCGTCGTGGCCGGTTCGGCCGACATTATCGACGTCATCGAAGGCCACTATCCCGAGCCGCCGCTTTATCCGGCCGATGCCGAGCCGCGCAAAACCGCGCTCGCCGTGCAGACTTTCTTCGATGAAGAGATCGCACCTGCCGTTAGCCGCGTGCTATTTGGAGAGCTTCTGAAGGAACCCGCCTATCTCTGCCGCATGCTGGCGTCCGAGAAACCGCTTTTCACACGGCTCACCTATCGCGCCACGCAGCCTGCGATCCGTCAGGTCATGCGCCGCATGATGGGGATCGATGAGGGCAGCGTTGCAACGGCGCGGCGCACGATCCGGGCCGGTCTCGACCATGTTGCCGCACTGGCGGGGCCGGAAGGCTATCTGGCCGGTAACCGTTTCACGGTGGCCGATCTCTCCGCCGCCGCTTTGCTCGCACCGGCCTGCAATCCCCCTCATCCCGACATGCAGTTCCCGCAGCCGCGTCCGGCGCGGGTCGACGCCTGGCTGAATGAATGGGCGGACCATCCGGGCGCCGCCTGGGTTCGTTCCATCTATGCGAAGCACAGGCCGCAGCGCGTGCTGCCGCTAAGGGTGGCGGCGAACTAGATTCGTCGGACCGGGCTGGAAAGCATCTCCCGTTTCACGTAAAGGAGAGGCAGTCTCCGCGAAAGAGACGGTTGCCGGGAAAGCTTTTTCATTTCATGTCCGCAGACGAAGAAACAAGGACGGTCGAGATTGCCGCGCCGGAGCAGGCTCCGCTGCCTGCGTCCGAGGAATTCCCGCGCCGGACGACGCCGCAGGAGCGCAAGCGCGCTTTCCTCATTCTTTTCGTCTGTCTGCTGTCGGTCGGCATGGGCCAGACGCTCGTCTTTGCGGTGCTGCCGCCCATTGCCGCCGATCTGGGCATGAGCGAGTTCGAGACGACGATGATCTTCTCGCTTTCGGCCGCGCTCTGGGTGCTTACCAGCACTTTCTGGGGCCGGCGCAGCGATGTTATGGGCCGCAAGCCCGTCATCCTGATCGGTGTTTTCGGCTTTGCGATTTCGACCTCGCTGGTCGGTATCGTGCTGCTGGCGGGCTACCAGCAATGGATTTCGCTGGCGCTGATGTTTCCGCTCGTCATGGGTGCGCGCGCGATTTTCGGCATGTTCGGTTCGGGGTCCATGCCCGCCTCGCAGGCCTATGTCGCTGACCGCACGACACGGTCGGAGCGCGCGGGCTCGATCGCGCAGATTGGTGCCGCTTTTGGTCTGGGAACGGTGGTGGGGCCGGGCGTTGCCGCCGCTTTTGCGGAAATCCACATTCTTGCGCCGTTCTTTGCCGTGGGGCTGATCGCTCTGGTCAGTGCCGTCGCGATCTGGATATTGCTGCCCGAGCGTACACGGCCCAAGAAACTTCTCAGCGAGAAACAGGAGAAGCGCGCCGCGCTCAACTGGCGCGCTCCCAATGTGCTGCCCTGGCTCGTCATTGGCGTGGTTCTGAGTCTCAGCCAGTCGATCATGATGCAGCTCTTCGCCTTTTATCTGATGGCGGAGCTCGGTATGCAGGGCTCGGAGGCGACCCAGCTCGTCAGCGTTGGCATGATGGCGATGGCGATGGCGACGCTCGTCGCACAGCTCGGTCTCATCCAGCGCTTCGATCTTTCAGTGCAGTTCCTGCTGCGCTGGGGGGCGATCTCCATGATCGTCTCCTTCGCGATGCTGGTTTTCGGCGGTTCATATGGCGTACTCGTCTCGGCGCTGGCGCTGGCGGGTCTCGGTTTCGGCTTCCTGCGCTCGGGGCTTTCGGCGGGTGCCTCGCTTTCCGTCTCGCTCAAGGATCAGGGCGCGGTGGCGGGTCTTATCGGCTCCACGGCGGCGACAGGCCACATCCTCAATCCCGCGATCGGCATTCCGCTATTCTACCTTCTGCACTCGGCTCCGTTCATCCTCGGGATTGTGCTCATGGTGATGATCCTCGCCTTTGCCTATTTCCATCCGGTGCTGAAAACGTTGCGCGGTGCGGATGCCAGCATGGCCGATGAAGACGAGGAAGAGATCGGCCTGCACTAGTAGCGGCCGGTATGTCCGCCCATCAGGTTCACGATGTGGACCAGCATTATGACGGCGACGACGAGCGATAGAAAAATGAGCGGCGTTGTCGGCAGCAAGCGTATGCGGCCGGGCTCTGCCGGGCGTCTTTCAAGCCAGACAAGCAATCCCGCTGCCGCGACGCTCGCGGCCAGCACCGCAAGCGTCGTTGCCATGGTCATCCCAACGCGCCTTCGGCGCGCCATTGTGCCATGACGGCGCCGACCGCCGTCGCGAAGGCGTGCGGCTGGTCGAGCATGATGTGGTGCTGTGCGCCGGGCACGGTGAAGACAGGCTTTTCCGGCGCAAGCTCACGCAGGAAGTCGATTTTTTCCGGGTCGCAGTCCTTGCTTGCAAGACCAAACATGATGGCGCCGCGGCAGGCGAGGTCGCGGTAGATTTCCGCGTGGTCGTTGCCCATGGCCAACCCGTTGAAGATCGTCGGGTCGAATTTCCAGGTCCAGCCCGTTTCCTCGAAGGTGCGTTTGCCGCGCGTCTCGCCCTTGGTCACGGCGCGCAGGCTCAAGGGGCCGATATAATCGAGAATGAAGCCGTTCGCGCAATCCTGCGGCGGGGCAAGGCGGAAGCGGGCCTTGGCTTCCTCGTAGTCGGTGTAGATGCGGGTGGGCCTGCGCGGTTCGGGATCGTCGAGAAACCATTCGCGCCGTTCACCCGGCCTGGGAATGGTGTAGTCGCACAGGATGAGCCCGCCGAGCTTGTCGCCATATTGATGTGCTGCCATCAGCGACACGAAGGCGCCGAAGGAATGGCCGACAATGACGGGCTTCGGGCCGAGGCCTGCCGCGAGCGCCACTTCGCCGATCTCGCGGGCGAATGTGTCGCGCGAATAGTCCATGCGCCAGTCGCTGTCGCCCATGCCGCCGAGATCCATCGCGGCGATGTTGTAATGCGCGCTCAGGAGCGGCGCGATGAAGTGAAACCAGTGCGCATGGGCGCCATTGCCATGCACGAAGAGAAGGCCGGGACGGTTGCTGTCCCCGTTTCCCCAATAGAGATAGTGGATGCTTGTCCCGTCCACGGTCAGGCGCCGGCTTTCATGCGGAGCGGCGATCGCTTCGCGAAACCAGAGCGGCTGGTGGCGGGTCACGTCTTCGGGCGGAAGCGCTTTGGGCGCTTCGCGGGGCCGCACGGGTGCGGCATTGCAGGTCGTGTTCATGGGATTGACTTTCGGGCGGTGCCGGTTCGTTTGGATCGTTGATTTTGAAGAGGCGTCTGCTCAGGCATCCGGCAGCAGCGCGCGGAAAAGCGCGCGCGTGGATGTTGGCTTGCCGAGGCGCGGGATCGATGCGGCGGCGCCGGTGAAGAGCCGTGCATCGTCGGCATAGGCGGTCGCGAAGACAACGCGCACACCGCGCTGCTGCAGCTCCACCGCAAAGTCGATCGAGAATTCACCGTTCAGGTTCACGTCGATGACCGCCATGTCGATTTCATCGTCGGCCGCAAGCTCGCGCGCCTCGGCGAGCGAGGATGCGGGGCCGAGGGTTTCCGCGCCGGCCGTTTCGAGGATCTGCGCAAGCTCGATGCCAACGAAGAACTCGTCTTCGAGGATGATCACCTTGCGGCCCGAAAGCGGCAATCCATCGCGTTGCGCATCTCGCGCGTCTTCTCCCTGGCCCTTGCCATAATTCGTGCCGGCAAGCCACCAGACAGGAGCGATGTTGAAAACACGCCTGCCGATTACGGAATCGAGAAAGGACATTTTACCCCCGGTTTTCCGGCATCGTCTCGCCTGCCACGATCTGCAACTTGGGCAGCAGAATATGGATCGAGGTTCCGCCGAATTCATTCTTCCATTTTTTGATCTCACCGCCATATTGCCGGGAGAGATTTTTGATGATCATCGAGCCGAGGCCGGATCGGCGAGCCGGTGTATTTTCCGATTCGTCCATGCCGATGCCGTCATCCTGGACCGACATCACAGGCACTCCGTCGCCGTTGATCGCGAAGGATACCGAGATCGTGCCGTCGGGAAGTCCTTCGAATGCATGTTTGATGGCATTTGATACTAGTTCACCCAGCACCACCGCAAGTGTTGTCGCATCGCGAGCCGAGACGACGAGCGGCTCGAAGCTGCTCGAAACGGCGATTGTACTGCTTTCGAGCGCCGCATCCGCGAGGTCTGAGACCACGGCTTCGAGCAGACTGTCGGCACGCGTCGATTGCAGATCGTCGCCGAGTCGCAGGCGACGCTGCGCCGTGCTGATCGTCTGGATGCGCCCGCGTGCGGTTTCGAGGGCGGCACGGGCGCCGTTGTCGTCGAGTTTGGCTTGCTGCATCCGTAGCAGCGAAGAAACCATGGCAAGGTTGTTCCCGACGCGGTGCGTGACCTCGCGGAGCAGCAGTTCCACGCGGCCGCGTTCATGCTCGGCCCGCGCCGTTTCGGCTTCCGCCATTTCACGCGCCATTTCCAGTTCGTGTGTACGGTCGCGGACGCGGGTTTCAAGTTCCGTGTTCAGAAGCGAAAGCTGGTGCCGGCGATTTTCAACCGAAGCAAATTGCCGTCGTGTCAGCTGCGCCGAAAGGATTGCAAGGAGGATTGTGGCGATGAGGGCGCCGACGATCGATGCCGAGAGCCATGTCCGCGTTGCAATGACTTCCGACTGACGCTGGTCGAGACGCCCGTGCTCCGCTTCGAGCGCGGAGGCGACGATCTCGCGGATTTCATCCATCAATGCCTCGCCGCGATCTTCGTTGACCACGGCAAGGGCTTCGTCGAAGCGGCCTTCGAGGCCGAGGGCCACGGTTTCGTCGACTTCCGCAAGCCGGCGTGTGACGCCATTGCGCAACTGGGAGACCCGCACAGCTTGCTCTGAATTTGAGGGAATCAGACTTTCAAGCCGGGAAATCCGCTTGCCGATCTGCGAGCGGACCTCCTCGTAAGGCTCCAGATATTGCGCGTCCCGGGTCAACAGGAAGCCGCGCTGGCCGATTTCCGCGTCCTGGAGCAGGTTCAGAACGGCTCGCAGTTCCGTCCGGATTTCCAGTGTGTCGATTACTTCCTCGGAGTTGGTCTCTGTCATGTTCGACAGGGCGAGCGCAGCTATGCCGGCCGCAAAAAGCATCGCGAAAGCCATCGCCATGAGCCAGGCATTAGTTTTGCGCATCGTTGCGACATCGGCCTGATCGGCTCCGAAAAGACGCATAAACTTCTGAAATCCTGGTTGGTGGCGGCCAAATCTGACCTTCAAGGCCGAAACCCGCATTTTGGAAGATAACAAGGTGCAGGAAGAACGCCTATAGCGGATCAGGACGGCCTTGTCCTTCCCGCATATCCTCTCGCCTTGTCCTCCCGCCGGACTGAAATGGAGAGCCGGGGGGCTTTGCGGTTGACAGAAACAGGGCTGCCGCATAGGTTCCGCGCCAACATTCAAGGGCGTTCCGGCATCGGGCCGGAGGCGGGGCGCGGTCATCGCGCCGAACCGTGGAAGCCCGAGCCGAGGTTGAGCCATGAAGATCCGTAACTCATTGAGGTCGCTGCGGAACCGCCACCGGGACAACCGTCTCGTGCGCCGCAAGGGCCGTGTCTACGTCATCAACAAGACGAACCGCCGCTTCAAGGCCCGCCAGGGCTGATTGCGGCCGCGCCCCTGTGGCGCGCGTCAGTGTCAAGAAATTGGCCGCTGTCTCCGGGTAGCGGCCTTTTTTGTCTTTGACCTGGGTGTCTCCTTTAAAAGCAGTGCCGCTGCCCTCAAGGCGCGCATCCCCGTCCACGGCCTCACCAACATGGCCTCTCCCGTCTTTCCCGTCCCTGATCTCGTCCGCCTCGGTCACGCATAAGTAGTTTACCGCGCGCGGATTTGCGCTCGTCCCCGCTCCCGGGGCTAATATGCCTTTCAGCCATCCGCACGGGATGGTCCGCCCGACAGACCTTACCGAAAGGCAAGCTATGAGCGAACGCTTCATGATCTACGGAGCCACCGGCTATACGGGCAAGCTCATTGCCCGCACGGCGAAGGCGCAGGGGCTGAACCCGCTGCTCGCCGGGCGCAACGAAGCACGGCTGAAGTCCATCGCCGCGCAGCATGGTTTCGAATATCAGGCGATCTCGCTTGACGATCCCGAAGCTCTCGATGCCGGCCTCAGTCAGGTCGATGCCGTCCTCCATGCGGCCGGGCCGTTCTCGCAGACCTCGAAGCCGATGGTCGATGCCTGCCTGCGCACCGGCACGCATTATCTCGACATAACCGGAGAGATCGACGTCTTCGAAGCCTGCGCCGCGCGCGACGAGGAGGCGAAGAAGGCTGGTGTCATGCTGATGCCGGGCGTCGGTTTCGATGTCGTGCCGAGCGACTGCCTCGCCGCACATATGAAGGCGAGGCTGCCCGACGCGACCGAGCTCACGCTCGCTATTTCCGGTCTTGGTCATATGTCTCATGGCACCGCGAAGACGGGTGTCGAAAGCATCGGTACGGGTACGCGTGTCCGCCGCGACGGACGCATTGTTGCCGCGCGCAAGACGCCGCGCCGCGAGATCGATTTCGGAGAGGGCCCGAAGAGCGCCGTTGCCATCGGCTGGGGCGATGTCGCGACCGCTTGGTACTCGACGCATATCCCGAACATCACGGTTTATTTCGAAAGCAGCCCGCAACTTGAGCAGATGGCAAATATGGGCCGGATCGCGCGCTGGTTCGCGAGCCTTGGTCCCATGCAGCGTACGCTCAAGAAGCGGATCGAACAGCAGCCCGAGGGGCCGACCGATGCCGAGCGCCGCGAAGGTTATTCCATTCTCTTCGGCGAAGCGGTGAACGCCGACGGGCAGCTTGTCCAGTCGCGCCTGCGCACACCCGAGGGCTACACGCTGACCGCGATGACGAGCCTGGAAATCGTCGGACGCGTCATGGCGGGCGAAGCCAAGCCCGGCTACCAGACGCCGTCTTCTGTTTTCGGGCCGGATTTCATCACCGAGTTCGAGGGCTGCAAATGGCAGGATCTCAATGAGTGAGGTGTTGGGGGTAAGGTGCTGAGGGTGAGGTACTGGCGCGGCTTGGTTCTCCCCGCGTCACGCCCTATCATTCGCGCATGATGCTGCGGGCCCTCCTTTGTCTGTTTGTGACGATGACGATGCTTGCCGGCACGGTGCAGGCGGACGCGCCCGCCGCTGACGTGCCGCCGCCCGATGCCCCGCTCTCCGCGCAAGGAAAATCGGAAGCGCGCCAGACCGTTCTCGACAAGCTCTATGAACAACTTGCC
>AZIJ01006923.1_pt1 | contig 25032 bp, 24 predicted proteins | sample 359151 | NCBI WGS metagenome assembly AZIJ01 (sample SAMN02429718, study PRJNA222666) | marine sediment metagenome | biome: Sediment sample; isolation source: enrichment culture of sample MGS-ElMAX(UA) from oil contaminated site at the... | place: Egypt: El Max | collected 2013-01-23 | depth 9.22 m m | reverse complement strand
CGCCTCGCCCTTGAAGCCCGAGGTCGCGACCCAGGCCGCACCCGGCCCCGCATGCGTCTCGCACCAGGCTTCCGCCTCGTTCGCGCGGATCTGCCAGACAGGCGTCGCCGCCACATCCTTGTCGGTGATGAAGATATCGAGCACGCGGGGGCTCCTTTGATTTTGCCGGGACGAAACCTTATAGAGTGGCTGTCGGGCCTGCAACGGCAAGGCTTTTGGCGGACAGGCAGAGGGCAGCATGAGCGTGCAGGATTTCGAACTCGTTATCGGCGACAAGAACTGGTCGAGCTGGAGCATGCGGCCCTGGCTTCTGATGCGGCAGGCCGGCATTCCCTTCACCGAGACCTCGATCCGGCTTCGTCAGCCCGACACCAGGGAACAGATCCTTGCCCATTCGCCCACCGGCTTCGTGCCCGCACTCAAATGGCAGGGCGTTGTGATCGGGGACTCGCTGGCGATCTGCGAGACCATTGCCGATCTCTACCCGACGAAGAAGCTCTGGCCCTCCGATACGGTCGCGCGCGCGATGTGCCGCAGCGCGGCAGCCGAAATGCATTCCGGCTTCCAGAACCTCCGCCGCGAGATGCCGATGGCCGTTCTCGAAAAACATCCGGGTGAGGGGCACACGGAGGAAGCGCTCGCCGATGTGCGCCGCGTCGTTTCGCTCTGGCGAGCATGCCGTGTGCGCTTCGGCCGGCAGGCGAGCGAAGATCAGGGATTTCTTTTCGGCAGCTTCAGCGTCGCGGATGCCATGTACGCCCCCGTCGTTACCCGCTTCCTTACCTATGACGTCGACCTCGCCGCGCTTGGCGACGATGGCACGGTCAGCGCCTATATGGACGCCGTGATGACCCTCCCCTCGATGCAGGACTGGATCAGGGGAGCTGAAGCGGAAGAAGCGGCGAAATCCCCAGTTTGACGTTTTGAAATCCCCAGTTTGACGTTTTGATGACGTTTTGATGACAGTCAGGGCGTCTTGTCCCCGTCATCCGGCAAGTTTATCCCCAGTTCACGGTAGTAGCGCGCGGCGCCTTCATGCAGCGGCACAGGGAGCGAGGCGACCGCAAGGCGCTCCTCTTCCCCCTCCTTGCCAGGCAGAAGACCGGGCAGCGCGGGATCGCTCAGAAGCACGCGATTTTCGTTATAGAACAATGTCTTGGTGATGCGGTAGACGAGATCCGCATCCGCGTTTTCGTTCACGATCCAGATCATCGAAACACCGAGCGTTTTCGTCGGCGGTACGAAACGGTAGAGATCGCCGGCTATTTCGAGGGGCTGGAAATTCGCCCCCGCCCGTGTGAGTTGCGCCGTTCCTTCGCTATCGATTGGTACAATGACAATTGAACCACGATCGGCGAGGCTCGCGATTTCGGCCGATGGCAATGCATCGACAAGAAAGAAGGCATCGAGCTGGCCACGCAGCATGAGATCGGCGGCCGCGCTCGCATCATAGTCGAGAAGCGTGACCGTACGGCGGCCAAGTCCATGCACCGCAAGCACCGGAAGCGCGGCCTCGCGCGTACCGGAACCTGGCGTCCCGACGGAAACGCGTTTTCCGTCGAGGTCCGCCACCGAAGAAACATTCGCATTGCGGCTTGCGATCAGATAGAGCGCTTCGCGGTAGACGCCGCCAATGGCGCGCAGATTGCGGATCGGCGCCTCGCCGCGGAAAGGCGTTTCGGCACGTGTCGCGAGATCGAGAATGGGTGCGGCGACGAGAGCGGAGTCGTAATTGCCGACACTCACCGCGCGCACATTCGCGACTGGCCCCGCGGATGATTTCGCTACCGCGACGAGACCCGCGACGCCGCAAGGAAGACCTTTCTCGCAGCGGGGCGTTCCGGGCGGACGGCTGATCGCGGCTGCAAGGCGCTCGCCAACGGCAAAATATTCGTCGCCCGCGCTGCCCGTCCCGACCTGGAAAAAGGTGACCGTTTCAGGCGGCTCTTCAAGGCTCACCGGCGGCCGCAGATAAAGAAGCAGACCGAGCCCCAGGATAATTCCAGCCCCGAGCGAAATGGCCAAGGTGCGTGCGGAGATTCGAGCAGCGACCTCACGCCCCCTTTCCAGCAATCGCACGACCGGTTCTCCGATTTTTTTCATTTCCATAAACCGAGTCATGCGCCTCAATAAGGGTCGAAAAGGGACCGAAACCTCGGGAAAGCCGCTCATTCCAAGCGATCTTATAATTAATCATTTCTTGACGGGTCTCGCTGAAAATCAGCTTCAATCATACCCCATCAGGACGCTGACGGGACTTCCGGAAGCCGTGGACCGGGATCTGCCATCATGAAGCCATTCGCTGAGAACACCTTGCGACCTGCCGCTCGAAAGCGCGGGAGCGTTGTCGCAGCCACTTTCTGCTCTGTTCTTGCTCTCGCCGGCTGCGCCTCTACTGGCGCGACGCCCGGAGCGGAACTGAGCCCCAGAGAAGCGGCCGAGGGCCAGATCGACGAACCGGCATTGCGGGAAGCAGCCGTCGAAAGCACCAAGACCCAAGATTATGTTGCCGCCGCGGCCTATTGGGGCGCGCTTTACGAGCGTTCGCCGGGCGATCCGGCGGTTGCCGTTCATTACTCCAAGGCCCTCCGCCAGATCGGTTCCATCGAACAGTCGCTCAACATCATGAAGCGCGCGCGGATCAAATCGCCAGGCAACGCCGATGTCCTTTCCGAATTTGGTAAGGCCCTGACGGCGAGCGGCCGTCCCGATCAGGCCTATACAATGCTCAACGAAGCAGCGGCGGCATTGCCGCGCGACTGGACGATCCAGTCGGCGCTGGGCGTCGCCCTTGACCAGATGGGCCGCTACGACGAAGCAAAGAGCCATTACAATCGTGCACTGAGCCTTTCGCCGGACAATCCCTCGGTCCTGACTAACCTTGGTCTTTCCTACGCGCTTACCGGCGATCTCAACACAGCGGAGCAGACGTTGCGCAAGGCCGTCGCCGATCAGAAGGCCGATGCCTATGCGCGTCAGAACCTTGCGATCGTGCTGGGTCTCAAGGGTAACTTCGATGAAGCCGAACGGCTTGCGCGCGCGGACCTGCCGCCCAATGTCGCCGATAGCAACATGGCTTATCTTCGCGCCATGCTTTCTCAGCCCGCACTCTGGAAACAGATGGAGGCGCTGGACGACAAGCCCGCTGTCGCCGTGCAGCCGGAGAGCAAATTGAAATCTTCTGACACTGACCAGGTTTCATCCTTACCGCCGGAAACGAGCGCAACGCTGCGCTGAACCAGGGCACCTCCCCCATCGTCAGACAAAGAAGGCGTCTCACGGAAACATGAGACGCCTTTCTCGTTACGGCTTGTGGCCAGCTCAGAAAGTTGAAGTCGCCTTGATGATGGCCGGGCCGAGAATCACGCAGAAAAGCGCTGGCAGGAAGAACACGATCATCGGCACGGTAAGCTTGGGTGGAAGACCGGCCGCTTTCTTTTCCGCTTCGGACATACGCATGTCGCGGTTCTCCTGCGCCATGACACGTAGTGCCTGTCCAAGCGGCGTACCGTAGCGTTCGGCCTGGATGAGGCTTGTAGATACCGCTTTCACGCCGGGAAGCCCCGTGCGCTTGGCGAGATTCTCATATGCCAGCCGCCGTTCCTGCAAGTAAGAGAGTTCGGCCGTAGTCAATCCCAATTCCTCGGCAAGCTCCACGGACTGTTCGCCGATTTCAGCTGCCACTTTCTGGAAGGCTGCCTCGATCGACATGCCGGATTCGACACAGATGAGCAGCAGGTCAAGTGCATCGGGAAACGCCTTGCGGATCGAGTCCTGACGACGGGCGATGACATTCTGGACAAAGACATTAGGCAGATAAAAACCGGCAAAGGCCGCTGCGCAAGAAGCAGCAAACCGCGCCATGGGTTCAAGGCCGAAATCGTTCAAAAACGAAAGATAGAAGAGCGTGAGCACGAAAAGGATCGGCGGCATCACGAAGCGGAAGAAGACAAAGGTGTACATCGGCCCGGGACCGCGAAACCCCGCCTGACGCAGCTTTGCCTTGATCTCCGCATTCTCGAGCATGTTGCCACGGGCAAACATCTCGACGACCTTCTTCTTGAAACCGAGGGTCGGTGCCTGGCGGAGCCGCGTCCTCTCCTGTGTAAGCGCCTCGCGGGCGCGCGCGCGCATAGCCTCGCGCTCGGTCGAGACGAGCTTCATGCGCGTACCCAGTTTGTCGCCACTCATCAGCGGTGCTGTCAGAGTGAGAATGGTCGCAAATGCGGCAAGCGCCGTGAGAAGCATCACGACGTTTTCGATATTGAACATGTTCTCGACGAGATCGAAAATTGCCACTTCGGATTTCCTAGAACTTGAAGTCGATCATCTTCTTCATGATCAAGACGCCTATACCCATCCAGACCAGACCGGAAACGATGATCATATTCCCGGCGGTCGTCGTGAACAGAACGTTCATGTAGTCGGGCGAGCTAAAATAGATTATCAGCATGACACCGGGGGGCAGCGAACCGATAATACCGGCGGACGCCTTCGCTTCCTGCGACATTGCCTGGATCTTTGCGCGCATTTTCTTCCGTTCGCGAAGCACTTTTGACAAATTGCTCAACGCTTCCGAGAGATTGCCGCCGGTTTTCTGCTGAATCGAAAGGACGATCTGAAAGAAGTTCACTTCCGGAAGCGGCATACGTTCGTAAATCTTGTCGAGTCCCTGCTCCAGAGTCACACCAAGACGCTGGCCTTCAACAATATCCTGAAATTCGGTACGAATGGGTTCCGGCGACTCCGTCGCGATGAGCTTCAGACAGTCGTTCACCGGCAAACCCGACTTTACACCGCGCACGATCACGTCGATCGTGTTCGCGAATTCCTCGGCAAAGGCCTTCTGGCGACGCTTCATCATATAGGACAGCACCCAACGCGGCAGTCCGAAAGCCGCTGCAAAGCCCCCGAGCAATGCAATGAGCATGGAAAGCCCCGACAGCATGAGGCACAGCATCACCACAAAGCCGCACACTGCGCTGGCGATATAGAAAGTCCGCGTTTCGATATTGAGTCCGGCGCGTTCGATGCGTGTGGAAAGGGGAATATTCTTCTTCTGTCCCTTCTGCTTTTCCTCGAGACCCTTCAGCGTCTCCTGCATCTGCTTGCGGCGCTTGTCACTGTTGTCTACTTCGTTGTTGGACGCGGCGGAAGCGGGCCGTGCATTTCCGGCGCGCGTCACTCGCGCCACCCGCTTCTGCGATTTCGTTTCTCCACTGACAAAGACAAATCCCACCGCGCCAATGCAAAGCGCAGCTAGTAGCGCGATCGCCAGGATAATCAGGGTGGTGTGATCCATTCCGCTTTCCTAGCCCTGGGCGCGGTCGAGCGCAGCCGCAAGGGCGTGATGCTGATTGTAGTAACGGGCGCGGTCCCAGAAGGACGGGCGAGCGATGCCAGTTGATTTGTGTTTGCCGAGAATGCGGCCCGATTCATCCTCCCCTTCGATGTCATAGACAAAAAGATCCTGGGTGATGATGACATCGCCTTCCGTACCAAGCACTTCCGTAATATGCGTGATCCGACGCGAGCCGTCGCGCAAACGAGCCGCCTGGATAACCACGTCGATGGAGCCGCAAATCATTTCACGGATCGTCTTCGAAGGCAGGGCGTAACCGCCCATGGTGATCATGCTTTCGAGACGGGAAAGGGCTTCACGCGGGCTGTTCGCGTGGAGCGTACCCATTGAGCCGTCGTGGCCGGTGTTCATGGCCTGAAGAAGGTCGAAGGCTTCGGGGCCACGTACTTCACCCACGATGATGCGTTCAGGACGCATACGCAGACAGTTGCGTACAAGCTCGGTCATGGTGACCTGACCTTGACCTTCAAGATTCGGCGGGCGCGTTTCCAGGCGCACAACATGCGGCTGCTGCAACTGAAGCTCGGCCGCGTCTTCACAGGTGATGACGCGCTCGTCCGCATCGATGAAGCCGGTGAGACAGTTGAGTAGCGTCGTCTTGCCCGAGCCCGTGCCACCGGAAATAAGTACGTTGCAGCGAACTTTTCCGATAATGCCGAGAACCTCCGCTCCTTCTTCCGAAATGGAGTGATATTCCACGAGGTCGCGCATGGTCAGCTTGTCGCGGCGGAACTTACGAATGGTGAGCGCAGGACCGTCAATCGAAAGCGGCGGTACGATGACATTTACGCGGCTGCCATCAGGAAGGCGCGCATCGCAGATCGGACTCGATTCATCCACACGACGACCGACCTGACTTACAATCCGCTGGCAGATGTTCATCAGCTGACTGTTATCGCGGAAACGGATATTCGTGAGCTCGACCTTGCCATTGACTTCGATGAAGGTACGCTCTGAACCGTTCACCATGATATCGGCAATATCATCTCGCGCGAGCAAGGGCTCAAGCGGACCGTAACCCAGAACATCGTTGCAGATATCCTGCAGGAGCTCTTCCTGCTCAGAGATCGACATGACAACGTTCTTGATCGAAAGGATCTCGTTGACGATGTCGCGAATTTCCTCTCGCGCGCTTTCTGCGTCGAGCTGAGCGAGCTGCGTCAGGTCAATGGTATCAATCAGCGCGTTGAAGATCGTCGTTTTGATCTGGTAGTAGTTCTCCGAGCGATGGTCACCCCCGCGTGGCGCGGCCGCCACCCTCGCCGGTGCGGGTTTCACGGATGCGGCCTTTTCCTGTCCGGCTTTGGGCACAGTGGGGCTCACCGCATGCGGCGCTGCATCCTGCCTTGGGCTGGATGCCGGCGCCGATGCGGGCTTGCGCGGTACTGCCTGACCTTCGCTCCGCCTTCCAAACACGTGAACTACCTCCGGTTAACCCTTGCGCGAAAGAAAGCTGAACAGAGACGACTTGGCTGCCTTGGGCGCACGTGCCTCCCGCCCGCAAAGCTGCTGGGCGAGAAAGCGGAAACCTTCCGCTGCTTTGCCTTTCGGCTCGATCTCTTCGATCATCTGTCCGTTGTTCGCGGCCGTACCGAACAGGCCGGGGTTGAACGGAAGAATGAGCGTTGCGTCACCGCCAACCGCTTCCGCGAAATCCTTCACGGGGATTTCCGGGCGCTTGGGCATTCCCACCTGGTTGAGTACGATATGTGCGGCATTGTCGTTCGGACGGGCCTGCCGCGTCAGATCGAGAATGTTCTTCGCGTTGCGAAGGCTGGCGAGATCCGGCGTCGCAGTGATGACAATTTCGTCCGCAGCAAGCAGGACCTTCTTGGTCCACGGCGCCCAGACATGCGGCAGATCGACGACAACGCAAGGCACACCTTCGCGTACGATATCGAGGACTGTTTCGCAGCTGTCGGCATCCATCTCGAAGTCGCGGTCGAGAACGGCAGGCGCCGCAAAAAGGCTTAACTTGTCCGAGCACTTCACGAGAAGACGATCGAGCAGAACATCATCCATACGCTCCGGTGCTGTAAGGGCATCGGCGATTCCCTGTGCCGGATCCTGATTGAAATCGAGACCCGCCGTACCGAAGGGCAAATCCATGTCGGTAATGACGACATCTTCGTTCATGCTGCTCGAAATGCACCAGCCGATATTATGCGCGATGGTGCTCGAACCAGTGCCTCCCTTCGCTCCGATGAAAGCAATGGTACGGCCGATGGGCGGCGCGTCCGGATCGACATAAAGCCGGGAGATGGCTTCAATCACGCCGAGAGGGCGAAGCGGCGCAACGAGATACTCGTTCACTCCCTGGCGGATCATTTCGCGGTAAAGTGAAACGTCGTTCATGTGACCGATAACGACAACCTTGGTGCCGGCGTCGCAGACTTCGGCAAGCGCACCTAGCTGGTTGAAGAGTTCGGGCCCGCCGATGCGCGTTTCGACCATGATCAGGTTCGGCGTTGCGGTTTGCTGGTAGTTCTCGATTGCGCTGGGGATACCGCCCATATGCACCGTGAGGTGAGCCTTTGCGAGACGGCGGTCCTCGCTGGCGCGCTGAATGGCGCTGCCCGTGCCAGGCTGTTCGCAGAAGGCATGAATCGTGATGCGCGGCACCGGCTTCAGAACGGCAAGACTATCCGTCTCTTCCGCAACCGTTACCGGTTGCACCAGGGGTGGTGCCTCCGGGGTGACCTCAGATGCAGGGGCCGGCATTGGCGGCGCGCCGACCGCCGGTTCCTTGCGTGCAAGATTGCTCATTTTTCCACCTCACTCACAGCGCCCGAGTCCTGATCGCTACGCTCGGTCGCTGTCGATTCACCGGCACGATATTTTTCGAGGACCGTGTTGCGGCGCTCCGCATCGGCGGCCGTCATTGTACGAGGCCCTGCGAGGTCAGCCGGATCGGCGATCATTACCGCCAGATTGTTCTGGGTTGCGCAGCCATGATTGGGCAGCAAACCATTGGCAGGGTCGTAGGCATAGTCCGCGCTCCAGTCACCACATGCGGTCGGCTTTGCGACATAGTGCTTGAAGGAAAGGATCAACGGCGCCCCGCTATCCGCACCCGACGCACGGTACGGCGTATAGGCGAGATCGGTTACCCCGTTTGCCGCCAGGATGTCGCGCACATCGCTCAACGCCACGGCAGCGGCGCCTGCATTGGGCGAGCCTGACGGTGTGGAAATGGTGAGAGGCCCATGGCCGCGCTGGCGATAGGCGCTGGCAAAATTCTCGATCGCCGCCTTGTCCGACGAGGAGAGCCCCGGCTGTCCGGCGACAGCGCTGACATTGAGTGTCGCGACATCCGCTTCCACCGATATCGGATGCGTGTAGTTCGCATCGTACTGCGCCTGTTCGATGCCATTGAAGCCGCCGCAGCCTGCAAGACTGGAAGCCAGCACGACGACGACACTCCTGGCAGCATGCTTTACGATCTGCTTTGCCATTTCATTCATTCCTTCGTGCTCAATCCACAACGAAGCCAACCGGCCCCTGCAGCGATTTATCTCCAGGGGTAGCGCCACGGGCGCCATAGGTCGCATTCAGCCGCCCCATGAGGATTGTGTCCATGTCGCTCGCCGGTGCATATCCGTCAGTCGGCAGAACGAGATTCTTGCGGGAGGTTGGATCGACGAGATAAGGCGTCACGATCACGACAAGCTCTGTTTCGTTTTTCTGATAATCGCGGCTGCGGAAGAGCTGGCCGAGGACAGGCACATCCTTTGCGCCCGGCACACCGTCGATATTCTGACGCGTGGTGTCCGAGAGAAGACCGGCCATGACGATCGATCCGCCGCTCGGCAGTTCGAGCGTGGTTTCCGCGCGACGAACCTTGAGCGCCGGAACGGTAACGCCGTCAACACCGCCGCCCTGCAAGACATAGGCGCCATCGGAAGAAAGCTCGCTCACTTCGGTCGATATCTTGAGGCTGATACGGCCTTCACTCAGCACGACGGGCGTGAAGTTGAGGCCAACACCGAAGGGCTTGAATTCAAGCTGCACGTTGCCGTCCTGATCGCGCGAGGCCGGCACGGGGAACTCGCCACCGGCAAGGAACTTCGCTGATTCACCCGAGATCGCCGTCAGGTTCGGCTCCGCTAGTGTCCGCAGAATGCCATCACGCTCCAGCGCGTTGATTGCGGCCCCGATGGAGCCGTCATTGCCGCTTACCGTCGCGCTCCCGTCCAGACCGCCAAGCGAGCGGCCTTGGAGGCTCAACGAATTGCTCGTCGCAAGCTGGAGCGCAAGATCGCCGAAGCTCGCCGCACTCGACAGGTCGACGCCAAGCTGTTTGATGACGTTGCGCTGCATTTCCGCAACCGTCACCTTTAGCATCACCTGTTCCTTGCCCTCGATGCCGAGCATGTTGAGCACGTTTTCCTTGTCGACGCCGATATAGCGGGCCGCGAGATCCTGTGCCTTGCTCGCCTCGGTGGCGCTCGCGACCATGCCTGAGAGCACGACATGATCGTTTATCGATTCCACATCGATCCGAGCGGCCGGGAAATACTGTCGCAGCGAATCGCGAAGACCCTTCAGATCACGCGCGACACGAATTTCCAGGTTGAGAATCTGCCGGCCGTTCTCGTTGAAGAAAAACGCATTGGTCTGCCCGACCGCGAGGCCGATCAGGTAGGTCCGCTTGTTCGTGCGCACCACCGCGTCGACAATTGCCGGATTCGAAACCAGTACATCGCGCGCGGCAACGGGAAGTTCCACGATGGCGGCCTTGTTGAGCCCCAGCACGATGCTGCGAGAAGCCTGGCCGACGCCACCCTGATCGATTTTGACGAGGCGCGCGTCACCCGCGTGCAAACTTCCGCCCAGCGGCAAGAAAGCGAGCCCAATGGTGCACAAGACCGCAGCGGCATGCCGGAAATTCCGGCCCTCCCGTGCGGCGCATACCGCCTTCAGCTTGTTCCACATCCTGTTCATGCCCGGTCCCTCGCCTACTTCACACGTACGGATTGCGTGGTGCCGTAGCGCACAATTTTCACTACCGATCCGCTCGATTTCCGGATCTGATCTTCCGTACCGGCCAGATCGCGGTCGCTCATGCTACGGAGCGAGAGCGAGAGCATGCCGCCTGCCTGCGCAACCGAGATGAGTTCGACCTGCCCGGGCGTGAGCTCAAGCGTTGCCGTCCGGCCGACCGCAACCTGCTCGCCCGCCTTCTCGTTGAAGCGCTGATCGATCGCGAGGACACGGATATTGCGGAGAATGGTCTGTCCCTTCTCCACGTCGATCACATCCACCCGGTCGTTCGGGAGGATGAAACCGCCCGCGCTCGTTTCCGGTTCGATTCTGATTGCCGCGGCGCGCATACCCGGATCGATCAGAGCCGACATGAAGCCCGCACCAGTAAGCGTCACCAGCTTGTCGAGCGTAACCGGCTCTCCGCTCAGCAAGGCCGAACGAGCAACGCTGTCGGTAAACTCCTCGATCGCGGTCGGCTTTTGCACACGCGAGATATAGGCCGGATTCATCGCATCTTCAGGCCAGCGCTGCCAGCGCAGGTCGGAGGACGATACGCGCTGGCCGACATCAAGATTGTTGACGGCAACGAGAACTTCGGCCGTCGGCTCCTCGACAACTTGCTTCACAGGCTGTTCGGTATCGGACGACATGAGCCCGCGCGCGAGCAACGCTGCGAGACCCGCGGCGACGAGCGCCAGAACCAGAACTCCAATGCGTGCAGCGTTCACTTGTCTAATCCTTTCGTTCCGCATCCCCGGCTTCGTGCCGCAGACGCTCCTTCCAAATCAAACAGCATGTGCCGCTGCCTCAAACCAGACGGTCTGCGGAAAAACCATCAGCCCGCCCATCGCGAGCGCGACACCGTAAGGAATGCCTTCCTTGCGATCGTGAAGTCTTGCAATCCAGTCCTGGCGCAACATGAAGAGCGGCAATGGCAGCGAGCGGAACGCCAGCACGAGAAGCGTGAGGATGCCGCCGAAGACCGACGCGAGGAGGAGATAGACGAGAAGGTCACTCATCCCGACCCAGAGCATCGTCGCCGCGACGAACTTTGCATCGCCTCCGCCGATCCAGCCAAAGGCAAAGAGCCCCATTCCCACGAGAAGCATCAACACGCCCGCCGCCACATGAAGACCCATCGCCTGCCAGGTCAGGCCCACGAACGGCACAAGCGCCGCGAATGCCGCCGCCAGCGCGAGCGTCAGCAGGTTCGGGATGGTCATCGTCGTCAGATCCCACAAGGCGCCGAAAATCATGGCGAGCGGGAAGACGGCTAGAAGGAGCATGCTCATCACGGCAGACGCCTAGTTTCCCAAGGGCCGAATTGACCCGCACAGAAAGCCCCATGCCTTCTCGTGCTGTGGGATAGTGGGCGCGGGACCGTAAATTTGGAGTAAATGGAGGTTCAAAATGAGCCGGAATTGCTTGTACCGGAAGGAGCAATGCTCAAAAAGAAAGCCGCCAAGGTGCGAATGACCTTGGCGGCTCTGAACTTGCGGCATCCTAAGGCAATGCCGCTATCGCAGTTGCTTACTCGCCCTCGCCCTCGCCGGCGATCGCGGCAGCAATATCGTTGAACTGCGTGTCCAGATTCGTGCCCACGAGCTGAACAGCCCCGATGATCACAACCGCAATACCGGCGGCGATCAGACCGTACTCGATCGCGGTTGCGCCGGACTCATTCTTCGCAAAAGACTTCAGAAACTGGCCCATAACAAGCCTCCTTCAATTCATTGACTGTCGACAGCACCTAACCTGACGGACATCAAAGCCGCCGGGCGTCCTTTCGGACTGGAGGCAAGATTAGACGGATACCCTTACTCAATTGCTAATGAATACTCTAGAACCCTTCTTCTCTTTATTCGCACTTTGAGTATATCCGAAGTCTAGTTGGAAATAATACTGTGCCTAAACGATATAAATGCAATATCTCTATTTGGGCGCTGAATATCTGACCAAAACCGATTTAGAATAGCGTTAATTGCAGGTTAAGATGCCTTGGAAACTTCCTTCACCGGGCATTTGCCGCGCCGGCTGGTCGCCCTTCACTTTCCAGCTACTTTTGTGCCTCATTTTGAGCCGGAACAGTTTTATTCAAGCTCATTCACACAAGGCCTTTAGCGCCGCTTCATCAGCGACGATGAGCCCTGGATAATCGCGACTCGCTATGCCCTTGCGCACCAGCTCGGCGATCGCGCGAGCCACGACTTCTTCGGTGGTATCGACGCGGGCGGCAAGTACCCGGTGGCGTGGAAGGCGGTCTATGCGCAAGCACTCGCCTCCCTCGACGTCCCGCTGCGGTTCGGCCAGAGCCAGAAGTTCTTTATAGACCCGCTGGGTGCCGGTCCCTTCGAGCGCATTTCCACTGGCTTCCAATGAGGGCGCGCCGGCCTCTTTGGCCCGCAGCAGCCGCGCGTATTGGCACAAGAGCGCCCGCGAAACCGATTCTTCGCGTGAGAGAAGTTCAAGAAAGCGCTTTTCCGGCAAAGTGGCGATGAGTCCCGCTTCCCGGGCGACCGCTGTGAGGTCTGTTTCGACCACACCAAGGGCAGCCATTTCCCCGAACTGCCCTCCGGCATTGACGTCTGTATAGGCAATACGTCCAGCATTTCCCATGCTGCGTGCGAGACGAACCGAACCTTCGACGACGAATATGACGCCGTCCATGTCGCCGGGCTGTGCAAGGCTGAGGATGATTTCGTTTTCGGCGACGGCGCGCCACTCGCATTCGACCGCAAGGAGAGTGAGCTCGCGAGAAGGAAGCGACGAAAGAACATGGATGCCAGCGAGGGAACCCGTGTGAGCGGACGTGACATTCTGTCCGCTATGCGCCTCGCGTTTCATCTGTTTCGTACTCCTCGACTGCTCTCGCGTAACCTAGTGTGCCGCATTTAATCTCCCGTTAAATTCCCGCTGCGAGGCTTACGGTCAACAGATCCTTTACTCCTAGGGCATAGGCTCCATGGGAACCGGCGCATCATGCGCCAGACCAGCCGCAAGGAAGGCAGCAATACGATGCGTGCTTACCGGACCAAGAAAAAAACCCTGCGCCGTATACTTATCGGTGCCGGTTGCGCCGCCCTCGTTGCGAGCGCTGCACAAGCCAACGATTTCAAGGTGGCGTTGAACGAGACGAAGGCACTGCATCTCGGAACGCCGGTTTCCACCGTTATCGTCGGGAACCCGGCGATTGCAGACGTGAGTGTTGAAGGCTCCAGGCTTCTGTATGTCATCGGGAGGAGCTTCGGAACGACCAATCTCGTCGCTACCGACAGCGACGGCAGAGCCGTTCTCGATCTCGATGTAAGTGTTACCTCCCAAAGCGCCTCGACAGTCACGCTTACACGCGGGCCCGGCGGCCAGCTTTCCTACAACTGTACACCACGATGCGAGCGCATCGCCGGCGTAGGCGACAACCCGGATTCCTATGATGCCCTGATGAAGCAGGTTGCCGGTGCGCTGGGCGCTGGCGCCAGTGCGGCTCAGAACTCTACAGGCGGACAGACAGGCCTGGCCGAATAGAAAGCTTCGATATTTCCGGATGACAAAGGCCGCCCCACGGGGCGGCCTTTCCGTTTACGGCTTCAAACTGCCACCCGCTATCGGCTGATACGCAGGTTCGACAGCGACTGGGCGATGGAGGCGAAGACCGAAGTCAGTTCGCTCGCCGAGCTTACGCTGAAGTACATGCTTGTCTCGGTTGCGCAATTGCGGATGAGCGATGCATTGCCATCAATTACGCGGATCGAATAAACTTGGATACCGCTCGCCTTGATGTTTGCGCAGATCGATGTCGTGCGTGCATTGATCGTGCTGGAATTGTTGCTCCAGCGGTTCAGCGTATTGTCGCCGTCGGTAAGGAACACGATCACCTTGTCGAGATCGTCGGCATACGCTGCCGCCGTCGACAGGGGATGTCCCGGCGTCAGCATGTTCCATCCCCAGGCAAGGCCGATCGTGGTGTTCGTATTCCCGGCCGGCACCATGTTGTCGATATGCGCCTTCAGTGCCGTCCAATCATAGGAGAGCGGCATGATCGTCTGAAGGCTGCACTCTCCGTTGTCTTTGTCACTGTTGCTTGCAGGGTAGCGTGTCGCGTCCGATCCGCCGCTGGTCGACGGAGGCAACGTGTTCTGTGCATCGTAGCTCTGGTCGCGATCCATGATGCAACCGTCCCAGCCTGCGTGAGGGTTCGAGTTGCACTTGCCTGTCAAAATCTCCCACCAGCTGCAGCCGCCACCACCCCAGCCGCCTCCATTGCTTGTGGGGGTAAACTCATCCCACCTGATCCAGGTGGCACTCTCGTAGGATGTCCCGACATTAACATCGACGTTGAACGGAACGATCGCCACCTTAACGTCACCGGGATTCAGCGCCGCGCCCCCGACCGTGTCGATCAAGTCTTTTGAGGCCGCTTTCAGAACGGTCAGACGGCCGCCGGAATTCATTGAGCCGGTATTGTCGAGAACCAGGGCAACTTCGAGCTTCTTGCCCATTCGCGTAACCTGGGATGAAGCGCCGACATTGAGCGTATTGATGCCGACAACGCCCATGATGGAGGTCGGAAGTTCGGCCGCAGCACTTAGTATCACCTCATTGCCGCTCTGAACGACGCTGACGGAGCCGGGCACACCAAGCTTGTCGGTGGGATAATTTGCATCGAAATAGGCTTGGGCCATTGCCTCGATTTCGCTCTGCGACCTGCCGGTCATGCCGCCAACGGCAAGCGCCGCAGCATCAAGCGCCGCCTTCAGCCGGTTCTCGACTATATAGGCCCGGGAAATATCGACGGCGGCACCCGCAGCAATGAGAATCGGGATCGCGGCAATCGCAAAGATTATCGCGAAATTGCCACGACGGTCCGCCAGGAAGCTGAAAAAGAGAGCTTTCAGGGAGCTCATGGATATTGATCCGCCCTTGGTTGCCGTTGCGCGGCTAAAGCCCGGCGCATAGCAGGTAAATGTGCACCATCTTTTTTAACGGCCTGCTCGTTAAGAAGAGATGAATCCTGGCGCGTGCCGGCGCGCGGTTACCTTTTGGTAACGGCGAAAGCAGTATCAAGAAAACTGCGCCACGCATATTTTCAGGGCGCGAGGGCAGCCCATGAGCGAGCAGGATCGAGATACGGTCAATAAAACGCGCTTCCCGTTCTTCTTCGGGCGCCGCTTTGCGCGCGCCGAGAGCGGCGCCACCGCCGTGGAATTCGCCCTTCTCGGCATTCCCTTCTTCGCTCTTCTATTCGCCCTCATCGAAGTCTGTATAATCTATTTTGCGACAGCCAACCTCGACAGCGTGGTGGCCGAGGCCGGGCGGCTCATCCGTACCGGGCAGGTTCAGTCGACCGGGATGTCCGAAGCGCAGTTCAAAAACTATATCTGCGACGAGTTGGCGCTCATCAATGATTGCGAGTCGAACCTGCACGTCGATGTTCGCAACTTCACTTCCTTCAGCAGCCTCACCTATCTGCCGTTGATCGACGAGGACGGAAACATCGTCGACAGCACCGTTTTCCAGCCGGGCAAAGCGGGCGATGTCGTGCTCGTGAACGCCTACTATTCCTACGGCGTGGTCAGCCCCGGTATGGTCGGACTTTCCAATCTCGAGGGTGGCGGGCGCTTGATCGCTGCGGCTGTTGCATTCCGCAACGAGCCGTTCGACAGCATTCTGCCGACGAGCTGAGGGAGGGCGGCTATGATGGAGATGCCGGAATCGACACGCAGCGCCGGAAACAAAGGCATTCTCGGCCGGATATTCAGCGATCGCCGCGGCGTTTCGGCGGTCGAGTTCGCATTGATCTTTCCACTGATGATTGCGTTTTATTTCGGTGCAATCGAAACCACCAACATGCTGACGGCGAACCGGCGCGTTACCTCCGTCGCTTATACCGCCGCCGATATCACGGCTCAGGCTATCTCCATCGGCGACGCCGACATGACGGATATTTTCACAGCCAGCTCCGCCATCCTTCGTCCCTTCAGCACCACGCCTCTCTCGATTCGCATCTCGAGCGTTGTCGCCAATTCGAACGGTGTGAACAAGGTCGCCTGGAGCGACGGCTACCAGATCGCCGGCCGGTCCGTGAACTCGACCATGACGCTTCCGGCGGGCCTGACCACCCCTGGCACCAGCGTCATCGTGGCAGAAGTCGTCTATGAATACTCCTCGCCCATCAGCAAAACAGTGACCGACACGATCACCTTCAGCGACACGGCCTATCTGAAACCGCGGCGCACGGCGCAGATCGTCAGAACAAACTGACCAACCGCCTATCGGCCCGCAAAAGCACTGCGGGACCTACATTAACCATGATTGGCGGGCGCATGTAGCATTTCTGCCGCAGCCCGCGATGCCCTGGAAAGCATCTCGCGCCGCGGGCTGGCATGGGGGTTGGCGGGAGAGTACGCGCCGTCCCGTGCTGTTTGCCTCCGACTCCGATCAGGGGTTGGGCTGCCGATAATCGGCGCCAAGAGCCGGCTTCACTGACCTCATTGGGACGCGTTCTGCGAGGAAGGCGTGTGACGCATGGCTTCACTTGCCTGTATCGCCTGGCGCGCGGGCCTCTGGCGCATCATCAGCGCCGGAACAAGAGCGGCCAGGAAGATAATGCCGACGATAAAGAAGCTGTCGCGGTAGCCCAGCATATTGCCCTGGCTGTAAATCACGCGACCGAGATAATTCATCGCCCCGGCCTGCCGGATCGCTTCCGGCACGCCGGCCTGCGCGAGCAAGCCGGTCACATCGTGCAACAAGCCGGTCGTCGTGCTGTTGCCCGCATGCTGCGCCGCCGTGAAGCTGTCCACGTAGAGCTGTGATCGCCGTTCCAGGGCGATGGAAAGAAGATTGACGCCGAATGCACCGCCAAGCTGGCGCACGAAGTTGATCGCGCCAGAGCCTTGGCCGAGCAGCGTCATCGGCAGGGCCTTGAGGGCGCCGGCGTTCAGGCTCGGCATGATGAAACCGAGACCGATCCGTCCCAGCATGATCCACCAGACGAACAGCCAGAACGACGTATTCGTGTCCACTCCGGTCATCAGGAACGAGGATAGCGCGAAGAGCGCCAAGCCGAACATGACCGTGGCATAGGCCGGCGTTTTGTCGGTCAGCCGCCCGGCAATGGGGAAGACGATAGCCAGGATCAGGCCCGCCGGCATCAGCAGCAGGCCCGAACGGGTCGGCGTGTAGCCCTGGATCGTCTGGGCGAATAGCGGAATCAAGAAGGTTGAGCCGTAGATACCCGCCCCGAAGATGAAGGCCACGACCGAGGCACCGGCATAAGTCCAGTTTATGAAAAGCTTGAGATTCAACATGGGTGTGGGTGTGCGCAATTCCCAGACGATGAAACCGATGCCCGTGACCAAGGCGAAGGCGAAATCGGTCAGGATTGAATCGGACAGCCAGCCATAGCGTTGTCCGTTCGACAATCCATTCAGCAAGGTGACCAGGAACACTGTCAGTAGGCCGAAGCCGATCCAGTCAAACCGGCGCGGCGGACCGGAGGCTGCGCGCCCCGGCATGAAGAGCGTGGCAAGGAACAGGCCGACGAGGCAGAACGGCACGGCCATGAAGAAGACGTAACGCCAACTGAAACTGTCCACCATGATACCGCCCAAGGTTGGCCCCAGCGCCGGGGCCAACACCACGCCGATGCCGTAGATACCCATGGCCGAGCCGCGCTTTTCCGGCGGAAAGACCTGGAAGATCGTCTGCATCGCGAGCGGTTGAAGAATGCCGGCGGCGGCGCCCTGGAGCACCCGCGCCAGAATCAGCACGCCCTCTGCGGGTGCGAGCCCACCCAAGATGGAAGCGACGATAAAGACCGATACTGCCAGCATGAAAGTCGCGCGCTGGCCGAGGGTCTCGACCATCCAGGCATTGAGAAGCATGGTTCCGGTCATTGCCGCAAGGAAGCCGGTGGACAGAAGCTGCGCCTTGTCCTGGCCCATACCGAAGGCGCCCATGATGTCGGGCAAGGCCACATTGACGATGGTGGCGGTCAGGATCGTGGCGATCGTGCCCATCATGACCGTTACCGTCACCAGCCAGCGATAGGCTGGGCCGAAGCGGGCGAACAGCCCTTCGATGCTGTCCGGCCGTGGGGCACTAGTCACTTGCTGTGGCCTCCAGCTCCACCATCATGCCGGGCTTGAGTTCGCCGCCGTCTTGCGCGACCGCGATGCGTACCGGAAGCCGCTGGGTGATCTTGGTGAAGTTGCCACTCGGATTGGGGTTGGGCAGCAGGGCGAACTCGCTGGTGGCAGCCTGCCCGACGCGCGCGACCGTGCCCTCGAAGCGTCGCCCCGGCAAGGCATCCACGGTAATCGTGACGGTCTTTCCGGGCCGGAAAAAGCGGATGTCGGTCTCCTTGACGTTCGCCTCGACGCGCACGCGCTCCGGATCGTGCACCATCAACAAACGCTGGCCGGGCGTGACGTATTCGCCGGTGTCCACGAAAACCCGGTCCACCACCCCGTCGAACGGCATGACGATGATGCGGTCTTTGAGATCGAGAGCCGCGCGCTCCCGTTGCGCTTGCAGGCGTTGCTCCTCCGGACCAAGCTCCGCGAGCTGGGTGCGGAGTACCGTGAGTTCCTCGCGCGCGGCTTCGGCCTCGGCAAGGGCGGCACGGGCATTCTCCAAGTTGGCCTGCGCGCTCAACGCCTGTTGTTTTGCCGTCTCCAGCGCCGCCCGCGTCTGGTCCAGGCGCGCACGGGTGATGGTGCCTCTCGGCGCCAACTTCTCAGCCCGATCATTGTCCTGCCTGGCAAGATCGCGTTGCGCCGCCGCTGCGGCCAGCGCGGCCTCCGCAGCCCTTACCGCTGCCTCTTTGGCAGCGATCCGGCTCGTCGTCTGGCGGTCGGTCAGTGCGATTCGGGCCTCGATTTCCTCCCGGCGACGGGCGATGCCAGCGATCTGCGCATCAAGTTCCTGAATGAGCAGACGGCTTTCCCGGTCGTCGATCCGGACCAGCACACCGCCGTTCCGGGCGGCATCGCCCTCGATGACCTCGACGGCCGTGACCCAGCCGGGAACCCGGCTGCTCAGGGCGACAATGTCGGCCGCGACGCGGGCATCCGTGACAAAGACATGGGTGAACTGCTGATACAGCCACCAGCCCCCGGCTCCGAGAACGATGAGCGCCGCCAGGATTGCGCCATAGAGCCGCCATGCCCGCGCAGGGGCTGGCGGTGAAACAGACTCCGATGCCGCTTCCGTCTCGGTATCCGCGACCGGGGATAGATCGGTCTCATCGCTCTGGCATTCCAGATGACTCATATGCTGATCCATGGCTCACCTGTCCATCCGGGTTTCGCGCACAAGCTGCGTCGCTCTTGGCGGACCGCCCAACTTGCTGGCGATCTGGTCGAAAACCTTCAGACAGGTCGTCACCTCGGTATGGGATATGTCGGAGAAGATTTCTGCGCGCACTGCCGCCGCAGCCTCTTCGATCCGTTCCAGGATGGGGGCGGCCTCTGCGCGCAGGTGAACCGATTTGGTGCGGCGGTCGGCGGCTTCTGTCCGACGCTCGATCAGCCCCTCGGCCTCAAGCCTGTCGAGGGTGCGCACAAGGGTCGGTCCCTGCACCCCGACCGCCTCGGCCAGTTCCCGCTGGGTTACGGATTCGGGCAAGCGAGAGAGATGTAACAGTGTCAACCAGCGGGATTCAGTGAGGCCAAAGGTGGCCAGTTGCCGGTCGATCTCGCCCCGCCACAGCCGGGCGACCAAGCCGATGCGAAAACCGAATTGTTCCTGATCGTCGAGAGGCTTTGTCATCTGATTGCCTGCATGGTTGTCATACCGGTTTATATCTAAAAGATAGCTACCTATCAAATGTTCGGATAGATATAGGTTCCGATGGCTGCACTGTCTACAGCGTCGGCTACAACGCCGGGAAAAGCGTCCCATCCGGAAAGGAGAACCAAGATGTATCGTACGATCCTCATGGCCTATGATGGCAGCCGGCAAGGCCGCGAGGCGTTGCAGCAGGGGACCGAGCTGGCCTCGCTTTGCCGGGCTCGTATCTATCTCCTCGCCGTCGTTGCCCACGAACTGGGTGTGGCGCTTGCTGAGGCGGCAGCTCCCTCAGACTTGCCAGAACGAGAATATCAGGAAGTGCGCCGCCTCCTTACGGAGACCGCCAAGACCTTGCAGGCATCTGGTCTACAGGTCGAAACTCGCTTGGCCTTGGGCAATCCAGCAGAAGAAATCGGGCGCACAGCCCGTGAGGTCGGCGCGGATCTGATCGTCGTTGGCCACCGCGAACAGACCGCGCTGGCGCGATGGTGGCGCGGCTCCACTGGCGCTTCCTTGCTTGCTCACGCGCCGTGCAGTTTGCTGGTTGCTGTGTTGAAGGGAGATCGCGAACAGCGTTGATAAGGCTGGACGCTCTCCAGATTGACACCGGCTTCTTAAGCCGTCGGGTGCCGGTTCGGGGGTAAACGATTCATTCGTGATTTTTCCCCTTCGCGGTCCAGAGCGCCCGCGCATGTTCACCCGCGAGGGCAGGCGCTACCGCTATTATACCTGCTCGATGAAGGCGCGGCAGGGACCGACCGCCTGCACAGGCATGGCCGTTCCGATGCAGAAGCTGGACGATCTGGTCGCCAATCATCTTCAGCGACACGGCCTATCTGAAACCGCGACGCGCAGCGCAGATCGCCAGAACAAACTGACCAACCACCCATCGGCCCGCAAACGCACTGCGGGACGTACGTTAACCATGATTGGCGGACGCGTTGTAGCATTTCTGCCGCAGCCCGCGACGATCTCTTCAGGAAACACGCAGGTCCCAGCGCGCAGGTCACAACGCACCGCATGCCACGCCGCCACCCGGCGCACGGAAAAACCCATTCAAACGCATGAAAATAAAAGGAAATCGCGCTGGCGGAGGGAGAGGGATTCGAACCCTCGATACGGTTACCCGCATACACGCTTTCCAAGCGTGCGCCTTCAGCCACTCGGCCACCCCTCCAGATCGTCCCTAGAAGCGGACGATTGCGGCGGCACTATACGCAACAAAAGCCCCGAAGCAACCGGAGAAACGGGGCCTAGGCCTTTGATCTGTCAAACTTCTTCATACGCTGTGCTTGTTTGGCACACTCGATCCAGCTACCGTTCGGCGGTCATTTTCTATAACACCGCGTTGGGCTGGGGGGCTCGTGTCATGGTCGTTTTCAGGCTTCTTGGATTTCTTTTCATTGTCGCTGCCTTGATGGCGCTGGGCTCGGATGCGTTGCTTTCGCTCGAAAACGGCGAAGTCACCATGCGTTCGTTCAGCGAGCTCTGGGCGCTGCTGCATGAAGGAAGCCGCGATGCTTTCACTGGCTGGGTGAGCTCGGGCGCGCCTGAAGGTCTCAAAATGCCGATCGATGCGGTAATGGGTTTTCCGGCCTGGGGTGTGCTCGGCATCATCGGTATCGTGCTTGCGGGTCTGATCGCGCTGCTCCGCCGCGCCGACTGACCACGCATTGCACCGCCATCGAAAAAGGCCGTCCCGAGGGACGGCCTTTTTCTGTTCCGGAAGGCGGCTGGCGCCCTAGTTCGCGTCCATCTTGAGCGCTGAGATGAAGGCATCCTGCGGAATCTCGACGCGGCCAAACTGCCGCATCTTCTTCTTGCCTTCCTTCTGCTTCTCCAGAAGCTTGCGCTTGCGGGAGATATCGCCGCCATAGCACTTCGCCGTCACGTCCTTGCGCATGGCCGAAATCGTTTCGCGCGCGACGACGCGCCCGCCGATGGCCGCCTGGATCGGGATCTTGAAGAGGTGCTTGGGGATCAGTTCCTTCAGCTTCTCGCACATGACCCGGCCGCGCTGTTCGGCGCGCGAGCGATGCACGATGGTCGCCAGCGCGTCCACCGGCTCCTCATTGACGAGGATCGACATCTTCACGAGGTCACCCGGCTCATATCCTTCGATCTGGTAGTCGAAGCTCGCATAGCCACGGCTCACGGACTTCAGCCGGTCGTAGAAATCGAGCACCACTTCGTTCAGCGGCAGGTGATAGACGAGCATGGCGCGTGCGCCCGCATAGGTCAGGTCGATCTGGGTGCCGCGCCTGTCCTCGCAGAGCTTCAGCACTGCACCGAGAAACTCGTCTGGCACAAGGATCGTCGCCTTGATCCAGGGTTCCTCGATATGGTCGATGCGGGTCGGATCCGGCATGTCGGCCGGGTTGTGCATCTCCTTAATCGAGCCGTCCACCATGTGGAGCTGATAAATGACCGAGGGCGCCGTGGTGATGAGGTCGATGTTGAATTCGCGCTCAAGACGCTCACGCACGATTTCGAGATGGAGAAGCCCCAGAAAACCGCAACGAAAGCCGAAGCCAAGCGCGGCGGATGTTTCCATCTCGTATTCGAAGCTGGCGTCGTTCAGCCGAAGCCTGCCCATCGCGTCGCGCAAATCCTCGAAGTCGGCCGCATCCACCGGAAAGAGGCCGCAGAAAACAACGGGCTGGGCCGGCTGAAAGCCCGGCAACGCCGTGGCGGTAGGACGCTTTTCTTCCGTCACCGTGTCGCCGACGCGCGTATCGGCCACTTCCTTGATCGAGGCCGTGAAAAAACCGATCTCGCCCGGCGTCAGGCTCGCGACATTCTCCTTTTTCGGCTTGAAGATACCGACCTGGTCGATCGTGTAGGTACCGCCCGTCTTCATCATCTTGACGCGCTGACCCTTCTTCATCTCGCCGTCAATGATGCGCACCAGCACGACGACGCCCAGATAGGCGTCATACCAGCTATCGACCAGCATCGCCTTCAGGGGTGCCGACTGGTCGCCCTTCGGCGCGGGCAGCCGGTTCACGATCGCTTCCAGCACATCGGGAATACCGATACCGCTTTTTGCTGAAATCTCGACAGCGTCCGACGCATCGAGGCCGATCACATCCTCGATCTGCCGGCGCGTCCGCTCCGGGTCTGCGGCGGGCAGGTCGATCTTGTTGAGGACCGGCACGATCTCGTGGTTCACGTCGAGCGCATGATAGACGTTGGCAAGCGTCTGCGCCTCGACACCCTGGCTCGCGTCCACAACGAGAAGCGAGCCCTCACACGCTGCCAGCGAACGGTTCACCTCATAGGCGAAGTCTACATGGCCGGGCGTGTCGATCAGGTTCAGCTCATAGGTCTCGCCGTTATTCGCCTTGTATTCGAGGCGGACGGTCTGGGCCTTGATGGTGATGCCGCGCTCGCGCTCGATATCCATCGAGTCGAGCACCTGCTCCTTCATCTCGCGCACGGTCAGCCCGCCGCAAAGCTGGATGAGCCGGTCGGCAAGGGTTGATTTGCCGTGGTCGATATGGGCGATGATCGAGAAATTGCGGATATGAGAAAGGTCGGTCATGGGGCCTACTGATGCTCGGACGGGCCCATATAGCATTGGCCGGAGTTTAAGCCAATTGGCGCCTTCTATCCCTGCCAGTCGGCACGGCGCTTCTCCATCCAGGCCTTGACCCCTTCCTTGTAGTCGGGGTGCTTGATCATCTCCTCCAGAAGCCGCTCGGCAGCCACCACCGCGCCAGCCGCGTCGCGGTGGAGATCGGTATAGACCTGCTTCTTCGTCTCCCTCAGCGAGCCCGGCGAGACACCGTCCGCCATCTTCCTCGCATAATCCATGACATGGGGCATAAGCTCATCAGGCGGCAGCAGCTTGTTGAGGAAGCCCATTTCCATTGCCTCGTCCGAGGTGAAGACGCGGCTCGACAGCAGGATGTCGTTTGCATGCGTCAGGCCGACAATCCGCGGCAATACCCAGGAAAGGCCGAATTCCGCCGGAAAGTTGAAGCGGCCATGGGCGGCGGTGAACTTCGCACCGGGCACGCCGAAGCGCAGATCCGCATAGGCCGCGAGCACGAGGCCGACACCCGCCGCCGCGCCGTTGATCGCGGCGATCACAGGCTTCGTCAGGCCGAAATGATAGGCGAAGGTCGCATCGAACTCGGGCGCAATGCCATAGCCGGGCTTTGCGATGTCATCGCCCGTACCGCTGTCGTAGCGACCCTTTTCGGAATGCCCCTCAAGGGCGGCCATGTCCGCGCCTGCGCAAAAGGCCTTTCCTTCCGGATCACCTGTCACGACGATCACGCGCACTTTCGGGTCCTTGTCCGCTTCCGCCAGCACCCAGCGATATTCGGTGTGCATCCGCCCCGTCCAGGCATTGCGGCGCTTCGGGCGCGAGAGCGTGACGATCGCGATGCCATCCGAGAGATCGTAGCGGATCGTCTTCAGTTCCATGACTTCCCCCTGCCCCGACATGGTTCCGAGCGAGGTATTCTAGCCCCTCAGCGTACCGCCTGTCGCCTTTTCGACCGCCGCGACGATCTTCTTCGACACGGCGTCGATTTCCTCGTCCGTCAGCGTCTTTTCGACCGGCTGCAAGGTCACTTCGATGGCAAGCGACTTTTGTCCTTCGCCGAGTGAGCCACCCTCGAAGACGTCGAAGAGCGATACATCGGTGATGAGCTTCTTGTCGGCGCCACGCGCGGCGCGGATCACCTGATCCGCCGTCACGCTCTCCGCGACAACGAAAGCGAAGTCGCGGCGAAGCGGCTGCAAGTCCGACATGTCGAGCGGCGGCTTCGCGCGCGTTGCCTTGCGCTTCGGCTCCGGGATCGCGTCAGGGAAAATCTCGAAACCGACGATGGGTCCTGCGACATCCATCGCATCCAGCACGCGCGGATGCAGTTCACCGA
>AZIJ01017399.1_pt1 | contig 25545 bp, 24 predicted proteins | sample 359151 | NCBI WGS metagenome assembly AZIJ01 (sample SAMN02429718, study PRJNA222666) | marine sediment metagenome | biome: Sediment sample; isolation source: enrichment culture of sample MGS-ElMAX(UA) from oil contaminated site at the... | place: Egypt: El Max | collected 2013-01-23 | depth 9.22 m m | reverse complement strand
CCGCCATAATCACCACATATTGTTTACCGTTAGCTTCATAAGTCATTGGTGTTGCCTGACCACCTGCAGGTAAACGAGCTTCCCATAACTTATCGCCATTTGAAACATTAAAGGCACGGATGTAGTTATCTTGTGTCGCACCCACGAACATCACATTACCCGCAGTCGAAATCGAACCGCCTAAACCTGGTACACCAATTTTTACTGGTGGTAACTGGAATAGTGTTGGCAAGCTGTCACGAATAGTACCGATACGTTTTTTCCATACCACTTCATGAGTTTTTAAGTCCACACCTGCAACAAAGCCCCAACCTGGTTGTTTACATGGCAAGCCTAGTGGAGATAGGAACGGACTAATATCAACACCGTATGGTGTGCCATACATTGGTTGCATGCCCTGTTCTGTACCTGCACCACGCGCAACTGGCTCACGGTTTGGATCAGCAGGAATCAAACGACTCACGAATGGCAAGCCAATCGGATTCATGACTGCGACCTGGCGATCAGCATTCACAGACATACCGCCCCACTCGAACACACCTAAGTTCCCTGGGAACACGAGGGTGCCATTTTCAGAAGGTGGTGTATAAATGCCATCGTAGTTCAAACGTTTAAACTTAACACGACACATTAACTGGTCAAACATTGTGGCACCCCACATGTCTTTATCTGTCAATTTATCTTTAGGCGCTAAGTTAAAATCAGAGAATGGTTGAGTTTTTGAATAGAACTCACCTTTAGTCTGCGGTCCCCATTTTACAGTTTGTGGAACTGGCTTCTCAGTAATCGGAACAATTGGCTGGCCATTACGACGGTCTAATACAAAAGCATTACCCGTTTTGGTTAAAACATAAATCGCAGGAACCGTTTGACCGGACTTATCTTGGACATCTGCCAATGAAGGTTGTGATGGTACGTCCATATCCCACAAATCATGATGTGTGGTTTGGAAATGCCAAACAAGCTTACCAGTTGTTGCATTGATCGCCAGCATTGAGTTTGCATAACGTTCTTTTAACTCAGTACGATCTCCACCCCAAATGTCTGGTGTACCGACACCTGTTGGAACATAAACGATATCTAGTTTTGAATCATAGGCAAGTGGCGCCCACGCATTTGGTGAGTTATGCACAAAAGTTGTGTCTTGACCTGGCATTGCATTTGGGTCAGCGGCACCAGTATCGAAAACCCATAGCAATTTACCTGTGTTCACGTCATAACCACGAATCACGCCCGATGGCTCTTTATTCGAATGGTTATCAGTAACCGAACCAGCTATGACCACTGTAGTGCCTGATACAACGCCCGGCGAAGTTGGGTTATAGCCACCCGGATAAGCATATGGCATGAATTCTTGTAAATTCACTTCACCATTTTGACCAAAGTCAGAACATGCTTTACCTGTATCAGCATTGACCGCAACTAAACGACCATCATTCACAGGAACGAATACTTTGCGTGGACATTCAGCAGAGCTAGACTTTTTCGCTTGTAAACTTGTTGCAAATTCAGTGGTATTCGCAGCATCGTAGTACATCACGCCACGACAAGTTAAATGTTGGAAGGTTTTATTCGTTTTGAGTTTTGGATCAAAACGCCATTTTTCTTTACCTGTCGCAGGATCAAGTGCAATCAAATGTTGGTGTGGGGTACACATATACATATTGTTGCCGATTTTGATCGGTGTCACTTGATTGGTTGTTTCGCCTGAATCATTTTCAGTTCGGAAATCACCTGTACGGAATGTCCAAGCCACTTTCAAGTCTTTGACATTTGTGTCATTAATTTGAGTCAATGGAGAATAACGCTCTCCACCTTGGCTACGGCCATAAGCAGGCCAATCTTCAGGAGCAACGCCATCGACTGCTTTTGCTTGTTCAGGTTGAGGCGTATCGATTACACCATTAATTTCTTGTGGATCATTAAAGATTGAATACACCATCACGACGATCGCAATTGCTAACGTAGATGATAGTGCAACTTTACTTGAACCTAGCTTATCAATACCACGCGTTACAGCAGGTACTAATAACCACAAGCCCAAAACACCTAAAACATCAAGACGCGGAGCAAGTGCCCAGAAGTCCGTTCCAACCTCCCAAACACCCCAAATCACACTCCCTAACATTAACGCGGCATAGACCCATAATGGGCCAGATGCACGCTTATAAAGTTGTACTGCTACAATCAATAGCAACACACCAGCAATTACATAATAATAAGACCCACCAATTGTCGCGAGCCAGACACCACCAATGAGCAAGAACAATGCAATCAGGCCAATAATTATGACCGTCAATGTTCTAAGCCCAAATTTTGAAGCAGATTGATTCATAAGATCACCTTGCATCTTTTGATTTTAGATCCATTAAAAGGATAAAAACCTTTCAATGGTCGAATTCAATTCATCAAGGAAACTTTGCAGATGTAATCTTATGCATTGACTAAATGTGCAAAGTTTCTCAACTTTTAGTTAGAAAATAGTTTGAAACTTAATCCCACCAACCCACGTTTTATCGCCATTTTTCAATGCACCAACATGATGGACATATTGAATATTTGGACGAATCGTCAGCCAGTTGGTTGCATGGACTCCGTAATACAACTCAGTGTTATATTCTTCATCCAAAAGATTGTTGTTTTTATCATTGGCATGAATACGAGCCACACCTAGAGCAAGTTCATCTTGCGGACGTTGATCAAGTAAGCCTTTGTAGACCAAACCAATATTTTGCATGTCTTTAACAGCATTGGTTTTTGAATCATGTACTGTGACATTGACAAAACCAGTTAAACCACGATCAGATTGACCATTATGTTGAGTTAACTGCTGCTTGGCTGAGAACCAACCACCTTGTTTGTGTCCTGTCTTACTTGGATTTTCGATTTCAGTTGCATCAGCCGTACTGTAGTAATAGCCAAAACGATACTCACCTGGGAGAGAAAGCGCGCCTAGTTTTGGAGTCCATACAACTTCAGCAGGGATAATTGCCCCACGAGAACCATCAGTACTCAGATTAAAACCTTTTCCACGCTGTAAATTTTCAGGGTTGTATTCATAAGCCCCAATTTGTGCATAAAGATCAGGTTGGAGGTTGTACTTAACACGTAACGCCCATTGACTGACAGGCCAGTTATACCATTGATCACCGACCCAGTTCCCGACTTGAGAACCACATAAAGCTAAGTTTTGGAAATCACAGTCAAAACTATTAAAGTCTTCACCTTCACCAAAACGACCCACTTTAATATCTAAGGCTTGATCTAAAAATTTCTTTTTGATCCAGAGATCAGTGAGGCGCCAAGTTTGACCACGTCCCCAAACTTCTTGTACTGAACTCAGATGCCCTTGCAGACCATCTGCTGTTTGAGAAAGCGATTGACCATCACGATAGGTAATCGTGATCTGAGCTTCTGTATCTTGCCATCCTAAAATTTTGTTTAGATCAAGATGTGTACCTAAAGCCAATTGTCCAGTATATTCACTGCCATGACTTGAATGCTGTTTAGAATCTAAAACCCCTGCAAACTCACCCGTGTAATCCGCAGAAAATTTATAACCCTGTTCTTGCAACGCAGTGCGTTGACCGTTCCAATCCCCAAACAGCCATTGACCATTTGGGTCGAAAGCTTCGGCTGCTTGAGTTTGTTGTGCGAAAAGACTCAATGATAGAACGGATAAACAAGAAACAATCAATGATTTAGAGATTGTCATGTTTACGTAACCTTTTATGTTTTTGTATATAAAAGGTTACTCCGATTTTGAAATTACAATTTATTCAAAATGTTAATGATCTGTACAATATGTTAACAATCAGTGATTGAATGCACATATTTTCTACCATTTGCCCTCACCCAAGCCCTGCCCTATAAATGCATAGTTCATTTTCGAACGAGAAAACTTGATTGGACATGCAAGCTGCGGTTCAGTTTGCTCTGCATTTTCAGACAATGGAACATCTACCACCCAGCCACGTTGATCAGCAATTGGTGATACTAATGCTTCATCAAGACTAAGTACTGGCTCAACACAAATGTCTAGATTTTGAAATAGCTGTTGCCATGCTGCAAACTCTTGGGTCTTAAATTTCTCCTGCAACGCCTGCTTAACAGCTTGACGATCTTCGGGATCAAAGGATGCGCCTTTTGCCAGTAGAATCGGTAAGTCTAATGCTGCTGCTAAACCCGCCATAAATTGTGGCTCTAAACTGCCTACAGAAAAATAGCGACCGTCTTTGGTTTCATAATAATCATAGAAACTCGCACCATTCAGCATACCTTGTTCTGGTGCTTGAGGTGTCTGTCCAGCAAGACTTGCAGAAGCAGCCATGCTATTTAGGCTCGCCACACAATCTGTCATCGAAATATCAATGTATTGACCCATACCACTACGTTGGCGCTCTACAACTGCTGCCAAAATTCCAATCACGGCATGTAAAGAACCTCCTGCAACATCTGCGATTTGAATCCCTAATGGAGGTGGTCCACTATCCTGACGACCGCTATGCCCTGAGACACCAGCAAGCGCAAGATAATTAATGTCATGCCCTGCTCGATCTTTGTACGCCCCCGTTTGACCATAACCCGTAATCGAGCAATAAATTAATCGCGGATTAATCTCAGCCAAAGTTTCATAATCTAAACCTAAACGGCGCATCACATCTGGTCGGAATTGCTCAACCACAATATCAAATTCAGAGATTTTATTTTTGAGCAACTCAATATTGGCTGCATCTTTAAGATCCAATGCAATCGACTGTTTATTTCTGTTTAAATAGCTATGTGCAGTGGCCTGACCATTCGCATAGGGTGGCATAATCCTTACTAAGTCTGGACGAGTCGGTGACTCAATATGGATAACTTCTGCACCCATGTCTGCTAGATACATACTCGCAAATGGGCCAGGTAATAAAGTTGAAAAATCTAGGACTTTCAATCCCTTTAAAGCAGATGGCATAATAATTTTTACTCAATTTGTTCAAATTTTCTTTTATACTAGGTTTGGATAAACACAAAAACAATGTCATGTTCAGCCATTTACCTTGATAGTTTCGGCAATTTAACATGTACAGAATGAGCAATTATTTTTCTTGTCAATTGCCCAATTTGATATTTTAGACGGTTATTTAGGTCAATTATCGTGAACAGTAAAGAAACTGAAGGATTCAATATGAGCCGTGATACGATCAGCATCCACTTCGTGAATGCGGCTTTAACAGGTGTTAAACGCCTAGGCATGGACGTTGAAACATTACTTTCACATGTCGGTATAGAAGCAGAATTGCTGCGCCAACCTAAAGCTCGAATCTCCCCTGAGCAATACACTCGCTTTGTAAAAATGTTATGGATGGTCACCCAAGATGAGCATGTTGGCTTTGATGTCCAACCGCGTCGTCTCGGTACATTCGCAATTATGTGTCAGTTGATTATTCATTCCAAGACACTTGGACAAGCACTTGAGCTTTCATCTCAATTCTACAAATTGTTTGGAGACGAATGGTCTGTCAGTTTAGAACGTGATAAACATGAAGCTCGGTTAGTTCCTCATATACCCAAAGCACTCGACCCAGATCATTTCATTACTGAAAGTATGCTGATGATTTGGCATGGTCTTGCTTCATGGTTAATTGAACGTCGATTACCTTTAGAACGCGTTCATTTTGGCTATGAACGCCCGAACCATGCTGATGAATATGATGCACTGTTCTTTGCACCAGTGATGCAATTTGACGCACCACGTACAGAAATCACCTTTGCGGCAGATTATCTCGACTTACCAATTCGTCAAGATGAAAACACTTTAGAAGAGTTTCTAAAAGCTGCACCAGCGCAACTGTTAGTGAAATTCAAAAATACCAATTCATTAACATCTCGTATTCGTGATGTATTGAAAAGTCAAATTGGCGAAGAAATGCCGACACTCAATGATGTTGCATCAATGCTTTATCTTTCACCACAGACTTTACGTCGTCGCTTAGCAGCAGAAGGTAAAAGCTATCAAGGTGTCAAAGATGCCTTGCGTCGTGACGCAGCAATTCATTTATTACTTACACCGAATCTTACGCTTGAAGATGTTGCTCAACAGGTTGGATTTAGTGAAACCAGTACCTTCCACCGTGCATTTAAAAAATGGACAGGTGTAACTCCTGGTTTGTATCGTCAGTTGCACGGACACCATAATTAATGTGTTCTATACAAGTGTTCAGCTTTTAAGAGTTGAACACTACCTCCTATAATAAATAGCATTAATATTAAGTTTAATTTTTATGTTGTAAATAACCACTGCTCAACACCTTTGGGATACACAGCATAATGATTATCTTCGATCTCTTCTTTACTGAACCACTGCGCCAAATAAGTTGATCCGTTCGTTTCGTGTCCCGTTATTTGCTGAATTTGATACATCGACTCATCAACAAAATCAGCACAATAAATAAAAACAACTTCATGCCCTTGTTGACCATCAAAAGTGAATAAATTTTCTAACACACCTAAGAGCTTTGGATAAATAATTTGCTTATCAATTTCCTCCATTACCTCACGGCATACAGCCCGTTCAGACAATTCACCATATTCAATCCCGCCACCAATCGGTCTTAAATAATTTTCATTTTTATCAGGGTCATATCCTTTTGAAAGTAAGACCTTCTCCTTATAACGGAAAATACAAAGTGCCTTGGTTTTGATCTGATTCATTGTTTCATCTTCGCTAAACATAAATTATAAAATAACAATTATTACAATGCTTTATAATAAAAAACCTTAAATTCGATAAGCTATCGACAGAATCATCTCTTTTTATTTAATCTAAAATCTTAATTTTCCTAGAGACTTTCCAATATCTTATTTGTAGATTCATTCTAAGCAATCTAATATATCTAAAATCAAAACCAGCTCTAACAAATCCAACTTAGCTTTTATTTTAAATATTTATGGGGAAATCGTATGAAGTTTTCTAGGGTGTTTACGGCTTTATTATTAGCAGCATGTACACATTCATCACAAGCAAAAACCATATCTGCTGAGAAAGCCAATAAATCAGTCACTCCTCCCGTGATCAACATTTCAGGTCAACAACTTCGTGTCAAAGATACAATTAATAGCGTCACCAAGCGTTTTGGAAAGCCTGTATCCACGGCAGATTATGCTGATCAGTTTCACTATGTATACGCAACTAAAGACGAAAGATATGCCATACATGCCTATAGTGAAGATGGTAAAGTCGTTGATCAATATCGTGTCCAAGGTATCGACTGGGACAAACCGCTGGACAGTTATAAAAAAGACAACGTCAACATGGTGTTCGATGGTAGTACTGTCGTATTAGGTGATGATATCCAACATACAGGAAGAACTTTTTCTAATGCGTGTCTTGTATTTGGAACAAATGTTTATATGTTCGCTGACCGTGGTGACTACACCGTAAATGCAATCTTTGAGAGAAATAAGAACAGCGGAGGCGATCTCTACACCAATGTACTCGAAATTGGCTCACTCGGTCTTGGTTGGCAAGATGATCCAAACCAATGGTGCATTCCACTAAAAGACTATAAAGCTGAAAGTTAATACAATTAAATTTAGGGCCTTAGCTGATTGATATTAAGATCATCAACTAAAGCTCTAAATAACCTGTTCATTAGTTGGAAACGCTTTTCCCTCTGAGATTATCTAAGAAATGCCTTGTTTGTTTAGGTGAAGTCAGATGAATAAATTGGATATGTTGATATGCTGGATTGTGCATTAAATTGAAATATTTCTTACGATTTTTGGGATACGATTTCATCAACCATACAAAAATTGATTCTTTAGACAGCATCATTTTTAAACTTTCCTTATTATTTGAATTTTTCCATAATTTCTTTTGGCTAATCACACGTCCTAATGTACGTTTAGTCAAACGATATAAATTGATATGAAATGGATAATCTAACCAAATCACTGTATCAACCCGACCCAAAATAATTGGAACAGTCCTTGTATAAAGCCCATCAAGAACCCATCCTGTTGCAGCATTCTCCATTGCAATTTTTAACTTGTAAAATAAGGCATCATTTGATGATTCTTGCCAATCATCCAGCCAAAGTAAATCATCCAGTTCGATATAGTTTAATTGTCTTTTTTCAGCTAACTGTTTGGCAAGCGTCGATTTACCTGAACCTGTCGTACCAATAATGTTAATAAATTTCATATGAAAGGCTTAAATAAATTTTGGTGACTAGTTTACTGACGAATCTAATTTTTTAGTAATTAATCAATTGGCGAAAAACATCAAACTTGCCAACGTTTATCATCATTGCACTAGCACTTAAATTGAGTACACTCGATAAACAACAATTTTAAGGTGATACAAGGAAAACCTATGAGCGAGGCCTACATTATTGATGCCATTCGCACGCCACGCGGAAAAGGAAAAAAAGACGGCTCACTTCATGAAGTAAAACCAATTACTTTACTCACTTCATTACTGAATGAATTACAACAACGCCATCAACTCGACACGTCGAAAGTAGATGACATCGTATTAGGTTGTGTAACACCTGTCGCAGACCAAGGTGGTGATATTGCAAAAACTGCTGCAATTGCCGCGGGTTGGAATGATGATGTTGCAGGGGTACAAATCAACCGTTTCTGCGCATCTGGCTTAGAAGCGGTAAACTTGGCAGCACAAAAAGTACGTTCAGGTTGGGAAGATGTTGTCGTTGCTGGTGGCGTAGAGTCAATGTCACGTATTCCAATGGGTTCAGATGGCGGTCCTTGGGCACTTGACCCTGAAACCAATTTAAAATCTTCATTTGTTCCACAAGGCGTTGGCGCAGATCTTATTGCAACGTTGGATGGTTATAGCCGTGCGGATGTCGATGCATTTGCTGTCGGCTCACAACAAAAAGCCGCTGCTGCTCAAGCAAATGGTTATTTCGATAAATCAGTTGTGCCTGTAAAAGATCACTCAGGTGTTATGATTTTAGAAAAAGATGAATTTATTAAAGGTAATACCACTGTTGAAGGCTTAGCAAAGTTAAATGCGAGCTTTGAAATGATGGGACAAATGGGCTTTGATGCAGTTGCATTACAAAAGTACCCTGAAGCCCAAAAAATCAATCATGTGCATCATGCGGGTAACTCGTCAGGTATCGTGGATGGTGCTGCGGTTGTACTACTAGCTTCTGAAAAAGCGGTCAAAGAACAAGGCCTAAAACCACGCGCCAAAGTACTCGCTACAGCATTGGTCGGTACAGATCCAACCATTATGTTAACAGGTCCTGCCCCCGCTGCTCGCAAGGCATTGGCTAAAGCTGGTTTAACAATTGATGATATTGATCTTTTTGAAGTGAATGAAGCATTTGCTGCTGTAGTCATGCGTTTCATCAATGAACTTAAAGTACCTGCCGAAAAAGTCAATGTAAATGGTGGTGCAATTGCAATGGGTCATCCATTGGGTGCAACAGGTGCAATGATTTTAGGAACTTTACTTGATGAGTTAGAACGTCAAGGTAAAAAACGCGGTCTAGCAACATTATGTGTCGGTGGTGGTATGGGTATCGCTACCATTATCGAGTTGGTGTAAGGAGCACAACATGAGCGCTATTAAATACGAAAAAAACGCTGACAATATTGTAATTCTTACCCTTGATTCATCTGGTCAATCTGCAAATACCATGAATGCAGAGTTCCGTGATTCACTCGATGAAGTCAGTCAAAAATTAAAGGCTGAAACTGAACTGAAAGGCATTATTTTCCGTTCTGCCAAGAAAACCTTTTTTGCAGGCGGGGACTTGGATGAACTGATTCAAGTACAACCTGAACATGCGACTGAGTTCTTCAAAATGATTGAAAAACTCAAAGGTGACTTACGTACGATTGAGACTTTAGGTGTGCCTGTTGTTGCAGCTTTAAACGGTACTGCTCTTGGCGGTGGCTGGGAAATCGCTTTAGGCTGTCATTATCGTATTGCCATCAATGATCCGAAAACCAAATTTGGTTTACCTGAAGTAACTTTAGGCTTGCTTCCAGGCGGTGGTGGTATCGTGCGTATGGTACGTTTGCTTGGTCTACAAAATGCATTTCCCTTCTTGATGGAAGGAAAGCAGTTTGGAGTGGATAAAGCAAAATCGCTTGGTTTAGTACATGACACGGCTGAAAATGAACAAGAGCTTTTAGATAAAGCGATTGCTTGGGTTAAAGCCAATCCGAAATCACAGCAACCATTTGATGTCAAAGGTTACAAAATTCCAGGTGGCGACCCTAAAACGCCTGCGGTGGCTCAAGTACTTGCAATTGCTCCTGCGATGCTACGTGACAAAACCAAAGGTTGCTATCCTGCTCCTGAAGCGATCATGGCTGCCGCGGTTGAAGGTGCGCAAGTCGATGTGGATACCGCTTTACGTATCGAGTCACGCTACTTCACTCAACTGACTGTGGGGCAAGTATCGAAGAACATGATCGGTACATTCTGGCATGGTCTAAATGCAATTAAATCAGGCGCAAGTCGCCCTGCGGATGTTGCAAAATGGCAAGCAACAAAAGTCGGTGTATTGGGTGCAGGAATGATGGGTGCTGGGATTGCTTATTCAACGGCAATCAAAGGCATTCCTGTTGTTCTGAAAGATATCTCAGTTGAAAATGCAGAAAAAGGCAAAGCATATTCACAAAAGCTCCTTGATAAGCGTGTTTCGCAAGGTCGAATGTCAGCTGAAAAACGCGATCAAGTCTTAGCACTAATTACTGCAACCGCAGATGCGGCTGACCTACAAGGCTGTGACTTAATCATCGAAGCAGTATTTGAGAATCAAGAACTCAAAGCCAAGGTGACTCAAGAAGCTGAACAGTATTTAGCTGAGGGTGGAATCTTTGCATCGAACACCTCTACTCTGCCAATTACGGGTTTAGCAACGGCAAGTAAAGATGCACAGAATTTTATTGGCCTGCATTTCTTTAGCCCAGTCGACAAAATGCAATTGGTCGAAATCATCAAAGGTAAAGAGACTTCTGCCGAAACATTGGCTAAAGCCTATGACTTTGTACAGCAAATTGCTAAAACGCCAATCGTAGTCAATGACAGCCGTGGCTTCTTCACCAGTCGCGTATTCGGAACCTTTATTCAAGAAGGTATGCGTCTTCTTGCTGAGGGCGTGCATCCAGCGAAAATCGAAATGGCTGCACTCAAAGCAGGTATGCCTGTAGGTCCATTGGCAATTCAAGATGAAGTCTCTTTAACGTTGACCGAGCACGTTGCAGGAGAAACACGAAAAGCACTTCAAGCAGAAGGTAAAGATTTACCAAAAACACCTGTGGATGAAGTGGTTCACACCATGATTCATGAGCTGAATCGTAAAGGTAAAGCCGCAGGCGCTGGTTTCTATGATTATCCTGAAAATGGTAAAAAACATTTATGGGATGGTCTAAGCCGTTGGACAAAAGCCAATGATATTTCTGAACAAGATATGATTGACCGTTTCTTGTTTGTTCAAGCACTCGATACTTTACGCTGCTATGAAGAAGGTGTTTTAGAGTCAGTGATTGATGCCAATGTTGGTTCTATTTTTGGGATCGGTTTTGCACCGTGGACAGGTGGAGCGATTCAGTTCCTCAATCAAAATGGTATCGAGCAATCACTTCAGCGCTCAGAAGAGCTTGCTGCTAAATATGGTGAACGTTTTAAGGCACCAGAATTGCTAAAAAAACAGGCAGCCTCTGGTGAAGCTTTTAAATAATATCGCTTACAATTAAAAAAGCGTTCTTCTTCGGAAGAACGCTTTTTTATGGTCGGTAAGTAAAACCATACATATCAACAATTTTTGCTTTTGGATAAGAAATATCAGTTTTATCACCTGTTTTAAAATCTTTTGTATATGTATTTTCAGACACTTCATCAATCTCTAACTTATTACTAAGATAAAATTCATTTAATAAAGCTAGTGATGTCGGATTCACCACTCTAAACCCACATTTATTATTCGATAGCTTTCTAAAAGTTTGACAAAAGTATTGATCAAATGCAGGAATGAAACCAAAAACACCCAATAAAATCTTTGTGACTAAAGTCAAATGAGTGCGATTATCTGCAATGATTAAACCCTTAGTCTTATCATAAATATCCATAATTTGTTCAATGTTTTCATTACTATATTGATCAATATCAATTTCCCAAACTGCTTTATCTAACTTTGCATAATATTCAATCAATGGTTGAAAATATTTAATACTTTTTTGCAATAAAAAACTTGAACCTCGTAGCATTCCCCAACTTGCTAAATAAAAACCAAGTACCAAACAACTTTTTTCTAAATCAGCCGTCAAATCTTCTGTTGTTTTAAAATAATTGTAGCAATAATCAAAAGAAGTATAGCGATCAATTGGTTCAGATTGCGCTTTAAACACATCAATCATAGCCGTTAAGTTTTCCACTTTCATTGCAACGATCTTCCATTAAAATCAACAAAGCAATTTTATACAATCTATGCTATAACTTTACCCAATTAAGCTTTATTTTTTCGCATCTTTTGGGAATTTCTTATGTCTGAAAAACTCTGTCCTGAAACATCTCCTTGGGGCTGGAAAGCACTCGTCATCACTTGTGTTTTAAGCTTTTTATTTATGGTGATTTTCTATTTGGCGATCAACAATGAGCCAGATTACATGCCGATGAACCAAAAGAAAGCCGTAACTCCAGCTGAAATGTCACAATCCTCTATGCCAATGGAAATGGACAACGCTGAAGGACATCAACACAATCACTAAAGTGTTATTGTCGAACATGATAAATCCGTGTTAAACAGGGATTTATCATGTTATTCGAGATTTTCAATGCTTCAACAAAATCGTCAGGCACTGGTCGTTGAAGGCGGTGGAATGCGTGGTGCATTTACTAGCGGTGTCTTAGATGCATTTTTGCAGCAACAGTTTAACCCCTTCGATCTATGTGTCGGTGTTTCTTCAGGTTCAACCAATCTCGCCAATTACTTAGCGGCACAACAAGGTCGCACGCTACAAATCTATTTAGATCACTCGCTTCGTTCCGAATTTATCCAATACGGTCGCTTTTTTAAAGGTGGTGACTTACTGGATTTAAAATGGATGTGGGATGTCGTTGAAAAAGAACATCCGCTAAATCAAAGTCATTTATTTGCCAATCATCCTGAATTCTATATGGTGCTTACTCATGCTATTTCAGGAGAAGCCACCTATATCAAAGCGTCAAAAGACAATATCTTAGAAGGTTTAAGAGCATCCAGCTCAATTCCTGTATTGACTCGTCAAGCTGTTGAAGTCTTTGGTGAACCTTATTTTGATGGTGGTGTAGCAGATGCCCTTCCCATCCACTGGGCTGCTCAACAAAACAATGTTTCAAAGCTTATGGTGTTACGTACACGACCAAAAAGCTACTTCAAAGCAAGCAGCAAAGGTGATCAATTCCTAGCAAAATATATGTTTAAACAGCAACGAGGATTTGCTCAGAGCCTATTAGCACGGACTCAACGTTATAATGACTCGGTAGAATTTGTACGTTCGTCATCACAACAGAAAATATTAGAAGTATGTCCTCCTGATCTCAAAAATATGGCGGGGCGTCTCTCTAAGAACAAAGCCAAAATCCGTTATAGCTATGATGTTGGAATAGAAACAGGGCTGAAAGCAATTGAGCAGTGGAAGCTGCTTTAATCAAATAATCAAGCCGTCAATCTCAGCAATGTTGACGGTTTCTCGTTCAAATTCCACAAACATTCATAACCAATCACTTCAATATTTTCAAATCAATCGCTTCAACTCAATCAAAAATATAAATCATGAAAATACACTCAAACACAGGATAAAACCCTATAATATTTATGGTTTTCTGAGCATTGCTCAGTTCTTTATTTTTGTTATTACAATGCAAAATTTAATTTTTTTATTTTTGGATATTTTTTATGAGTGATCGCTCAAATTCTCACAAAGATTCTAACGAAACTGTTTTAGGCTGGAAATTTGTCATCATCGTTGGTGTACTCAGCACCATTTTTTTAAGTTTTTTCTATTTAGCAATGACGCAAGAACCTGACTATATGCCGGGCGCGCAACGTAAAGCACAACAAGAAAAAGAACTGGCTCAACATGCATCTGCTGCATCAGAAGTTGTTGAGCAAAATCAGCAAAAATAAGTTGATCGAATGATTCACTTATAAACTGTGAAGACCAATCGGCATCACCATTTCAATATGAGGGATGCCGCACTCATCATATTCATCGCCTTGTATGCTAAAGCCAAGCTTTTCATAAAATGAAATTGCATGAACTTGTGACGATAGCTGTAAGCTTGGTCGTTTTTGAGCCTGAGCGTAAGCAATAATCTCCAACATAATCAATCGACCTATGCCCTGACCACGGTAAGCTTTGAGCACAGCAACACGTCCTACACTATTGTTTGCTAATAACCGAGCCGTCGCAATCGGTTGGTTGTGATCATAAACGACAAAGTGCTGAGAAATTGCATCTTGATCATCCCACTCATCTTGCTCAGGAATGTTTTGTTCAGAAATAAAGACCAATTCCCGAATGAGTTTTGCATCCTGCTGTAATTGATCCCACGAACCCTGTTTAACGCTGAACATATTTCTCTCTTAGCATTTACAGCCGATATTCTCGATTGGCATTTGATCTTGCAACAATAATTCTAAGCTTTGCTTTTGAATGCCATACATTTCTTTTAATGCTTGAATCTGCTGCATAATTTTTTCATCAGGCTGCTGAATATCTTTACGCTTGGTTGCTAAAATCATTTTATTCTTACTGGTGTGTTCTAAAGAAACGAACTCAAAAACTTTGGTTTCATAGCCATAAGCTTTTAACAATAACGCTCTCAACGTATCCGTCAGCATCTCAGCTTGTTGCCCCGCATGGATTCCGAATTGCAACATCGGTTGTAATACTTCTGGACTTTTCAACTGCGGGCGTAATTCTTTATGACAACATGGCGCACACATAATCATTGAAGCATTTAAACGAATACCTGTATGAATCGCAAAATCAGTTGCAATGTCACAGGCATGTAATGCAATCATCACATCTAATTTTGCTGGTTGATAACTACGCACATCACCTTCAAAAAAATCAAGATGATTAAATCCAACCTCATCTGCGACCTGCTGACAGAACTCAACTAAGTTAGAACGTAATTCAACACCTGTAATCAACGGCGTTTTATTTTGAGCCTGTAAATAATCATATAAAGCAAAAGTTAAATAACCTTTACCTGAGCCAAAATCTACAATATTCAACGCTTGTTGGGATGCATCGATTTGTTCATAGGCATTTGAAAAGATTTCAATAAACTTATTAATCTGTTTCCATTTACGTGCCATGCTTGGAATTACTTGTCCCTTTTCATCAGTAATACCAAGATGCTTTAAAAATGGACTCTGCTGTTGTACATAACGATGTTTTTCACGATTATGCTGTTGCTCGATTTTAGTTGCTTCTGCTTGTTTTTTTTGTCGACTTAACATCGCTTTCTTTTTATTTTTCTTAAGTTGAACATCTTCATGCAACGTAAAAAGATTGACTTGTTTGGATTGCGATAAAAGTTCAGCAATTTTTTCTAAACCTTCATCAATAGAATAGTTTTTGGTCATGTCTTGTGTCGGATAATGATATAGACAAGATAAAGTAGCTTGACCTTGTAACTCAATTTGACGGAATGTCATTTTCTCTAATTGTGCCAACTCACCTTTATACTGACTCAAGATCAGACGATCAAAGCTTTGATTTTCAATCGATTGCTGGATATCCAAGAAAAACTGCTGTTCTTGTTCAAATGAAAAATTCGGCGCAAACATAATGAAAACCTGACAAATAGAAACTAAATTTTAAAGCGTCTTACTTTAAAAGGGAAATTGCATTACGATACAGTTGTATTTTTATGCAGCCTAATTGCTAGATGAACACAAAAACATTGTTGGACTATGACCCAAAAGAAGAACTACTTAATGCATATAGTCACGGTATAGGTGCTGCACTCGCACTCATTGCATCTGTATGCTTGATTATTAAGGGACATACACTGCCACTCGGACAATGGCTTAGTCTATGGGTCTATGGCTTCAGCCTTGTCTTATTACTGTTTAGTTCAATGATCTATCATTTTGCGCAAGATGAACGTAAACGTTATTGGTATAAAAAACTGGATCACACTGCGATTTATTATTTAATTGCAGGAACTTATACCCCCTTCCTCAGTATCGCAATCCCAACAGCCAAAGCGCATTACTTACTGATTGCACTTTGGGTGATTGCTTTGATTGGCACTCTCTTTAAATTAGTTTTTATTCATCGTTTCCAAAAGGTCTCTTTAGCAGCTTATCTTGTTATGGGCTGGTTAGCTGTTTTGGTCATGGATGATATGCAAAAGTATCTCTCACAGGGTGCAATTCAATTACTCATCGCTGGCGGTGTTGCCTATACGGTCGGTACGTTGTTTTATGCTTTAAAAAAGGTAAGATATACCCACGCAATTTGGCATGTTTTTGTGCTAATAGGGGCAGGTTTACACTTTCTAGCAATCTATTGTTATGTACTTTAAGCTTGGTCACTCAACAACTTAAATCTTAACTTTCAGTTTTCTGAGTAAATCCCGCATTCAAAAAAGGAATTTCAAGACAGTTTCATTTCTGCTTCTTGAACACAAAAAATGAAGGTCTTGTATGTCGTCAAGTTCTACGACTGTCACCACAGAAGTGGCAACCAATTCAAAAGTAAGGGTATTATTCGCCAGTCTGGTCGGCACAACGATTGAGTTTTTTGACTTTTACATCTACGCCACCGCAGCAGTCCTGATCTTCCCTCATCTATTTTTCCCTGAAAGCAGTGGCAGTGCAGCTATTTTGCAATCATTAGCGACATTTGCGATCGCATTTATTGCACGCCCGATCGGTGCTGCCATTTTTGGACATTTAGGGGATCGAATTGGACGTAAAGCAACTCTTGTAGCTGCACTATTGACCATGGGGATTTCAACCGTATGTATTGGTCTACTGCCCACTTATGCTCAAATTGGAATCGTTGCACCTTTATTATTGGCCTTGTGTCGTTTAGGTCAAGGGCTTGGTTTAGGTGGTGAATGGAGTGGTGCCGTCCTACTTGCAACTGAAAATGCCCCTGAAGGTAAACGTGCTTGGTATGGAATGTTTCCTCAACTAGGTGCACCGATTGGCTTTATCTTGGCAACAGGTTCCTTCCTATTACTTACTGCATTTATGTCTGAGCAAGCATTTATGACTTGGGGATGGCGTATTCCGTTTGTCGCAAGTTCAATTTTAGTGTTAGTGGGTCTCTATATCCGTTTAAAACTGCATGAAACACCTGCATTCCAAAAAGTTCTGAACAAACAGAAAGAGGTCAATGTTCCTTTCAAAGAGGTGATGACCAAACATTTCCCGATGTTAGTCCTCGGCACAATTGCTGCAATCTGTACCTTCGTGGTGTTCTATCTCACTACCGTTTTCGCCTTAACATGGGGAACAACACAGTTGGGATATACACGCAGTGAATTCTTAGAATTACAACTGGTTGCTACCTTATGTTTTGCAGGATTTATTCCTTTGTCTGCAATTTTTGCTGAGAAGTTTGGTCGTAAAAATACATCGATTGCCGTATGTGTATTATCTGCTTTATTTGGTTTGTGCTTTGCCCCTTTACTTGGCTCAGGTAGCCCAATTCTCGTATTCTTGTTCTTATGTATGGGGCTTTCGATCATGGGATTGACCTATGGTCCAATTGGCACGGTGCTGTCTGAAATTTTCCCAATCTCAGTACGCTATACAGGTTCAGCATTGACCTTTAACTTAGCAGGTATTTTTGGCGCTTCATTTGCACCCTATATTGCGACAAAACTTGCTGAAAGCTATGGCTTAGGCGCTGTTGGTTTATATCTCAGCGTTGCGTCAATCTTATCTTTAATTGCATTTTTACTGATTCGTGAAACCAAAAACGATGATGTAAATAATCAAATTTAGTGTTTTATATTAGGCTGAGCATTACTATGATGCTCAGCCTATCCAATAATGATCTTATAAGTTAATTACATCCATTCTGCCCTTACTATCATCATTCATCTTCTATCGAACAACCACTCATCAGACAGCACAGTTCGTCGCATTATATTGATCAACGCCACACATTCTCGGCAATATTTTTTATGCTAGAATAGCCGCCTCCTATTTTTTAGACGATTGTACTTATGTACGCAGTGATTATCGTTGCCGTATTTTTAGTCAGTTTTTTATACACTTTTTACCGTGGTAAGGAACGATTAAAAGCATCTCGACAATTATTCGACCATTCTACATTCTTAGCACCAGTCAACATGTTTATGACTGGTTTTTCTAAATTACCTAATCAGCCATTCTTTGATGTTGCTCAATTTCCAGAGCTACAACCATTACAAGACAATTGGCAGGTGATTCGAGAAGAAGCCATTCAGCTACAAAATCAAATTAAAGCAGCTGAAAAAAATAATGATGCAGGTTTTAATACCTTTTTTAAACGTGGTTGGAAGCGTTTCTATTTGAAATGGTATCAAGACAGCCATCCATCTGCACAACAACTTTGCCCTAAAACAGTTGCCTTGCTTGAAAGCATTCCTTCTGTGAAAGCTGCCATGTTTACAGAACTGCCTTCTGGTAGTTATTTAGGTAAACATCGTGACCCTTATGCTGGCTCAGTACGCTATCACTTAGGTCTCGTAACACCAAATAGTGATGATTGCTTTATTGAAGTCGATCAAGAGCGTTATAGCTGGAGAGATGGTGAGGCAACGGTTTTTGATGAAACCTTTGTGCATTGGGCTGAAAACAAAACTGATGAAACCCGTATCATCTTGTTCTGTGATATTGAGCGCCCAATGAAATGGGGCTGGGCGCAAAAGTTCAACCATTGGTTTGGTCGTAATGTCATGTCAGCAGCAAGTTCGCCTAATGATGATCAAGATAAAACAGGTTTTATCAACCGTATTTTCAAATATGGGTATGCAGTTCATCACTATGGACGTGGTTTAAAAGCTCGTAACCGTCCACTTTACTATGCTTCGAAGTGGTTATTGTTTGCCATTATTATTGGCTTAATCCTACTACCAAGTATTCTATAATCCTGATTCATCAATAAAAAAGAGATGCAAAAGCATCTCTTTTTTATTACCTACTCAATCTTATTGAGCAGCTTGCTGTGTCTGAGCACTTGCAGTTTGAGCTGCCGCAGCATCAGCAGCTTGTACAGCCGCTTCACCAATTAAAGCAATCTTGGCTTTTTCTTGGCTTTTTGCAGATAGTGCTGGATTAGACGCAACAATACGATTGATGTTTGCAGAGTTTGCAGGCGCAATTGCCGCAGTTTGCAATACGATTGGACGATTACCCGTATCACCAAGTGTATAACGGATTCCTGTGCGAGGACTGACGACTGTCGTCACTTCACGTTTCACTTGCGCTTCGGCTGTAGTTGAACCTTTTGCAGCCATCACTTTATCAACAGTCGTCGTTTGCGTCGCCTCATTTGCAAATGCCAAACCTGTTAGTGCTGTACTCGCTAAAACTAAAAGTTGTAATGCTTTTTTCATTGTCTTCCCGCTTTTAATGCGAATTCAATCAAGATCTTTAAGTCTATTTATGAAACTACAAAGCCAGTTTTGACTCAAGTTACTTCTCGTAAAAAAGCAGAGACCTATGCTCTGCTTTTTATGCCATTTGATCTAAATTACTTAGATTTTACCGTGACATTGCTTATATTTCAGACCAGAACCACATGGGCATGGTGCATTACGGCTTTCTGGTACAGGGAACGCTTGGTTCAAAGTACCTTCGGTTTCCTCTGAGACGGTCACTTCACCCGTTAAACCATCTACATCATCATGTTCAAATGAAAGACGCATAGACTCAGCTTGACGTTGTTGTTGAGCCTCTAACTCAGCCAACTCCTCAGCTGTCGGTACATGTACACGAGAAAGATCAGTCACCACATCTGACTTAATAATACCGAGCATATTCACAAATAAGTTAAATGCTTCTTTTTTGTATTCTTGCTCAGGATTTTTCTGTGCATAGCCACGTAAGTGAATCCCTTGGCGTAAATAATCCATCGCAGCCAAATGATCTTTCCAATGACGATCTAACGAGTTCAACATGAAGTGGCGCTCAAGCATTGACGCTGATTCAGCACCCATCTGTTCACGACGTTGACGATAACGTGCTACAACCTCATCAGAGATACGTGCAACTAGACCTTCTTCATCTAAGCGGCGATCTTGCTCTAACCATTGTTGAATAGGAAGATCAACCCCTAAATCCGCGCGTAATGCACTTTCTAAACCTTCAATATCCCACTGATCGTGAATTGACTCAGGTGGAATAAAGTTCGCAATAACACCCTTCATCACCTCATGGTGCATTTCTTCGATGTAATCTTGCAATGTACTTTCAGCGAGGATTTCATCACGTTGAGAGTAAATAATCTTACGCTGTTCGTTATTCACGTCATCGTACTTCAATAAGTTCTTACGAATATCAAAGTTACGCGCTTCTACTTTACGTTGTGCATTCTCGATTGAACGGCTCACCATTTTGTGTTCAATAGCTTCGTTCTCTTGTAAACCCATCGCACGCATCATCGCAACAACACGATCACCCGCGAAGATACGCATCAAATCATCTTCAAGAGATAGATAGAAACGTGAAACACCTGGATCACCTTGACGGCCCGCACGACCACGTAGCTGGTTATCGATACGACGTGATTCGTGACGTTCAGAACCGATAATATGTAAACCACCTGAACTTAAAACATCTTCGTGATCTTTTTCCCACTGTGCTTGTAAACGAGCTTCATCTTCAGCAGTATGATTCTCAATTTTTGCAAGTTTGGCTTTCCAGTTACCACCAAGCAAGATATCCGTACCACGACCAGCCATGTTAGTAGCAATCGTTACTGCATTTGGACTACCCGCTTGCGCAATAATATCTGCTTCACGCTCATGCTGTTTCGCGTTCAAAACTTCATGATGAATACCAGCTTGCAGTAGTTTTGCAGATAAAATCTCACTCGCCTCAATCGTTGCTGTACCAATCAAAATTGGTGCAACACCTTGAGTACGGATATTGGTAATTTCTTCGATGATAGCGTTGTATTTACCATTACGATTTAGATAGATTAAGTCGTTGTGATCTTGACGAACCATTGGACGGTGCGTTGGGATAATCACAACATCTAAGCCATAAATTTCTTTCATTTCCGCTGCTTCAGTATCAGCAGTACCTGTCATACCTGAAAGCTTTTTATAAAGACGGAAATAATTTTGGAAAGTCGTGGTTGCCAAAGTTTGGTTTTCTGGTTGAATTTCCATGTTCTCTTTGGCTTCAACTGCTTGGTGCAAACCCTCAGACCAACGACGACCAGGCATAGTACGACCAGTACTTTCATCCACAATAATCACTTCTTCTTTCTGTGTTTGTGGATTAATACCAATGATGTAATGCACGTTCTTTTGATATAAATAATGTGCACGAATCGCTGCAGTTACATGATGAACCAAGTTTAAGTTTGTTGCTGAATAGAGGCTTTCACCTTCAGCTAACAAGCCCATACGAATCAATTCTTGTTCAACAGTTTCATAACCCACTTCAGTCATTTCAACCGAACGTTGTTTCTCGTCCACCCAGAAATGACCGCCATCAGCCACTTTCTCTTCTTTTTGTGGATGTAGTTTTGGTGGAATACTGTTGATTAACTGATAGAGCTGAGATGAATCTTCGCTTTGACCAGAAATGATCAATGGTGTACGCGCTTCATCAATTAAAATCGAATCGACCTCATCAATAATCGCATAGCTTAAACCACGTTGTTTTTTCTCTTGTAGAGAAAACACCATATTGTCTCGAAGATAATCGAAACCAAACTCGTTGTTCGTACCGTAAGTAATATCAGAAAGATAAGCTTGAGCTTTCTCATCAGGCATTTGCATCGAATAAATCACACCGATGCTCAAACCTAAAAACTCGAATAATGGACGGTTCAACTCAGCATCACGCTGTGCTAAGTAATCATTCACGGTAATCACGTGAACACCTTGACCACTTAATGCATTGAGATAACATGCCAATGTACCCATGAGAGTTTTACCCTCACCAGTACGCATCTCGGCAATTTTACCTTCATGAAGTGTAATACCACCGATAAGCTGAACGTCATAATGACGCATACCCATCACACGTTTTGCAGCTTCACGACAAACAGCAAACGCTTCTGGCAATAATTTATCTAAGCTTTCACCGTTGTTAAATCGTTGTTTGAATTCTGGAGTTTTTGCAGAAAGGTCTGCATCGTTTAGTGCAGATATCGTCGGTTCAAGCGCATTGATTTGCTCAACAATTTTACGCATGCGTTTGAGTTCACGCTCATTTTTAGTACCGAAGATACCTCCGATCAGACTTGCCAACATGAATAAACTCTCTAATCCTGTTTGTTTAAATAGGTAATTTTTTCTTAGCTTTCGAGCTTAAAGCTTTCATCAAAGAAAGCTGAATAAGCCTTATTATGGTGTCAGAAATAAGAACTACAAGGGCTTTGCATCCAAACAGGTAAAAAAATCTGCTAGGCGATTCTGACATCAATCAACTAAAGACGGTTAATGTAGCAAATTTGCATTTAAGTTACATCGACTTGAATGTGAAATTCTGATCAATATTTTAACACCGCTTTTTTGCTTATATCTTAAAAATGCATAACAACATCAAAAAACAATAATTTTCTTTATAAATTGAATGCTGCATATTGAGTTCATACAAGACCATTACACAATATTTTTAGGATTTATTATGACATTACGATTAGGCGATATCGCTCCAAATTTCCAACAAGAATCAAGTGTAGGCCACATTGATTTTTATTCATTCTTGGATGGTCATTGGGGTGTTTTATTTTCGCATCCAGCTGACTTCACCCCTGTTTGTACAACTGAATTAGGCTTTACTGCAAAGCTCTCAGAGGAATTTAGCAAACGTGGTGTTAAAGCGATTGCCCTTTCAGTTGATGATGTTGAGTCTCATAAAAATTGGATTCAAGACATTAACGAAACTCAAAATACGACCGTTAATTTTCCGATTATTGCAGATAAAGACCGTAAAGTGTCTGAGCTGTATGGATTCATTCATCCAAACGCCAGTGAAACACTAACTGTTCGCTCGCTGATTATTATTGATCCAAATCAAAAAGTTCGCCTGATTATTACCTACCCTGCGTCCACAGGTCGTAATTTTAATGAAATACTTCGTGTAATCGATTCATTGCAATTAACAGATCATCATAAAGTTGCAACGCCTGCGAATTGGCAACAAGGTGAGGACGTTGTGATTATTCCATCATTAAAAGATGAAGATGAAATCAAACAACGTTTTCCAAAGGGCTATAAGGCAGTCAAACCCTATTTAAGATTGACACCACAGCCTGAGTGAGGATAAAACGAGCAACGCTCGTTTCGAACGCAAGGCGAACAGCTATGCTGTGAGTGAAGAGATTGAAGCCAATTAAAGGCTTCAAGCGAAGCGCAAGACAAACGAAGTGCGTAGCAATAAAGACGAGCAAGCTCGTTCCTGAGAAGCGACTAAAGCTCTGTAAGAAAGATAAATAGCTATGCTGATAATTAATTCTTAAAGGCTTCAATTAAAGCGTAAAATACACAAGATTGTGCAATTTAAAAAACTTAAAACTCCATCGCCTATCTACTCGATAGGCATTTTTTTGAAATAAATATTTGGGTTTGCACGCATCAATAGGCTATAAGAATAAATCAGCTCATTACACAATAAAAACGCTCATGATCTATAACATCCATCATTTACATTGTGGAAGCTTTTGCCCTGTATGCGCGCCATTATTTGGACAGAAAGGTTGGAAAGCACATCTGGTCTGCCATTGCCTCTTAATTGAAACTGATCGAGGTTTAGTGCTGATTGATACGGGATTGGGCTTACAAGATTATTTAAATATGGAAAAGCGCCTAGGTACTTTGGTTAAAAAAGTTGGGCATATCGAATCAAATTTAAAATTAAGTGCAATTCAACAAATTCAACAACTCGATTTTAGCCCAAATGACGTGAAACATATCTTTGTCACTCATCTCGATTTTGATCAGGCGGCATTTCAGATTTTCCAAATGCAACAGTTCATGTACTTGCAGCTGAGTTTAATGCGACACAATCCTTATCTGTTAAAAATAAACTGCGTTATAAAACAGACCAATTTAAACAACATCGCTATTGGAGCTTCGCTGAACATAATGATGGCGAAGAATGGTTTAATCTTCAAAAAGTCAGAGGATTACCTTTATTTCAAGATGAAATCTTGATGATTCCCCTTCTAGGACATACGGCTGGTCACTGTGGGATTGCAATTAAAAAATCGGATGGTTGGTTACTTTTCTGTGGTGATGCTTATTATTCACATTTAGAGTTAGATCCGAAGAATAAACTTCGTGCACTCGGTATCACTGAACGGTTATTTGCAGAAAATAACCAGCAACGAATACATAACCTCAAGCAGTTACAATATCTCGCTCAACACGAATCAAGTATTGAGTTAATTTGTGCGCACGATCCAGTTGAATTTAACCGTTATCAGTAATATGAAAAGAACCCTCATTGCCACGATTTTAGTTACGACACTGAGTGTCAGCGGATGCATGAAGCACCCGAGTTTAGATGACGAGCAACGTCCCCAAAACTGGGGAACACTCATCTCAAATTCGCACAATTTCTATCAAGTGAGTCAGGATGTATTTCGAAGCGAGCAGCCAAATGCTGAGTTAGCCCAAACATTGAAGTCTGAAAAAATTGATACCATCATCAATTTGCGAGCTCGTAATGAAGATGCCATTGTTTTAAAAGATCAGAATTTTAATTTGGTTCATATTCCAATTTATACGTGGGCAATTAATCGTTCTGATTTGTTGAAAGCAATGAAAGCGATTCAAACAGCAAAACAGAATAATCATAAAATTTTAGTGCATTGTTATCACGGTTCTGACCGCACTGGTGCAACTATTGCCATGTATCGAATTATTTTTGAAAATTGGTCAATTGTTGATGCCGTCAAAGAAATGAAAGAAGGCGGCTATGGTTATCATGTGATTTGGAAAAACATTGATCATTTATTTACCCCCCAAAATGTAAGATGGATTCAACAGCAACTGTCGAATCCATCTTAAATCAAAGTTTAGACAAGGGTTTCATTTAACGTTGATCAAGTGGAACCCAATCAATCACCCATGCTGACTTCATATTTAAACTATCATCACTTGTGATCTTCTTACGCGTCGCATCGGCAACATCACGATCTTTGGCAGGACCGACCATAATACGGATACCTTTCGAAGTTGGGCTTGTTGTCACTTTATAACCTTTAGCACGTAGCTTTGATACTACAGCATCTGCATTGGCTTGATTCGCAGCCAAAGCAACCTGAACCATCCAGTTCTTGTCACCACTTTCCATGATCTCACGCGCTTTATCAGCCTCAGCTTTCTTCTTA
>AZIJ01018655.1_pt1 | contig 25736 bp, 24 predicted proteins | sample 359151 | NCBI WGS metagenome assembly AZIJ01 (sample SAMN02429718, study PRJNA222666) | marine sediment metagenome | biome: Sediment sample; isolation source: enrichment culture of sample MGS-ElMAX(UA) from oil contaminated site at the... | place: Egypt: El Max | collected 2013-01-23 | depth 9.22 m m | reverse complement strand
GTGCAATTGCCGGTCACCATCATTCGCGGTCGCTCGCGGGAGGTGATGGCATCGGCCGACGTGGTGTTGCTGGCGTCCGGTACTGCCACCCTGGAAGCCATGCTGCTGAAAAAGCCGATGGTGGTGGGGTACCGCCTGAGCGGGTTCAGCTACGCGCTGTTGTCCCGCCTGGTCAAGGTGCCTCATGTGGCGCTGCCCAATCTGTTGGCCCGGGAACAGCTGGTGCCGGAACTGCTGCAGGATGATGCGACACCCCAGGCATTGGGTGAAGCGGTACTGGAGCGGCTGGAAAATGAAGCGGAGCGCCGCCGGCTGGCGGAAGCGTTCACCGCGCTGCACCTGCAATTGCGGCAGGATGCTGATGAAAAGGCTGCCAGTGCGATTGCCGGCCTGCTGGAGCGGGAGCTGGCATGAGCAAAAAGCCGTCGCTGCCGCCGTTCACCTGTGACTATATCGGCTGGCGCCTGGCCGGCGTGGACGAGGTGGGGCGCGGTCCGTTGATTGGTGCCGTGGTGACGGCTGCCGTTATCCTCGATCCGGCCAGACCCATTACGGGCCTGGCAGACTCCAAAAAGCTCAGCGAGAAACGTCGCGACGCCCTCTACGAGGAGATCCTCGACAAGGCGGCGGCCTGGAGTGTCGGTCGCTGCGAGCCCGATGAAATCGATCGCCACAACATCTACCAGGCAACGATGATCGCTATGACCCGCGCCGTTGACGGGCTGGCGATCGCGCCGGAATACGTCCTGGTGGACGGTAACCGCTGCCCGAAGTGGCGCTGGCCCTCCGAGCCGGTGGTCAAAGGCGATGGCCGGGTTGCCGCTATCAGTGCTGCCTCCATCATCGCCAAGGTTACCCGGGACCGGGAAATGGCCGAACTTGAGGCCCGCTATCCCGGCTACGGACTGGCCAGACACAAGGGCTACCCGACCCCGGACCACCTCGAAGCGCTCTACCGTCTCGGTGCGACCCCACTGCACCGCCGTTCCTTCCGTCCGGTTCGCGAAGCCATTGAGAGGGCCGGCATGAACAACGCCGTCGAAGCGACCGCTGAATCCTTCCCCTGCGACCTGTTCGAAGATTTACGTTGACAGGCCCGGAAAACATCCTTAATATACGCGCCACGTTGATCGGGGTTAACCCCGAAAGACAACCAGTTTGATGCGGGGTGGAGCAGTCTGGTAGCTCGTCGGGCTCATAACCCGAAGGTCGTAGGTTCGAATCCTGCCCCCGCTACCATAAAAAAGAAAGGCAGATCAGTTAGTTACTGATCTGCCTTTTTTGCGTTTGGGGCCGCCAAACTTCCCTGTGACGAATATGTGACATATCTGTGCCAATCTTTGTGACGCCCCATTTGGATGGTTCGGTGAGATTGACCGTAAGTCTTTTGCTGTCACAGGTTGGGTAACCTCGCTGCGTATAGCCTGGTCAACCCTCATTTGGCAACCTCTTCTCTGGCATTACCCCAGTTGCCTTTAATTGTTGCTCACTGGTCTTCCTGAAACTCCAGCAGATCGCTGACCTCGCATTTGAATAATTTGCAGAGTCTGTCGAGCGCATCAAGATCGATCCGTTGAGCGGTCTCTTTATACAGCAGAGTCACCGTGTTGCGGTTCAGGCCGGTCTCTCGCGCCACATCTACGATTTTCATTTTGTGCTCGCCCATGATGCGGGCCAGGTGGCATCGAATCATCTCTAAATTATCCTTAATGAAAAAATGTTATCCAGAATGGCAAAAAGCTCTTGCAAATGTCCTTTTGTTGCCTAAAATGTCATTCAGGATGACATTCTGATATAGGGAATGTCTTTTGTTGATTTAGAATATCGCAGCGGAAGGAATATTTCGATGGAAAACTCTTACACCTATCTGACCACTGAAGAGCTGGCTGGTCGAATCAAATATGACTGCCGGACCATTCGCCAGTGTCTGAAAGACACGGTTCTCCTTGAGGGCAAGCACTACATCAAGCCGTTCGGCCGCCGCAAGATTCTTTTTCTTTGGGAGGAGGTCGAAAAGGAAATGTTAGACGGTGCCAGGGAGCATGAGCATTTGGCTATTCCCATGGCGAGCGGGGTGGTTTGTCATGGGTAAGGTCAGGACAAGGAAAGAAACCGGAAAGCTGTATTTGGACTTTATGTACGCAGGTCACCGTTGTCGGGAGCAAACGGCCTTGATGGACACGCCTCAAAACCGAAAGCGTGTAAACGCACTTTTGCAGAAAGTTGAGGCCATGATTCTCTTGGGTGACTTCAACTATGCGGAGTATTTTCCTGATAGTCGTAATCTCAAGAAGATCCAGGCCAGCCAAGCAAATTCTGGGGCAACTAATACCTCAGAAAATGGCAGGGCGTCTGATACTCCTTTGTTCGCAGACTTCGCTGACCAGTGGTTCCTCGAATCCAAAATCCAGTGGCGGAACTCCCACACTCGCAACGTGGAATCCATCCTGGCCAGTTCTCTCAAGCCAGCCTTCAAGGATAATCGGGTAGGCGAGATTTCCAAACCGGATATTCTGGCCGCTCGTAACAAGATGGCTCGGCGGAAAGGAAGAGGGGCCAGTGGCTTGATGGCGCCCAAAACCATCAACAGCCACATGACCATTTTGCGGATGATTCTAACGGAGGCGGCTGAGCGGTTTGACTTCACGAATCCCTATCTGAACATAAAGCCGCTCAAGCAGCAGAGGGTACACATCGAGCCTTTCTCCCTGAATGAGGTAGAAAAGATTCTCGAAACGGTCAGAGAGGATTACCACAACTATTACCTGGTGCGTTTTTACACCGGCATGCGAACGGGGGAGGTTGATGGCCTCAAGTGGGAGTACGTGGATTTTGAAAAGCGGGAAATCCTGGTACGTGAAACACTTATCCACGGCCAAACCGAGTACACAAAAACGGACGGCTCACAAAGGGAAATTCCAATGTTTGGCCCCGTGTACCAGGCACTCAAATCCCAGTACGAGGCAACCGGCAAACTCAGCAAGTTCGTATTTTGTAACCGGCTGGGAGAGCCGCTGGACCACAATAACGTGACCAAGCGTGTTTGGTACCCTTTGTTGGAACACCTCAAGCTGAAGAAACGCAGACCCTACCAGACCCGGCATACAGCTGCGACGCTACTCCTCGCGTCGGGAGAAAACCCGGAATGGGTCGCCCGCACTCTGGGCCATTCCTCAACGGAAATGCTGTTTAAAGTGTATTCCCGCTATATCCCGAACCTGACTCGCATGGATGGCAGCGCCTTTGAGCGACTGATTCAGAGTCGGGTCATCGAAAACGATAAGGAGGTAGGTGATGAAACTGAATGATCTACGCCCGTTGATGCAGGAAACTTTTAAAGGCACCTACCGACTGACGGGGCGTGTTGCCTGTTTTGATGATGAAGGCATTCCGTATCTGAAACTTCGGTTGAGCAGCTGTGCCAGCGACATCGTGGTTCTGGCGGTAATTGGTTCTATATTGGTTCCAGAGCACTTGGGCCACATGGATCTGGTCGTGGTCAAAGGGCAGGTGTGTGTGGGTGCGGAGGAAAGTGAGATCCTGCTGACCGATATCCGCCGCCCGTCGCAGGCAGACGTTGCCGGCTTGCCTGCATTGCAGACTTTGCCACGGACGTTCTGTCCGAGACCGGAGGCACTGGATCAGCTGGTGGCTGCGGTTCGGTCTTTGCAGTCAGCCCCGTTACAGATGTTCATTAAGCGAGTATTGGAGCGCCGTGACAGGCTGGAAGTCTTTCTAAAAGCTCCGGCGAGCAGGAATTACCATCATAACGAGCCTGGCGGGCTGCTGGCTCATTCCTTGGACGTGGCGAAGAACGTAGTGGTCATGACGAAGACCAATGAACCAGACATGCCACGAGAACTTCAGGAACTCGGTTTCGTCGCTGGTTTGTTGCACGATATTGGCAAGACCTACACCTATGATACGTGGGGTAAGCCGACAGCAACTGCAAGGTTGTGCGACCATGCCGACATGACTTTAGAGGCCTGCGCCTACGGCCTGGCTTATCTTGACAAGGTAGACCCTGATGCGGCTCTTGCACTCCGGCACATTTGGACCTGTGCCTCGCCCGGTGCTCGCTACGGTGTCAGCCCTGCGATGACGCTTGCCCGTTATGTTCGGGACGCCGATGCCCAGAGTGCCATGGCTGACAATCAGCGGAAGGCCTATCGAAAGCGCCAGCCAATCGGTTTTGGGCGGCTCGGAAACAACACATATTGGCGGCCATCGATAGAAGCTCACGGATGAGGCGGATGAAAACTACAGTGAGGGGTGTGAGCACGTTGCAGCCACACCCCTTTTTTATTCGATGTTGTGTGAGGACAGCAGCTGGGCTGTGAAGCAGGCATTTACCCGGCAACGGTGCTAAGGTCAGGAAACATATCGCGTCCAGAGCGAAGGATATGCTGAAAATATACTACCTCCACGGCTTCGCCAGCCGCTTCGATATCACCAGCGACAAACTTAAAGCGCTCGCGAAGCTTGGCCCTGTCTATGGTCACGACATCGATTACACTCAAGTTTCGGAAGACGTCATTGAAGATAGCCTGGACAAACTGATGCAAGTGAACCCGGACCTTCTGGTTGGGACCTCGATGGGGGGATGGCTGGCGGGTATTCTGGGTGCCGAATCCGGCATTCCGTTTGTCGCCATCAACCCGGTGACGGATCCAGGGCACACTCTCAAGCCCTGGATAGGGCAGGGTGTTGATCATCAGGGGCACGTCTATCAACTGACGGACGAAGTGGTTTCAAGCTACTATCCCTTCACCCACTATGGCAGCGGGCTTGTGTTGCTGGATCAGGGGGATGAACTGCTTCCGTGGAACGACACCGTCAGGGCGCTTGGGGATTATTTTCCGGTTCATAGTTTTGAGGGCGGCAGCCATCGGTTTGAGCACATGGAAGAAGCGTTGAAGCTGATTCGGGAACATGTGAAGGATTGAAACCGAAAACCCGTACTGGATGAACGGACGGACCGAACCATGAATTACGACACTCTCAAACAGCGCCATCGTGATGAGCGAGACGGCTACCCCGCCAATCTTAGTCTGCGAGTTCATCGGTCTCTGAGTTGGTTGCAGCGAGCAGAGCAACTGGATGACCCGGATAGCCGGTTCATCTTTCTGTGGATTGCGTTCAACGCGGCCTATGCCACAGAGATCAACGAAGAATACCGGACGACAGAGAAAACCGCCTTCCGTGGTTTTTTGGAGAAGTTAGTCTCTCTTGATGCAGACAAACAGCTGGATGAGCTGACCTGGACAGAATTCCCCCGGAGTATTCGGGTTCTTCTCAGCAATCGTTTTGTGTTTCAGCCCTTCTGGGACCATCAGAACGGAAAGCTCAGTGAGGAAGAGTGGCAGGACCAGTTTACCCGTGCAAAAGTCGCCGCTCAGTCCGCCTTGGGCTCAGAGGATACCGCGACGGTACTGGGCATTGCGCTTAGCCGGATCTACACCCTGCGAAATCAGTTGATACATGGCGGTGCTACATGGGGCAGTAAGGTAAACCGGGAGCAGATTCGTGACTGTGTAGCCTTGATGAGCCAATTGGTTCCGGTCATTCTGACGATCATGATGGATCACCCCGAGACACTGTGGGGCGATGCCTGTTATCCGGTTGTGAAGGTGTGAGGCTGCCCCAAAACTCCCTTGATCTGCTCTGAATAATATTCAGGTAATGAGTCAGGTGGTTGCGAATTGTGGGTAATCAGCGCATAGAGCGGTCTGCAGCCTCTCTTGCTTCCAAAAGCAGTCTTCTGATTTCTTGTGTGCGTGGGCTGTCAGTTTGGTACAGTTTCCATTTAGGGTCTTGTAGATCTAACAAACGAGCCCGTCTCAACTGCTCTTCTAGGTCGTACACCCCGTAGTTTCGGTAAACTGATTCTTTGTCGATTCTTTTGGGTTTGGGGGTTGCTTTGTCTTGGTAAAGTTTATTGGAGTTGGTTAACTCGTTATTCGGCTGGACGAAAACTACCTGCGGCTGGCTTACTTGCTGAGCTTTCTTCGCATTTTCATAGGCTTGACGATAGTAGTTTTTCTCAGCCTTAAGTGCTTCAATTTCTTCGTATTGTTTCTGAATAGTATTATCTAGAGCGAGAACTCTCGAGTCTTGGATAGGGATGTTGCCAGTTAGTTTTTGATAGAAGATGGCATCTCTAAATGTGATTTTCCCTTGGTAAAAATCGACATAATTATTGTGATATGCCGCCATGAATTCGTAGACGAGTGTTCTGTCCTCGTAAGTCAGCATAGCCAGTTCGTCCTCAATATCAGAGTCCCAGTACCTTGAGGTGGCTCGCTCAATAGTAGTATCGCGTATTTGTTCTTGGCTTAAATTTACTTTGCTACCTTGACCAACAAAGTAAAATAAAACCAATATTCCTGAAATTACTGCTAAAACTATTTTCATATTCCCCTCGATAGACGCCGCATCAATCTAACAATGTTGCCGTAGATAGAATCGGTACTCTTAGATCAAGAAAGTGTGGCGCCGTGCGGCAATCTTCGCGACCCAAGCGCTAGCGCCTGATCTACTGGCTTTGCCCTATATTATATTAAAACATCTGATTTATTGAGTTTTAACACACTAAAAGTTGGTGGTAATCGGTACGCGGATTGTTTTGTCTAGGGCAGAGGTCTGGTATTTATGGGGAGGGTAGCGATGGCATCGGTTGGCCGGGGTCAGGCCGTCTTCGCTCTGGTGGACTACAACAATTTCTATGCTTCCTGCGAGAAGCTGTTCCGTCCGGATCTGCGCAATACGCCGGTTGTGGTGCTGTCCAACAACGACGGCTGCGTGGTCGCCCGCTCAAAAGAAGCCAAGGCACTGGGGATCAAGATGGGCGTGCCGGTTCATCACATCAAAACGGAAATTAATCGGTATGGCATCCAGGTGTTCTCCTCCAACTACACCCTCTATGGCGACATGAGCCGACGGGTTATGAACACACTCGAAGCCCTGGCCCCACGGGTGGACGTGTACTCGATTGACGAAGCCTTTCTGGACCTCACCGGCATTGACCGGGTGGTGTCCTTCGAGGATTTTGGCCGAGAGGTCAGGAACACCGTGTATCAGAACGTCGGCTTGCCCGTCTGTGTGGGCATTGCGCCCACGCGAACACTGGCCAAGCTGGCTAACTTTGCCGCGAAGAAGTATCCGGCGACGGGAGGCGTGGTAGACCTCACAGACCCCGACCGGCAACGGCGACTGATGGCTCGGGTGCCGGTTGAGGAGGTTTGGGGTGTCGGGCGAAAGCTCAGCGCCAGGCTTCAGGCCATGGGCATTGTCACGGCGTTACAGTTAGCGGATGCCCATCTGGCGACCCTCAGAAAACAGTTCTCTGTCGTGTTGGAACGCACGGCCCGAGAGCTCAACGGCATTCCCTGTGTTCCGTGGGAGGATGTGCCGGCCGCAAAGAAGCAAATTATGTGTTCCCGGTCGTTTGGTCAGCCCCTTCAGAAACTGAGCGACCTGGAAGAAGCCGTGGCGCATTTTGCGACCCGCGCCACCGAAAAACTACGGGGAGGTCAGCAGTATGCTGGGGAGCTGATGGTGTTCATCCGAACCAACCCGTTCAAAGCCACAGCACCGCAGTATTCACGCAGTGCCAGTGTGAAGCTCATCCAGCCCAGCCAGGATTCCCGGGTTCTTGTGCAGCAGGCCCTGAAGATGCTTCGACTGATGTATCGAGAGGGGTTTGATTATGCCAAGGCCGGCGTCATGCTGGGAGAATTGGTGGAAGTAGCGGGGGTTCAAGAGGATCTCTTCCAAGCCTCTGCCGAGCAGGCACCAGACAACCGCAGATCGGAACGCCTGATGGCGGTGATGGATACCATTAACCGGAGATCCAGGGCTACGGTCTACATGGCCAGAGAGGTGGGGCCTGCTGCCTATGCGATGCGGCGGGGGCATTTGTCGCCGGCGTATACGACCCGTTGGGATGATTTGCCAGAGGTTCGCTGATAAACAAAGGCGGACATTCGTACTTCAAGAAGATCTCGCCACAACTCCTTTACAAGGACCATCATTTGAATCTGTATCACACCTGTGAAAAGATCGTCGATCAGGTCTCCACTACAGTGGTGCAGGAGCAGGTTACCAGCGAACCAACGATCAAGTTTGAATCTCATGTAGTCAAAGTGATGGATCACCTTTATGCTCAACAGGATTTGAGCATGGCCAAGTCTGTCTAAATATCCAAATGCTGCCCATCGTCACATTGATCGCAACAACCCCACGAATGGAGCAGCTGGAGCTTCACGCGTTGCCATCCATCCGAAAACAACTCAATCCCCCATCTTTAGTGGTGATAGTTTCAGATCGCCGCAGTTTAGTCGATTCCGAAAAGCAATCGATTCGAGATCAACTGCCCGGGGTCGATGTTCTAATTTTGGATAACGAGCACAGTTCAGGAGCCGCTGGCTGCTGGAATACGGGTATCAAGGCAATTCTTAAAACCTTCGATGATTGCTATGTGGCCATCATCGACGATGATGACGACTGGCGGAAAAACCATCTGAAAGTTTGCCTAGATGCCTCAGAGGCTTGCTCCGCAGATGTCGTGATTTCAGGGATTAATCGTGTCATCGATAACCAAGTCGCGGAAACCAACCTGCCATCCAGATTACATCCGGAAGATTTTCTAAGGGGCAACCCCGGCTGGCAGGGGTCCAACACTTTTATAAAAGCATCAATGCTTCAACTGGTTGGAGCTTTTACTGATGGGTTGGTCAGCTGCAACGACCGGGATCTTGCCATTCGGGTGCTTTCTCAGCCAATGGTTAATATCCGCTACACAGAAACTGCGACCACATTCTGGAACTGCAACGCTACCCCTCATGCCCTTTCCGCTCCCGGTTCCCTTCAGAAGCTCAGAGGGTGTGCCCAGTTCCTCCAACTCTACGAAAGACAAATGTCGGAGCTCGACCGCATCGCTTTCTTTCATCGGATAGAGGAATTATTTAAGTGGTCAATGCAGGATGTAGAGGCAGAGAAACTGAGACTTTCCTTTGAATAAAAAATTCACTCCATCCGCCCCCAAACAATATTCAACCGTCTTGGCCGATAGGAGATTGAGCACTCTTAAAGACTGTTCAATCCAATACCAAAATGCTTCGGTTTTGATCGCAATTGCACATCGAAACCAGTCAAAAGAGCTCAGAAGAGCTCTATCCAGCGCTCTCAACCAGACGTTGGTCAGGCGAACAGAGGCGCGGATTGCTATCCTTGATGATCAGTCTGAAGAAGGCTGGGAGTCGGCAGTTGAAGATCTCCTGAACGAATCATCCGTTACGTTGTTAAGCGCAGAGTGTGGCTCTCCAGCCAGAGCACGCAATCAGCTTCTGGACTGGGCGGACAAGCAAGCCGGAATCCAGTGGGTAGCCCGCTTAGATGCAGATGACGAACTCGCCGAGATCAACAGCCTGGAAACTTTATTCAACGAAGCGAACGGTCACGATACGATTGCCGTGATTGGCAGCAATGCCCTCCGGGTAGGCGAACGAATTCTTCCATGGACGAATCGCGCCAACCCCGATGAGCTTCTCGATCTCACTGATTTGACCACGTACGTCGAGCGTTTTTCGTCAGGCACACAAGAACGCGAACTACCTTCCTGCAACCTGATGATGAAAACCAGGCTAGGGTTGCGCTATCCCAACACTCGGAGCGCAGAGGACCACTGGCTTCTTTGCAACTTGCTTATTAAATTCCCAAAGCATGTTCGTACAGTGTCCCACCCACTTTTTTGCATTTATTCTCTTGGTGGAACTGATACCACACAAAATAAACAGGCTGGGGTTTGGCAAAACCAACGCCGGCGGCTTGCCTATTTTTTGCAACGACTGAATCTGTTGAGGAACACGCAAACCGAGATCCTCGGTTATGGCATGGAAGGCATTGTCTGGCGAGAGGGAGATCGGATCATAAAGGAATTCTACCCTTGGGCGATGTCTGATTCGGACGTCGAGCGCCTTGAGGCGCTTCTGGCTGGGCCTCCCCCGCCCATTCCGAAAGTTAGGTGGACGAAGCGACAAGATACTTGGCAGTGCAGTAGCCCTCGGTCCCAAACGAGAGCAATCGAAACCTATATCCCAAGAGACAGCATCTTCAAATTTCTGGTAGAGCTCTATGAATCAGGAATATGTGCATTAAATATCAAGCGGGACAACCTCCGTCTGGATGACGATGACAATCTGCATTACATCGATATAGGAAAAGACATCTGCCGGCTTTCTAGCAGCGGATTCCTGGATATGGCGGGTAGACTCTACTCGATCGGCATTCTTGGCAATGACGACGAGGAGCTGGTTCGCAGAATGTCATGGAGAACCCAGGAGGAGTCACTGCTACAGGTATCTGGCTTTCAGGAATTCTACCAACAGATTATCGAGCATTTGCATGTCCGGCCTATCGATCAAACGCCTCTGCTCCGGCCAAGTAAAGAATACGGGCAGGTCACGCTTCTGATCAAAGCATGTGCTCAAGATGCCGAAGGCTTTTATGAACAAATATCCCACATCGTCCACCAGCTTACTTTCCCGGCCCAGTTCTCCCGTGTATTGGTCCTAATTGACGACTACCCTGGCCCATTCCTTAGGCAATATGCGAAGCCGAATCTTCAATCGCTCATCGAACAAACACGGCAACTGGGAGAGGCGGGAATTATCGACGGATGGCTGGTACCACCCACGGACGAATCAACTATCCGGAGAACCTATAAAAAGTGGTTCAATAACGGCGAGATAGTTCAAACCCACACAATTAATAATGCGCCACTCTATCCCCAGATCTGGGCGTTTTCTGAGCTCGATACTCGATATGTGTTGCAATGCGATTGCGATGTGCTCGTCGGGCGCAAGGACTGGCATCATGATTTTCTAGCGGACATGCTGGAAGCCATAAATACAGATAATGTTCTTGGGGTAGGGTTCAACATACCAAAGCAAACCGATCGTTTTCTGGACTATTTTGGAGACCCCGGTCAATTTGCTCCCGAAGTCCGTTTCGGCTTATTAGATCTGCACAGAGTAGAGAACCATTTGCCCATCGAAAATCCGATTGAAGAGGGTCGCTTTAAGCTAACCTGGCACCGAGCAATCCAGAAGTATCAGCGTTCAAGCCGGAGCTCCACTTGCGTGCGAGGAGGCGACCCAGCTTCGTTCTACATACACCCTCAGAATAGTGATAAAGCAGCACTTAAGTCTGGCGTTATCCGGGATCTGATTTCACAGGGCGTGGTACCAAACCATCAGCTTGAGCAGTTCGATCTTATCGCTCAGTCACAATGGCTTTACCCAAAGCGCAATGAATCAGTCATCTTCCTTCTGAAGGGTTGCCATACTCCAAACGAAAAGCTTCGACGTTGCATGGATTCCCTTGCACGCCAGTCACAGCAAGGGTTTGGCCTAATCGTAATTGATGACTCAAGTGGTTTTCAGGAAACCTGGCACTACCCAATGATGCTTGCCCAGTTCGAAGGCCGGTACACCTTAGTGCGACGAGCAGAGCATCACGGCCGAATGCCAAACTTTCTTCTCGCAATCAATGAAATCTGTGCGCGTCCAGACTCACTGGTTGTTATTCTGGATCAGGATGACTTTCTAATGCAGGACGATGTCGTCGCCCAACTGCTGGAAGCAAAGAAGCGCGGGTGCGACCTTATACAGATGCCCATGTATCGTCCGGAAAAACCTCTTAAACAGTACCAGCCTGACTACCATCAACCCAGGCTGAAGGGTGGAGGTAGTACCTGGGCCCATTTGAGGGCATTCCAAAAGTCTCTTTTTCAGAAGGTTCCGGAGTCCTATTATAAAAGGCCGCAAGGAGGCTGGTTCGATAGTGCAACGGACTACGCGACCATGCTGCCAATGTCAGAACTGGCCAAACAGCCAACTTTCTTAGACACGGGTTATGCATACTGGCATGAGCGCGCGTCTTACGACCAACGTAAGCTATCTCACCAAGCGCAATTGATTCCTGAAATACTGGCTAAGCCCTCAGCCAAAGAGCCTGCTGAGCTCGGGCGAGCCGATGAAGAATCTGAGACATTCCCTGCGAAGCAGCACGGTCGTACAACCACCACTTAGGAGTCGTTGTTTCGGATCTTGAGAGGAAGAAAAGCGGCTCCATTTCCCGAATTGCCTCTTGGGTCCCATGTTCTTTCCACTGATGCGTAGCCACGTGCTCTAATTCTGCAATCAGCTTCCGCCCTTCTGAGCGTTCAAGCTCCGATAGCGCTGTCAGTAAAGAGTACGGGTTGATAGAACCAGCTTCATACCTTTGGTCCTCGGACAGCCAAAAGCCGGGCCAGCGCAATGCGTTCACTATCGGTAACGCAACCCTGCGTTCCCCCAGCCAATTGTGAAAAGTGCATGGAAGCGGTACTCGTGCTCCGAGGTTCATTGGCCTGACAATGGAAGGCAACAGATTCATACAACTGAGTCTGACGGTAAGTCCGGCATTATAGAGAGTGAAAAGGGTTGCCAATCCCGACGAGGGCCTAGTACCCAGCTCCTCTTTGAGTTTCTCCGCATTGTTTTTTAACAAGGTTGCAAATCCATGCACTGGTTCAACGCCATCAACGGAAAATGGTTGGCTTTCACCTGCAAGCTTGCCATTGCAGACATTGAGATCCCAGCGTTCATCACTATCAGCGCTTCTGTTGAACCGAACGATCTTCTCACCAGCCCGGCAGACAACCTTTCCGTCTCCGCTGCCAATTAAGTGCCAGATGGACATTCTTGGATTTACCTTACGCTATCGACTTCAAGTCTCGGGACTCTCCCGCCAAGACTGATAGATCTTTGCCCACGATTTGGATGTCTTCTGTTCCATCAAAGGTTTTCGCAACTTCTCAGGCACATAGTGTCCGTCTCGAAAACGTCCACATAGGCGACATGCCTTATCCATTAAATCACGCATGTCATCGCCCGAGTGGGGGATGGATTGTCGACCACGTTCAAGACCAAGAACTCTGTCTATACCACCAGCAACCGCACATGGGTAATAACCTTGAGGGGTAAGTCCAATCCCACAACTCTGCGCAATATCGCAGCCATTCCGATAATCAGCAAAAGCGTATTGCAAGCTATCGATAGGCGCCATATTGAAGGGGCCGAATCCTGGCTGAATGTTCTGGCTTTTGGCCGAGTTTTCTACCTGAACACCCTCAGGAATCCTGTCCAGAATCGCGTTGACTTTCGCACCAAACCCATTGGTGACCACTTCGATGATCGTTTTCGGTGCAACCTCTTTGAGCTTGATCAAAGTCTCCATAATTTGAAGGAACTCAGGATGTAACGTCGGCTCTCCTCCCAAGATACGAATGCGCCTCCAGTGGCGCTTCTGGGCGATTGAGTCATCAACAAACTGCCTGATTTGCGAGATGCTTATGTGGCGAGCTTCCGGGGCCTGCGCGGAAGAACGATTGCAATTGTTACATCTCAGGTTGCACAGGTATGTTAAGTCAATCTCTATCAGGTCCCGGGATGGGACATATTGATAGCCCAGCAATCGAGTAACAGGCTTTTGAATCCTGACCCAGCGTTTCATACTCTTAAAAGCAAATTTCAGGCGTGCCCAAAAAACAAAACGGGTCGGGTAGTTCTTGGGATAGCGAAAACCGCTCTCGATCTTCTTCCTGTCAAAATTCAGAATAACCGGCTTCCTCTAAGTGCTTGAGGTGAAACATGCGAAAAAGCGGTCATTTTATCTCAGGCTCCAATGCCAAGTCATCGGTGAGAATGCACCTTCCGAAGGGCTGGAATTGCACACCCCACAAACCTCACCAAGCACCCACGTCCTGTTATGACAATCAAGCGATATGGTTAAACGCGACGAACGACCACGACTGTTTTCGAGCATGGTCGACTGCCAGTATAAAGAGCAGGGGAGCATCGTTGACCAGTTCACGCGCCGCCTCGGAGGTCGCACAGGCCTGCGCCGGCAAAACTTGGCTACACTGCCTCAGATAGATAGGCCAAGGATTCAGCTATGTGCGGACGTTACAACGTAATCGACTCCCCCGAAGTCCAAACGCTGATGGAACAACTGGGGCTGCCCGATGTCGCCCCCAGACCCCAGCACAACGTGCCGCCGGGCGGAATTGGGGAGTTCGTTATTGAAGCAGCTGACGACCGGTATCTGCTGCCAGGCATCTGGTCGCTTCTGATCGAACCAAACCCGAATGGTTATGGCTTCCGGCCCAACCCGAAGTTTCACACTTTCAATGCCCGCAGTGATCGCTTAACCAGCAGTCCACTCTGGAAGAAGGTGTATCCCACCAAGCGCTGCATTGTGCCAGTCAGCGCGTTCCATGAATGGAAAAGTAAGCAGGTCTACAACATTCACCCGCAGAATGAAGCCACGGCAATGGCGGGGTTATGGCAATCCTGGCACTTCGGGGACGAGCAGGTGAATTCCTTCACCGTCATCACACTGCCGCCTCACCCGAGGTTCAGCCATATCCACCCGAAAAGCATTCCACTGATGCTCCGGCCAGAAGAGTTTGATTTGTGGCTGGATCCTGAGTTTCACGAGACGGATGCCTTTCGGGGGCTGATGCGAGCGCATATTTCTGCACCGCTGGTGTGCGAGCCGGTGCGGAGTACTCATGACTTGAAGCCGGTAGGCGATAAGGAGGTTATCACTGCCGATGGTTAGGTGTTTTTAGCGAACCCACCAGGAAATAAAAAACACCGGCGCAACCACCAGGATCGGAATCTTTAACCACACCGGGAAGGCTTCCCATTCCTCCCAACCGACACCGTGGTCATTGAAATAGCTGATGCACAGCATCGACACCACAACCCAGAGCACCGCACCCAACGCAGCTAAAATCAGAATCATCACGCACCTCGCTGGATGTTAAAGACAAACGTCATCGCATTGGCTTTGCTGATGGTTAGCACGTGAATGCTGGCGGCATCTTCGTGCATCTCCAGATTGAGCAGCTCCAGCACAGAATTCGAATAGCGAAGCTCCTCAAACCATCGAGCATAGAAATGCTGAACGCTTGCGGAAAGATCATCTGACTGGGTGACGAGCTCGCAGCGCAATAGGGCATCGGGGCAATCGGGCTGCTCGCGAATGAATGATTGCTCGCTGAACACAGGGTCGTTGTGGATCAGGGCATTAAAGATGTCGTGCTGGAACCCCAGCATGGTGGAGTCGAAATCGTAGGTTTTTGGGGTAAACCCATGTTCTAGCAGGAGGGCGGCAAATTTGTGTTTGTTCAGGGCAGGGTTCCTTGTGTCGTTGGCAGAGTTGGCCATTGGCTTTACTTGACCAGCACAAGAATCTAGCATGACGTAGCGTCAGAATGTGTCGCTTAAGCTGTCGACTTCGAGAAAAGACAAGGATCCCGCCATGTCCAGCACTGCCGTTCGCTACCTCACCATGCTCCGGATGGTGCCCCGATACCCAAGATCCATCACCACCACCGAACTGGCGAGTCGCCTGGAAGAGCAGGGGTTTTCGGTAACCATGCGCTCGATCCAGCGGGATCTGGAAAAGCTGAGTGCGGACTTCCCTTTGTTGGTTGATGAAAACTCCCGGCCTTACCGCTGGTCGTTCGACCGCAATGCCACCATGGACATCATACCGGCGCTGGATTTGCCGGCAGCACTCACGTTTGAGCTGGCGAAGGCCTACCTCTCACCAATGCTGCCCCCAAGGGCACTGTCCCACTTAAAGCCCCACTTCGATGAAGCCCACCGCACGCTGTTGCGTGAAAAGAACCCCCTGGGCCAATGGCCAGACCGGGTCAGGGTGATCAATCGGGGATTAGGAGGTGCGCGCCCGCCTGTTGATGCCGATGTCCTGGAAGCGGTCACCGAAGCCTTGCTCCGGGAATACCAGTGCAAACTTACGTATCAGGCTCGCAGCTGGCCGGAGCCGGAAGAGATTGTGGTGCATCCATTTGGGCTCATCTTCCGGGACCCGAACGTGTACCTGATTGGTACCATCGAAGGCAGGGAAGGGGTTCGCCAGCTGGTGTTGCACAGGGCCACGGCCGGTGAAGTGGTGGAAGAGCGCATCGAGCGCCCGGAAGATTTTGATCTGGATTTGTACATCCACTCCGGCGCCATGGGTATTCTGAAATCCGATGAGCCGGTGTATCTGAAGTTACGCTGCGACAAACCGGTGCTGAACCACCTGATCGAATCCCCACTGGGATTTGATCAGATCACCACCGAGATTGATGACAATACCTTCGAAATGGCCGTCACCGTGGGCGACACCCAGGACTTGCGCTGGTGGCTCACCGCTCAGGCGGTGCATTGCGATATTCTGGAGCCGGCGTGGTTGCGGGATGAGATTGAAGACACGCTCAAGCAGGGGCTGAAGCGGACGCGGCAGGCCAAGTCTTGTTAGCGACTATTCGTGTCGCTTTGCGTATGATTCGCCACCCCAAACGGAATATGTACCATCGGCACATTCCCCGCATCCGACTGCAAGTGGCTGCGCTGGTCATCAAAGAACATATGGGGCTTCAGCACATTTAAAATGCGGTCTTTCTTCATACCGCCCAGGAAAAACACCTCATTGGCATCCACACCCCAGTGTTCCAGGGTGGTAATCACACGCTCGTGGGCAGGGGCGCTTCGGGCGGTGACGATAGCGGTGCGCAAGATGCGCTGGTAATCCGGATCGGTTTCCTGCGCCTCATCTTCCAGTTGCTGCAGCAGTGACAGCTTTCTGAACAGATCAGCCAGTGGGCCAGGGCTGTGGGGAATGCGGGCCTTGGAGGTTTCGTGGGCGTGGAATGCTTCCAGCTCACCACCTTTATAAACCCGCTCCGACGCATCATCGGCAATCACCCCATCGAAGTCGAAAGCAATACGCAGCTCGAAATCGTCCTCGTCATCCACCACAGGGGAGGGCAGCACCGTGCCTGCCGGGTATTTGTAGTCGATGGCTTTTAGAACATCCTGTTCATTGGACGACAGGAACAGTGACGCATTGAACGCCGGAATATAGGGGTAGGGTGACTTGCCCTCCAGAAACGCCGCCCGGGAGATATCCAGCCCATGGTACTCAATCGACCGGAACACCCGTTTGCCAGTAATTGAAGAGTTGCGGGACAAGAGCACCACTTCTACCGGAGAAGTCTCCGGAAACCGTTTGTTGATGTTCAGGAACCGCCGAACAAATGGAAACGCCACCCCCTTGTCCAGGGGGACCTCCAGATGCTCTTCCTGGTAGTCCCGGTAGGCAATGGCACCCTGCTCCTGAAACACCCTGTCAGACTCAGACAGGTCAAACAGGGCGCTGGAGGCTACAGCGATGACGAGCTTTTCTTCTATTGGGTAGGGCAAAGCGAATTCTCCAATTCATCCTAAGCGGCGCAACGCTTCTTCCCGTGCAACATCCCAGCTGGAATCGTCGGTAGGCAATCCGTTAGCTCCCAGCGGTGGCACCCCGCGCTCTTTCCGTCGGGCGTTTACCTTCTCGGTGTAATCCAAACTCATGGGATTAATACCATGGCGACGGTCATTGGCGTCTGCGATGGAATCCATCATGGCATCGTATTCTTCCGGGAAGAGTTCGTAGTGAACATCGTGGACCAGCTTGTTGAGCTCATCCAGCTTCCGGCACTCCTCCTGGGATAGACCCTCGCGTTCTGCAGTGCGCTTCTTGAGCATTTCTTTTTCGGCACGATTCATCGTTTTCTCCCTGTTCAGTTCAACTCCGATAATTCTAGCGTAGGGGTGCGACATTCACTGTCGCAGTGATCCCGTAAGAATAGCGAGCGATCAAGGTTCTATACCTGGACGAGCCGAAAGATAACGTGATCGGCGAAAAACACTTTGCAACATGTAAACAATAGTTACGTTTGTTGGAATTCGCTCCAACTTCACGCAGTATTGCTTATACTCGGAATGCAACGCAGCCTAACTTTTCTGAACTTGGCGGACCGGCTGCGCAGAGAGATATACCAAACAAGGACGAAAGATGTACGACCTGATCGGCGATATTCACGGCCACGCCACTGAACTCAAAGCCCTCCTCACCAAGATGGATTACCGCGAAACAGGCGGCGTGTGGCAGCACCCCGAGCGCACGGTTATTTTCCTGGGTGACTTTGTAGACCGTGGTCCGGAACAGATAGAAACCGTCACCATTGCCCGAAACATGGTCGAAAAGGGCCTCGCCCTAGCGGTCATGGGCAACCACGAATTCAACGCAGTAGCCTGGGCTACGGAAGACCCGCAAAACCCTGGCGAATACCTTCGCCCCCATATCGAAAAGAACCTGAAGCAGCACAGAGCCTTTCTGGAGCAAGTAGGTGAGGGGAGCGAGCTGCACCACAGTATGATTGAGTGGTTCAAAACCTTGCCGGTGTACCTGGACTTGCCGGAATTTCGAGTAGTACACGCCTGCTGGCACCCGGAGCATCTTGCGGCCATAGCCAAGTACACCGATGAAGAAAACCGGTTACTTCCGACCGCTTGGGAGGCAGCAAGTCGAAAGGGCTCAGAGGCCTATGAGGCGATTGAAACCCTTCTCAAAGGCTTGGAAATCCGGTTACCACCCGGACACCATTTCCACGACAAGGATGGTAATCCGAGATATGACATTCGAACTCGCTGGTGGCAGCAAAAGCAATTAACTTATCGAGATCTTGCCATGGTTCCTGCCTCGGAGATCGCCAAGATTCCACATACTCCGGTTGAATCCGATGTACTACCGGGCTATGACGGTGAAAAACCGGTTTTTGTGGGGCATTACTGGATGTCTGGAACTCCAGAGCCTTTGAGTGAGCATGTTGTTTGCCTTGACTACAGCATTGCTGGAGAAGGTAAGGGGAAGCTCTGCGCATACCAGGTTAATGGAGAAGTGCAACTCGACGCAGATAGCTTTGTCTGGGTCGAAAGTAGCCGTTAAGAGATACTCTCAGATAACAGTTAGCCAATTGGCATAGGTGGACATGCAGACCTATCGTGAGTTGTTGAAAAGCCTTCGGCGATTACAGTCGTTACAGCAAGATAGCAATCGGATTAATAGGAAGGCGGAAGAAAAGCGGGAAGAACTGGCAGCGATCAGAAAAGAAGCTCGGGCCGTAACAAAACAGGCCGCCGAGCTCCACAGGGAAATTACAGCAGAGGTTTGTCAGCAAGCTCTGAATCGTCGTGAAGGGATTCCGGACGACCTGGACGAGTTCTGTTATGAAGTTGAAAAATGGATTAAAAGGGCTAAGCGGATCAGGAAGGAACAAAAGGTGGTTTATTTGGATGGCCGGGACCTGGACATACCGGATATGGACGTTCCTGGCGAGATAGAACCGCCAAAAGCTTGTTACCCCTGTAACGTTTTTCAGGCTGTGAGCTTAGCCATCGGAAACATGCGCCCGGAGTTAGAGGATGTAATCCGTGCCCGGTATGGCATTCACAGGAATGAGCGCCAAGGCCAAACGCCGGGGCTTATTACCTACCATTGGTACATTGCGCAGCAGCTAAATATCAGCCCAAGCACTGTAAGCCGGCGCCTTCGTGAAGCCAAAAGGTTCCTGTGCCATCCCTGCCGGTCGGATCCGCTTCGAGCGGCCATGGAAGCGAGGCCCCATAGAACAATATGTTGTGCCTCAGAATACCTTGTAAGGTCAGTTTTGGGAGCGGATTAACATGTTCGGGAATCTGGGACCTGCATCTAAAAGGCGATAGCGCGTGATAACTGACTGGCCATCAGAAACAATAAAACCTGGTGATTCAGTTCGCCTGAAGAATGCCCCTGATCGCACCGGAACTGTTACCAACCAGTTAGACGGTTCACCTCGCAGGCCCAGAGTCTATGTGAATTTCGACGGTGAAGGCTCGGAACCAGTTCTGTTCTCGAACCTTGAGCCAGTTGATGATAGGCCCATTGGTGAATACGAGCGTTTTCAACGAGGTTTGTTCGGGGGAGTGCGCCACCTTCGAAAAGAGATTACCTACCGCAGGCTAAGTGGAAAGCTCGCCAACCTGATATATAGCCTTAATACAACTAACACCCAGTTTTTCCCCTATCAGTTCAAACCAGTACTCCAGTTTCTTGACTCACCCAGCAATGGCCTGTTGATTGCCGACGAAGTTGGTCTCGGTAAAACGATCGAAGCCGGCCTGATCTGGACTGAACTAAGGGCGCGAGAAGATGCGCGGCGGTTACTCGTGGTTTGTCCTGCAATGCTCAGGGAGAAGTGGGTGGAAGAGTTGGCAAACCGCTTCGGTGTTATGGCCCAGTGTGTGGATGCAGACGAATTGCTGACAAAACTGGAGTCAATAAAGGCCCGGCCCCACCAGGATTTTGCGTTGGTGGCGAGCATGCAAGGGCTAAGACCCCCTCGCGGGTTTGCGCAGGGTAACTCCAAGAGCGGTGCGGCAAAGCTTGGGCGCTACCTTGACGGTCTGGATGGCGATGACCCGCTTCTTGATTTGGTCATAATCGATGAAGCGCATTACCTCCGTAACGAATCTTCCCAGACAAACAAACTCGGCCAGCTTTTGCGGCCCGTCGCGTCTAACCTTGTACTTCTCTCAGCCACACCGATTCAACTCAGAAACAAAGACCTGTTCAACCTGTTGAAGCTGCTTGATGAAGACTCATTCCCTTATGAGCATTCCTTTGAGGATACCCTGTACGCCAATGCACCGCTCAAGGACCTTCGTGAGAAAGTCCTTTCTGGTGCAGCAACAACCGAGGACTTCGAAGAGGCGCTGAACGAAGCGCAATGGCGCTCTATGTTCGGTGAGAGCCTTCAACTTGAGCACCTCATAGAAAACCCCCCAACGGCCGATCAGCTTAAAGATCCCAAGTCCCGCTCAGAGTTGGCAGACCAGCTCGACAGAATCAATCCGCTCGGGAAAGTCATTACCCGAACACTTAAGCGGGAAGTTAACGAAAACCGAGTCATAAGAATGCCTCGTGCCGTCGTTGCGCCCATGAGCTCGGTGGAGCGTGATTTCTACCAACAGGTAACCGAGGTTGTCCGGGAATATTGTGCAGATAACCAGCTGTCAACGGGCTTTATACTGACCACTCCTCAAAGGCAGATGACAAGCTGTATGGCTGCAGCTTGTCTGGGTTGGCAGGCCAACTTCAATACCATGTTTGGGGAAGATCTCGATGAACTGCTATACGAACTTGATGGGGAGACAGAAGGAGACAACGAGCCGCCAGCTTCAATGGGAGAACTTGTCAAAACCCTTGCCCTGGTAGGAAAGAGTATTGGTAGTTATGAATCACTCAAAGCCTCGGATACCAAATACAATCAACTAATCAGTGCCTTGAAAGACTACTGGGCCCAGTACCCGGACAAAAAAATCATATTGTTTGCGTTTTACAAAGGCACCTTGAGATACCTTCACGAAAGATTGTCTGAGGAAGGCATTGGTTCGCTGGTGCTTCATGGCGGCATGGACAAAAACGAAGTGATACGCCAGTTCCGTGGAGACGCTCAATACAACATCCTTTTGTCATCTGAGGTTGCGGCCGAGGGTGTCGACCTTCAGTTCTCAAGTGTTCTGATCAACTACGACCTTCCCTGGAACCCGATGCGGATCGAGCAGCGAATCGGCCGTATCGATCGTATTGGCCAGGAAGAGGATCGTATACATATATGGAACATGATCTATGAGGACACCATAGATCAGCGCGTGTATGACCGGTTATTGGATCGGCTCGATATTTTCCGAAATGCTATGGGAAGTATGGAAACTATTCTCGGAGACCAGGTGCAGGCGCTAACCAAAGAGTTGTTGGGCCACAAGCTAACTCCTGAGCAAGAAGTCGAAAGGATTGAGCAAACGGCAGTTGCGTTGGAAAAAAATCGGCAGGATCAGGCGCGCCTGGAACGGGAAGCAGATCAGCTGATAGCCCATGGCGACTTTATCCAGAAAAAAGTTCGCGCTGCCAGAGAGCTTGGGCGTTACATATCGGGAGAAGATCTCTACATCTATACCCGTGATTTCCTGAATGATCGATACCCCGGCTCTTTCCTGATCCAGTCAGAAACCAATCCAGACTGGTACAGGTGTGAACTCTCAACCCAGGCCCGTGCCGAGTTTGGTGTCTTCCTGAAAAACCATCACCTTCAGGGTAAAACGCGGCTCCTGGAGCATAGCCCGCCGGAGTTGTTCTTTGATAACCAGCAGGCGCGACCGTTGAGCTCTGTTGAACGTGTTACGCAAGATCATCCGCTGATTCGTTTCGTTACGCAGACTATTGAGAATGAAGGGGATGCAGCATCTGAATATCCCGCACATGCCATTTCAGTTCCCGCTCTGGTTGTGCCAGGCATAGAGCCGGGCATTTATGTTTATACCGTTGCTCGCTGGTCAGTGGGTGGTGCAATTGATACTGAAAAACTGGCCTATGTAGTTAAACGGCTGGATGGCGAAACTTTGGATGAGGAGAGTGCAGAACTCCTGGTCAATAGTTCAGCGCTCAAAGGGGACGACTGGCGCTCTGTGAAGAATGAAATAGATACAGAAGAGGTGGCTGAACTCTTTGACGTTGCGAGAGTGGAGCTTGAGGATAGCTTTAGCGAATACCGGCAGCAAATGATTCGGGCTAATACAGACAGGGTCAGGATGATGGTAGCGAGCCTGGAAAAAGAACTAAAAACAAAAACAGCCAGAAGTGAGGAGCGGATAAACGAGTATCGCCAAAGCGGAGATCCAAAAAAACTGAAAATGATTCGCCCCGAGGAAGGTAAGAAGGCGAAACTCAAAACTCGCCTGACTGACCGCATCAAAGAAATTCAGCTTCGGGAGAAGCTAACGGTGGGCAAAAAATCCATTGCCGCCGGAGTTGTCAAAGTCTCCCCATAAGGATGTGTTATGAGCATGAAAGACGCAATGGCGAAGGCCTACGAAAAAGCAGGAAAGAAACTGCCGGTCTCGCATAAAAAAAGAAACAAAAAAAGGCGTCCTTCCAAGGTGCGCGATCACAAACGCCCCGTTGAGGTTAAGCAGGAATGGAGCAAGGATTCGAAACCTGTTGTTCGCAGGCAGCGGATATCCGAGAAAGGCCGAGATAGCCGCGCGCCAAAAGCTCCCACGCAGCCAGCGAAGCCTGCCACCTACGAGGTAGATATCGCCCCGGATGCAGCCGCGGCTTTCAGTGCCAAAGATAACCGCTCTAGTCCTAGCCTGCTTGTTAAGAGTGCCGGGGATCTGAGCGGCATGCTCGGGGCAATGAATGCAGCGGCACCGGAAGAGGAGTTGTTCCTGGGGTTCGACCTGGGAACCTCATCCCTCAAAGCTGTCGTCGGTGATCGAAACCGACGAGTGCACTACGCCGTACCGTTCCGGGATGCTACGGGGATTGATCAGTATCTGCTGCCCACTCGGCTTTATCAGTCCAGTGGCATCTATACGTTGGAGGGTGTGTCACAGCCCGACTACCAGAATCTCAAGTTGGATCTGATGGAAGATCCCACAAATAACCAGGCCCGACAGCGGCTGGTTGCATTCATAGCCCTATCGCTACGCCAGATCAGCGCGTGGTTTCATACAGCTCATGGTAATACCTACGGTAGATCAAATCTTTTGTGGTCTTTGAATGTCGGAGTGCCTGCAGCTGAGTCTGGCCGGCTTTCAGATGTGATGGAATTATTAGGGTGGGCTGGCTGGATCGCAGCGGCATCAGAAGCTCCCATCGATGATGAGCTCATCGGCAAGGCAATGGAGCGCGCAGAAAATCTGATTAACGAGGTGGCAGATCCAGCTCCGTCAGAAGATGTAGAGGTGGGCACAATTCCGGAAATCGCCGCCCAGATATACGGCTATGTGCGCTCCGATGCCTTTGACCCCAACGCTCAAAACCTGTTCATTCTGGCAGACGTCGGCGCCGGCACCGTAGATTGTGCCATGTTTAAAGTCCGGCCGGATAAACACAGCGAGGAATTCCTGTTCTACGAGAAATCGGTAGAGCCTTTGGGTGTAACCAGTCTCCACATACACAGGTTGAAGTGGTGGCAGCAGGTGTTCACTGAATTGGAACACGCGCCGGATACCCTGGTGGAGGCGATTGATGCAGAGTTGAAACAGATAGACGCAACCCGCCCGGTACCGGATAAGTTCAGTAAGTATTTTAACGGTTTTACCGTTAAGTCCTCTCCCAAAGGCCCACTTGGGCTTCACAACCCAGACGCGGAATTCGACCAACGCCTGAGGGCCCAGATTCAAGACGGCACCTTGGAGAAAGGCAGGCATACCGGCGGATGGCATGTAGAAGCCCTGAAAGACACGCCGTTTCTGCTTTCGGGTGGCGGTTCTCGTAACAAGTTCTACGAGCGAATCAAAGAGGGCCTTCGCCATCATCCTAGCCTTGGCTATCTGCGCTTGAACCCCAAGCCACTCGTTTTACCATCGAACATCAAGGCTCCCGGCTTGGCCCGGCAGGACTGGGATCGGCTCTCCGTAGCCTACGGTCTGAGTTTTGGCAGTGTGGGAAAATCTACATTTGTACCAGCGGTTAGCACTTAGGCTCGCGGAGTTCTTCATTATTGGCACCAATGCGCCTAAATATGTCGCATTAGCAGGATATCTTTAGCAAACGAAGCTTGGCCCCAAGCCCAAAAAAACGGAAGATGTCCCATAACTCATAAAGTTACGACTCCAGGTAAAGGATCTGACCTTGACAGTTTTCACCCCAGGCATGCGCGTAGAATGCCGAGACGCAGAGTGGCTCGTTACCCGAGTAGACGCAGCCGGCAGTAACCAGCACCAGATCGTATTCTGCACTGGCGTAGACGACCTAAACCGTGGCCACGAGGCTGCGTTCCTCACCCAGTTGGATCGGCTGAAGGAAGTCGACCCGCGCAAAACCGAGCTGGTGCGGGATGAAACCAAAGGCTATTCCACCGCGCGCTTGTTCCTGGAAGCCCAGTTGAGGCAAATGCCGCTGACAGACCCAGAGCCACACTTTGAAGACATGGGTGCGTTCACGCCCATGGATTACCAGAAGGAGGCCGTTTACCGGGCGCTCCAGCAAATGCGACCACGTTTGTTGCTGGCCGATCAGGTGGGCCTGGGTAAAACCATCGAAGTGGGCATGATCCTGAGCGAACTGATTCGTCGGGGGCAGGGGCAGCGAATTCTGGTACTTGCCAAGAAATCCATGCTGACCCAGTTCCAGGCGGAACTCTGGAACCGCTTTGCGCTACCGCTGGTGCGGATGGATTCCGATACACTCTCCAAGCTCCAGCTCAAGATTCCGGCCTCCAAGAACCCGTTTGAGGTGTATCACCGCATCATCATCTCCATCGATACCCTCAAAGACATAGGCCGGTATGCGCACTTTCTGGAAAATACCCGCTGGGATGTGGTGGTCATCGACGAAGCCCATAATGTCTCTGGTGGTACAAACCCCGAGCGCCACTTGAGCTATCGGCTGGCACGGCGTTTGTCGCGGCGTACCAACAGCATGATTCTCACCACAGCCACCCCCCATAACGGTAAACGCGAAACCTTCGGGCGCCTGATCAGCCTGCTGGACCCCTCAGCGGTGCCAGACCCGAAGCTACAGGAATACGAAGCGGAGGATATCGCTCCCTTCTTCCTGATGCGTTTCAAGGAAGATGTGAAGGAAGAGGCCGGCAGTAACTTCTCCGAGCGGGAGGTTATTCCCTTGCCCCAAACCACGGTCCAGGCAAGTGAAGCTGAGGAGGATGTCTACCAACAGCTGGCACACATCCGCCAACTGGTGCTGGACAAACAGATCGATGCCCAGGCCATTGTAAGTTGGGG
>AZIJ01007813.1_pt1 | contig 26115 bp, 23 predicted proteins | sample 359151 | NCBI WGS metagenome assembly AZIJ01 (sample SAMN02429718, study PRJNA222666) | marine sediment metagenome | biome: Sediment sample; isolation source: enrichment culture of sample MGS-ElMAX(UA) from oil contaminated site at the... | place: Egypt: El Max | collected 2013-01-23 | depth 9.22 m m | reverse complement strand
AAAACAAGTATTATGCCATTATTTCAATGAGTTATCTTTTTTTTGTCGTGTACAAAGATTTGTGTTATAATGCTCGTTCATATACGGGGATGTTATTGGCTTCGACGCTGGTGATGAAGCTCATAGATGCATGCCGAGAGCGCATTTTCTCTCGTAAATAAAATTTGCATTTAAATAGTCGCAAACGACGAAACTTACGCTCTAGCTGCCTAAGGGCAGCTTGTCCGCTTCCTAGAATACTTGTGGTCTAGGAACCCGACCGAAGCGCACGCACACAAGTCCGTATAGAGTCAAGCCTCGGGGCTTTATACCAAACTTAGAGGATCGCACTTTGTACCCTGTTCGTCGGGTCACTTGGTGTTAAAACAATAGACGATATCTAAGCATGTAGTATTCTCGAGTGTAGTGCTGGCGGACGCGGGTTCAACTCCCGCCATCTCCACCAAAATTTTATCCGAGATCGTCCGATCTGATATGAAAAAGCCTTTAAGTTCAATACTTAAAGGCTTTTTTGTTGCCTTTTATGTCCGATGTCATCCGATGTGTGTTGAGGGAAACTGGAGATACTTTTGGTAAAAAGTTGGTAAAATGAAGTGAATTTACCAATTTCACCAAATATGGAATTGTCATGACTTTAACCGATATTCAGTGTAGAAGAGCCCAACCCCAAGATAAACAATATAAGCTGACGGATGGACACGGCTTATCACTTCTGATTCATCCCAATGGTTCTAAATATTGGGTGCTACGTTATACGCTTGATGGCAAACATAAAACTAAGTCATTAGGTGGATACCCTGAATTAGGCGTGAAGCAGGCACGAGAGGCAGCTCAACGTTTTAAGTTGGATTTGGATGAAGAACCTCATCAGCAAGAGCAAGAAGAATTAATGCCGAGCTTTTTTGAGGTGGGTGAAAATTGGTTTAATCAACAGAAGGATACATGGTCAAATAAACACATCCAGAATGTTGCTGCTTCTTTAAAAGAGCTATATGTTGATTTTAAGGATCGCCCTGTCAATCAAATCACTGCACCAGAAATCTTAAAAATTATAAAAAAGATTGAAGCTCGTGGTTCATTGGAGATTGCGAAACGTACCTTGTCACGTTGTGGCATGGTGATGAAATATGCAATTGCACATGGTTATCGTTTTGATGATCCGACCTATGGTTTAACCAATGCTTTGAAGCCACAAAAAGTCACCAATCTCGCATCATTGCCATTGAAAGAAATTCCCCAGTTCTTGGAAAAAGTGAAAGCCTATCCGTGTAATCCACAAATTCAACATGCCATTATGATTATCATGTTGACAGGTGTACGGGTCAGTGAATTATTGAATGCTCGTTGGGATGAGTTCGATCTTGAAAATAGAGTATGGGAAATTCCTGCTGAACGTATGAAAAATGGTTTAGATCATCGTGTACCTTTAGTTGATTTGGTGATTGATGAGCTGACTCAACTCAGGCAGTTGCACCATCAAGAAATACTATTTCCGCATCGACTTTATGCAAATAAAGCCATGACCACCGAATCTGTTCTGCAAGTAATTAAGCGTGCTGGCTATGCAGGTCGTATGACGACACATGGTTTTAGAGCTTTATTCAGTACTGTAGTCAATGAATCAAATTTATTCAATTCTGATGCGATTGAGCGTCAGCTTGCCCATGTGCCACAAAACAGAATCAGGGCTGCTTACAACCGTGCAGCTTATTGGGATGAGCGTGTCAGGATGATGGAATGGTATGAAATTCAGGTTAAAGGATGGCTAGGTCAAAACTAATTTTCCGATCCATTCAGTTCAAGTTAATCAAACCACACGATCACAGGTGTGGTTTTTTTATGCTCATTTTTATCTTAGCCCTTTGTCATTGAGCTTATTGTTCACTGGTTGATCAAAGTGTATTGACCAATTTTTAAGAAATATCAGCGAAAAAATAAAGATATTAGTTGTCAAATACAAAGAATTTAGCATGTTGGTTTTTAAGGTATAGAAATTAATTTTGATTTTAATAAATACCTATAAATAGGTACTTTCAACTAAAAATTATGTTATTTTTTAAATATTATACAATAAAAATGGATGATGAAAGTGGAAAAACTTTGGGCAGGAAGTGATGATGCGTTTTTTCAGGCGGTGTTTGCATACTTAAAACGCAAGTTTGTAGTCAGATTGACTGCGGTTACTGCTATGCAAAACAATACAGAGCGAAGTATTTATCTTGAGAGCATCGTGGCTTTGGAGAACGTGCATCAGGTGCTGCGTAAAATTGAAAATAGTTCTGCACCCACTCGAGAAGATTATGTAAAGGCGTGCAATGAAAATAATGAGAAACGGAAACAGGACATCATCGACTTTTATAAAAAGTTAGCTTTACTGGATGATCGGGAATTTGATGCTTTCCAAAATTTTCGCCGTCATTATCACTTTGATGCGGTGATCAATCGCTACTCAGCTTTTTTGGATGAATACGTCATTCTTGACGTTGATGAAGATCAGCATTCTAAAATTGATGGTGACGATAAAACAGTCAAAAAAAAGCCTTATGATAAATTGTCGAGGGCGGCACGAGCATGGGAGCAACCAAAATTTGATGCCAATAAGCTATTTCAATTTATTGAAGGCTATCAGGCAATGTTGTCGTTATCATCACCATTAACAGATCAACGTCGCTATCAAGGAATTAAGGACAGCATCGATCAGCAGAATAGCTTGTATGAAAAACTGCTCAGAGATTATGATGACTTAATGGCTGGTGTTCCGCAGATTGGCGTGAGTCTGGTCGATATTATTGTGCGATATAGTTTCAAGTCGTATGGGTCTCATTCTGAATCTTTATCAACAGAACGGCTGACCAAAGTGATCGCTCAACTGGAATCTGCCTTTACGCAGGATGATGGGATTTTATTCATCGTCAATCATGCTCATGTGCGGAGCAACCATTACATTGTTTTATCTTATTTGGTGATCTATAAAAGCAAAATTTATAAAGAGCCCACTGAAATATCTGAATGGGTTAAAGGAGAAATGCGATCACTCTTGGGTAGAGTTGATGCTAATCAAGTCAAAGTGATTGGTCGAGAAGAGATGCTTGAGAGTCTCTATCCCAATGAGACTTTTATCGGTGTGCTCTCTTCACCCAAACAAAAAAAGGCATTCCGTGATAAATTTCTACGTTACTTCTTATCCAGTATTTTTTTGATACGTTGGGATGAAAGTGAAGATTTTGAATTTTCAGCACAACTCAGAAATATTACGTTGAACAATTATCGATTTTTTAAAGAAAAAGTCTATGATGATCAGGTACGGAGAGAATCCCGAAAAAATTCTAAAAAAAGTAAACAAGCTCAAGCAAAACCATATGACTTGCATGACTTGATCAATGAAATCGACTTAGGAAAACTGGATAAGTATTTTAATCATCGAGAGTTGTCCGCAGAGGAAGTTCAGAAAATCAAGCTCATTCAATTTTTATGCAAGCAACAGAACATCACCCATAAATCAGAAGAGGATGTAATTGATGATTTACTCAAGATTGAAAGCTTCCTCGGTCGGTTGTGGTGTGAGTCAGTGTATGAATGTGGGAATAGCTACAATAGAACAAATTTTCAGGCATCTCCAAAACTAGCGAAATTATCTTTGCTGTTTCAGCAATTCTTGTTGGTTTCAGAAATGGACTGTATCGCTAATAACTCTCGCCTACCAATACAGTTAAATCTAAAAGCAATTTCTTTCATCGAGCAATATAACCGTTTTTTTGTACAAGCCTACGCAGTTGATGAGACTCCTCGCCTAAGACGAAATTTGGAAAACTACAAAGAAAAAAAACTCAAAGCTTTAGTACAACAAGAACGACAGAAATTAAATAATGCGAATAAACAGTTCATAGCAATTCAGTATTACTTGAACCAAGTGCTTGAAAATGATGTGGTCATACTTCGATTCATTTTTAAATGTGGTCGGCTTGGCTCTGGTGAAGCTCAAAAATTTGATGAGATGTTCAGGGATTATAGTAATAACCTAAAGCGTCGTTATACTGCGGGTTTTCAGCTAGCAGGACATGTCGCTGTCTATATTCCACATCGACAGGAGCATTATATTGATGCCATGTTGATTTTTGAAAATGATCAGCAGGTCAGCGATCGCTTGAAAGAAAAGAGAGATACTGAAAAGCTGAAAGATGAAGTGGCTCAGTACTGGAAAGATTATGTTACGAATAAATGGAAGCAAATTCAGACGCATAAGACAAAACAAAAAGATTCTAAGCTCAAAAGTGAGACCAATCCATTTCATTGTTTTGTAAATCATAGATTGACTGCTCGGTCTGTGGCGATTGTTAAAACTGAAGATGCCTTGAATCATATTTGCATTGAAATGTTTCAAGGGCAGAAAGCTAAACGAAAATTATTCATTGATAAAGTATCTCTGTACTATGCTCACTGCCCGATGATTTTGGTCAAACCTGATGAATACAACTCAACGAATAGAAAAAGCTGTTTAATTTTAGGTCGAGTGCGTGAGTCTCGTCAGAAAAATGATGTTGTAGGCAATTCAAATACTCCTGCGGAACAGCAAGAAAATCCAAGTGTGGAAAATGCTAACCCTAAAACAAATAGTGAAATAGAAGCACAACTAACAGCCCTAACCTCTGAGCAAGCTGAAATTACGACTGAGTCAGATGTGAATCTCCTGCCAGTTCAGCAAGTAGATGATGAACAAATGGTCAATGATGAACTTGGTCTTCAGACTACTCAATCAGATGAATTGGAGGAAAGTATTGCTTTGACTACGAATCCATCAGAAAGTCACTTGGCTCAGGCTGAAAAAAATATGATAAATACTGAGCAGGCTAAATCGCCTAGACTTAAAAGGAAGGTCTTTGTAATGCCACCGATAAGCAGGAAAAAAGACTCGTAAAAATAACTTAACTTTAGCTTTCATTTTTCTCTATAGAATCATGCCAATTGGTGTGATTTTACCGATTTGCTATAGAAGTAGAGATTACTGATTTTTTAAGCATGGTAGCCACTGTTTAAGATGCTCGTTTTTACTAGGAATAATTTATAATATATTATTTATATATTATTTATTAACTGCTTAAATCTATATACACCATCATCATACCCAAGATGATGATGGTTTGTACTTAGAAGAATAATCAATAAAAAAATCTAAATTATAAAAATACAGAACCAACACTCCTATGGAGTTTACCATAGGAGTATCCACATGAACGAAGCACAAACCCTGATTGATCTTGAAAAATTCATGTCGTCAGTATGTAAACGAGATTATCACTGGCAAGACTTTGCATCTGACTATGAGCAGTGGTTGGATGATGCAAGAACGATCTATGATGAAGAACTGGAATACAGCCCTTTGCTTCAAGCCTATTTTGATCTCATGCCTGAACGGATGGATTGGTATGATCAGGAGGTCTTTGAGAATCGTAGAGCCTTTAGTGATTTTCAGAAAAACCTTAAAATTCGCCAACAATCTTTTTTAAATGATTTCACCACTAAGGTTGAAGATAACTTAGATCAGCTTTTTACCTATTTTGATCAATTGGTTGCGAAGCATTGCAAGCTGTTACTGGTACGAGTGGATTTATATTATCTATTTGAGCGTAGTCCATCGATTTGGCAATTTAATCGGGATGTTAAAAAGTTAATCAATCGTATTCAGAACCGAGATACGATTTTTAAAGATCAGGTTGGTTATGTTTATAGATTGGAACAGGGAGGAAAAAGTAAAGGTTACCACTGTCATTTACTGGTCATGTATAACGGCTCAATTCACTGTAAAGATAGCTACTTTGGAGAGGAGATTGGCAAATTATGGCAAGATGAAATTACACGAGGATGTGGTTACTTCCATAATGGCAACCACCGCTCGCATAAAAAATATTATGAATCCTTTGACCTGTTAGGCATTGGTCAGATTGATCGAAAGATGACGAAGCACATTGAAAATGCACATACCGCCATTCAATACTTGGCAAAACCTAAAAAGACCCATCAATATTTACGAGCCCGTTTGTACAAGATGAGAGAATTTAGCAAAGCGGTATTTAAGCCATCCACTCGTTCTCAATCTAAGCGTTGATCCCAAAAAATCATAGATATATATCATTAACATGAAGATTGAATGTTTCTTTCATCCCTTACATTCAAAATCACAGGCTTGCCCATCGGTAAGCCTTTTTTCATTTAATGAGGTCTATCTTATGAATATTACATGTCCATATTGCTATTCAGCCAATGTTAGCCGTGCAACCGCACAGCCTACTGGCAATAACAGTTTTTCTTCAATGGCAGGAGCAGGGATTGGTGCAAGCCTTGCCAAAAGTTTGCCTACACCATTTTCACCATTACTGGGTGGGCTTGCTGGTGCGGTTGTCGGTGGTTTGATTGATAGTTTTGTTCAGCCATCCCAACCGCACCAGCCTACGGCTTATTTCCATTGCAACAATTGTCAGCACAATTTCAACTAGGGACAGGAGAAATCATCATGGCACATCAACTTGAACAAATGGCGTATGTCGGTGAAACCCCGTGGCATGGTCTAGGCAATCAACTCAGTCCACATCAACCAATTGAAGTTTGGGCGCAGCAGGCAGGTATGGATTGGCGCATTGAATCATCCGATGTCAGTTACATGGCAAAGAATGATCGGGGACAAAGTATCATCCTGCCTTATGAGGAGCAGCGTGTTTTATATCGCTCTGATACCCATGCGCCTTTATCAGTGGTCAGTCAACGCTTTCAGGAAGTCCAACCCAAAGAAATTCTGGAGTTCTATCGTGACCTGACCGAGCAATCAGGCTTTGAACTGGAAACCGCAGGTGTATTAAAAGGCGGCAAAAAGTTCTGGGCTTTGGCACGTACAGGACAGAGTACAGCCTTGAAAAGCAAGGATGTGAGTAATGGCTATATTCTACTGGCAACTGCGTGCGATGGTACGCTTGCCACGACAGCACAATTTACCAGTATCCGTGTGGTCTGTAACAACACACTGGCAATTGCCTTACGCAATGGCAATACCAGTGCAGGCGTTGTTAAAGTCCCACACAGCACTCGTTTCGATGCAGAAAAAGTAAAGCAGCAACTCGGAATTTCTGTTCGTGCATGGGATGACCATATGTATGAAATGAAACAACTGAGCCAGCGTAAAGTGACACAGCAGGAAGCAGCCGCTTACTTTGATGCCGTGTTTAACAATACCAGTCTCAGTATTGCTGAACAGGATGACAGCATTATCCAGTTCTACCGTAATGTGGCAAACGAAGCACAAAATGCTGCAACTAAAACCGAACCGAATGGACGAGCCATGTCTAAAGTCATGGATATGTTTAATGGTCAGGGACGAGGTGCAGAACTCAGTTCAGCCAAAGGTACAGCCTACGGCTTGCTGTGCAGTATCACCGAGTTTGTTGATCACGAACGTCGAGCCATGAGTACCGACCACCGACTCGATTCCGCATGGTTTGGGGCGGGTGCGGTGATCAAGCAGCGTGGTTTAGAACAGGCATTAAGAATAGTGACTTAATAAACCTTGTCATTATTCAGTTTTATTTAAGAAAACTATCTTATTTTAATCATCAGGTAAAACTTAAACCGCAGAACCCTTTTCGCCACGTCCACCCCGACGTGGCTTTTTTTATGCCGCAATTTTAATTTTTACAGACATGGAGTATCTAATGAACCATATCGTTGAACCGCAATCCAATAAATCCATACCACATTTACCTTTAGCCAAATCCAACCCTCACCATGCCAAACGCCTTGTTACAACCAAGGGCATGAATCGTGAACAATGGTTACAGGTCAGAAAGCAAGGCATTGGTAGCAGTGATGCTGCCGCAGCCTGTGGGCTTAATCCCCACATGTCGATGTTGGAACTGTGGATGATCAAGACAGGACGGATGCAGACACAACCTGATCAACCGACCCAAAACAGCTATTCACCCTTATATTGGGGTAATCAGCTTGAACCCCTGATTGCCAGCTATTACCAACACAAGACAGGTCATAAAGTGCGTAAGGTCAATGCAGTGCTACAGCATCCTGATCCCGATAAACATTTTATGTTAGCCAATCTGGACTATGCCGTTGTGGGCTGTGATGAGGTGCAGCTTCTGGAATGTAAGTCTGTCGGTGAATGGGGGACTAAACTGTGGCGTGATGGTGTACCTTTATACGTGATTATTCAGGTACAGCATCAACTGGCAGTGACAGGCAAACAAGCTGCCCATATTTGTGCCTTGATCTGTGGACATGAAGCCAAGATTTTTAAAGTCGAACGCAATGAAATTGTGATTGAGCGGATCATGGCATCCGAGCGCACATTTTGGCAATGTGTAGAAAATGACATTCCGCCTAGTGTCGATGCCAGTGAATCAGCAGCCAAAGCCCTGCAACTGCTTTACCCACAGCATGTCCCTTTACAGACTGTTGATTTCTCTACGCTGGAGGGAGTCGATCAACTGTTTACTGACCTGCTGCATGAGGAAAAACAACTGTCCGACCATCAAACCAAATATGACTATCTCAAGCATCGGATTCAGGCATTGATGAAAGATGCTGAAAAAGCCATATTTTCTAATGGTACGGTGACATGGAAAAAGTCTAAAGACAGTGTGGTGCTTGATCAGAAAGCATTGCTCCAAGCCCAACCTGAACTGCTGCAACAGTATCCACAAAATCGACAAGGTAGCAGACGGTTTAATGTTTATTCTGCAACAACCTAAATCATCAGACTAAACAGATTTTAGAGCTATTTCCATTACACACCACATCAAACCATTTCCCTAAATTTCAAATTCCCCAAATTTAAAATTTGTGCAAAGTCGCCCCTTCTGCCCTTTCCTCAAGACTAAGGAAAGGACGGTGGAGCAGCTTTGCATTTTTTAGGTTTGCACAATGTTGTCCCCTATGACCTGTAACTGGAAATTGTTTTTTTCAGGAAGGTTAAAAATATGGTGTAGGAGACCGTGCATTCAATGGATTCGGGGAATCAGTAAACAAATGCAATAAAGGATAATCACCATGATTAAAGGTTTAGCAATCACCCCACCTGTGTTGGGGCGTATTAGTATCGGCAAAATTGTCGAAAAGAATGGTAAACGCCTACCTGAAAAGGATGACCAGTTTACTATCACCAGTCAGATTCAAAATAAAGATGGTTGGGTAAAACATCCATTGGATGAACAACTACGAGCGAAAGCAGCGAATCAAAAACTGAGAACGATTCCAGTCCGTATGATCTTTAATGATCCTGAACTCAATCTTCGGGCAGAGTACAGTCTCTTTGACCGACAAACAGGACGCTTAATCTGTTCAGGCAATGGCGATACTTGTCAGCGACTGGGACAGAATGGCATTGAGCAACATCCATGCCCATCTCCTGATCTATGTCCATTGGCACAAGGCGGGCTGTGCAAACCCTACGGTAGACTATATGTCAATTTGGATGAATCGGATGAGCTAGGTAGTTTTGTTTTTAGAACCACAGGTTTTAATAGTATTCGGACACTGGCGGCACGGCTGAGTTATTACCATGCGGCATCGGGTAATTTACTGTCATGCTTACCATTGCAACTGACTTTGCGAGGGAAAAGTACCACCCAAAGCTATCGCACCCCGATCTATTACGTGGACTTAACTCTACGTGAGGGTGTGAATTTACAGGATGCTATTGCTTCTGCCAAACAGATTGATCAGCAAAGTAAGGCGGCAGGGTTTTATCAGGAGGCACTAGATTTCGTGGCTCGGCAAGGTTATGGCAATGCCAGTTTTGAGATGAGTGGTGATGAGGGATTAGATATTGTTGAGGAGTTTTATAGTGACCAGCAAAATGCTGTTGATGTACAGCCTGATTCCGTACCCTTAACCAATGATGTCACTGATATAAAACAAGGGCTTCGGCAAAGTGTACGAGCTGTAAATTAGGTCAAGAGTATTGGCAGAAAAATACAGAACTCAGGTTTGTATTGAGAGAAACACCTCTCAATCACAAACTGGGAGCAACAGCATGATTCAATCGACTGAATATCAATACCAAGTTTTTAATATCAAAGCCGTGATTGAAATTACCGCATTAAGTCGTTCAACCATCTACGAACTAATTAAACCAACATCGGAATACTACGACCCAACCTTTCCGAAACCGATACATTTAACCCAGACTCGGATTGGTTGGGTATCGCAGGAAATCTATGATTGGCTAGAGATGAAAATCTCTCAGCGAGAAAAGTAAGGGGAAAATGCTCCCCTTATTTTTTTGTTTTTATTGACGGCTATGTTGCATAAAGATTTTGTAAGCTTCTGATTTAAATAGGTTTGTATGAATTTCAACCTAAAAATTAAATGAACAAAATCAGTTGGGTATGTATTTCTGCAACAAAGCCCAATATTTCAATAAATATTGGCTTTTTTCTTGCGACATCAGTTGTCTCATCTTTCTAATTTATCATAGCTTTTCCCTTTCAAATCCAACACAATACTCTAAAAGAAATTTGAGAGTCATCTACGTGATTACAGGCGAAATTAAAAGCAAAATTGACCAGATTTGGAATGCATTTTGGAGTGGTGGTATTTCCAATCCTTTAGAAGTCATGGAGCAAATGACTTATTTGCTGTTTATTCGCCGACTAGATGAAATTCAGATCACCAAAGAAAAGAAAGCAAATAAGCTTAGTCAAATTAAAAAACAAAACATTGCGATTGAGCATCCAATTTTCACACCTGAGCAAGATCACTTGCGTTGGTCGAAGTTCATTACTTTGGGTGATGCTGCAACGTTATATAACACTGTTGCCAATGAAGTCTTTCCTTTCATCAAAAACTTAGGTGCAGAAGACGAAACCACCTATAGCCATCACATGAAGGATGCTCGTTTTACCATTCCTACGCCTGCGCTTTTAACCAAAGTGGTGGATTTGGTTGCCGATGTACCTATGGATGACAAAGATACCAAAGGCGATATTTACGAATATATGCTCGGTAAAATTGCCTCAGCAGGTCAAAACGGTCAGTTCCGTACTCCTCGCCATATCATCAAGATGATTGTCGAGCTGATGCAGCCTAAACCAACCGATACGATCTGTGACCCTGCGTGTGGTACAGCGGGCTTTTTAGTCGCTGCAAGTGAATATTTAAATGATCATTACAGCACTGAGATTTTTGCCAATCCTGAAGCTGCAAAGCGTTTTAGTGAAGAAACTTTCTTTGGTTATGATTTTGATAGTACCATGCTTCGTATTGGTTCAATGAACATGATGCTGCACGGTGTTGAAAACCCACGTATTGAAAACCGTGATTCTTTGAGTGAAACGCATTCACATATTGCTGAAAAATACAGTTTGATCCTTGCCAATCCCCCATTTGCAGGCAGTTTAGACAATGAAAGCTGTGCCAAGAATATTCAAGCCGTAGTTAAAACCAAAAAGACTGAATTACTGTTTTTAGCCTTGTTCTTACGTCTATTAAAAACAGGTGGTCGTGCTGCGGTGATTGTGCCTGATGGTGTGTTATTTGGTTCATCAAAAGCGCATAAAGATTTGCGTCAAAAGATTGTGGAAGAGCAAAAACTTGAAGCCATTATTTCGATGCCGTCAGGTGTATTTAAGCCTTATGCAGGAGTTTCAACTGCCATTATGATTTTTACCAAAACCATGTCTGGCGGTACGGACAAAGTTTGGTTTTATGATATGCAGGCGGATGGTTACTCGCTGGATGATAAGCGTAATGAGCTAGACAGTTCTAAGCACGACAATAATAACATCCCTGACATTATTGCTCGTTTTAAAAACTTGGAAGCGGAAAGCACTCGTAAAGCCACAGAGCAAAGCTTTATGGTGGATAAAGCCGATATTGCTGCCAATGGTTATGACTTGTCGATTAACCGTTATAAGGAAGTGGTGTATGAACAAGTGGAATATGAAGCACCAAGTAAAATTTTGGCAGATTTAGAAGCACTTGAGCAGGATATTTTAAAAGGAATGGCTACGCTTAAGGAGCTTCTTAAATGAGTGATTGGGTAACAGCAAAACTCAAAGACGTTGCTAAAGTTGTAACAGGTAAAACGCCTCAAACTTCAAATAGTGAATATTATGGAGGAGATATACCATTTGTCTCACCTGCTGATTTAAATGAAGGTATCCTCAGTGAAACAAAAACATATTTAACTTCTTCTGGTGCAGATCAGGTCTATCGAGTTCCTAAAAATACCGTTCTTGTTTCTTGTATTGGAAGTCTTGGAAAATTAGCGATAACAGCAAAAGAGGTTTGTTTTAATCAACAAATTAATGGTTTGATTTTTGATGAGCAGAAAATATTCCCTAAATATGGTTTTTATTTTGCTCAAACTATAAAACCACAATTGGAAAAAGCATCTTCTTCTACAACATTGCCTATTGTAAATAAATCTAGATTTTCAGATTTAGAAATCAAGTACCCACCACTTTCCGAACAACGCCGAATTGCGTCTATTTTAGATCAAGCGGATGAGCTACGCCAAAAACGTCAGCAAGCGATTGAAAAGTTAGATCAACTTTTGCAAGCCACCTTTATTGATATGTTTGGTGATCCTGAACAGAATCCTAAAAAGTGGAACAAAGTAATTTTAGGAGATATTTGTGATGCAAAAGATCGAGTTAACTACGGAGTAGTTCAGCCAGGGAATGACTTTGAAGGAGGAATTCCACTCATTAGGGTTGGTGATATAGATGGTGGAATATTGTCTTTTACTTCAATAAAAACAATAGATCCTGAAATTGAGAAAGACTACAGTCGATCTAGATTAAAAGGGAATGAAATTTTAGTTAGCTGTGTTGGCTCAATAGGTACTATTGCTAAAGTTCCAAATAAAGCCATTGGTTTCAATATTGCAAGAGCAATTACACGAGTTCCTTTACAAGATAAAAGAATTATTAATTTTGTTGCTGAGTGTCTAAAAACTGAAGCGATTCAAAATTACTTTAAAAAAAATACTCGTACTGTAAGTCAGCCTACTCTAAACGTCTCTTTTGTGAAAGAAACTGAAATTATTTTCCCAAATGAAGAGAAGATATTAGATTTTTGTAAAATAGTTGATAAAGTTGAGTTCCAGAAAGAATTACTGCAAAAGGCTCTTGTTATGCAAGAGAGTTTATTTCAATCATTACAAAACCAAGCATTTAGCGGAACTTTATAACTATTTAATTTAAGATTTGAGGGATTATATACATGAGCAACTTTCAGTTTTTAGAACCTGAATTTAAAAGCTTGGCAGCGACTGCCAAAGAAGCCGAAAAGCTCACGTATATATCCCCCCAATTTGCCCTTGCTGCGGCTCGTACTTCGCTTGAAAACCTTGTGCTATGGCTGTATCAATACGATAAAAAACTGACCCAACCCTATGATGCTTCACTGCATAACTTACTCAACGACCTCAAATTTAAAGACCTGATTCCACCCTATATTTGGGACAAAATGGACAACATCCGCATGGTCGGCAACAGTGCCGTACATGGGAAAAAGTTCAAGCAGCTCACAACAGAAGAAACTGTAAAACACATCAGCCATTTATTCCTGATGTATGTCTGGTTTGAACGTAACTATGGTTCACCTTCAAAAGACCGTTCACAGCCGCATATTTTTAAAACTGAGCTGATTCCGAATGCTGACAATACTCAGCAAATCACCGCCAACCAAGAACAACTGCAAAAAGAAACAGAAGCTAAAGAAAAACAGTTTGCGGAGCAACATAAAGCCCTACGCGAACGCGAACAAAAACTTTTTGAACTGTCCGCAAGTTTAGAAGAGCGTGAAAAATTACTTGCCGATATAGATGCTGAACTTGCACAAAAACGTGCTGATGTTGAACAAGCCAAAATTGCCAATAGCCAAATCGAAGACCATACCGACTATAAAGAAGACGAAACTCGAAAACTTAAAATTGACCTCATGCTTGAAGAAGCAGGTTGGGAAATTGGCACATCGGTTCGAGAAGAAGTTGCTGTAACAGGTATGCCTAGCCCATCGGGTAAAGGTGCAGTGGATTATGTGCTGTATGATGCCAATGGCTTGCCTTTGGCTGTGGTTGAAGCAAAACGCACATCGACTGACCCTGATATTGGTCAGCAGCAAGCCAAACTCTATGCAGACTGCCTAGAACAACAAACAGGACAACGACCTGTCATATTCTATACCAATGGTTACAAAACCCGAATCTGGAATGATGTGCAAGGTGGCCCACCACGCTTAGTTCATGGCTTTTATACGCAGGCAGAACTCAAGCGTCTGATCGAAAGACGTAAGAACAACCCTGATTTAAGCAGCTTCCCGATCAATGCGGATATTGTCGAGCGTTACTACCAAACTCGTGCCATCAAAGCCATGCTTGCAGCCTATCAACGTAAAGAACGTGCAGGCTTGCTCATCATGGCAACAGGCACAGGTAAAACCCGTACTGCCATTGCACTGGTTGATGTGCTGATGAAAGCCAATGTGGTACAAAAAGCCTTATTCCTTGCAGACCGCACTTCATTGGTCAATCAGGCACACAACGCCTTTAAAGCCAATTTAAAAGATGCTTCATTCGTCAATTTACTTGAGGATAAAAATCAGGTTGGTCGTGTGTATTTCTCTACTTATCAAACCATGATGGGGTTAATAGATGAAATGAATGCCGATGGTACACGCCAATTCGGCACTGGCATGTTTGACCTGATTATTATTGATGAAGCACACCGCAGCGTTTACCAAAAGTTTGGCGAGATTTTTAAATACTTCGATAGCTTGCTTGTTGGTTTAACTGCAACGCCACGCGATGAAGTAGATCGTGATACATACGCACTGTTTGGCTTAGAAAGCGGTGTCCCAACCGATTACTATGATTTAGATCAAGCGATTGCCGATGGCTATCTTGTACCACCCAAAGCCTATTCTGTCCCGCTTAAATTCATGCGTGAAGGCGTGAAATATGACGAACTTTCCGAAGAAGAAAAACAACACTGGGACAGTCTAAATTGGGGCGATGAAGATGCACCTGAAGAAGTCTCAGCATCCAAGATTAATAAAGAGCTGTTTAATACAGGCACGATTGATTTAATGCTCAAGCACTTGATGGAAAATGGTATTAAAACCGAAGGCGGTGATCGTCTTGGTAAAACCATTATCTTTGCCGTCAATCAAAAACATGCCCAGTTTATTGCTGATCGCTTCAATGAAAACTATCCGCAATATGATGGCAAGTTTGCCCGTGTCATTACCCATGCAACCAAGTATCCACAAAGCTTAATTGATGACTTTAGCAAGAAAGATTTAGCTGAGCCACAGATTGCGATTTCAGTGGATATGCTCGATACAGGGATTGATGTGCCTGAAGTGGTCAATCTCGTGTTCTTTAAAGCAGTTCGCTCTAAAGTGAAATTTATGCAGATGATCGGGCGTGGTACACGCCTCTGCAAAGAATTATTTAGCCCTGAAAAAGATAAAAAAGAATTCTTTATTTTCGACTATTGCTCTAACTTTGAATACTTCAATGAAAACCCTGATGGTGCGCCTGTTGCGACCGCAGAGCCACTCGGACAACGCTTGTTTAAAGCACGTTTAAATATCCTGAGTTTACTGAATGCGAAGGACGATGCCAGCGAAGAATTAAAAGCTGTACAGCAAGATCTACGTCAAAGCTTACAGACTGAAGTGAAGTCCATGAACAATGATAATTTCATTGTGAAATCTGAACTTGAGTATGTCGAACATTTCAAAAATGATGATGCTTGGAACAACTTGGATGACCTTGCCATCGGTACATTACGAGAACACATATCTAAATTACCGAATCAGCTTGAGCCTGAAACCTTAGAGGCCAAACTGTTTGATATGCTTTGCTACAACTTAGAACTTGCGATATTGGAAAAGAACAATACAGCGATTCAGAGTTATGCCAATAAAGTGATTGAAATTGCTTCTAAGCTGGAAAGCAAAGAAAATATTCCTGTTGTTGCAGAACAGATTGCGCTGATTCAAGATATTCAAACCGTGGAATATTGGAAAGGCATTACCTTGCCAATGCTCGAAGCGATGCGTAAACGTATTCGTGGCTTGGTGAAACTGATTGAAAAATCGACCTCAACTATTGTCTACTCCATGCTTGATGATCAAATTGAAGAAATGCAAGCAGTTGATATTCCTGTGGTATCGAGTGGTGTCAACCTAGCCCAGTACCGTAAGCGTGTCGAGAGTTTTATTAAAGCCAATGAAAACCACATTACCATCGCAAAGTTAAAGCGTGGTTTAGCACTAACACCGACCGATCTAAGTGAGTTAGAACGCTTTGTTTTTGAAGCGCAAGAAGTAGAAAGCAAAGAAAGATTTGAAGCATGTTTTGGGACGGAAAAACCATTACCACTTTTCATCCGTTCGTTGGTCGGTTTGGATCGGAAAGCTGTACAAGAAGCCTTTTCAAAATATTTACAAGGTTCAAGCTATAACGAAAAGCAAATCCGCTTTGTTGAAATGATGATTGAACATCTCACTCAAAATGGTGTGCTCGATGCTGCACAACTTTATGAACCACCTTTTAATCAAATCCACTATGAAGGGATAGATGGTGTGTTTAATGATGGGGATGCTGACAACATATTTGGAGTTGTTGAAGCGTTTAATGAAGCGGTGGCTTAATAACTAACTGATGTTACGCAGCAGCCATTTTAAAACTGGAAATTTCAGAATAGGCTGCTTTCAAAGACGAGCTATTTAAAAAACACTGTGATAGTTTATTTGGTAACTAGCTATACTTTATTTTTTGTCGGGAAATAGGCGTTAGCCTTACAGGGGTATTGTTAGTATGCAGAAAATAAACTATCGTAACTTTATATAATTATTAAATTTTTGGTGGGGAAATGTTCTGTAATCAATGTGGGCGAGCAAATAGCAATGACGCTAAATTTTGTAGTGGATGTGGGAATAAGCTGGAAATTCAAAATATTCAATCCTCACCTATACCACAACAACCAATACAAACCGAAATGCCGCAAAGAAAAAAACAAGTTGAGCTATGGAATCCTAATGCTACCGCAAACTGGAGTTTGTTATTTACACCTATTTTTGGCTCTTATTTACAAATGAAAAACTGGCAAACTCTTGGGAAACTAGAGGAAGCTCAAAATGCAAAACTTTGGTTATTCTTTACTATAGGATTTATTCTGTTTATAAATTTTGGCACACCGTTTATTTGGGATGACCCTGAACAAGCCTCAACAATGTCAAAAGGTTTAGGTTTTTGGTACATTATTATTTGGTACTTTGCTTATGCAAAAAAACAACCCAAGTATGTAAAAGAAAACTTAAATGATAAATATCAAAAAAAGTCTTGGCTAATTCCTTTAATTAGTGCAATGGTTATTTTATTTATTGCAGCCTTTATTATTATCGTTATTAGTTCAAGTATATATCAGCAAAGAGGACAACAAACAACTAAACAAATAAATGTTTTTGACCCAGTTAGTGCAGTTCCTTATGAACCACCACCAGAAAAAAATCCTTTTGCCGATCCCAACTACGGCAAAGAATTAAGCAATAATCAACAAACCCTGCAACCATTTTATGGTAAAACAGATGAAGAATTAGCTGCTGAAAAAGCCCATTTTGATGCTATTCTTAAAGTTCATTCTGACGCTTATGATGTTGTTGAAAGTCAATCTTTTCACAACTGGGTAAATAGTCAATCACCTAATTATAGAAAATATTATAATGATGTGATGGATAAAGGTTCAGCAACCCAAGTAATTGAGATGCTAACGAACTATAAAAATGGCACTATTCACTAAATAAGCCACCACTTTCGAGTAGCTTACTGGAGCATGTCAGGCTATCAGTAGTGAAATGAATTGTAATTAAGGGATTAATAATGAAAAAACTACTTGCTCTTATACTCACGGCTCTTTTAGCCCAAACAGCTCAAGCGGGCATATTTGGTGGAAAATGTGATGAAGGTTGCTTAATTGTGAATGGCTTTGTTGCATAAAGATTTTGTAAGCTTCTGATTTAAATAGGTTTGTATGAATTTCAACCTAAAAATTAAATGAACAAAATCAGTTGGTTATGTATTTATGCGGAAAACCCCTTATATTGGGACATGAGTTCAAGTCCTAAAACTGGATATGAACTCATAATTAAGAGAGCTGTGATAAAATCAAAAACAGAGTGTAATGCCTATACTTTATTGATTAATAATAATTTATCCGCATCTATCGCAAATGAGTTCATCTCCTTAAATTTATTTACACTTTTGGTAAAAAATTGGTAAAAATGAAGATGAACTGGTAATAATTGTTTTTAATCAGTATTTTAATATGTTTGTTTGGTAGCCGCCATCTCCACCAAATACATAAATTTATATCACTTTATTTAGCGATATATAAGACGAAAAGGCTTAAACTATAATGGTTTAAGCCTTTTTTCTTGCCTATACATAACTGATCTTAACTTTATATAGTATTGCTCACCGTGTATCCCTACGTGTATCCTTGAAGAAAAATTGAAACCACAGGGATACAAGAAAATGAAAAGAGAAGAAATAAAACGCCGTCCCTTATCTGATACTGCTCTTGCTAACCTTGAACCTGAATCAAAAGAATATCGGGAGCTAGACGGTAAAGGCTTATATTTTCGTGTCAAACCTGATGGCAATAAATCTTGGCAATTAAGATATAAAAAACCTGATGGAAAATGGTCTTGGTTAGGTATTGGTGGCTATCCTGAAATAAGTGGGCAACTAGCACGGAAAAAAGCACAAGAACTCATTACGGATATTAGTAAAGGTGAAAACCCTGTCATCACCAAACAGGAACGAAAACGGAAAGAACTTGAAGATAACAATGCCACTTTTGAAGCACTGGCAAGGGAATGGTTAGATACCAAACAAAATAGATGGGTCGCTGACACTATGACCCGAAATAAGGGCGCATTAGAAAAACATATCTACCCCGTTTTTGGTAAACGCCTATACACCACTATCCGCCCGATTGAATGGATGAATCACCTTAAAAGCATTCAGCAAGAACATAAGATTTATGAACAAGTGAACCGCATCCGTGCTATGTGTCGAGATATATACGATTACGCCAAAGTCACTGGTCGGATTGATTACAATCCACTTGAGGGACTACATAAGTTTTTAGAACAAGGCGATAAAAAGAATATGGCGCATGTAGATGAAAAAGAACTCCCTCAATTATTAAGAGCGATTAAAAACTATCCAACGCCTGATATGCGAATCGGTTTAAAGCTTTTGGCTATGTTATTTTGCCGTCCGAGTGAATTAAGGGAAGCCACATGGACAGAGTTTGATTTAGATAGTGCTGTATGGAATATCCCTGAACAACGAATGAAAAAACGCCGTGAGCATATTATCCCCTTGCCTAGTCAGTCGGTGCAGTTACTTCAAGAATTAAAACCTTTAAGTGGTCATTCTGATTACTTATTTCCAAGCAGATCAAACAGTCATAAGCCTAAATCTGACACGGTTTTTATTATGGCTTTACGGCGTTTAGGTTATGAGGGGCGACAGACACCGCACGGCTTTAGACATATCGCCAGTACCTTACTCAATAACAAAGGCTTTGACGAAAGGCATATTGAGGCAGCTTTAGCCCATGTTAAAGATGGTGTGGCAGGCGTATATAACAAAGCCCAGTACCTACAAGATCGGAAGTACATAATGCAATGGTACGCTGACCATTTAGAGCAATTAGTGGATGATAAAGTGATTCAGTTTAAGAGGGCTGAATGATGATTAAGAGAGTTTCATAAAGTTGCATTTAGTTGCATATAGCCACATATAGAGCTATGATTAATCATCAAATGGAGGATTTAATATGTCGTATACAGCAGTAAAGATTGATTCAAGCATTGTGGAATCTGCAAAGGTTTACGGCGTTGCAGCAAGTCGAAGTGCTACCAAACAAGTAGAGTATTGGGCAAAAATTGGCAAGATTGCACAAGACAATCCTGACTTAACTTTTGAAGATATTACAGACCTCCTATTAAGCATGGCACAGGTAAAAGTAGGAAATACTACACCGTACAATTTTGGATAAATACATGAATATCCAACAAGCCCCATTGTTTGCAAGAACAGTTAAAAAGCTTACTAAGCAACAGAAACAAGACCTTGATAGTGCAGTTAAGGTAATTTGTGAAAATCCTGATATTGGAGAAGCTAAAGTCGGCGACTTGACAGGCGTATCAGTCTACAAGTTTAAAATGGATAAACAACTTGTCTTGCTTGCTTACTCTATTGATGACACGGCTATTACTTTGTACCTATTAAAACTGGGCAGCCATGAGAACTTTTATCGCGATTTAAAGAGGTAGGCATCTCAAGTGATTCAATTTAAAAAAGCTGAATGATGAATTACAACGACAAAATACGGCGCATTAATAACTTCTTATAAAGATATATGCCTGAGTATAATTTATAATCATATTGTTAAGTCTAGGTTAGCTCCCGAAAGTTGGATACCCAGTCCGATTGGCTTAACAGTATTTTGGGGTGCTGTGGGAGGTATATATGGGGTTATTAGACTTTATTAATACAGATGAAAGCTATGAATACATTTCACTTAAAGAAGCTATCATTTTCCTAAAAGAAAAAACAAACTCAACTATCCAAGAAGTAGCTATATATTTATTAAATAAAGGCGTGCCTAGTGACTTAGCATGTCATACAAAAGGTTCGGACTACAAAATAAAAGAAACAAGTGGAAAACATTTCAATTATGGCATGTTTAGACCATATGGCAGAAATTGGGCTTTTGAATACTTGACTAATATCTCTGAAAGCTATAACTGTGCCACATGGGATGAATTAAAAAACCACAATCACTTATGGGAAGATTGGGGTATTCCTTTAAATAATGATAATGTTGCACTTCTTGAGAAAACATACTGGTATAGACAAGAATTCCTAAATTTAGAACCCATAAAATCCTTAAATTTATTTGATGAAAATTTGCTTGAATTAAACCCAAGCCTAATCCCTATATGGGATGAAAGTTATTTAAATATACTTAATGCTGATGACCCTGACTCAAAAGTGACGGACTTTGATACTTTTATCGAGGATATACAAGAATTTAATAAGGATGAACTAAAAGCTAAAACCTTTGAAACTCCTTTATTTTATTTAAATGATGTATTTTCATTGATAGAGGCATCATGCTTACTGAGTGGGGATATTCCTACCCAAATCAACAGATGTTTTAACGATACAAATTTTGATCAAAATTACCCTTTTTTTGATGAAGCATATAGCTTTATTAATTCTGCAATTTGGGCGGGTAGCCTCCCTGAAAACTTAATCCCGTCACATCAACTAAAAATCTATTTAGAGAGTAAAGGAAAAATTATTGAGGGCTTCAACGACAACCTACCAATACAAGAACCTATAGGCTGTGGACAGCCATTTATTCAACAAGTAGACCCAAATATTGAAAACCTTAATGCTGAAATTACACAGCTTAGAAAACTCGTTGCTGAAAAAGATGCAGAGATTGAACAATTGAAAGCTAAACAATCAATTGAGCAATTGGGAAACCACATCCCTGATGAATTGACAGGACTACCAAGACGAAACCAACTGGCACAAGATCGTCAAGGTATGGCAAGAATCATTGCATTAAATTTATGGAAAAGCGATGAAACTATTTTAATTGGAGATATGGCAAATAAAGTTTATGCAGTTATAGTTGATTATTGTCTGGAGGAGTTACCTGACACATCCGACACGATAAAAAACTGAATTAGACCAGTAGCCACACCACATGCACAACTAAGAGGTCGCAAGCCTAAAAATCAATAACTTAAAATATAGCGAACATGATATGCTAAATATATTTAGCACAAGTTGGCTATATTTTTTATTATAAAAAACAAAAACATAATTACTCCATCAAACATCATTGTATGGAGTTAAGCAAATGCAACCTATTCGAGTGACCTACAATCAAGCATGTGAATTACTAAGCATCAAACGTGATGCTTTGCGACTACTGGTACATCAAGACACAACTTTCCCACGTCCTATCAAATACGGCACTAATCGACAATCCCCAGTCTATTTCGACTACGCCGACTTATTAGCATGGCATAACACACAAAAAGCCAATGCAGTGATGGAGGCATAACCATGAACCATCAAACTGTCATCCTAGATTATCTCAAACAAGGTAAAACCTTGAGCCAAGCCGAAGCCATAGAGCTATGCGACTGCTATCGCCTTTCGGCTGTCATTGACCGATTAAGAAAGCAAGGTTTTGAAATCGTGACCCATAACGAAAAGAACCTGAACAGCAAAGGCACACATGCCCGATATGAATTAATTGGGGAGTTTAAAGCATGAACGCCGTAACCCATTTCGATTTTAAATCCAGTTCCGTTCGTATTGTTTTAGATGACAACGGTGAGCCTTTGTTTTGTTTGGCTGATGTGTGTAAGGCATTGGATATGCAAAGAGCGAACCCAAGCCGATTCAGCTTAAATCCAAAGGGGGTACATAGTTTGTGTACCCCTACCACAAGCGGAAATCAATTCATTACTTTTATCAGTGAAGAAAACCTTTACCGCATTGTATTCAGATCGACCAAACCCGAAGCCCTCAATTTCCAAAACTAGGTATTTTCAGAAGTATTACCGTCATTGAGAAAGACAGGCAGATATTCAGCACGGCAAACCGCTTTTGATGAATTAAACCGCCTATGTTTTCAGGAAAAAGTTTCTAAAGAAAAAGGCACATTTCATAGTCATGGAATGCACCGCCGTAAACATGAAAAACGTTTAAATGCTTTGAGAATCAATACCTGTAAGGAAAATATTCAAATGACTTTTGAGAGGGTACACCATGAATAAAACTGTACACCCTGAGTTATTCAAAGGCACAGATTTAAAATCTGACCCTATACAGATTCCAATAAAACCTTGTTGTAATCTTGTTGTAGAGTCATGTTTAGTCACGTTTTTAACTTTAGAACCTGAGCCATCAATCGGTGGAGCAAGTCGGTCACTTTATGACACTGTGCCCCTTGCATATAAACCCATACGCCATTATATTGATTCTGCCTTGAGCAAAATCTCAAGGTTAGCTTTGGTCGGCTATGAATATCTAGCGCATACAGTCCGCTTCATGGACTTTTTTTGTATGTGTAATATCTCTATGCGTTCGCATGTTATGGCGAAGTTGGAGGGGGACACTTTCGAGTGTGCCAGTTACCTAGATTACTGGTCGACCAACCCCTTTCAGCTTTGCCACCCTTACTTGGTCGTAAATGGCAATGCTCTTAAATCAAATCTAGGAGCGCATACTCATGCCTAAATCAAACACGCCTTTAGAAAATCAAAGTACACTCAAAACCTATGATTCGTGCGATTTATTAGATGCACATGAATTAGCACAATCTGATTTAAGTTGGATGCACAAGCGATCTTTCATATACGAAAAGAAGCACAGCGAATCCATAATTTAGCCAAACAAGGCGAGATGATTACTCAATATCATTTATCAGAAATGATTGAACATCTGCACATGTATGAATATCTTGCTGAAAACCGTATGAACCATCATCAAGAACAGGCGGAAGCATTCGAAAAAGAATGGCAAGCAGCCAAGGTGGGTGAGCAATGAGTATTCACAACACTTACAACGTCGCAATTAAAGACGAATCACACGTTTTAGGCTACCGCTTAACAAACCACTCATACGACACACTAGAACACGCCGAACAAGTTAGAACGCTACTTAATGCGAATAACCTATACCAATTTTGCATTGTACCGACTGGCACAGACACATGGGGAGATGAGGAATGAACATTAAACCCTCATGGGATACTACTCCCGATATGTTTGAGGGTGGCGAAAGCCGTTCTACCCCTCAGAAACAACAAAGCCCACTTGAGCGAGTGGGCAATGATGCAAGTAATTCAATTGTTGAAGCACTTGAAGAATATACAGTCCCATTATTTAACAATAATCCGCTACACGATGCAATGGTTAGAATAATGGGTGATTGTCCTGTAGAAATCCGCCGTTCTGTTATTGAGAATGCCACCCAGTACGGTTTTGCAGAGAAGAATGCCCTATATGGTTTGGCGGTATTTGATCTTTTTGACGAAAACCTACAGCCTACAGGTGCGGTATTTACCAATCCAACAATTGAGGGATTCAAGGATATTGTTTTCGGTCATGGTGGCTTGTATTTCAATCGGTCAAGGCTAAATGAATTGCCCTTGATTATTACGGATGATATTCACCTTGCATTTAAAACGACATATCCAGTCTATGCCCCATATAGTGATAGCAAGATCAAAGCCTACCAACTCAAAACTTTGCTTAAAGCACATCCTAATCTATATGTGATTGCCCCAGTCCATCAACAGGACGACATACAACGCCGTTATACTGACCTCAATGTCAAAATGGCGTTTATTCCTGAACCACCTAATTTTGCCATGTCGCAAGATGAACTGAATAGCATGATTCAGGTGGCAGTTGAACAAGCCAAAGCCCCACCCAAAGGACATTTAGCCAAACCGTTCAAAATGGATGATGGTTCTTGGTTGCATGTATTGGAAAGCGGTTTATATCAGATCAAGGAAAAACAGGACGAGAACGGCGAAACCAAGCAGAGCAAAATCCTTATTTCAAATGCTTTGATTATTTTGGGAGAAGCTCGAAGTCTTAAAAATGATAACTGGAAACGTGTTATTCAGTTCCATGATAAAGATCGTACTTTGCATACATTGATTATCCCCTATGAGCATTTCATGGGTGAAGCACAGGACGCTTTAAAGTTGATTGCTAGTCATGGATTGATGCCGCCACGTCAGACTTACAAGAAAAATGTATTCATCAACTATCTACAGGATTACCCTATTGAAAAGCGATTTCGTTGTGTAGACCGTACTAGATGGTATGGCAATAGTTTTGTGACAACTAACCGAACCTATGGCAATCAAGATGATGAACAACTGTTATTCAATAGCGAAATGAAAGACCCATACAGCACTATGGGAACGCTTGAAGGGTGGCAAGAACTCAGTCGATTGATTGAACCTCATGCCCTTGCAGTATTGTCCTTTGCATGTGCATTCTCAGGGCAATTGGTCACGCCACTGGATATAGAAAGCGGTGGCTTTCATATTTACGGCACATCCACTGATGGTAAAAGTACCATCACCAAAGCAGCTTGTAGCGTATGGGGTAAGCCTAAAGATGTATCAAAATCATGGCGAACCACTGACAATGCTTTGGAAAATGATGCCGAACTCCGCAATGACAACTTTCTCAATCTTGATGAACTACGGCAGGCAGTTCCGAAAGCGGTATCCGATATTGTCTATATGCTGACAGGTGCACAAGGCAAAGCAAGGGGCAGCAAATCAGGCAAGAACCGAGATACCAAACACTTTAACCTGATGTATACCTCCACAGGTGAAATTGCCCTTGAGGACCATTTAAGACGTGGCGGTATCGAAATGGATGCAGGCTTATTACTCCGCTTTGCGCATATCCCTAGTGATGCAGGCAAAGGCTACGGCGTATTTGAATGTGTCAACTATGGCAGTAATTCGAGCGATTTAGGCAACCGCATTAATGAGCTATCCGCCAAACACTACGGACATGCAGGCATCAAATGGCTTGAGTACCTGACCGCCAATAAAGATGAATTGATCTTGCAAGCTCAAACCATGCTCGATGACTTCACCCTGAAATATTCAACTAAAAACAGCCAAGCGGTGCGAGTATTACGCCGTTTTGCACTGGTGGCAGTTGCAGGCGAATTAGCAACACAGGCAGGCATCACAGGATGGCAACAAGGGCGAAGTTTTGACGCTGTAGGGCAATGTTTTAACACTTGGCTAGGCACATTAGGCAACGGCGAAAACATTGAGGAAAGCAAGATTCTGGAGCATTTCAAGGCATTCTTTGAAGCACATGGGACAAGCCGTTTTGAAAGCCTAACCATTATCCGACAACCTGACGGCGAAGTGATTAGACCACGTATTCATAACCGTGTTGGCTACTATGATCCTGACGAGCGTATCTACCTTGTATCAAGCACCATGTTTAAAC
>AZIJ01023215.1_pt1 | contig 26185 bp, 29 predicted proteins | sample 359151 | NCBI WGS metagenome assembly AZIJ01 (sample SAMN02429718, study PRJNA222666) | marine sediment metagenome | biome: Sediment sample; isolation source: enrichment culture of sample MGS-ElMAX(UA) from oil contaminated site at the... | place: Egypt: El Max | collected 2013-01-23 | depth 9.22 m m | reverse complement strand
CGCCCCGCCCGGCGGAAGTCGTTGCACGCCGCATTCTCGCGGAACGGCCGCCGGTGGCGATTGCAAGCATTGCGAGCCATGCGAGCCGCAAGCCGCCACTCCGCAGTGAACGCTCCTACCTCCGCCTCGTGAAAACGACGACCGCCGCCAGGGAAGATCGCGGCTAGAGATCGCAACCGCGCAAAAAGCTCAAATAAAAAAGCCGGTGTCTCATGGACACCGGCTTTTGTTTTGTCCCGCGCGCGGGGATCAGGCGGCAGTGCCGACCCGGTCTTCCGCGATGGTGACGTTTTCGGCCGGCAGCGGCGCCTTACCGAGAATATCGTCCGAGATCTTTTCGGCGATCATGATCGTCGGCGCATTGGTGTTACCGCCGACAAGTGTCGGCATGACCGAGGCGTCGATGACGCGCAGGCCCTGAAGCCCGTGCACGCGGCACTTCGCATCGACCACGGCCATCGGGTCCGTGCCCATCTTGGCCGTGCCGACCGGATGATAGATCGTCTCCGCCGTTTCGCGGATCCAGTTATCGATCTCCTCATCGCTCTGCACGCCCGCGCCCGGCCAGAACTCGGGCCCGCGATAGGGATCCATCGCACGCTGCGCAATGATGTCGCGCACGATCCTCACGCCCTCGCGCATCACGACGCGGTCATATTCCGCTTCGAGATAGTTCGGCTGGATGAGCGCATGATCGGTCGGATTCGCCGACTTGAGCCCGATATAGCCGCGGCTCTCGGGACGAAGCTGGCAGACATGAACCGTGAAGCCATGCCGGTCCGACTTCGTGCGCGCATGGTCGCGCATCATCGCGGCCACGAAGTGAAGCTGAATGTCCGGCACTTCAAGTTCGGGGCGCGTCTTCAGGAAGGCACCCGCTTCGAGCCCGTTCGAGGTCGCAAGGCCCGTCTTGAAGAAAGTGTACTGCATGCCCGTCACAAGCTGCTTCAGCGGGTTCGCGACCGTGCTGTGCAGCGTGACCGGCTGCGTGCATTCATTGATGACGGTGCAATCGAGATGGTCCTGAAGGTTCTGGCCAACGCCGGGCAGGTCCGCCACCACGTCGATACCGAACCTCTTGAGGTACTCGCCCTTGCCGATACCCGACAGCAGCAGCACCTGCGGCGAGTTGACGGCGCCGCCCGATAGCAGCACCTCCTTGCCCGCACGTGCGGTCTTCGTTTCGCCCTTCTGCGTGTATTCGACGCCGATGGCCCGCTTGCCCTCGAAGAGAATACGCGAGGTGAGCGCTTCGACTTCGACCGTCAGGTTCGGACGGTTCAGCGCCGGAACGAGATAGCCCTTGGCCGCGCTGCAGCGCTGGCCGTCCTTGATTGTGAGCTGGTAAGGGCCGACGCCTTCCTGCTGCGGACCATTGAAATCCTCTGTATAGGGATGGCCGGCCTGCTTGCCCGCTTCAACGAAGGTATCGAAGAGCACGTTCGTCTTGCGCGCATTGCTGACGCCGAGCGGGCCTCCGCCGCCATGAAAAGCACTGTCACCGTTCTCGTTGCCTTCCGAGCGGCGGAAATAGGGCAGCACATCCGCAAAGCCCCAGCCTTCGAGGCCGAGCTGGCGCCACATGTCGTAGTCGCGCGCATGGCCGCGAATATAAACCATGCCATTGATCGAGGAAGAGCCGCCAAGCACCTTGCCGCGCGGCCAATAGAGCTTGCGATTGTTGAGGAAGGGCTGCCCTTCCGTGTCGTAGCACCAGTTGACGAGGTCCGTGCCGATCAGCTTGCCCACGCCCGCAGGCATGTGAATCATGAAGTTCGAATCCTTCGAACCCGCTTCCAGCAGCAGAACCTTGTTCGACGGATTCTCCGACAAACGGTTAGCCAATACGCAGCCAGCACTGCCGGCACCGATAATGATGTAGTCGAACTCGCTCATAAGCTTTGTTTCCGGTTCTTTGTTGTATGGCCGCCCGGTTTCGCCTGCGCGGAAAACCCGCTTTCTGCGCGGCTTGTCGTGACGGACGGCACCCGTTCCTGGCTGATCCCAGCCGTTTCTTGGCCCATTACCCTGTTTGGTCGGAATGTGGCGCGATTGTCGGGAATTGCCGAAGCTGACGCAAGCGTCAATTTTGTGCAGTAAAGTACGAAGTTTCTCTCCATATCGGTCGCGAAACAGCGCCCAAGGACTGTGACGGTAAAAATTCATTAACTGTGTCACATTTATTCTGGCAATGAAGTTTTGGCGCCCCCGTGCGCGTCTACTGACAGGCAATGCATAAGATGCAACCCGAACACGACGAACGCCGCCGCCATGAGCGCGTCGCCTTTGAAGAGAAAGGCCGCTTCCTCGCACCCGACGGGTCCGAACACCCCTGCTCGATCCGCGACATGTCGCTCGGCGGCATTGCAATCAGCTCCGATGTGCCTCTCGATGTCGGCGCCCATATCATCGTCTATCTCGACGAGTTCGGCCGTTTCGAGGGCGATGTCGTGCGCAGCTTCGATGGTGGTTTTGCTATCGAAACGACGATCAGCGGCCCGCGCCGCGAACGGCTGCGCCAGCGGCTCGAAGCCCTCGCCCGCGGCGAAAAGATCGAGGTTTCGGCCCGCCGTGCCTTTGCGCGTTATGCACCCGGCGAAGCAGGCCTGGAGGAAAGCTCCGTCCTTACCCTCGCCGACGGCCAGACCATGCCTTGCCGCATCATCGACATGTCGCTCGGCGGCGCCCAGGTGGCTGTCGAAAACCGCCCGCCCGTCGGCACCGATGTCTCCATCGGCCGCATGACCGGCCGCGTGGTTCGCCACACTGAAGAAGGCGTCGGTCTCCAGTTTACCGAGGTTCCCGAACGGGCTACGGCCTTTTCCCGCCCCTTCGGCTGATGCAATAGCTGTTGCGGCCGGGCCCTGTTGCCCGGCACGCCCATCCCTCTAGACTGCTGCCCGCAACCGCCGCAAACGGCAAGAACAGGGGGCCAGCTTGTCCGGGACCATTCTCTCCACCAGCATCGAAAACGATATCGCCATTCTCAACATGGATGATGGCCGCGCTAATGCTCTCGGCAACGCCATGATCGGCGAGTTGAATGCCGCCCTCGACCAGGTGGAAAAGGAAGCGAAAGCCGTCCTCATTGCCGGCCGGGAAAACCGCTTCTGTGCTGGTTTCGACCTCGAGGTAATGGCCTCGGGCCCGGAAAATGTCCGCCAGCTTGTCAGCTCAGGCGCCGAACTCCTCCTGCGCCTCTATGAATACAAGCTTCCGGTCGTCATGGCCTGCACGGGCCACGCGCTCGCAGCAGGCGGCCTGCTACTGCTCTCCGCCGACGCGCGGATCGGTGCGGAGGGCAAGTTCAAGATCGGCCTGCCGGAGGTCGCAATCGGCATGACCATGCCGATTTTCGGCATCGAACTCGCCCGCGACCGCCTCGCCCGCAACCGCTTCACCGAAGCCGTCACCCAGGCGAAGACCTATAGCCCTGCCGAGGCCGTTGCCGTCGGTTATCTCGACACCGCCGTTCCCGCCGCCACACTGATGGAAGTGGCAAAGGCCCGCGCCGCTGAGCTCGCCGCCCTGCAACAACCTGCCTTCGCAAACACGAAACGCAAGGAACGCGCCTTAACAATCAGGCATGTACGGGACACGCTGGAGAGCGATTCTGTCACTTTCGACGGCGCAAAATAGCGGCTGAAAGCAGCTAATCGCATTGTTGCTGTATTTTTTTCAGACGATTTTCCGGAGTCCCTGAATGCACCATAGCGGCAACGCTGTGCGTCCCCTCATGGTTAGCGGATGCACATTAGAGAGGCGCCAGACGTTGATCCGCCTGCGTTTTTCAGTGTGAATTCTTGTCCGCAATTTTAATCAAACGAAATCACTTCGAATTTTAGGTAAATCTCGGTCGAGTTTGATCCGTATTAGGATCAAATCTGGCTCACACGCTTAAACCGGCACCAATCCCCGCCTGTCAAAGTGCACTCAAGTTAGTGACAAATGGGTGGGCTTGATCATGAATTGGCGGAAGAAATTCGTCATTTGGGCGGGACTGGCGGCAGGTCTGGCAGGATGCCAGTCTTCCGATTACGTGGGCAGCATCGACAGCTCTTTTTTTGACAACAATGCCCGCGTGCATTGGGTTGCAGCGTCGATGGAAACGGGACAGCAGGTTGCGCCGCCCTTCGGCTATGTCGGCTTCTGCGTCCGCAATCCACAGGAATGCGAAGGCGGCACGGACGCGCCGCGCGACATCGTGATGTCGCCGGAGAAGTGGTCCGAGCTCAACAGGATCAATGAATACGTCAACGCCTCCGTTCCGCAGGTATCCGACGCCGCACTCTACGACCGCGACGAATGGTGGGCCTATCCCGATGCCCGCGGTGGCGATTGCGAGGACTTCGCGCTGATGAAGCAGAAGCTTCTGATCGAACGCGGCTGGGCGGCGGAGAGCCTGCTCATCACCGTCGTGCGCGAGTGGAACGGCGACGGACACGCGGTCCTTCTCGTGAAGACCGACCGAGGCGAGTTCGTGCTCGACAACAAGAATTGGGAAGTCGTCGCCTGGCAGGACGCGCCCTATCAATGGATCAAGCGCCAGTCCCGCGAGCGGCCTTTCATCTGGGTCAATCTCGACAGCCGGACGATGCGCACCGCGTCCATCGACGTGCCGCCACTGGGCGAACCGGTGCCCTTCCTCGCCGCTATCGGGAAGAAAAATGAAAAGGCGGGCCTGCGCCCGTCCATCGAGAACGGTCAGACCGCGAGCCGCAGCCCCCGGGACAAACCCACGGCCGCGATCAACTGACCTGCCGACCGGATCCCCGCCCCCCCATTGGATCCGGTCCTGTCGAGGCCGGTCCTGCCGCTCCCCCCGCGGCAGGGCCGGTTCTTTTTTGGGTGCGGGCCTATTTGCCTTTCCACACCGGTTTGCGCTTTTCGGCGAAAGCCCGCGGCCCTTCGATCAGATCCTCGCTCTTGAAGAGCGCGGTCACCGCCGGGTACTTGCCTTCGATCGCCTTCTTCAGGTTCGCTTCGTCGAGGCCCTGATAGACGGATTCCTTCGACGCGCGGATCGACATCGGCGAGCATTCCGCAATGAGCCCCGCCCAGCGCTTTGCCGCGGCCAGAAGCTCGCCCGCCGGCACGACTTCATTCACGAAACCGAGTTCCTTGCCTTCTTTCGCCGGCACCTGACGGCCCGTCAGAATCATGCCCATGGCCTGCTTGGTACCGATCTGGCGGGGCAGACGGTGCAGACCGCCCGCAAGCGCAGCAAGGCCAACCTTCGGCTCTGGCAGCGCGAACATCGCGTTTTCGGAGGCGATGATGAGGTCGCAGGCCAGCGCGATTTCGAAGCCGCCGCCCATTGCCACACCGTTCACGGCCGCAATCACCGGCTTGTTGAGGTCGTAGCGCGCTGTGAGGCCGGCAAATCCCGATGCCGGAACTTCCAGCTTTCCGCCTTCGGCCTGGAAGCGCAGGTCATTGCCCGCACTGAAAGCGCGTTCGCCCTCGCCCGTGATGATCGCAACCCAGAGATCGTCATCGGCGGCGAAATCGTTGAAAACCTTCTCAAGCTCGAAATTGGCAGGCGGGTGCAGCGCATTCATGCGTTCCGGCCGGTTGATGGTGACGACGAGGATGTGCCCGTCGCGTTCGGTCTTGCAGAATTCAGTCATCGGCATTCCCCGTTAATCCGCGTTAATATCCGCGTGTTTTGTCGATCAGGGCGAGACTTTGCCCGCTCGTTTCGAGCTCCGCAAGCCGCCGGCTGTTGACGTTGCGGTAACCAAAACCATTTAAAAATGTAACGAAATACGTACCAGTTTGCCGCTTCACGCGGTTTCTCATGTCGGACGTAGAGCCATGGCGCAAGCAAACGAACGATTCGCAACCTCGCCCAATGAGATCACCGGCATCCCCAAGCACCGCTGGGTGCTGAAATATGGCGACAAGATCTATGGGCCTTATAGCCTGGAGGCGATGAAGGCTTACGTTGCGGAAGGCCGCGTTGCCGAGCACAGCCTCCTCGCGCCCGAAGGCACACCCGCAGGCGCGAGCATGTGGCAACGCGCAATCGACATTCCCGTCATTGCCGCCCTCTTCGGCGTGCCGATGCAGGAAGAAGAGACACCGCAAGCCGAGCAGCCTACGGAACCGGCGGAAGAAGTCCGCAAAGAACTCCGCGCCGGAGAAGCCAAATCGCCCGAAAACCTCACCGCAGCCGAGGTCTACGAGGCTGAAGAAACCACCACCGCCGCCGAACCCGCGCGCAAGCTTCAGCCTGATAAGGCCGGGGATCGTCCGGTTTATGGCTCCGGCAAGGGCCAGGTCGACCGCCGCCGCCAGCCGGACACCGCGAATTTCATCATCGTCATGGACATCAAGACACGCTTCGCTGGCCCGCTCGAACAGGCGATCATGTCGCTCGGGCCCGCCTACAAGCTCGCGCCGAATGTCTGGTGTGTGAATACGGATGCGACCGCCGCCGGTCTTCTCAACACTCTGAGCACCCATATCGGCCGCACCGACACCATGTTCATCGCCGACACGACGCGCGACCGCACGGCCTGGAGTTCCATGGGCCCGGAAGTCGACGCAAAGATCCGCCGCGTCTGGCGCCGAACCTACTGAAGCGCGGCTTTCCGCGATTAATTCACCGCCTCGGGTGGCGATCCCCACCTTCAGGTGTTAGGCTTTTCCCCGATGATGATTTGAGGGCTTTCAGGTGAAACACCTGAAGGCCCTTATTCTTTACCGGTCGGTGTTTATCGGCTGATCTTTATGAAAACGCGTGGCGCTCGCCCCCCGGGTCAGTCGCCGCCGCGCAGAAAGGCAAGGCAAATGGCAGCAGCACAGAACGGCGACCGGGTGAAGGTTCACTACACCGGCAAGCTGAACGACGGCACCGTTTTCGACACCAGCCAGCAGGGCGACCCGATCGAATTTGCGATTGGCAGCCAGATGGTGATTCCCGGTTTCGAAACCGCCGTGGTCGGCATGGAGCCTGGCGACAGCAAGAGCTTCACCGTGTCCTCCGGGGAAGCCTATGGCGAGCATGATCCGCGCCTCGTGCAGGAAGTGCCCCGCAGCGAACTCCCGCCGGAACTCGAGCCGCAGCCGGGCATGCGACTGACCGCGACCGGACAGGACGGTCGCGAGATCAGCCTCGTGGTGACGGAAGTGAACGAGCAGGCCGTTCGCCTCGATGCGAACCACCCGTTGGCAGGCGAAGACCTGACCTTCGAAATTCAGCTCGTCGAGATCGCCGCCTGATCTAGACTGCTTTCGGGCAGATAAGCGGCGGGCAGTTTTCACGGCCAGACGAGAAGCGCAAAGCGGTTCTCTCCAGCCCGGTCTGCCCTAAGGACGTGCAAGCGGCAGGCGGTGATCTTTCACCGCCTCCGCCTTCGTTTCTACCTCCGCCGCTAGCGGCGGAGCATCGGGTTCGAAATCCGAAACCATATCTTTCTCCCCGCCCGGACGAAGCAAGGGAACGGGTGCGTTCAATGCGCCCGGCAACGCCTCTTCCGCAACCGCATCGGCAGCGCTGGCATCCTGTGCTTCCTCGCCTGGCTTCATGACGGGCACCGCATCGGACGACGCAGCCTCTTCTTCCCGTTCAGGCACCGCAGACTGGCCGGCAAGTTCGCGCATGATCGCGTCGGCACGGCGCCAGCGCAAAATGAGCGGCGCGCCGAGCGCGCTTACATCGGCGCAACGTGCAGCACCCGTCTCGCCGCGGTCGCAAAGCACCGTCGCCCGGATCAGTTCGAGCTGGAACTGCGAGCGACGGAGAAACTCGGGAAAGAGACCGCTCGCCTTTGCCCGCTCGACAAGGGGGAGATATTGCTCGCAACCAAGCTGCTGGCGCTCTTCCATGTCGGCAAGACGACGATCTTCGAGCGTTCCCTCCTCGGGCGCCGCCTCGCAAAGCCGCCACATCAATTCCGCCGTCGCATGATCGTAAAGAAGGATCAGCGCACGTTGCGTTTCAGGCAGGCCCGCGAAGAGCCGCGCCGTATCGTCCGGCGACCAGCCGCGAAAGCCGTCGAGAAAAACGAGAATGTCTACCGGCTCACCGGGGGCGGGCTTGTAGCGCGGTCGCGCATCTTCCGTAAGAGTTGGACGCACACCACGTTTCAAAAAGGAAAATTCGTTCGATTGCGCAAGATCCGGCTCGCCATTGGCCGTCGCCGGAATGAAGAGCAGTTGCAGCCCGAGCGGGCGTTCCTCGATGTGAAAGAATGCGCCAGCTTCCCCGTTCCGCCCAGCTTCCCCGTTCCGCAAGGACAGCGCGCCCTGCGCCGTCCCCGACGCAGCCGCCTCGCGCTCGCCATTGAGCGTGTAGGTGGCACCGCCTGAAAAGACCATGCTGCCGACGACGCGCTTTTCCACCTGCGAAAGCGTGAGCGACATGCCCGCCGCATTGCCGATCCCCTCATAGCTGCCGTTGAAAGGCGCAGCGCGCAACGAATGGGGAAATCCCGCAACCAGAACGAACAAAAGCAGCGCGGACAAGGCCCGCACTGCTTCCTTCATGTCGAATGCCGCGCGTCGCGCGGCGAGCCCCCATATCATTCCAGTCGCTTTCTCCGGCCCCACGGAGAGAGCAGGTTTTACCTGCCCTTGAAGTCGGGCTGCCGCTTTTCCATGAAAGCCATCATGCCTTCTTTCAGGTCTTCCGTCTGCATGAGCGGCAAAAGCTGCAAATAGACATGATGCACATGTTCCGGGAAGGGCTCGTTGAGCCCCATGCGCATCATCCGCTTTGCAGCGCGAACCGCGAGCGGCGCGTTGCCTGCGATCTCCGTGGCAACGGCGCGCGCACGCGGCATCAGTTCCTCGTCGGCGACCACTTCCGAAGCGAGCCCCCAGGCGACGCTCTCATCCGCATTGAGCGTGCGCCCCGTGAAGATCAATTCTGCCGCCTTCGACCAGCCGATCAGACGCGGCAGATACCACGTCCCGCCCGATTCGGGCACCAGACCCCGCTTGCAGAATGCAGCCGCGAGTTTCGCCGATTTTCCCATGATACGAATATCGCAACCGAGCGCGGTATCCATGCCGTAACCGGCGGCGCCGCCATTAAGCGCGCAGATCGTCGGCGTCTCCATTTCCTGCATCACGGTGGGCGGCGTGTTCTTGAGGTCGAGGCTCGTCGATGTAACACCGCCGCTCGAACCGATGGAAAGCCCCGCCCCTTGCGTCTGCGCACGAAGGTCGAGACCGGCGCAGAAGGCACGGCCCGCGCCTGTCAGGATCACGCAGCGCACATCCGGGTCCGCATCGGCTTCCTTCAGCCGCACGGTCAGCTGGTCCAGCATGGTTGCCGAAATCGTGTTCATGCGCTCCGGCGCATTGAGCGTGATTGTCGCGATATGGTCCGCAACCTCGTAAAGAACTTCCTGCGGCTCCGCCTCAACGGCCTTTGCCTGGCTCATCGCACCCTCCCTGAAGGAAAAAGCATTTGAATAATGTCGGTAGCCGGACTGTAGCCGAAAAATTCAGCCGCAAGTAGCCTCGCCCCCCTCACCGAACCAGGGATGGCGGACGAAATCGCCCTCCTCGATCCCCAGGCGCCCCGTCAGCCCGCCCTGCACTTCGAGGACGCCGTTTACCGGCACCCCGGATTCATGAACGTCCAGTGTTTCAGGCGCGGTCATTTCAGCGATCCGGACGATCCGGCCATCCGCCTCGATGAAGATCATGTCCAAGGGAATGAGCGTGTTCATCATCCAGAAGCTCGCAGGCGTGCAGGACGGATAGAAGAAGAGCATGCCGCTCTCTTCCCCGAGCGCCGTGCGGTACATGAGGCCCCGGCTCTGCTCTTCCGGCGTCAGCGCCATCTCGACGGTAAAGCCGTAATGTGCGCCATCGCGCGTCTCGACGATGACTTCGCTTTCGTCTGCCTGCGCGCAAGCGCCGAAAACAAAAAGAAGCGCGAGCGCAAGCGGCGCGAGACGCATCAGTCGATCCGCTTCATCTCGCGCGCATAGCGCTGCCAGTTCTGCACATAGTGATCGGCGGACAGAGCCAGCGCCTCCGCCGTTTCCTTGTCCAGCGTCCGCACGATCTTGCCGGGCGAACCCAGCACCATCGAATAATCGGGAATTTCCTTGTTCTCCGCGATCAGCGTATTCGCACCGATGAGGCACCCCTTGCCGATCTTCGCATTGTTGAGAATGATGCTGCCAATGCCGACAAGACTGCCCTCGCCAATGGTGCAGCCATGCAGCATCACCATGTGCCCGATGGTCACGTTCCGCCCGATATTGAGCGCCGAGCCCGGATCGGTATGGAGCACCGACCCATCCTGCACGTTCGAGTTCTCACCGATGGTAATGAGCTCGTTATCGCCGCGCAGCACCGCACCGAACCAGACGCTCGCATTCTTTTCGAGCTTCACATTGCCCATGACTTCCGCATTGGGCGCGATCCAGTAGTCGCCTTCGCCGGGCAAAATCGGCTTCTTGTCGCCAATGGCATAGACGGGCATCCGGTAGTCCTCCTCGATTCAATGTCTTTGCCGGATAATGACACGGGCGGCCCGCCGATACGAGACTTGCGGAGAAGGACGGAAACAGGCTGTCATCGCATCGTCAAGAGCGCCGCCTAGACTGGGCCGATAACGGAAAACGGGAGCGACAGGGGCATGACGGAACGCAAATCCTTCGGCGAAGAACTGGACGCGGCGGACGAGAGGCCAGTCGAGCGCAAGACATCGCCTTCCCTTGCAAGCCTCTGGCAACGCCGGCTCGCCCGCCGCGATTTCCTGAAAGGCGCAGGCAAGGCCGCGCTGCTTGCCGGTGCCTCCACCACCATCCTCTCTCTCGCCGCCTGCGACGACACGCCGGATGCGCGCCCGGACGCTATCTTCGGTTTCGATGAGGTACCGCGCGGCATCGATGAGACACACCACGTCGCGGCCGATCACGACGCGGAAATATTGATCCGCTGGGGCGACCCTGTTCTGAAGGATGCACAGGATTTCGACCCGGCCAACCAGAGCGCCGCCAGGCAGCTTTCCCAGTTCGGCTACAATAATGACTTCATCGGCTTCGTGCCCCTGCCCGCTGGGTCGCAGTCCAGCGAGCGCGGCCTTCTCTGCATCCATCACGAATATACGAATGACGATCTGATGCGCGCCGGTCTCCCCGATGGCGCAACGCGCGAAGAGACCCTCGCCTTCTATACGCGCGATGTGGTGGAAACCTCGATGGCCGCCCATGGAGGCACCATTATCGAGGTTGCGCGCGGCGAAACCGGCAAGTGGCAAGTGGTGAAGGACAGCGAATATAACCGCCGCATCACCCCGCTCTCCACCGCCATCCGGATTTCAGGCCCCGCCGCGGGCCATGAGCGTTTGCAGACGAACGAAGATCCGACCGGCACCCTGGTCATGGGTACTTTCAACAATTGCGCTGGCGGCATCACGCCCTGGAACACATGGCTCATGTCGGAAGAGAACATCAACTTCTATTTCATGGGCAAGAACAGCGACCCGCGTGAAGCGGCCAATCATGAGCGCATGGGCGTACCCGGCAGCCGCTCCTATCCCTGGGGCTACTATCACAAGCGCTTCAATCTCTCGCAGGAACCGCGCGAGGCGAACCGTTATGGCTGGGTGACAGAAGTCGATCCGCTCGATCCCAATTCGACGCCCGTGAAGCGCACCGCGCTCGGCCGCTTCAAGCATGAGGGCTGCGAGAATGCGCTGACGAAGGATGGCCGCCTCGCCATCTATATGGGCGACGATCAGGCCTTCGAATATCTCTACAAATTCGTGAGCACGGAAAAGGTCGCCGAAGACCGCGCGGCGAACAGCTCATTGCTCGATAGCGGCACTCTTTATGTCGCGCGCTTCGAAGAAGACGGCAGCGGCAAGTGGATGCCGCTGGCGCATGGCGAAAACGGCCTTGACAGCGCAAATGGCTTTGCATCGCAGGCAGACGTTCTGATCGAGACGCGCCGCGCCGCCGATATTCTGGGCGCAACGCCGCTCGACCGCCCTGAAGACGTGACGCCGAACGACGAGACAGGTCACGTCTATGTCGCCCTGACGAACTCGAAGGAGCGCGAAGAAACGGACGCCGTAAACCCGCGCGCGACAAACCTCTGGGGACAGATCGTGGAACTCACGCCGGAAGGCGGCGACCACGCGGCAGAAACCTTCACCTGGACATTGCTCGTGAAATGCGGAGATCCCCTCTTCCCGTCCATCGGCGCCGAATGGAATGCAGAGACGGGCAGCGATGGCTGGTTTGCCTGCCCGGACAATATGGCCGTCGACCCCTCGGGCCGCCTCTGGGTTGCGACCGATCAGGGCTCCAACTGGAAAACCGCAACCGGCTTCGCCGACGGGCTTTATGCACTCGCAACGCAGGGCGGCAAACGCGGGCTTGCAAGACGCATCTTCCGCGCACCTGTCGGCGCGGAAGTCTGCGGGCCCTGCTTCACGCCGGATGGAAAAACGCTTTTCCTCGCCGTGCAGCATCCCGGTGCTGATGGAACCGGGAGCTTCAAGGGCTTCGAGCGCGCCTCCACTTTCGCCGATCCGGCAACGCGATGGCCCGATTTCACGGATGGAACCCCGCCGCGCCCCTCCGTCCTCGTCATCACCGCGAAAAATGGCGGCCCTGTCGGCGGTTGAGTTCCCTCTTTACTCCGTCCCCCGATATTTGCTCCGGGTTGCACCATGTGGCGCGATGGCCCAAGCTTGCCCTTGCGGCATTGTGAAGGCGGGCGCGAACGCAACCGTCACCATGCGAAAAGGGCATTCTTCATATGCGATTTCTTTTCAGTCTCGTCGTCTTCCTTCTCGTCCTCCCTTTCGCTTTCATGGCTCTTTATGAGCGCGGCCTCCTTGATGAATATGTGCCGGAGGATGCGATCCCGGCTGACCCCTTCATCAAAGCCGAGCTTGTCGAAACGACAAGCAGCGCAGACCTCGCCCGGCGCATCGGCAAGGCGCTCGATGAAGACAATTACGACGACGCGGTGATGTATGCCGAGATCGCGGACTATGCGGGCATGCCGCTCGATCCCGACACCAGAGCGCGGCTCGATGCCGAGAACGCATTTTCGCGCCGCGTCACCCGCAACACCGGCAGCTTCGTCAGCGGTTTCGTCACCGGCGAAGGCGGCGATACCCCCGCCTTCATGGGCGCAATGGCATCGGACCTGACAGTCGTGGGCGACGTGCGCGACATCGGCGCCGAAGGCACCAAACTGGTGAGCGGCGAGGAATATTCGAAGATGATCCTCGGGCTTTCCGTTGTCGGCCTTGCCGCAACCACGGCGACGGTGGCGACGGGCGGCGGCGGCCTCCCCGTCCGTGTCGGCGTCTCGATTCTGAAAGTGGCAAAAAAGACAGGCACGGTCACCGCCGCCTTTACCCGCGACATTGTTCGCGTTCTTCAGGAGGCCGTGAACTTCGAGAAGCTCGGCTCCACGTTGCGGGCCGTCGACCTGTCGAACACCTCCGCGACGCGCCGCGTGATCACCGAATATGCAGACACCGTCTCGCTTGCGAAGGTGACGCCCGTGCTGAGCGATGTGGCCGCCCTCGAACGCGCCGCCGGCCCGGCCGAAACGGTGCAGCTGATGAAATTTGTCAACAACACCGGCGATCTTGCCCGCGTCACCCGTATGAGCGGCAAACTCGGCACCAAAACACGCGGCGTCATCCAGCTCACCGGCAAGACGGGCCTCCGCGCCTTCAAGACGGCGTGGAACCTGGCGCTGATCGCGCTTCAATATGTCTGGGCAATTGCCGGTGGTATCGGTGCGCTCTTCGCGACGGCGCTTGGCCGCCGCGTGGTCCGCCGCCGCAGGGCCTGACGGTCGTCAGACCGTGAGGAGAATGCCAAGAAGAAAGAGACCGGAAAGAAAGCTCCACATCGTCGCGATACAGCCTGAAAGCAGCATCCAGAATGGCGGGCGATTCTCGAACACCTGTGCGCGCAGCGCGTTGCGCAGGATCACGGTCGGCCCTGCAAATATCAGCGTGAACACACCAATCAATTGCCACGTCACCGTCTCCGCCGTGAGCTGGAAGCTCGGTGGCTTACTGGTCACGAGCCGGTAGAAACTGCTGGTAAGCCCTGCCGCAACAAAGCCCGTCGCAATCGAGAAGAAGAATGCCGCAAACTCGCTCATATACCCCGCCGCCCTGCCCTGCTTATTCGCCCGCACGCGCCATGCCGGCGCCCGCGTCGATCCCCGCGATGAATTGATTGCCCATGGCGGCGAGGCGCGTCTGCGCCGCCGCAACCGCAAATTCCGGAATGACCCGATAGTCGAGAAGTCGCGTGAGCTCCGGATCTGCGAGCCCGTGCTTCAGATCCGTAACCGGCGTTCCCTTGGCTCTTGCCGCGATCTCCGCCAGAAGCGGCGAACGCTCGCCAACCGCGAAATCTCTCTCGCCGATGCGGCATGACGCGAAATCCGCCTCGCAGGAAACCTGCGGGAGAATGAACGCGCCGCCGCCAGGCCCTTCAAGGGATGTGTGCCCCCCGAAGAAGACGACGGCACCTGCGACAATCAGCGATTTGAAAACGAAACTGGTCATGCCCGCCTTGTCCGCAAGCGCCATACCAGCGCAGGCAGACACAGGGCGGAACCGGGCGAATTTGAAATGATCTTTTAATTTCAGCAGGTTATAAGAGAAGAAGCAGGGTACTCAGGCTCTGCCGTCCGGTTTCGGGCGGGGGCGGCTCGTGCCGGTTTGTACCGGGCCTGTATCAATGCGAAACAATCTTGGCGAACCGGGGGGCGAGCCGTGGCACGAAACAATCGATCCGGCGACGAACTGGTCAAGGAACGCCCTGCCTGGATCATTCCCCTCCTGGTGCTGAGCGGCGTCCTGATCTTCTCGGGCATCTTTCTCTATTACTATTTCGGGCCGACGCCGGGCGAAATCCTCGGGCGCGACCCGCGCGCCAGTGCCGCCGATCAGAACATCGAGATCATTGTCGGCAACAAGCGCTTCATGGTGCCGGAACATTACACGCGCTATCCCAACCAGCGCGCCGGCGGCCGTCAGGATGTACTGGACATGCATGCCCTGCTCCCCGGCCTCACGCCCTGGTCGCCGGAGCAGCAGGAGGCATTCAACGACAATTCGGCCCGTTCCAACGTCGTCTATTTCTCGCTCCGGCAGACTGCAACACCGCTGAATTCCGTTCGCCGCTTCAAGACGATCTATTCGAAATATCTTTCCGCGAAAGAGCCCGAAGCAGGCCCTGACGGGCTCCGCCTTTTCGCCTTTGACGGCGAGTCGGGCTATGCGGGGCAGGATTTGCTGGTCGGCAAGGACGGCGAGGAGCGCATGACGCTCATTCTCTGTGACCGCCGGGGGCCGCTCGTCGAAAGCCCGAACTGCACCCGCTCATTGCTGCTCGGGCCCAGCCTCGAACTCGGCTACCGCTACAAACGAAGCCATCTCGAAGACTGGCGCGCTATCGACAAAGCCGTCCTGTCGCTCGCCCTGGGCTTTGAATCCATCGAAGCCATGGACGACCTTCAGGGGCCGATACTGGACTGAAGCCGGGGCGCCTTACGGCAGATCGATATCGAGGATCGCCATGTTGAAGGCGTAGGACGTCTCGCCCTCTTCCTCATCCTTGAAGATCACACCGATAAATTCATCGCCGATATTCACCTCGACGGAATCGTCTTTCTGCGGCCGCTGGCGCAGTTCGATCGTGGCCAATTCGAATTTCTGGCGCAGATAGGCCTCGAGACGCTGAATTTCGCTCTTATTCAAGAAGCTCTCCCATCGACGCTGAATTATGTGAGCCCGGGCCGCACAAAGCGGCCGGGGCGCTGCCCGGAGGTTGTAACCATTTGCCCCTCCGGGTGCAAACCCGGCGCGCATACCTCCCCGCAACCTGCGTCGCTTGGTCCAATTTGCGGCCTTCCCGGCCTGTGCAAATCTTCCGGCGGGGTTCAGGAGAGGAGTTGAGCGCTATGCTGAGGCGCGCACGGAAGTTTCTGATATTCGCCGCCATCGCCCTCACGATAGCCGCCGTGATCGCGCTCGCGCAGTCGCGTTTTCCGCCTGAGCCCGGCCCGAACGGGGAACAGCGTGCCATCCTGCTCCCCGATCCGCGCTAGACCCTTTTCCGGCATATCGAAATCCGCCGGCTCGCAAAACGCTCGAGATTACAAACGCCTAGCGCGCCGTGTAGCCACCATCGGCCACGAGTTCCGACCCCGTCATGAAGCTCGATTCGTCGCTCGACAGAAAGAGAACGGCGTTGGCGATCTCGTCGGCAATCCCGAGGCGGCCCACCGGATGCAGCATGATGAGCAGTTCGCGCATCTCGTTCGGCCCCACTTTCTGCCCCTGCACAACGCCGCGATTAAGCGTATCGCGCACCAGCGGCGTGTCGATATAGCCGGGATGAACCGAGTTCACGCGGATATTATATCCGGCCTCCGCGCATTCCAGCGCCGCCGATTTGGTCAACAGCCTCACGCCGCCCTTGGCCGCATTGTAATCGCTTGCACTAGGCTGGCCGACCAGACCCAGAATCGACGAAATGTTGATGATGGAGCCGCCCGCCCCCGCCTTCGATGTATATTTCTTGATCGTGCGAATGCCGTGCTTGCAGCCGAGGAATACGCTGTCGAGATCGATGGCAAGCGTCCGGCGCCACGATTCGAGCGTCTTGTCCTCGATGGGGCCGCCCTCCGGCGCGATGCCCGCATTATTGACGAGAATATGAAGCCCGCCGAAGCGGTCTTCGGCGCGCTTCGCCGCCGCTTCCCATTCATCCTCGTTCACCACATCGTGACGGATGAAACTCGCCTCACCGCCGTCATTTGCAATCTCGTCGGCAATCGCCTGCCCGCCCGCTTCATCGAGATCGCTGCACACGACTTTCGCACCCTCTCGCGCCAGCGCCTTTGCTGTCGCCGCACCGATACCTTTTGCCGCGCCCGTGACGATCGCGACCTTTCCCTCAACACGTCCCATTTTCCGCCATCTCCCTTTGATATTATGCCTTGTTTTGCGGAGTATCTTGCCGCGCGTAACGCGTCCTGCAAAGCACGAAAGCACCGCACCCTTCGTGACGGCCTCCGCCCCGTGCTATAGAGCAGCAATGACCAGCAACCTCCACCCCGATGCGCGGTGGGCAATGAACCGGAGAAAAAATGGCCGTCGCCCTGCTGATTACCTTCGAGACCTCGCAAGCCGACCACATCCTGACGCAGCTTCGCGCCTACAAGGAACGCGAGTTCGACCGCAACCCGCCCACGGGCTTCATCGCCTCCAGCATTGCACAGGAAGGCGATAAAGTTGTCTTCCGCAGCGAGTGGGAAGACGATGATGCGCTGGAAAACACGCGCGACAGCGCGCCCTTCGAGGCTTGCCTCGATCTTTGCGACATTCACGCCGACGACCGCAAAGATGAAAAAATAGAATTCTGAGCAACATGGCCCATCCGCCCTCCTACTACGCCGCAACGGCGAACGGCGAGGCACCCGTGACACAGCTCGCGGGCGACGAGGAGGCGGATGTTTGCATTGTCGGCGCGGGCTATACGGGCCTCTCCGCCGCGCTGCATCTTGCCGAGCGCGGATATAACGTTGCCGTTCTCGAAGCAGAACGCATCGGCTGGGGCGCCTCGGGCCGCAATGGCGGACAGCTCGGCGTCGGCCAGCGCAAGGACCAGCGCGCGCTGGAGGAGACGCTCGGCAAGGAATGGGCGCACCGCCTCTGGGATCTCGGCCTCGAAAGCAATGCGCTGGTGAAGGATCTCATCGCGCGCCACAAGATCGATTGCGATCTGAAGCCCGGCCTTCTTCATGCAGGCTGGAAGGCGGTCGATGCCGAATGGCTGAAGGAAGAAGTCGGGCATTTCGCCGATGAATATGGCTACACGGCAATACGCTATGTGCCACGCGAGGAAATTCGCGAAATGGTGGCAACGGACCGCTATCACGGCGGCATTCTGGAGGAAGAAGGCGCGCATCTTCATCCGCTGAACTACGCGCTCGGCCTCGCCCGCGCCGCGCGCGAAAAAGGCGTTCGCATTTACGAGCGATCGCGGGTCATTGAGGTCACGCAGACAGACCCCGCCACCCTGCGCACCGCCGGGGGCTCGGTCCGCGCAAAACATGTCGTCCTCGCCTGCAACGGCTACCTCGGCAAGCTGGAGCCGCGCGTTGCCGGCACCATCATGCCGATCAACAATTTCATCATTGCGACCGAGCCTCTCGGCGCGCGTGCCCGCGAACTCATTCGCGAAGATCTTTGTGTGCAGGACACGAAATTCGTCATCGACTACTACCGCCTCTCCGCAGATGGCCGCCTGCTCTTCGGCGGCGGCGAAAGCTATTCACCGAAATTCCCAGATGACATTGCGAGCTTCGTAAAGAAGCCCATGCTCCGCGTCTTTCCGCAATTGAAGGATGTGCGCATCGACTATGCCTGGGGCGGCACACTCGCGATCACCCTGACACGCATGCCGAATTTCGGACGTCTCGCGCCGAACGTCATCTTCGCGCATGGCTATTCCGGCCAGGGCATCAACATCGCGACGCTGGGCGGAAAGCTGATTGCGGAAGCCGTTGCAGGACAGGCCGAACGCTTCGACGTCATGGCGAAGCTGAAGACGCCAAAATTCCCCGGCGGCACGCTGCTGCGTTACCCCGGCCTCGTCGCTGGCATGATCTTCTATGCGCTGAAAGACAGGCTGCCCTGAGACAGGCTGCCTTGAGACGGGCCGCCTGACGAACACTCAGCCTTCGGCGTCGAGGCTGCCCTCTTGGCGGATGATATGGTCCATCGCGTGGGCGGGCTTGTCGCAACCCGCGCAGCCGACGATCTTTGCCGGCACGCCGACAGCCGTGCAATGTTCCGGCACGGCGTGCAGCACCACGCTACCCGCTCCGATCCGGCTATATTCACCGATCTCGATATTGCCGAGCACCTTGGCGCCCACCGAGATGAGCACACCGCGCCTGACCTTCGGGTGACGGTCGCCCTGCTCCTTGCCCGTGCCGCCCAGCGTCACGTGATGAAGCATCGACACATCGTCTTCCACCACCGCCGTCTCGCCGATCACGATGCCGGTTGCATGGTCGATGAAAACGCCCCGGCCAACCCTGGCCGCCGGATGGATGTCGACTGCGAAGAGTTCCGAAATCCGGCTTTGCAGATAGAGCGCCATCGCGCGGCGGTCATTGTTCCAGAGCCAGTGCGCCACCCGGTAACCCTGCAGCGCGTGGAAGCCCTTGAAGTAGAGAATCGGCTGGATATAGGAGTGGCAGGCCGGATCGCGCTCGTAATAGGCGACGATATCGGCGCGCGTCGCCTCGCCGATATCCGGCTGCTCGCGCATCGCTTCATCGAACAGCTCGCGGAGCTGCATCGAATGCACTTCGGCATTCCCGAGCTTTTGCGCGAGGTGATAGGCGACCGCCTCGTTGAAATTCCGGTGATTGAGGATCGTCGAATAGAGGAAGCTCGCAAGGATCGGCTCGCCCGCCGCCATTTCCTCCGCTTCCGTTCTCACGCGCTCCCACACGGGATCGCAAACGGCAAGTGGCCGGTTTCGTTCGGCAGACTTCGACATGTCCCCGCTCCTCACTTTTTCCTGCCCCCATGTCTGGCACGGGGTCACTTGCAGAGAGCTTAATACATAGCGCGGCCCCATGCGAGTTCAATGCGAGAACTCACATCGGCGTTTCCCGTCGTGTTAATCTTCCTGGATCGAGTATTTCAGGGAGCCTCATCCATGCCTTTTGCCAAGGCCGGCGATATCGAAATCTATTATGAGCGCGTGGGCTCGGGCCCCCGCCTCCTCTTCATCTCCGGTACGGGAAGCGATTTGCGCGTGCACCCCAATGTGCTGGATGGGCCCCTCCCGAAGCATTTCGACATGCTGGCCTATGACCAGCGCGGCCTCGGACAGACCTCGAAGCCGGACGAGCCCTACAGCATGGCGCAATATGCCGAGGATGCGGTGAACCTCATGGCGGCTATCGGCTGGGGCTCTGCTCTGGTCATCGGTGTCTCCTTCGGCGGCATGGTCGCGCAGGAACTGGCGATCAATCACCCGCATATGGTCGAAGGCCTCGTGCTGGCCTGCACGTCTCCCGGCGGCGCGGGCGGAGCGTCATGGCCGCTGCACAAGCTGATGGACAAGGAACCGGAGGAGCGCGCCCGCTTCATGATCCCGATTTCCGATACGCGGCATGACGAAGCCTGGGCGAAGGAAAACCCGGAAACATACGAACAGCTCGTCGCGATGGCCGCCGTCGATCCTTATGCACATGAGGAAGGCCACGAGATGGGCCGCCGCCGCCAGCTCGAAGCACGCGCCCTCCACGACACATGGTCGCGCCTCGATCAGATACGCTGCCCGACGCTCATCTGCGGCGGCAAGTATGACGGCATCGCCCTCCCCGAAACGCAAGAACGCATGGCCTCGCGCATTCGCGGCGCGGAGCTTCGCTTCTTCGAGGGCGGCCATCTCTTCATGCTTCAGGACCGCACGGCGCTGCCCGCCATGATCTCGTTCCTGAAGGGCGAGGAGGCGGTCTGAACCGACGCCGATTCGATCCGAAACGGCACAATCCGCCAAGGGACCGTTAATCCGTACCGCCTAACCTGCACGCGAAGTTCAGTTTTGCGTGCAGGTATCCATGTCCGTATCGAGCATCGCGACCGCCGCCGTCGCAAGCCAGCAGAACCAGATTGCCCAGGCCATGCAGACCGCCATGTTGAAGGCGGGCCATGAGCAGGAAACGGCCATCGTCGACATGCTCGCCGAGGCGGCGCAGACATCGGCCAAGGCAAGCCCGCCCACGGGTCTCGGCACCCGCCTCGACATAAGCGTCTAGCGGACGGCGAAGGATGGGAAGCATTCTTCGCTTCATACGTCCTGCACGGTGCCCCGCGCGGCGGTTCTTTCATCGTATGCCGCGCCTGTTTTTCTCTCCGCGCATACGCCGCATGGCCTTCCGCTATGCGGGCTTTGCGACTCTGCTCGCAATGATACCCTTCCTCCTCGATCTCGACCATGAAGCACCGTCTGGAACGGTATCTGGCAGCGCCTCGCCCGCCGGCTCCCCGTCTCTGCGCGATCGCATCTCGGTCTATGACGGCGACACGATCCGCCTTGGCAGAGAGCGCATTCGCATTGTCGGGCTCGATACGCCGGAATATGGACGGAACGCCCGCTGCCGCGAGGAAGCCCTCGCCGCCGAGCGGGCAAAACGGGAATTGCAGCGCCTGCTCGCGTCGGGAACCGTCGCGCTTCATCGTCAGGGTACGGACCGCTATGACCGCACACTCGCGCGTGTCACGGTCGATGGCCGGGACGTCGCCCCCGCACTGATCGAAAAGGGCCTTGCCCGCCCCTATTATGGCGGCCGTCGCGCGGGCTGGTGCGGCTGACCTAGGCCTGACATTCCATCGGAGAAATAGTCTTCATTCACGAGACTTTTCGGTTCGCCCCTTTTTCGTGCTGCGCGGGAAAAAGGACTGTTTTTCCGTAGGCAAATCATCGCGCAAAGAGCTTCGGCCCTTGCCGTCCCGCGACCTCTCCCCCAAAGTATAATGATAAACATTAGAGGCTTCCCGAAGGGTGGCCCGGGGAGATATGTCATGGGCCGCAAGATCCTCTTCATCACCACCGACCAGATGCGCTTCGATGCCATCGGCGCGAACGGGCAGAAGCACGCAAAGACGCCCGCCATCGACGCGCTGGCCAGCGCGGGCATCAACTACACCCGCGCGCATAACCAGAACGTCGTCTGCATGCCCGCGCGCTCGACCATGATCACCGGGCAATATGTCTCGACGCATGGTGTCTGGATGAACGGTGTGCCGTTGCCCGAAAATGCGCCCTCCGTCGCGCAATATCTGCACGACAAGGCGGACTACAAGACCGCACTTATCGGCAAGGCGCACTTCGAACCCTTCGTCGATCCGAAGCAGCAATTCTACGAAACACAGATGTCGCGCAAGGACGAACACGGACCGCATCGCGGCTTCGACTACATGGAACTCGCCACCCATTCGCCGCTGATCCTTCATTACGCCGAATGGATGAAAAAGAACCACCCGCAGGAACTCGCCGGCTTCTACCGTAACCTCAACGAGAAGTTTCAGGTAAACGCGGCGGGCGGTGGCGACACCGGCGCCTGTCAGGTTCATTTCAATCCCGTCGCACGCGAACATTATCACACCGACTGGGTGGCCGACCGCACCATCGACTGGCTCGGCTCCGTCGGCGCGGATGACGACTGGTTCTGCTGGATGAGTTTCCCCGATCCGCACCACCCCTGGGATCCTCCGCACTCGGAGCTTCATCGCCACCCCTGGCGCGACACGCCCCTGCCAGCGTTTTATCCCGGCTCGAAGGAAAAGATCGAGAAGCTGCTGGCAGACAAGCCGCGCCACTGGATGGAGTGGTACACGGGCGAGCGTGTGACGAATTTCGAGGCCCCGCCCGATTTCCGCGCCTGCGACATGACCGCCGACCAGGTGCAGGAAATCAATGCCTTCACCCATGTCGAGAACGAGCTGATCGACGAAGCGGTGGCGAAGGTCATGGCCTATATCGAGAAGCGCGGCTGGGGCGACGATGTCGACATCGTCTTCACCACCGATCACGGCGAATTCCAGGGTGAGTTCGGCCTTCTCTTCAAGGGCCCCTATCACGTCGACGCACTGATGCGCCTGCCGATGATCTGGCGACCCGCGAAATCGGCCGGGATCGCGCCCGCCTCCGTCGCAAGGCCGGTCGGTCAGGTCGATCTCGCGCCGACCTTCTGCGAGATCGCCGGGTTACCCGTGCCGGAATGGATGCAAGGCAAACCGATGCCCAGGACGGATGCGGAAGCGGACAAACAGGGCCGCGAGCGCGTCTTCACCGAATGGGATTGCCAGCATGTGGATGGCACCACGGTAGGCCTGCGCACCATCTATCGCGACGGCTACACCATCACGGCCTATCTGCCGGGCACGATCTATGATGGCAGCGAGGGCGAACTCTACGACCACAAGGAAGACCCCGGCCAGCTCCGCAATCTCTGGAACGACCCGGCCTGTGCGTCGCTGAAGTCAGACCTCCTCGCCGACCTGAGGGATGCCGAGCCGCCCGCCCGCGAACCGCGCCTCGAATGCGTCGCCCCGGTCTGAGGCGCAGCACTGCTCAGATTTGAACGGTGCCTCCCCCTCGCGGCGAGGCCGTTCCGCATGGCGCATCGGGTGGGGGGCATGTAAAACAGAGCATCCCCCGTTAGAGACGAGCAGCCCTGCCCATGACCATCACCTCCCCCACCCCCTCCATGATCGCGAATAAAGACGGCGCGATCGGCTGGATGATCTTCAACAATCCCGAGCGGCTGAACGCCGTAAGCCTCGAGATGTGGCAGGCCGTGCCGGAAATCCTCGCCGCCTTCGAGAAGGACGACGATATCCGCGTCATCGTGCTGACCGGCGCGGGCGAGCGCGCCTTCGTTGCAGGCGCGGACATTTCGCAATTCGGCGAAAGCCGCTCCAGCCCGGAAGGCATCCTCGCCTACGAAACCGCGACCGAAGTGGCCTTCGAGGGCATCGCCAATGCGTCGAAGCCCACCATCGCCATGATCGACGGCTATTGCATCGGCGGCGGCCTCGGCATCGCGCTCTCCTGCGACATGCGCATTGCCGCCGAGGGATCGACCTTCGGCATCCCCGCCGCAAAGCTCGGCCTCGCCTATGGCGCAGGCGGTACCGGCCGCCTCGTCCATGTCGTCGGCCCCTCCTTCGCGAAGGAGATCTTTTTCACCGCGCGCCGCTTCACCCATGATGAAGCCCTCGCAATGGGCCTCGTCAATCGCGTGACGACAAAGGAAGCGCTTGAAAATTTCGTGCGCGACTATTGTTCGCTCATTGCAGAGAACGCACCTTTGACCGTCGGCACCGCCAAGCAGGTGGTGGACGAGTTCACGAAAGCCCCCGGCAATTTCGACACCGATAAATGCGAGGCGCTGATCGCCCGCTGCTTCGCCAGCGACGACTACAAGGAAGGCCGCGCCGCCTTCATGGAAAAAAGAAAGCCTGTCTTCAAGGGGAAGTAAACCGGGCAGACAAAAAACCGAAACAGGGAGAAACACCATGGGACGTCTCGACGGAAAGGTCGCCATCATCACCGGCGGCACAAGCGGTATCGGCCGCGGCACGGTGGATCTGTTTCTCAAGGAAGGCGCGAAAGTCGTCGCCGCCGACCTTCAGGACCACAAGGGCGAGGCGATGGAGCGCGAGCTGGGCGCGAATTTCTCCTATTGCCGCACCAATGTCGCGCATGAAGACGAAGTAAAAAACCTCGTCGATCACACGGTGAAGAAATTCGGCCGCCTCGATGTCCTTTTCAACAATGCAGGTTATGGCGGCGTTGGCGGCGAACTCGCCGAAATCGACATGGCGGGCTTCGACGAAACCGTCGGCGTCCTGCTGAAGGGCGTCGTGCTCGGCTACAAATATGCCGTGCCCCACATGAAGGCGCAGCAGTCCGGCTCGATCATCTCGACGGCTTCCGTCGCCGGCCTTCAGGCGGGTTATGGCCCTCTCATCTACTCCGCCTGCAAGGCGGCGGTGCATCACTTTTCGCGCTGCGCGGCAATGGAGCTCGCCCCGCATCACGTGCGCTCGAATGCGATCTGCCCGGGCGGCATCGCCACCTCCATCTTCGGCAACGGGTTGGGCCTTGGCACACAGGTGGCCGACCAGTTCGCCGAAGTGATGAAGCAGCATCTCGCCAAGATCCAGCCGACGCCGCGCGCCGGCTTGCCCGAAGACATCGCCAATACGGCACTCTTTCTTGCCAGCGACGAGTCGAGCTTCGTCAATGGCCAGACCATCGCCGTCGATGGCGCACTCACAGCCGGGCCGATGAATACGCTTGGCCAGCGCATCGATTTCGAGAAGGTGATCACGGAGTTCCTGTCGAGCCTCCCGGAAGACGCGAAGAACCCGGCCTGATCCACCAGCCTGAACCGGAAACGGCGACGGATTTTTCCGTCGCCGTTTTCTCTAGTCCGTCTCTATCGTCACCTTGTCGGGGTAGAAGGCCATGTATTGCTGGATATTGGCCACCTCGACAAACGGGTCTTCATAGGACCAGGCGATGGTGGGGATTTCTTCTTCCCCGCGCTTGAGATCCCAGTAATGGGCCTCGCCCTTGAAGGGACACCAGCTCAAATTCTCGTTGGGCTTCAGCCGCTCCATGCGCACATCCTTGCGCGGAATGTAAAAGACAGGCGCACGGTCGGCCTCGAAAAGCTCCAGCGCGTCCCGCGTCTCGGCGATAAGTTCGCCATCCGCCATCACGCGCACATGCCGCCCGGCGGGCATCACCCGCAACAGATAGTCCGGGTGGCTCTCATAGCCTGATTTGTGCTCCTTGCCGGAAACCAGCGTTCCCATGGCAGCCCTCCTTTTCATCATTCCGTCTCTATATGAGATGGGTCTCCCGAAAGGATTTGGCAACCTCCCGGCTCTAGCGTACCGGGTGGAGACATCTGTCCCGGAAGCATGAAAATGGCCAAGCTATCCGAAAAACCGCCTGAAAGCCTCGCCGAACAAGAACGGCGCCAGTTCCGCCGCATCGCGACGCGGATCGAGGGCCGCATTGTCTTTGCGGGCGTGGATGCAGAATGTCTCGTGCATGAAATGTCGGCATCGGGCGCCATTGTCGAGGTCCTGCCGATGCCTGCCCTCGGCGCGGATGTCGCGCTCGACGTACCCGAAGTGGGTTTCGCACGTGGTATCGCACGGCGCTACCCGGCAGACCATCTCGTCTCCATCGAACTCGCAACGCCGCCCGCGCGCCGCGACCGGCTGACGGACAAGCTGATCCTTGCCGCCTTCCGCAATCCGCCCGAGCCCTCTCCCGCTGACAAATAGTCGAAGCCTTCTGCGGCGAAGGCTCCGACCACATCACCGGCGAAACTCTCATCACCGATGCCGGCATGCATCTCGGCTTTGCACCGCTCGCCGCACGGTAAAACCTGTCACGTCGGCAACAAATGCCGGAGTGACACTCTTGTTTTCCTGAAACGCAGAAATCCTAACCAGCCAAAAACGCCAGCACCGCCTCTTTATAAGCGCGGTCGCCCACCGTCTTCATGTGGTCGCGCTTCGGCACGGTGACGGCTTTCCCTTTCGGCATCCGTTCGGCCAACGGCCCGGGCGCTCCGGCCTGCACGTCCGTCTCGCCCGCGACAA
>AZIJ01019155.1_pt1 | contig 26216 bp, 22 predicted proteins | sample 359151 | NCBI WGS metagenome assembly AZIJ01 (sample SAMN02429718, study PRJNA222666) | marine sediment metagenome | biome: Sediment sample; isolation source: enrichment culture of sample MGS-ElMAX(UA) from oil contaminated site at the... | place: Egypt: El Max | collected 2013-01-23 | depth 9.22 m m | reverse complement strand
GCCGCTTAACTTAAGTGTCTACTTTATCGGGGCCACTCCAGGCCTCACATTCAGAACCTCACTCCTCACGGGGTTAAAACAGTTTGCTGCCCCAGCCGAGCTTGCTGCGCAACACTTCAAAGTAGCTATGGCCGCGGGGATGCAGCAGTTTCAGCCGGTGCGGGCTCTTGTTGATATGGATCTCGTCTCCCGGCTGTACCGCCAGCGACACATGGCCATCACAGCTTACCAGCATGTGCTCGCTCTTGTTGGCAGGGGACAGCACCATTTTTACCTGGGCGTCGGCATCGATCACGATGGGCCGGCAGCTCAGGGTATGGGGGAACATGGGCACCAGGGTAATGGCATTGAGATTGGGGGTGAGGATGGGGCCGCCGGCAGAGAGAGAATAGGCGGTGGAGCCGGTGGGGGTGGCCACTATCATGCCGTCGGCACGCTGGCTGTACATGAAGTGGCCGTTGATGTAGACCTCGAATTCGATCATGTGGGCGATTTTGCCCGGATGCAGCACCGCCTCGTTCATGGCGGTGTTGCTGGCCTTGAGCTGGCCGTGGCGGTGTACCTGGGCTTCCAGTAAAAAACGGTGCTCGGTCTGGTAGTCGCCGCTCAGCAGCCGTTCCAGCGGTTGCTCAAAGCTGTCGGGGGAGATATCGGTCAGAAAACCGAGGTTGCCCCGGTTTACCCCCACCACCGCCACATCAAAGCGGGACAGCACGCGGGCCGAGCCCAGCATGTTGCCGTCGCCACCCACCACAATGGCCAGATCGGCGCGCTCGCCCAGCTCCACCATTTCCAGCAGCTCGGCCTGTGCCAGCCCCAGCTGTTCGCCCACCCGGTGTTCGATCACCACGTTCAGACCCAGTCCGGAGAGGTAACGGTACAGCGCCACCAGGGTCTGGTTGGCCCCCTGGTGATCCGGTTTGCCGATAAGGGCGATGGTCTTGAAGTCGGTTTCCATAAATAGCTGTCCGGGGGCTGGCAAGGCGGCCTGCATTGCGTGGTGTGAGTCAGTAATCGCCATTCTAATCAGAGTGTTGCCCAAGCGCTACCGGAGTGAATGCAAGTCTGTGAGCTTGTGCTCTTGAAAAGAGGGTGACTGCCCCCATATAGGCTCCAAGTTGATTGATACACACGGGAGACACCATGAGCAGCAAGCACAATCAGGTTGAGACGGAGCAGTCCGAAGCGCTTGAGCAGGAGCAAGGGGCCGTCACTGACGCGGGCCAGTCCGAGCAGCAGGAAACCGTGCAGCCCGATGCGGCTTATGTCGCCGAGCTGGAGCAAAAGCTGGCCGCTGCCGAAAACAGCGCCAAAATGGAAAAAGACAGTGCCCTGCGGGCCGTGGCCGAGATGGAAAACATTCGTCGTCGCGCCGCCCAGGACGTGGAAAAGGCACAGAAGTTTGCCCTGGAAAAATTCGTGGGCGAACTGCTGCCGGTGATCGACAGCCTGGAGCGGGCCATCGAACATACCAGTGATGAAAGTGACGCCTTCAAGGCGGTGCACGAAGGGGTGGAACTGACCCTGAAATCGCTGCTGAGCGCGGTTGAAAAGTTCGGCGTCGAGCAAATCGACCCCAAGGGCCAGCCTTTTGATCCCAATAAACACCAGGCCATGAGCATGGTGGAAAGTGACGAAGTGGCGCCCAATGCGGTGCTGGCGGTCATGATGAAAGGCTATGAACTCAACGGCCGGGTGCTGCGTCCTGCCATGGTCATGGTGGCCAAGGGGCCGGCCATCGACACTCAGGCCTGAGCCGCACTTCATAAAAAAATGTGACCGTCGTCTTGAAAGCCCAAACCGACAGCCACATATAGACGTTAACGCGAAATATCAAAACGCTTGTTACCGAATTAGCACTATCAAGAGAGGATTCTATGGGTAAAATCATCGGCATCGATCTGGGTACCACCAACTCCTGCGTTGCGATCCTGGACGGGGATACTCCACGGGTCATTGAAAACGCCGAGGGTGCCCGCACCACTCCCTCCATCATCGCCTACACCGACGATGGCGAAACCCTGGTAGGTCAGCCGGCCAAGCGCCAGGCGGTGACCAACCCCAAAAACACCCTGTTCGCCATCAAACGCCTGATCGGCCGTCGCTTTGAAGACGAAGAAGTACAGCGCGACATCAAGATCATGCCGTTCAGCATCGTCAAGGCCGACAACGGTGATGCCTGGGTAGAAGCCAAAGACAAGAAAATGGCACCGCCGCAGATCTCCGCTGAAGTGCTGAAGAAGATGAAGAAAACCGCCGAAGACTACCTTGGCGAGCCGGTGACCGAAGCCGTTATTACCGTGCCGGCCTATTTCAACGACGCCCAGCGTCAGGCCACCAAGGACGCCGGCCGCATTGCCGGTCTGGACGTCAAGCGCATCATCAACGAGCCCACCGCCGCGGCCTTTGCCTATGGCGTGAACAAGGCTCAGGGTGATCGCAAGGTCGCGGTCTATGATCTGGGTGGCGGTACCTTTGATATCTCCATCATCGAAATCGATGACATGGACGGCGAAAAGACCTTTGAAGTGCTGGCCACCAACGGCGACACCCACCTGGGTGGGGAAGACTTCGACAACCGTCTGATCACCTACTTGGTGGAAGAATTCAAGCGTGAGCAGGGCTTTGATCTGCGCAACGACATGCTGGCCCTGCAGCGCCTGAAGGAAGCCGCCGAAAAAGCCAAGTGCGAGCTGTCTTCTGCCCAGCAAACCGAAGTGAACCTGCCCTACATCACCGCCGATGCGTCCGGTCCCAAGCACTTGAACATCAAGGTCACCCGGGCCAAGCTGGAATCCCTGGTGGAGGACATGGTCAAGAAGTCTCTGGATCCGGTGCGCACCGCGCTCAAGGATGCCGGCCTGTCCGTGTCCGACATCGATGACGTGATTTTGGTGGGCGGTCAGACCCGCATGCCGCTGGTGCAGAAGGCCGTGAGCGACTTCTTCGGCAAGGAGCCGCGCAAGGACGTGAACCCCGATGAAGCCGTGGCCGTGGGTGCCGCCATTCAGGGCGCCGTGCTGTCCGGTGACAAGAAGGACGTGCTGCTGCTCGACGTGACCCCGCTGTCTCTGGGTATCGAGACCATGGGCGGCGTGATGACGGCGCTGATCGAAAAGAACACCACCATTCCGACCAAGAAGTCCCAGGTGTTCTCCACCGCCGAAGACAACCAGTCTGCCGTGACCATTCACGTCATTCAGGGTGAACGCAAGCGGGCCGCCGACAACAAGTCCCTGGGCCAGTTCAACCTGGAAGGCATTCGTCCGGCGCCGCGCGGCCTGCCGCAAGTCGAAGTGACCTTTGACATCGACGCCGACGGCATTCTGCACGTGTCTGCCAAGGACAAGGACACCGGCAAGGAGCAGAAGATCACCATTCAGGCCTCTTCCGGTCTGAGTGAGGAAGAGATCGACGCCATGGTGCGGGCCGCCGAAGCCAACGCCGCCGAAGACAAGAAGTTCGAGGAGCTGGTGGCAGCGCGCAACCAGGCCGATGGTCTGGCTCACGCCACCCGCAAGCAGCTGGAAGAAGCCGGTGACGCCCTGGCCGCCGATGACAAGAGCGCCATCGAATCTGCCCTGAGCGCCCTGGAAACCGCCGTGCGCGGCGAAGATAAGGCCGAGATCGAGGCCAAGCAGCAGGCGCTGCTGGAAGCGTCCCAGAAGCTGATGGAAGCCGCCCAGGCCAAGGCGCAGTCCCAGGCCCAGGATGCGGGTGCCCAGGACGCCGGCAGCAAGCAGAAAGCCGATGACGACGTGGTGGATGCCGAGTTTGAAGAAGTCAAAGACGACAAGAAGTAAGGCCACCCCGGCGCACAGACGCTGACAGTGCGGGCGTTGGGCTACCAACGCCCGCCTTTGTGTTAATCAGCAGGTAAACACGCAAGCTATGTCGAAACGAGATTATTATGAAGTGCTTGGCGTCTCCAAGGGAGCCGACGAGCGCGAAATCAAGAAAGCCTACAAGCGCATGGCGATGAAGTATCATCCCGATCGCAACAAGGACGATGCCGACGCGGCCGACAAGTTCAAGGAAGCCACTGAGGCCTACGAGGTGCTCACCGACGCTCAGAAGCGGGCCGCCTACGATCAGTTTGGCCATGATGCGGTCAACGGTCAGCAGGGCCATGGGGGCTTTGGCGGCGGTGCCGACTTCAGTGATATTTTCGGTGACGTCTTCGGCGACATCTTCGGCGGTGGCCGGGGCCGGCAGCAACGCGCCGCCCGGGGCTCGGATCTGCGCTACAACATGGAGCTGACCCTGGAAGAGGCGGTCAGGGGCGTGACCAAAGAGATCAAGGTGCCTACCCTGGCCAGTTGCGACGTCTGCGATGGCAGCGGCGCCAAGCCCGGCACTCAGGCCAAGACCTGCCCCACCTGTCATGGCCACGGTCAGGTACAGATGCGCCAGGGCTTTTTCACCGTACAGCAGCCCTGTCCGCATTGCCGGGGCAAGGGCAAAATCGTCAGTGATCCCTGCACCAAATGCCACGGTGAAGGCCGCTACCAGAAAACCAAAACCCTGTCGGTCAAGATTCCGGCGGGCGTGGACACCGGCGATCGCATTCGCCTGGCCGGTGAGGGTGAAGCGGGCGAGTCCGGGGCGCCGGCCGGTGACCTCTATGTACAGATGCACGTGCGTGAGCACGACATCTTTGTACGCGACGGTAACAACCTCTACTGCGAGGTGCCCATCAGCTTTACCTCGGCCGCCCTGGGCGGCGAGGTGGAAGTGCCGACCCTGGACGGCCGGGTCAAGCTGAAAATTCCGGCCGAAACCCAGACCGGCCGCATGTTCCGGCTCAAGGGCAAGGGCGTGCGTTCGGCCCGCAACGGTCAGCTCGGGGATCTGGTATGCAAGGTCTATATTGAGACCCCGGTTAACCTGACCGAGGAGCAGAAAGAGCTGCTGCGCCAGCTCGAGGTCTCCTGTGGCGGCTCCGCGGCCAAGAAGCACAGGCCCAAGTCGGAAGGCTTCTTTGAAGGGGTGAAGCGGTTTTTTGACGATTTGACCCGCTGAGCCCGCTGTATTAGGCTGAGTCGGTGATTAAACCGGCGTTCGGCGGCACCTTGCAGTCGCATTGAGCCACTTAAATACCCAAACGATTTGAGCCCTGTTCCGGCAGGGCTCTTGTTATTTTGTTGTTCGAAAGGAACCGGGTTTCCATGATGAATCAAACACCGATGACCATACGCGGCGCGCAAAAGCTGCGTGAAGAGCTGGACCATCTCAAGTCCGTGCGCCGTCCCCAGATTATTGAAGCCATTGCCGAAGCCCGTGAGCACGGCGATCTGAAAGAAAATGCCGAATACCATGCGGCCCGTGAGCAGCAGGGTTTTTGTGAAGGGCGCATCCAGGAAATTGAAGCCAAGCTGTCCAACGCCCAGATCATCGACATTACCCGCATGCCGAACAACGGCAAGGTGATTTTCGGTGCCACCGTGACCCTGTTCCGAGTTAATGACGAGCAGGAAATCACTTACCGTATCGTGGGAGACGACGAGTCCGACATCAAGGCCAACCTGATTTCGGTCAACTCGCCCATTGCCCGTGGCCTTATCGGCAAGGAAGAAGACGACGTGGCCGTGGTCAAGACCCCGGCCGGTGAAGTGGAATACGAGATCATCAAGGTCGAGTATCTGTAAGTGATTGGGAGCGGCCATTCAGGGCCGCTCCTGCTCCACGTTTTCCAGAAAACCGCGAAACACGAACTCCGACAGCGTCAGCCGGTCTGCCATGCCCAGCTCGAACTGCACCGTCGTTACCCACACCCGCTCTCCATGTCGCTCCTTGACCCGTTTCAGGGTCAGCGGCAGTTGTTGATCGTCATCCAGCTTTAGCAAGACCGGTTTTGTTGTTTGCTCCGCAAACAAGGAAGAGTCCGAAACCAGGCGCATGCCGTTGATGGACAGATCCCGAATGTTGGCGGGCAAAGGCCGGCCGTCCGGGGTCAGCAGTTGCAGCCCTCTGGGTCTGGGCAGGCGCCAGGCGCGGCGGCCAGTCTTACCGGCCAAATCGATAATGCGGGGGGCGGTGATGGTTGCTTCTTCCCCGGCAGGGCGGGACGGGTTCAGGCTGATCGGAAAGGTCAACTCGGTACCGTTCAGTTCCAGTTTCAGCTTCAGCTCCAGGCCCGTGGCGCCGGACAGCAATGCAAATAGTGCCTCGTCCATGGTAATGGACAGGGTCTGGCGGTCGCTGGTGTGCTCTTCGCGAAACAGCTCGCTGAGCATCGCCAGCTCTTCATCGTCAAGGTATCGTTGAGGCATAGGCACCGACGCCGAAAGTGATTCTTTTAAGATTAGGCGTTGGGGGGCGGGCGTGAGTAAAAAGTAATAATGGGGAGGTCGCGGAAGGCAGACCCGCGAAGCCCGCAGGGACTTCGCGGCGAAGGGAGGAGCACTCAGCCCCTAGGCAGGGCGATTTTTTTCTGCTCGCTCTGGCGGTAAATGGTCAGAATGTGACCAATGGTCTGTACCTTGACCGCGCCGGTTTCCCGCACGATGGCGTCCATGACAAGCTTCTTGACGTCCCTGTCTTCGGCGGCGACCTTCACCTTGATCAGTTCGTGGTGGTTCAGGGCCAGATCGATCTCTGCCAGCACGCCTTCGGTCAGGCCATGCTGACCAAGCAATACCACCGGCTTCAGGCTGTGGGCCAGTCCTTTCAGGTATTGTCTTTGCTTATTATTCAGGGTCATTGCAAAATGCTTCGGTTAATCAGGTTGAAAGGGGACCATTGTACCCCCATCTAGGCACTAATGGTAATAGCAGAGCGATAAATTAATGGGCAAAAAGAAACGCTCGGCCAGCTCCACCCGCTGGCTGAAAGAGCATTTTGATGACAAATATGTACAACAGGCGCAAAAAAAGGGCCTGCGCTCGCGTGCCGTGTTCAAGCTGGAAGAGCTGCAGGGGCGTGACAAGCTGCTGCGCCCTGGCATGACGGTGGTGGATCTCGGCGCCGCCCCGGGCGGCTGGAGCCAGTACGCCACCGAACAGGTGGGTCAGGGCGGCAAGGTTATTGCCTGTGACATTCTGCCCATGGACCCCATTGCCGGGGTCGACTTTCTGCAGGGGGATTTTCGGGAAGAAGCGGTGCTCAATGCGCTGCTCGAGCGGGTAGGGGACGACAAGGTCGATGTGCTGTTGTCGGACATGGCGCCCAACATGAGTGGTACCCCCGAAGTGGACCAGCCCAGGGCCATGTATCTGGTGGAGCTGGCGCTGGACATGTGCCGGCAAGTATTGGCACCCAGAGGCAGTTTTGTGGTCAAAGTGTTTCAGGGGGCCGGATTTGATGAATTTCTCGGCGAAGTACGCCGGTCTTTTGCTACGGTCAAGGTAAGAAAACCAGACTCTTCGCGGCCCAGATCCCGTGAAGTCTACATTGTGGCTACAGGTTTTAAACTGTAGTACCCTGTTTCAGTCATAAACTGTCAGCCGGTGAGGTTAGTAATTTGAGTGACATGGCGAAAAACTTGATCCTGTGGTTGGTCATTGCCGTGGTGTTGATGTCGGTATTCCAGAGCTTCAGCCCCGGTGAACCGTCCGGCCGCCAGACGGATTATTCCACCTTTGTGCAGGAAGTGGCCCAGGGCCAGATCCGTGAAGTGCGTATGGACGGCCAGACCATCAACGGCGTCAAGCGTAGCGGTGACCGGTTCACTACCATCATGCCTTCCGAAGACCCTCAGCTGCTTAACGACCTGCTCAACAACAATGTGCGGGTGGTGGGCGAGAAGCCGGAAGAGCCGAGCCTGCTGACGTCCATCTTCATTTCCTGGTTCCCCATGCTGCTGCTGATTGGCGTCTGGGTGTTCTTTATGCGTCAGATGCAGGGCGGTGGCGGCAAGGGCGCCATGACCTTCGGCAAGAGCCGGGCGCGGCTGATGAGCGAAGACCAGGTGAAAACCACCTTCGCCGATGTGGCCGGCTGTGATGAAGCCAAGGAAGACGTGAAGGAGCTGGTGGATTACCTGCGTGATCCCAGCCGCTTCCAGAAACTCGGTGGCCGCATTCCGACCGGTATTCTGCTGGTGGGTCCGCCGGGTACCGGTAAGACCCTGCTGGCCAAGGCCATTGCCGGCGAAGCCAAGGTACCCTTCTTTACCATTTCCGGCTCCGACTTCGTGGAAATGTTCGTGGGTGTGGGTGCCTCCCGGGTACGCGACATGTTCGAGCAGGCCAAAAAGTCCGCCCCCTGTATCGTGTTTATCGATGAAATCGACGCCGTGGGTCGCCAGCGTGGCGCCGGTCTCGGCGGCGGTCACGATGAGCGTGAACAGACCCTGAACCAGATGCTGGTGGAAATGGACGGTTTTGAAGGCAATGAAGGCGTCATTGTTATTGCCGCCACCAACCGTCCCGACGTGCTCGATCCGGCGCTGCTGCGTCCGGGCCGCTTCGATCGCCAGGTCGTGGTCGGCCTGCCCGATGTCCGTGGCCGTGAACAGATCCTCAAGGTACACATGCGTCGTGTGCCCCTGGGTGACGATGTGGAGCCCTCACTGATCGCCCGCGGTACGCCCGGCTTCAGCGGCGCCGACCTGGCCAACCTGGTCAACGAGGCTGCTCTCTTTGCCGCCCGCAGCGGTCGTCGACTGGTGTCGATGGAAGAATTTGAAAAGGCGAAAGACAAGATCATGATGGGGGCCGAGCGCCGCTCCATGGTGATGTCCGAGTCCGAGAAGGAGATGACCGCCTACCACGAGGCCGGCCATGCCATCGTCGGCCGCATGGTGCCCGAGCATGATCCGGTTTACAAGGTATCCATCATTCCCCGTGGCCGCGCGCTGGGGGTCACCATGTACCTGCCGGAACAGGATCGCTTCAGCTACAGCAAGCAGCACCTGGAGTCGATGATTTCCAGCCTGTACGGCGGCCGTCTGGCGGAAGAAATCATTTATGGTTTCGACAAGGTCACGACCGGTGCCTCCAACGACATCGAGCGGGCCACTGAAATCGCCCACAAGATGGTGACCCAGTGGGGACTGTCCGAAAAAATGGGCCCCCTGCTGTATGCGGAAGAGGAGGGTGAGGTGTTCCTGGGGCGTAGTGCGGCCAAGAGCAAGCACATGTCCGACGAGACCGCCAAGCTGATTGATGCCGAGGTCAAGCAGGTGATCGAGCGCAACTTCAACCGGGCCAAGCAGATCCTCAATGACAACATTGATATTCTGCATGCCATGAAGGATGCCCTGATGAAGTACGAAACCATTGATGCCCGCCAGATTGACGATCTGATGGCGCGTCGGGACGTTCGTCCGCCCGCCGACTGGAAGGACGAACACGGTGACAAGCCTCAGGGCCCGGCCGCCGGCACCGGCGACCAGCAGGAAGAGCGCGATGACAAAAAAGCGTCGTCTCCCGATCTGAACAAGCCCGGTGACGCCACCAGCCACTGATTTTTTGTGATAAATTAAGCCCCGGCCATGCTTGCCGGGGCTTTTCACTTTTTAGGTTTTAGGATTAGGTCATTTCATGTTGTTATCTTCCGCATCCAGAACGCTGGATCTCTCCACGCCCCAGGTGATGGGCATACTCAATATCACTCCCGACTCTTTTTCCGATGGCGGTCGTTATCACAGCCAGGATGCGGCCCTGCGTCATGCCCTGCAAATGGTCGCCGACGGTGCCACCATGATTGACGTGGGCGGCGAGTCGACCCGCCCCGGTGCCGATGAGGTGGTGGAGCAGGAAGAGCTGGACCGGGTGGTGCCGGTGGTGGAGCGGCTCAGAGCCGAACTGGACTGCTGGATTTCCGTGGATACCAGCAAGGCAGTGGTGATGCGCGAAACGGTCAGGGCCGGCGCCGATTTGATTAACGACATTCGTGCCCTGCGCGAGCCCGGCACGCTGGAAGTGGCCGCTGCCAGCGGGGCCGCCGTGTGCCTGATGCACATGCAGGGGCAGCCCCGTACCATGCAGCAGGCGCCGGACTATGACGATGTGGCCGCCGAGGTGGCTGATTTTCTCGTACAGCGGCTGGCGGTCTGCGAGGCGGCGGGCATTCCCCGCGAACGCGTTTGCCTGGATCCGGGGTATGGCTTTGGCAAGTCGCTGGAGCACAACTATGAACTGCTGGGCCGACTCGGTGAGCTGCACCGGCTCGGACTGCCGCTGCTGGTGGGCATGTCCCGCAAATCGATGCTGGGCCAGCTGCTCAATCGCGAGGTCAACGAACGCCTGGCCGGCACCCTGGCCGCGCATCTGTTTGCGGTGGCCCAGGGAGCCCAGATAGTCCGGGTTCATGATGTTAAGGACATGGTTGATGCCCTTCGTGTATGGCGAAAGGCGGCACAGTATCAGGAACAAAGTGCATGAGCAGAAAATATTTTGGAACCGACGGTGTACGTGGCCGGGTCGGTGAGTACCCCATCACTCCGGAATTCGTGATGAAACTGGGCTGGGCCGCGGGTAAGGTGTTGGCGCAGACCGGCACCAAAAAGGTGCTGATTGGCAAGGACACCCGTATTTCCGGTTATATGCTGGAGTCGGCGCTGGAAGCGGGGCTGTCCGCGGCTGGTCTGCAGGCGGCGCTGCTCGGCCCCATGCCGACCCCGGCCATTGCCTACCTCACCCGCACCTTTCGGGCCGAGGCGGGCATTGTGATCAGCGCGTCCCACAATCCCTATTATGACAACGGCATCAAGTTTTTCTCTCACGACGGCACCAAGCTGCCCGACGAAGTGGAGCTGGCCATCGAGGCGCTGCTCGATCAGCCCATGGACTGTGTCTCCTCGGATCAGCTGGGCAAGGCCAGCCGTATCAACGATGCCGCCGGTCGCTATATCGAGTTCTGCAAAAGCACCTTTCCCTCGGACTTGCACCTCGACGGCCTTAGCATCGTGCTGGACTGTGCCCACGGCGCCACCTACCACATCGCCCCGGCGGTGTTTGAGGAGCTGGGTGCCCGCGTTATTCGTACCGGGGTGCAGCCCAATGGTCTCAACATCAACGACCGGGTCGGCTCTACCGCGCCGGCGGCGCTGCAGGCCGCGGTGGTGGAGCATGGGGCGGATCTGGGGATTGCCTTTGACGGTGACGGCGACCGCCTGGCCATGGTGGATCACACCGGCGCCCTGGTGGATGGCGACGAAATTTTGTATATCATTGCCCGCCACGCCCAGCGCCAGGGCACCCTCAATGGCGGTGTGATCGGCACCCTGATGAGCAACATGGCGCTGGAGCTGGCCCTGGCACGGCTCGATATTCCCTTCAGGCGGGCCAACGTCGGGGACCGCTACGTCATGGAGCTGCTCAAGGAGCATGGCTGGAAGCTGGGCGGTGAAAACTCCGGTCATATCATCAGCCTGGATCACAATACCACTGGTGACGGCATCGTGGCGGCGTTGCAGGTGCTGCGGGCCCTGGTCACCGAGGGCGGCAGCCTGGCCGAACTGCGGGCGGGGCTGACCCTGTTCCCTCAGGTGCTGGTGAACGTGCGTTTTGCCGCCGGTACCGATCCGCTGATTGATGAGGAAGTACAGCGACGGGTGGCCGCCGCCGAGGCCGAGCTCGCCGGCAATGGCCGGGTGTTGCTGAGAAAGTCGGGCACTGAGCCGTTGATCCGGGTGATGGTGGAAGGGGCCGACAAGGTGCAGGTGCGTCGTCTGGCCGAGCATATTGCCGAAGCGATCCCGGCCTGAGCTTGGTGAGGAGAGAAGGGGGAGAGGGGCAATGCTCTCTTCTCTCCTCACAGCCCACGACAAAAACGGTTGTTGAATCATCGCTTTGCCGGCTTTTTATGCACTTGGATGATTTTTTTAAAATTGCGCTTGTATCCCGCAGGGGCTATCGCTAGTATTAGCCCCGCTCCCAAGGGCAGACCGCCCCGGGACGCAAGCGCCAACCAAAGGTAGCGAAAATGTACGAGATTCTTTTGGTGGTGTACCTGCTTATCGCGCTGGCCCTGATTGGCCTGGTGCTGATACAGCAAGGAAAAGGCGCTGACATGGGCGCCTCCTTTGGAGCGGGTGCATCCAATACGGTATTTGGATCCAGCGGGTCGGGCAACTTTCTGACCAGAACGACCACATTGTTGGCCGCCGGATTCTTTGTAGTAAGCCTGGTGCTGGGTAATCTTTCTACCCACAGCACCAAGCAGAACAGCGAGTGGGAAGACCTTTCGGTTCCCGAAGTGGTTGAAGCTCCTGTTGAGGGTGACGTGCCGGTGACCAACGGCAGCGACGTACCCAATTAAAGTTTTGCCGAGGTGGTGGAATTGGTAGACACGCTATCTTGAGGGGGTAGTGCCCGTATGGGCGTGCGGGTTCAAGTCCCGCTCTCGGCACCAATTTATAGACAGGTTGAGAATTGAACTCAATTTGACTATAATCTCGCACGATTTCGGACGCGGGGTGGAGCAGCCTGGTAGCTCGTCGGGCTCATAACCCGAAGGTCGTCGGTTCAAATCCGGCCCCCGCAACCAATTTCACGTTCGTCGTCTGCTCACGATGAATGGTCGCTGCGAGGCGACAATCAGGGTCCAGGTGAATAGCCCCGATTTGAACATCGGGGCTTTTTGTTATCTGAACTTTGGCACCGGCATGGCCGATGCAACTATTACTGGGCTGCGAGCCCTTTTTTTGTTTTTGAAGGGGGGTAGCTTTGGCTACATTGGAACAACGATTGACCGAAATGCTCAGTGAGCCGGTAGCGGCACTGGGCTTTGAACTGCTGGGGCTCGAGTTTGTTCGCGCTGGCCGGCACTCGACCCTGCGCCTGTACATTGATCATGAAAACGGCATCGATGTGAATGACTGCGCGGAAGTCAGCCGGCAGGTCAGTGCCGTGCTGGATGTGGAAGATCCCATTTCCACCGAGTATGATCTGGAAGTCTCATCCCCGGGGCTCGCACGACCTCTGTTCAAACCGGCCCACTACCAGGCCATCATCGGTCAGGAAGCCGAGCTGGCGCTGCGCATGGCTGTGAACAACCGCCGTAAACTCAAGGGCATTGTGGTGTCGGCCGATGACACCATGGTCCGGCTGGAGGTGAATGGCCAGGAATTTCCTGTGGCCTACGCCAACATTCAAAAAGCAAATCTGGTTCCGAACTTTGACTGACGAGGCCATCGGACATGAATAAAGAAATATTGCTGGTTGTAGACGCCGTTTCCAACGAAAAGGCGGTGCCTCGCGAAAAAATCTTTGAGGCGCTGGAAACCGCGCTGGCCACGGCCACCAAGAAAAAATACGACGGCGACATCGAGGTACGGGTAGCCATCGACCGCAAAAGCGGCGATTTCGATACCTTCCGTCGCTGGCAGGTGGTGGAGAGTCAGGAAGCCCTGACCAACCCCTACCGGGAAATCACCCTGGAAGCGGCCCAGATCGACGAGCCCGAGATTGAAGTCGGCGATTATGTCGAGGATCAAATCGAATCCATTACCTTTGACCGCATCACCACCCAGACCGCCAAGCAGGTGATCGTGCAGAAGGTGCGCGAAGCCGAGCGCATGCAGGTGGTGGAGCAGTTCCAGGATCAGGAAGGCGAGATCATCACCGGTGTGGTGAAAAAGGCCACCCGCGACAACGTGATCCTGGATCTGGGCAACAACGCCGAGGCGGTGATCTTCCGCGAAGATTTGCTGCCGCGCGAGTCGTTCCGCTCCGGTGACCGGGTGCGCGGCCTGCTCTATGCAGTTCGTCCCGAAGCCCGTGGCGCCCAGCTGTTCGTCAGCCGCTCCAATCCCGAGTTCCTGAAAGAGCTGTTCCGCATTGAAGTGCCGGAAATCGGCGAGGAAATCATCGAAATCATGGCCGCCGCCCGGGATCCGGGCAGCCGGGCCAAGATTGCGGTCAAGACCAACGACCGCCGTATCGATCCCATCGGTGCCTGTGTAGGTATGCGCGGCGCCCGGGTGCAGGCGGTGTCCGGCGAGCTCGGTGGCGAGCGGGTGGACATCGTGCTGTGGGACGACAACCCGGCCCAGTTCGTGATCAATGCCATGGCCCCGGCGGATGTGGCGTCCATTATCGTGGACGAAGATGCCCACTCCATGGACATCGCGGTGGAAGCCGGCAACCTGGCCCAGGCCATCGGTCGCAATGGTCAGAACGTGCGTCTGGCGTCCCAGCTCACCGGCTGGGAGCTGAACGTGATGACGGTGGAAGACCTGCAGCAGAAGCACCAGGCCGAGAATGACAAGATCATCACCCTGTTCGTGGACAACCTGGACATCGACGATGACTTTGCTGCTCTGCTGGTGGGTGAAGGCTTCTCCACCCTGGAAGAAATCGCCTACGTACCGGTTAGCGAACTGCTGAGTGTGGAAGGCCTGGACGAAGACACCGTCGAGGAATTGCGCAGCCGGGCCAAGGATGCGCTGACCACCAAGGCGCTGGCCCAGGAAGAGTCTTTTGAAGGGGTAGAGCCGGCAGAGGATCTGCTGGGGCTGTCCGGCATGACCCGCGAGCTGGCCTATCAGCTGGCCGCCCGCGGTGTTTCGAATCTGGAAGAGCTGGCAGAACAGGGCATTGACGACCTGGACGGTATTGACGGTCTGGATGAGGCCCAGGCGGGCGAACTCATCATGGCTGCCCGTAACATCTGCTGGTTCGGAGAGCAGAACGAAGATTAAGATCATCGGAGGTAAATGAATGGCAGAAGTATCATTGACGCAACTTGCCAGTGACATCGACACGCCGGTTGATCGTCTGATCCAGCAGTTTCGTGAAGCGGGCATGGAGAAATCCGGCAACGACACCGTTTCCGAAACTGAAAAGGCCGCCCTGCTTGCTTATCTCAAAAAGCAGCATGGCGCCAATGACGATAATGAACCCAAACGGATGACCCTGCAGCGCAAGACCATCAGCACCCTGAGTGTTCAGGGGGCCGGCGGCAAGAACAAGGCAGTGCAGGTTGAAGTGCGCAAAAAGCGCACTTACGTAAGACGTGACGCGCTGGAAGAACAGCAGCGGGAAGCAGAAGAAAAGGCGCGCCAGGAAGCCGAGGCTCAGGCGCGCCGCGAGGCCGAAGAACAGGCCCAACGAGAAGCAGCAGAACAAGCCAAGCGTGAGGCGGAAGAAAAAGCCAAGCGCGAAGCGGAAGAAAAAGCCAAGCGTGAAGCGGAACACCAAGCCCGTCAGGCTCAGCTGCAAGCTCAGAAAAACACCGAGCAGGGGGCAGCCAAGCCCCAGAGCAAAGAGCAGAAAAAGGCGGACGAAATGGCCAAGCGCGAAGCGGAAAACCTGAAGAAACAGCGCGAAGAGGAAGCTCTGCGCAAAGCCGAGCTGGAAGCCCAGCAAAAGGCGGAAGAAGTACGCCGGCTGGCAGAAGAAAACGAGAAGCGCTGGGCCGAAGAAGCGGCCAAAAAGCCGGAAGACGCCGATTATCACGTCACCACCAACCAGCACGCTCGTGCCGCGGAAGACGAAGCCGACCAGAGCGAGGAGCAAAAAGCCCGTCGCACCGGTGGCAAGAAGCGCAAGGGTGGCAAGTCGAAGGAAGACCGTGAAGATCGGGAAAGCCGTGCCGAGCGTCAGCGCAAGGGCAAGCGTGCCAAGGTGATGACGCCCAAGTCCATGAAGCACGGCTTCCAGAAGCCGGCCCAGCCGGTGAGCCGCGACGTGGAAATCGGTGAAACCATCACCGTGGCCGAGCTGGCCAACCGTATGGCGGTCAAGGGCACTGAAGTCATCAAGGCGATGATGAAGATGGGCGCCATGGTCACCATCAACCAGGTGATCGACCAGGAAACCGCCCAGCTGGTGGCCGAGGAAATGGGTCACAAGGTAGTGCTGCGCCGGGAAAACGAACTGGAAGAGCGGGTGCTGTCCGACCGTGACACCGACGCCGAACGCAAGTCCCGCGCCCCGGTGGTGACCATCATGGGTCACGTTGACCACGGCAAGACCTCGACCCTCGACTACATCCGTCGTACCAAGGTGGCCTCCGGCGAAGCGGGTGGCATTACCCAGCATATCGGTGCCTACCATGTAGAAACCGACAACGGCATGATCACCTTCCTGGATACGCCGGGACACGCGGCCTTTACCTCCATGCGGGCCCGCGGTGCCAAGGCCACCGACATCGTGGTACTGGTGGTGGCGGCCGATGACGGCGTCATGCCGCAAACCATTGAAGCCATTCAGCACGCCAAGGCGGCGGAAGTCCCGCTGATCGTGGCGGTGAACAAGATGGACAAGCCGGAAGCGGATCCGGATCGGGTCAAGAGCGAACTGTCCCAGCACGGCGTGATGTCGGAAGAGTGGGGCGGCGAGAACATCTTCGTTCATATCTCCGCCAAGACTGGTGACGGCATCGACGAGCTGCTGGAAGCCATTCTGCTGCAGGCCGAGGTACTGGAACTGACCGCGGTATACGATGCCATGGCTTCCGGCGTGGTGATCGAATCCCGTCTCGACAAGGGCCGTGGCCCGGTAGCCACCGTGCTGGTTCAGGACGGCACCCTGCATCAGGGCGACATCGTACTGTGCGGTCTGGAATACGGCCGGGTCCGCGCTATGAAGGACGAACTGGGCCGCGAAGTAAAATCCGCCGGTCCGTCCATTCCGGTAGAGATTCTGGGTCTGTCCGGCGTGCCGACCGCCGGTGACGAAGCCACCGTGGTACGGGACGAGAAAAAGGCCCGGGAAGTGGCGCTGTACCGCCAGGGCAAGTTCCGCGAAGTCAAGCTGGCCCGCCAGCAGAAGGCCAAGCTGGAGAACATGTTTGCCAACATGAGCGAAGGCGAGGTGGCCGAGGTCAACCTGGTGCTGAAGGCGGACGTACAGGGCTCCATCGAGGCGATCTCCGACTCGCTGATGAAGCTGTCCACCGACGAAGTGAAGGTGAAGATCGTGGGCTCCGGCGTGGGTGGCATTACTGAGACCGACGCCAGCCTGGCAGCGGCCTCCAACGCCATCATTCTGGGCTTCAACGTGCGTGCCGATGCTTCTGCCCGCAAGATGATCGAAGCGGAAGACATCGATCTGCGCTACTACAGTGTGATCTATGAACTGCTGGACGAAGTGAAGCAGGCCATGACCGGCATGCTGGCTCCCGAGTTCAAGCAGGAGATCATTGGTCTGGCCCAGGTGCGTGACGTGTTCCGCTCGCCCAAATTTGGCGCCATCGCCGGCTGTATGGTCACCGAGGGCGTGGTCAAGCGCAGCAACCCGATCCGCGTACTGCGCGACAACGTGGTGATTTACGAAGGCGAGCTGGAGTCCCTGCGTCGCTTCAAGGATGACGTTCAGGAAGTGCGTAACGGCATGGAATGCGGCATCGGCGTGAAGAACTACAACGACGTACGTGTGGGCGACCAGATTGAGGTATACCAGATTGTGGAAGTACAGCGCACCCTGTAAGGCCGCCGTGAACCACGTCTGAACACAGTAATCAACGGGGGCCTCTGGGGCCCCCTTTGTCTTGGAAAAAGCAATGGCCAGAGAATTCAGCCGTACCCGCCGGGTAGGTCAGGAACTGCAAAAAGAAGTCGCGGTGATCCTGCAGCGGGAAATCAAAGACGAACGCCTGGGCATGGTCACCGTGTCCGGGGTGGAAGTGTCCCGGGACCTCAACTATGCCAAGGTCTTTGTGACCTTTCTCGACAACGACGCCGAGCGGGTGGAGCAGGGCATGGAAGCCCTGAAGGACGCCAGCGGCTATATCCGCAGTCTGGTGGCCAAGGCCATGCGCCTGCGGGTGACCCCCGAGCTGCGCTTTGTGTACGACCAGAGTCTGGTGGAAGGCATGCGCATCTCCACCCTGGTGTCGAGCACGGTGGAAGAAGACAAGCGCCGCAGCGCCGGCCGTCATAACGAAGACGAGAAGGAGCAGGACTGAGATGGGCCGTCAGCGACGTTTTCGCGGCCGTGAGGTAGACGGCATTCTGCTGCTCGACAAGCCGGCGGGCATCACCTCCAACGATGCGCTGCAGCAGGTCAAGCGCATCTATGCCGCCGCCAAGGCCGGCCACACCGGCGCCCTGGATCCGCTGGCCACCGGCATGCTGCCGATTTGCCTGGGTGAGGCCACCAAGTTTTCCCAGTTCCTGCTCGATGCCGACAAACGCTACCGGGTGATCGCCAAGCTGGGCGAGCGCACCGACACCAGCGACGCCGACGGCGAAGTGGTGGAAACCCGGCCGGTGAAGGTATCTGCTGGCGAGCTGATTGACGCCCTGGATCATTTCCGCGGCGACATCATGCAGATCCCGTCCATGTACTCGGCGCTCAAGTACCAGGGCAAGCCCCTGTACCAGTATGCCCGGGAAGGCATTGAGGTGCCCCGGGAAGCCCGGCCGATCACGGTGTTTGAGCTCACGCTCATTCGCTTTGAAGGGGACGAGGTGGAGCTGGAAATCCATTGCAGCAAGGGCACCTATATTCGCACCATTGTCGACGACCTGGGTGAACGGCTTGGCTGCGGTGCCCACGTCACCATGCTACGCCGGCTGGCGGTGGCCGGTTACCCGGCGGAGCGCATGCTGACCCTGGAGCAGTTGCAGTGCATTCTCGACAACTGCAAGGCCAACGACATTTCTCCCCGGCTGGAGCTGGATCCACTGCTGCTGCCGATGGACACCGCGGTGCAGAGCCTGCCCGAGGTGAACCTGTCGGAGCTGGTGGCCGGCTACCTGCTGCACGGCCAGGCGGTACAGGTAGCGGGTGCGCCCCTCGAGGGCTTTGTGCGCATGACGGTAGGGGAAGACCACCGCTTTGTCGGCGTCGGTGAAATCGACGACGACGGCAAGGTGGCGCCGCGCCGGCTGGTGCGCTGACACGGGCGCATTTTCAGGTTGCCAAGTGCGGCGTTGCTGGTAGAATGCCGTGCTTCCTTCCGGCTGAATTAGTGATCGGCTGGAATTCATTCATGTTATTTGGAGTAGACACAATGTCACTAAATGCTGAAACCAAAGCCCAGATCGTTGCCGAATTCGCCCGTGGCGAAGGCGACACCGGCTCTCCCGAAGTGCAGGTAGCTCTGCTGAGTGCCCAGATCAACCACCTGCAGGGCCATTTCAAGCAGCACATCCATGATCACCACAGCCGTCGCGGCCTGCTGCGCATGGTATCCCAGCGTCGCAGCCTGCTGGACTACCTGAAGCGCAAGGACGTAGAGCGCTATCGTGCCCTGATCGAAAAGCTGGGCCTGCGTCGTTAATCGACTCCAAAGCCTTGTTAAAAAGGGAGCTTCGGCTCCCTTTTTTATTGCCTGTTCTGTAGGCCGGGGGTTATGCGCGGCAAATGCGACCGAAATGTTGGGACTTGTCCCAACCTACCAACTGTAAGTCAAGCAAGGCGGACTGTAGTAGCCAAGGCTGGGAGGAACAGCGCGAATCCCAGAATATTGAGCGCCCTTCACTGATTCACCTGCTGGATACCCCTGGCGACATGGAGTAGCCTGAAGCCACCTTACTGAGAGGCAGGGCTTTCCATGGATGAAACGGCATTACAACGCACTCAGAAATATGTGTCTGCCCGCAGGCAAAATCCGGCCTGGGTGTTGCTGGCTTCGCGTCGAGCACCGCTTATCCTGGGGTGTTTGAGTAGTCTGTTTGAACAGGCTGATGATGGTATCGCTGAAGAAGACGCTCTGCAGGCGCTTTCAAGCATGCTGGCTGAATATGCAGTCCAGGATGAATATGAAATCGAACCGGATAATACCCGCCTGCAAGCCGGACGGGATCTGCGCGAATGGATTAAGCGTGGCCTGGTGATTGAACGTGCTCAACGCCTGTATGCGACCGATGCATTGGGCGCTGCCATCCGCTTTATTGATTCATTCGATAACCGCATCATGACTTCCACTGCTTCGCGCCTTTCTGTGGTGCAGCGTGAAATTGAAAATCTTGAGATGGGTTTGAACCCAAACCCCGCCAGTCGTATTGCCTCCCTTGAATCCCGTATTCAGCAGTTGCAGCAAGAGCTGAAGGCCGCGCAAGCCGGTGATATTCCTGTACTTAGTGAGGCGGAAGCTGTGGAGCGTATTCGTGAGGTGTATGGCCTGGCCATGGCGCTGCGCACCGATTTTCGCCGTGTCGAGGATTCCTGGCGCGAGGCGGACCGTAACTTGCGCCAGTCGATTATGTCGGAACAGCTGCATCGCGGTGAGATTGTCGATCACCTTCTGGATGGTCAGGAGGCGCTGCTTCATACCGCCGAGGGCCGGGTGTTCGACAGTTTTCAGCAGCAGCTACGCCAAAGCAGTGAACTGGATCGAATGCGTGATCGCTTACGCCTGATCTTAAGCCACCCTTCAGCGAATAAAGCGCTTGAACCGAACCAAAGCAAAAACCTTCGCTGGTTGCCTTCGCGTTTGGTCAAAGAGAGTCAGGCTGTGCTCCAAGCGCGGGCGCGCAGTGAGCGGGATGTTAAAGGCTTCCTCAAAACCGGCCTGGCGGCAGAGCATCACAGGGTTGGCCAGCTCTTGAATGAGATTATGAATCAGGCGCTGGAGCTGGACTGGCAGCCGCGCGCCAACCGCCGTGAGCCTGTGCCTTTGCCACCTGTGGGCGTGGCGCTGGCGAAAACGCCATTGCCGGAGCGACTGCGTTTTAAAGCGATTGAAAATATCGATCAGCAAGCCCTGGATCTTTCTCGACATCGGGCTGATTTGAGTGATCTTGATGCGGAGTTCTGGGATGCGCTCAATGGCCTTGATCGTGAAACCCTGATCCGGGAGACGCTCCAGCTTCTTGCTGAGCAGGGTAAGCCTTTGACGCTGGTGGAAATTGCTCAACACCTGCCACCAGAACATGATCTGGAAACCTTCGCGCTCTGGTTGGGTATGGCCAGAGAAGCTGGTGTTGAGATAGATCTGAGTCAGCCGCAGGAGTTTGAAGTTTTGGATGAAGACCAGCGTCGCTGGCTGTTTTCATTGCCGTATCTGACGTTGAGTTCGCAGGACGTCAGCGATATCGACTGGGAGTTTTGACCATGAATGGAGTGTTTGACCGCATTACCCAGGCATTCGCTGACGAAGAACCTCAGGTCACGCCAGATGTTGAAGCGGCGGGTGAAAATGAACTGCCAGACCAGCATCAAGAGTCAGAACGCACGCCTGCCCGGTTACGCGAAGTGTCTCAGGATCTGCTGCGCTTTGGCCTGCTCGAAGAGCGCCAGAAGCCGAATTTTTACAAGGTTGCTGTACGTGAACTGGATGAGCTGAACCGAATCCTTGAACCGCTGGATCTGTTTGCCGCTGTTGATGATGTTCGTGGTCTGGTGTTTCTTAAAGTGCTTAAGGCTGATGAGAACGCGGATGTTGAAGAGGAGTGGTCGCATCCCCTTGTGCGCAAGCAGCGTCTGAATCTGGAGCAATCGCTGTTGCTGGCCATTTTGCGCCAGTACTTTGTTGCCCATGAGCAGGAAGCGGGCACGGGTGCCACTCAGGCGTTGGTCGCGGTCGACGAGCTGATTCCGCAGATGCAGGTTTATCTGGGTGATCAGGGCAGTGAATCACAGGAACGAAGCCGCATTTTAGAACTGCTCAACCAGCTTAAAGAACATGGTGTGGTGACGGCACCAGATAAAGATGAACGGGTGATGATACGCCCGGTGATTGCGCATCTGGCAAACCCGGAAAACCTCACCGCTCTGCTGCACTGGCTGCGCGAGCGTGCTCAGAATGAGTGTGATACCCACAAGGAGCGGGAGCAATGAATCAGGCCGGACTCTGGCAGCAGGATGCCAGCTATAAACTGCAGACCCTTGAGCTGTTTAACTGGGGTGGTTTCGGTGGTCATCATACCGCCGATATTCATACTGAAGGCACTGCTGTGATAGGGCCGACCGGCAGTGGCAAAACCACCCTGGTGGATGCCCTGATGACGCTGTTGTGTACCAACCCCAGATACAATCTGGCCTCAACCGGTGGTCATGAGAGTGACCGGGATCTGGTCTCCTATGTGCGCGGTGTGTCTGGCCCCGGCGATGGCAGTGGTACCCAGTCGCATATCGCCCGCCCGGGCAAAACCGTCACGGGTATCGCAGCCAGTTTAAGCAACGGTGATGAACTGGTTCGCATTGGCTTGTTGCTCTGGTTTGATGACACCAGCTCTGCCGTAGGAGATATGAAACGCCTGTTTTTCTTTGCCACCTCACCGGCACAAACACTTGAACACTGGCTGACGGTCCAGCATAAAGGCGGTATGCGGGCTCTGCGCCAGCTTGAGAAAACGCAAGCCGGACTTTGGAGTTATCAGACCAAAAAGGATTATCTGGCCCGGGTGCGCAGCTTCTTTGATGTGCGTGATAATGCCTTCAACCTGCTTAACCGTGCTGCTGGCTTGAAGCAGCTCAATAGTATTGATGAGATCTTTCGTGAGCTGGTGCTGGATGATACCTCGGCATTTGACCGTGCCCGTGAAGTTGCCGACAGTTTTGATGATCTCAGCGCTATTCATGAAGAGCTGGAAGTTGCCCGCCGCCAGCAGATCTCGCTTGAGCCGGTGAAAACTAACTGGCTTAAATATCAGGCCAATGCCGAAAAACTGACCGAGCAGCAGACACTGAGCCGGATTTTGCCTGTCTGGTTTGGTCTGCAGGCTGAACACCTTTGGCAGCAGGAGTGCCAGCGCCTGGCTCAGGACTGTGAAGCAGCAGAGTGCGCTAAAAACGAAGCGCAGCGCCAGCATGATCAGCAGGTGGAGCTTTGTGATGGTTTGAAAGAGCAATATCTGCAGCTGGGCGGTTCGGATATTGAGAGCCTGGAGAAATTAGTTAAAGCGACGCAAAAAGAGCTCGCGAATTGTGAGCGTGATGCCGGTGATTATCAGCGTTTAGCGCAGCAACTGGGTTTGTCTGATTCACTGGATAAAACCTCATTTACACATAATCAGGCTCAACTGGCTGAGCAGCAGAAGATGCTTGGGGCTGAGGCTGAAAGTGCAGAGCAGGCTGTTTATACAGCAGGCGTCCAACATATGCAGGCGTGTAACACTCTGCAGTCGCTGGAGCAGGAGTTAACCGAAGCAAGGCAGCGCCCCGGCTCCAATATTCGCAGCGAGTATCAAGTTTTTCGGGCAGCTCTGGCCGAAGAGCTGGATCTGGAGCCGGATCAGCTGCCTTTTGTGGCAGAGCTGGTGCAGGTAAAAGAGAGTGAACAGGCCTGGCGCGGGGCGATCGAGCGGGCAATTGGTGCCCACCGCCTGCGTATTCTGGTACCCCCGCACGCCATTAAACAGGCGCTGCGCTGGGTGAATGCGCGTAATAACCGTCTGCATGTGCGCCTGCTCGAAGTGAAAACGCCTGATGCGCCGACCCGTTTCTTTGAGGACGGTTACACCCGCAAACTGGAATATAAAAATCATCCCTACCGGGAAACGGTTAAAGCCCTGCTGGCACGTCTGGACCGGCATTGCGTCGATGCTCCGGAGCAGCTGCGGCACACTGAGCACGCCATGACGCAACAGGGCTTGATGTCATCCAAAGCGCGGGTGTTTGATAAGCAGGATCAAAAGCGCCTGCAGGATGACTGGCAGACCGGTTTTGATAACCGGGACCGCCTGGCGGCACTGGAGGCGCAGATTAATGAAGCCCGTCAGCAGCTTGGCCAGCTCCAGGCTCAACTTGAGAAAGCCAAAGCCGAGGCCCAGCACCTTAATACCCGCCAACAGCTGATTACACAGCTGCAAACACTTAGCTTTGAGCAGATCGATCTTGGCCAGGTTCAGCATGATTTGGCGCAGCATCAGGCTAAACTGCAGCGGCTAACGTCACCCGATTCCGATCTGGCCGCCGCTAAGCAGGCACTGGATGCTGCCCAGCAAAGCCTGGCTGATCTGGCCGGGCAGGTGCAAACCCTGACCGAAAACTACTTCAAGCTCAAACCACAACTCGATGCCGCAAAACGCGAACATGCCAGCGCCCAGCAAAGGGCTGCACAAGGCCTCAATGATGAACAGCGCCAAATCGCTGCGGCCCGTTTACCAACACCTGAGGCCAGTCAGCGGAATGAGCTGGATGAGATGGAACGCCAGGCCGCTCTGGCAGTGCAGCAAGCGTTGGATGCATATAAAGAGAAGCAAAGCCGGTTGGTGCAGGAGTTAGTGCGCTGCATGGCCAAAGCCAAACAGGAAGACCGGGGTGCACTGTCTGATGTGGGTACCGACCTGGACGATACCCCGCAGTACCTTGAACGCCTGCAGATCCTGGTGGAAGAAGCCCTGCCTGAGAAACGCCAGCGTTTTAAAGAGTATCTCAATCGCTCTTCTGATGAAGGCGTCACCCAGCTGCTCAGTCATATCGACAATGAAGTCGCCATGATTGAAGAGCGCCTTGAAGATGTAAATGCCACCCTCCGGCGCACTGATTTCCAGGCCGGTTGTTATCTGCAACTCGTTGCGTCCAAAGTGGTGCATGAAAGCCTGCGCAGCCTGAATACAGCCCAGAAACGCCTGGCCTCGGCGCGTTTTCAGGATGATGACGGTGAAAGTCAGTACAAGGCTTTGCAAGCGATTGTTGAGCAGCTGCGCGATGCTTGTGAACGCCACCGTACTCAAGCCGCACGTGCGCTGCTTGATCCGCGTTTCCGCATTGAATTTCATGTTTCTGTTATCGAGCGCGTCACAGGCAAGACGCAGAGCACCTTTAAAGGTTCGCAAAGTGGCAGTGGCGGTGAGAAGGAGATTATCGCTTCCTATGTGCTGACCGCATCCCTGAGTTATGCACTGTGCCCGGATGGTGCCAGCCAGCCTCTGTTTGGCACCATAGTGCTGGATGAAGCCTTTTCGCGCAGCTCGCATACCGTGGCCGGGCGAATTATTGCCGCGCTCAAGGAGTTTGGGCTGCATGCGCTCTTCATTACACCAAACAAGGAGATGCGCCTGCTGCGTAACCATACCCGCTCTGCGATTGTGGTGCACAGGCGTGGCCTGGCTTCCAGCCTGATCACGCTGAGCTGGCAAGAGCTGGATGCGAAAAAGCCGCAGCGCACAGGTGCAACAGATGAAGTTACCCACTGATATTGCAGCACGGTTAGTCAAGCAGTGGCACCAAACCAGCCTTCGGCGTGAACGCTTGCTCTCAGCCGAGGCCTGGCCAATTGAGTTTGCGATCGGCAAGCCCTCGGCCAACATGTTTAGCGAGCAGCCGGGTAAGGTTCGTCGCCATCTTGAACATTGGCAGGCGGTGAATATCGGTGATGTTGAATGGCAGCCGGTCAAATATCGTAGTGCTGCAGAGCCGGTAGAGATGCCGGTTAGATGGCTGCTGCGTAATCCATCCCAATGGATAGCTGCCGCCGCTGATAAGGTGGTCGAGGGCGAATTTAAAACCCTCGAAAATTTAGTTGTACAGGTCAATCCACTTTATCGTGAGTTGCTGATTACTGAACGCGGTTTATGGCGCAATAAGCCCACAGATGAGGTGATAGCAGCTGCCCAGTTGGCCGATTCTCTCGCACCTGGTTGCGCGCAGGGGCGTCCATTACGATTAATGGCGGGTCTGGCGGTGGATACCAAATTTATGGAGCGCCATGCTCGCCTGGTGATGCGCTTACTGGATATGCGCTATGCAGGTGAGGCCAGCGAGCAGGGACTGGAAAACTTTCTGGGTGCATCAAATGATAAAGAACACTGGCTGCTGGTGCTGGATCTCGACGGAAAACTACTCCCATTCAGGCGGATGCGGTTAACAAGTCGTCAGCTGGCGAGTGCTGTTTTACCAGGCTCATGTTTGTTGGTTGTTGAAAATGAACAATGCGAGCATTTGTTACCACCAGTACCTGATACCCTTGCCGTGCTGGGGGCAGGGCTGGATCTTGATTGGCTGGCGAACCCTGCTTTTCAGCACAAAAAATTGGCTTATTGGGGAGATCTGGACTCCTGGGGCTTACTGATGCTCTCGAATGCGCGCAAGTGCGCGCCGCACCTTGTGCCTTTGCTGATGAATGAGGAAATATTTAATCAGTTAGCAGAGGGCAGTGCCGTGGTTGAGCCGGTGAGCGCACAGCCGGTAACGCCTGCAGCCCTGAACAGTGAAGAAGCCCGTTTATATGAGACCTTGATCAAGGCTCCCAGAGGCCGACTGGAGCAGGAATATCTGCCCGCTGAGATGGTAGAGCGGGCGGTACACCATTGGGCCTGTTTGTTTGGTTGATAATGGTCGAAATGTTGGGACTTGTCCCAACCTACCAACCTTGTCTTCATATCATGTTACGCAGAAGTATCACGAAGCAGCAGTGGGGATTGCCGTAGCCGGCCATAAAATGCCATGGATGATGAGATGGACACCTCTTGGGTAAGCGGCGTCGCGATG
>AZIJ01018619.1_pt1 | contig 26431 bp, 23 predicted proteins | sample 359151 | NCBI WGS metagenome assembly AZIJ01 (sample SAMN02429718, study PRJNA222666) | marine sediment metagenome | biome: Sediment sample; isolation source: enrichment culture of sample MGS-ElMAX(UA) from oil contaminated site at the... | place: Egypt: El Max | collected 2013-01-23 | depth 9.22 m m | reverse complement strand
ATCGTCCGGCCGCCCGCGCCGCGCTCGCGCGCATCCTCGCATGGCCTGCGCAAAATGTGGTGATGGCACATGGCACGCCTGTTGCCGGGGAAGGACGCGCCTTCCTCGGCCGGGCGTTTCGCTGGTTGCAGCCGTCCTAGATGTAGTTCACCAGTGAGAGCTGCGAAAGCATCGCCGTCACCTGATAGCTTGCCTGCAACTGCGTCTCCAGCGTGTTCAGCTTCACGCCGACCTCGTAAGGGTCCGCGTTCTGGATATCGCCCAGAATCTCGTTCGCTGTCGCCATTGTGGCGTCGTGCCGGTTCTGTGTGTTCTCCAGCGTCGCCGAGGCGAGGCCGAGATTGGTCACGATGCTTTCGACGGACTGCGTGCCCTCGAAGTTCAGCACCTGCCCCACCCGCGCCGTCAGCTCGCGATAGCTGTCGCGCTGCTCGGCGTCGCCGGCATCGCTATATTCCACAGCCGAGAGAAGCGCCGACATCTTCAGCGTATCGCGGATCGAGTCCTGGTCCGCCCGCGCGCCGTAGCTGAGCTGGCGCCCGTCATCGATCTGCGCGGTAAAATCCTTGCCTGCATTCGGCCCGAGATCGCCGCTATACCAGAACACGGTATCGTCCGCCGTCGCGTCCCGCAGGCCCGTTGCACTGTTGAAGGGCGGTCCGTCCACGCGCTGCGGCACACCGCCCGCCTCATAATCGAAGAAGTTGTTTGCGGCTTCCACGGCGGAGGCCGCCTTCAGCGTCACATTCGCCTCGCTCTTGAGCGATGTGTCGAGCGCCGCCTGGAAATTTGCGCTCGTCGTGGCGGCATCCCCGCCGATCGTGAACTCGCCTTCTTCCGGCGGGCTGCTCGTCGTTGCCGTCAGCGTCACCGTGGTAGAGGTGCCATCCGGCAGATCGAGCTCGAACGAGATCTTGTCGCCCGCTGCTGGCACACCCGTGAATTCGACGTCGACACCGGCGGGAGAGCCTGCCGGGCCCGTCACATTCGCATTGGTGAGCGTGGATTGCACATCCGCGATCTTGAAGCCGAAAACGCTCGGGTCCGCATCTTCCGCCAGCGTCACGGTCGTGCCCGCCATGCCGAGCGTCAGCCGGCCGAGCCCGTCTGCCCCGAGGTCTGCCTGCGCCCGTTCGTCGATGAACTGCTTGAGACCTGCCTTGTCGCCGCTGCCATTCTGGATTTCGTCGGGCAGCGCCACGGGCCTTGTCTGCGTTTGCGTGCCGCCGAAGAGGTAGCGGTCTTCCACCTCCAGGTTCAGCAGGTTCACCATCTCGTCGAAGCTCATCGCCGCCTGCACCTGTGCGCCCGTCTGCGAGCCGTTCACAAGGTCGAAGCCCGAAGTCACGACGGAGGTCTTGGTCTCGCTCACAATATCGTTCACGCGGCTGAGCGATGTCGACATCACGTCGATGCGCATTTGCGATTTTGTGATCGTGTTTGTGTAGGTCGAAAGCTGGCCAAGCTGATGCGTCAGCGAGAGAACCGTGTTGCGGTCCGTGCCGAGCTTCGCATAGGAATCCGTCTTGAGGCCTGTCGAAAGCTGCCGCTGCAGATCGTCGAACTGGGCGCGCATGTCGTTGATCGAGTTGCGCAGTGCGAGAGACTGGGAAAGCGTGGAAATCTGCATGATTTTTACCTGCCGATGCTCATGAGCACGGTGAAGAGTTCCTGGATGGTCGTCATGACCCGCGCATTCGCCGAATAGGCATTCTGCAATAGCAGCAGGTTCGACATTTCATCATCGATATTGACGCCTGTCTCCGCGTCGAAACGGTCCTGCAACGAGGATGTCACCACCTGCTGCGCTTCCGCGTCGCGTGCCGCATTCGCCGACTGGCTTGCCTGGAACGAAACGATGCGCCGCGCGAATTCGTCGATCGTGCCGTTGAAGGGCGTCGAGCTGCCGCCAATGCCCGTTTCGGGAGCATAGGTGCGCGTATTCGTGGTCAGACGCGCCAGAAGGTCGAGCGGCCGCGTCGTGTCGCCCATCGGCACATCGGTATCGTAGGAGACGAGCTTGGTGTCGTCCGCGATCAATGCGGCATTGACCGTGATGCGCGAAGCAAAGCCTGTCTTCTGTCCGCCGCCGTCGAGGCTGTTGGAGAAAATCGTGCCGTTCGCGCCATCGGTGAAAAGCGGCAGGCCGGTGCCTCCGCCGCTCAGCGCCGAAGGCGTGATCGTCGCGCTCACCGCGTTGATGTCGCTGTTGCCGACCACGCCATCGTCGAGGAAGCGGATGGTATCGCCGGATGGGTTCGACACCACCACGTCGCCCGGCAGCGCCGCCTGCAAGTCCGCGATGATACCGGCCATGGGCTGGTCGAAATTGATGCCGACAACCGTGTCGCCGGTCGCCGCCGTCACCGTGTCGGAAAGCGGCAGCACTGAAGGATCGTCCACCCGGACGATGGTGACATTCTGCTGAACCCCACCCACCGTATAGGAAAGGCTGATAGTGTTGCCTGCCACCATCTCGGCGGTATCGATATCATAGCCGGTTGCCGCGCCAACGGTGGCATCCGTGCTCTCGACCGTTTCCTCCGACAGGGCGAGCGCAAGTTGCGCCGCCAGTTCGTCGAGCTGCGCCTGCGCTTCAGGCAGGATGTCGTCGCGCATATCGATATAGCCGGCCAGCGCGCCCGAGCGGATCGCGCCCGCGGCAATCAGGTCGATCGAGGTCGAACCCGACACGAGCCGGATCGTGCCGACGCCGCCATTCTCATAGGTCGAGCTCGGGTCCATCTGCGTATGTTCGTCGAAGGTCAATTCGACCGGTGTGCGGTCGAGCAGCAATTGTCCGCCCGACGTGAACACCGTCACCGTGCCGTCATCGCGGTTCACGACCTTCACGTCCATGAGCACCGACAATTCGTCGATGGCCATGTCGCGCTGGTCCTGCAGGTCGCCAATGGAGAGGTTCCCCGCCTGCCGCGATGCAATCTGGTTGTTGACGTTCGCGATGGTCTGGAGCAGCGCATTCGCCTGCTCGACGCCTGCGGCAATGTTCCGCTCCGCTTCGAGCCGCATCTCCTGGATCGTGTCGGAGGTGGTGTTGAGTTTCGTGGCGAGATTATCCGCCTCGTTCAGAAAGGAGGCGCGCGAAGACTCCGATTCCGGATTGTCGATCAGCTCCTGCAGCATGGACGAAAGCGACCCGATCGCACCGGCGATGGAGCTGTTCGAATCCGGTGTACCGAACCCGGCATCCACCCGTCCAAGCATGCTCGATTTCACATTCAGGAAGGCCGAACTTGCCGAAGATGTGCGAAGCTGCTGCTGCAGAAATGCATCCACCTGGCGCTGTGCCGCCTCGCGGCGCACGCCAATGCCCTCGCCACCCGCCAGCTGGTTCGTCTGCTGCTGCACCTTGCGGGTGTAACCCGGCGTACCGACATTGGCGATATTTCGCGATGTAACGTCCAGCCCGGCCTGGGCGACGTTCAGTCCGCTCATTGCGGCGCCGAGTGCGGAGGAAAGGCTCATGGAAAGACCCGGTGACTGACTTGCCTGTTACGGAGCCGCGGCGGGTGAACCCCGCCGCGGTTTGCGCTGTTAGCGCTTCATGTTCAGCGTTTCGGACATCAGTTCGTCGGCCGTCGTCACGATGCGCGTGCCTGCCGTATAGGCCTGCTGCGTCACGATCAGCTTCGAGAACTCATCCGCGATGTCGACATTGGAAGCTTCCTGCGCCGAACCGATCACGCTGTCGCCCCCCATCAGCATCGGCTCGCCGGATTCCTGCGTTGCCGCGAATGCCGTACCGTCGAGCTTTTGCAGCTTGTCCGCCGCATTGAATTTCGCGAGCGAGACTTCCGCGAGGTCGACCGTCTTGCCGTTCGAATAAGTACCGGTGATACGCCCGTTCTCCGAAACCGCGATGCTCACAAGTTCGCCGGAGGGATAGCCGTTCTGGTCGAGCGCCGTCGTCTTCACGGTGCCGTTATCGTCCTCGAACTGCGTGATGTTGGACGCGCCATGATCCAGAATGACATTGCCGAGAGCGATGCCGTTCACGTTCATGCCGGTGATGGTGGTCGAGTCGACGGCGGGCGAAAGCCGGCCCTGTCCGTCAAAGGCATAATCCTGACCGATATTCACCCATTTCGTGGCGGCGCCCGTCGCACTGTCGTCTGTCTTGTAAAACAGGTTCCAGGTGTCACCGCCGCCATCGGCATTGTCCACCTTCGCCCAGCGGAACTGGACATTGGCCGGTGCGCCAAGATCGTCATAGCCCGTCACCGCGCCGCCGGAGAGCGAATTGTCGAGGAAGATATCCTCGTTATCCGCCGAGATCGTGCTCAGGTCGGCAAGCGCCGGCGTGAAGCGGCCCGTCGTCAGGAGTTCGCTGTCCGCAATCTGCGGATCGGCGTTCACTGTCTGCGGCCAGAGCGGCAGGTTCGCCTTGTAGGTAATGGTCGAGGTCGTGCGCGCTGCAAGGAAATCGCGATCGATCTGGATACGGCTCGGCGTATCGCCCACGGGGTTGCCCGTGGTCGGGTCGACCTCAAGCCCCTGCAGCGTGTAGCCCGCGCCATTCACGAGGTAGCCATACTTGTCCATCGAGAAGTCGCCGCGCCGCGTGTAGTAGTTCACGCCGTCGAAGACCGGATTTCCGTCCACCGTCGCCACCCGCGACGACACGATGAAGAAGCCTTCGCCATTGATCGCCATATGTGTCGGCGTCTCCGAAGCGTCGATGGAGCCCTGCACCGTATTGGTAAAGGCCGGCGCCGCCAGAACCGCGCCAGGCAGGTGATTCCGGCTCGTCGAGGCTGTCACGATGTCCTGAAAGCTCGTATCCGTGCGCTTGAAGCCAACGGTCTGTGAATTGGCGATATTATCCGAGATGTGACCCAGCGCGCTCGACTGGGCACGAATGCCTGTAATCGCCGTGGTCATCGATCCAAAAAAGCTCATGGGCTCTCTCCATGGGGTCCGTCCGGCCGTGGGCGGCGGGACTTTGTCTGGCCCATTGGGAGCAAGCCTGATGCCAGCAATTTATCTTATGTTTTTCAATAGCTTAGCCTGGCCACCCTCTGCCGCTCCCGGCATCCCCTGCCCTTCGCCCGGCAGAAATTGCCGCAAGGGCGGCCAATATGATCCTCTACAGCCCGTTAAATCGCATGGGGGCCTTGCCCGCAGGCGAACAGGCCTTTCCCTTGAACGGGGACGGGCCAGCCTTTAGGTTCCTTCGCGTTCAGCAATTCGGTAACGGTCGCCACACGCGCCCAGGGGAAAGCCAGATCCATGAAGTTTGAGGGAACGAAAGATTACGTCGCCACCGAAGACCTGCGCGTCGCCGTGAATGCGGCGATCACGCTGCAGCGTCCCCTTCTCGTGAAGGGTGAGCCGGGCACCGGCAAGACGGTGCTGGCCGAGGAAGTCGCCAAGGCGATCGACGCAGAGCTCATCACCTGGAACATCAAGTCGACCACGAAGGCGCATCAGGGCCTTTATGAATACGACGCCGTGTCCCGCCTGCGCGACAGCCAGCTCGGCGACGAGCGCGTGAAGGACATCCGCAACTACATCTCCAAGGGCAAGCTCTGGGAAGCCTTCGAGCGTCCCAAGCGTCCGATCCTGCTCATCGACGAGATCGACAAGGCCGATATCGAGTTTCCGAACGACCTTCTGCAGGAACTCGACCGGATGGAGTTCTACGTCTACGAAACGAACGAGACCATCAAGGCCGCGCAGCGCCCCATCGTCATCATCACGTCGAACAACGAGAAGGAACTGCCGGACGCTTTCCTGCGCCGCTGTTTCTTCCACTACATCAAGTTCCCCGACGAAGAGACGATGCGCGCCATCATCGATGTCCACTTCCCGGGCCTCAAGAGCAAGCTCGTGCAGGAAGCCCTCTCGATCTTCTACGAGATCCGCGAGGTGCCCGGCCTGAAGAAGAAGCCCTCCACCTCGGAACTTCTCGACTGGCTGAAGCTCCTGCTCTCCGAGGACATCTCACCCGAAATGCTCCGCGAGAAGGACCCGACCAAGCTCATCCCGCCGCTCCACGGCGCGCTCCTCAAAAACGAGCAGGACGTCCACCTCTTCGAACGCCTTGCCTTCCTCGCGCGCCGCGAGAGGAACTAAACAAACTCTCCTTCCCACCCTCCCCGAGGGGAGTGTCAAACGGCTGCAAGCCGTTTGGGGCGGGGGAACGAGCACACGAACGCATCGAAGCCCGCGCCTCACCCGCGCGGGCTTTTTGTTTCTTCGTCATGGCAAGAATCGGTGGAGGCGCAGTGAAGCAACCCAGCGCTAAAACCGGGCATAAGTTTCTGGCCGCCCTCCCCCCCCTTTTTTCACCTCCTCCTTGCGGAGAGACCGGATTGCGGCGCGCAATCCAGGTGCGAGCAATCACTGGGGACAACCTCACTCGATCCGTACAAAGATTATGCAAAATCATTTTATGACGTTTTGATGACGTTCGTGTGACAGTCGGGGGTGACTTGTCCCGCAAACACCGATTCCCTGAACCGGATCAATGGCTTGGCCGGAGCGAAGAAATCCCCTCCCCCATCGTCACGATGCTCATGCCCCCCGCCCCTGCGGTAACCCGCTAAGTCCCGGCATCTACACGAAAATTCTGGATACCCCCGGTCCAGAAATGAACATCTCCACCCCTTCAAACCGGACGCCATAGGTCCTAGACTGCGCCCAAACGCCATTCAGAATCCGGGAACGCCCATGTTCGTCCATTTCTTCCATGAACTGAAAAAAGCCAATGTTCCCGTGAGCTTACGCGAGTACCTCACGCTGCTCGAGGCCCTGGACGCGGATGTCATCGACCGCAAGGTCGAAGACTTCTACTACCTCTCGCGGGCCTCGCTGGTGAAGGACGAGCGCAACATCGACAAGTTCGACATCGTTTTTTCTCATGTTTTCAAGGGCTTGGAACAGATGGGCGAAGGCGACGTCGCCCAGATCCCTGAAGAATGGCTCCGCGCCCTCACCGAGAAGTTCCTGACCGAGGAAGAGAAGGCTGAAATCGAGGCCCTCGGCGGTTGGGAAAAGATCATGGAGGAGCTGCAAAAGCGCCTCGAGGAACAGAAGGAACGTCACGAGGGCGGTAACAAGTGGATCGGCACTGGCGGGACTTCTCCTTTCGGTGCAAATGGTTACAACCCCGAAGGCGTCCGCATCGGTCAGAAGGAAGGCCGCCACGGCAAGGCCGTGAAGGTCTGGGACAAACGCGAATACAAGAACCTCGACGACCAGGTCGAGCTCGGCACCCGCAACATCAAGGTCGCGCTTCGCCGCCTCCGCCGTTTCGCGCGCGAAGGCGCACCGACGGAGCTCGATCTCGATGGCACCATCAAGTCGACAGCCCATCAGGGCTATCTCGACATCAAGATGGTCCCGGAGCGCCGGAACAAGATCAACGTATTGATTTTCTTCGATATTGGCGGCTCGATGGATAGCCATATCAAGCTCTGCGAGGAGCTTTTTTCCGCCGCGCGCTCCGAGTTCAAGAACCTCGAATACTTCTACTTCCACAACTGCCTTTATGAAGGCGTTTGGAAGGACAACCGCCGCCGTCACACGGAAAAACTCAGCACTTGGGACGTCCTCCACAAGTACCCGTCTGACTACAAAGTGATTTTCGTCGGAGACGCCACCATGTCGCCCTACGAGATCACCTATGCAGGCGGCTCGGTCGAGCATTGGAACGAGGAGCCCGGCGGCATCTGGCTCGAACGCGTCAGGCAGATCTACGAGAGCTGTGTCTGGATCAACCCGATCCCCGAACGGCACTGGGAATACACCCCCTCTCTCCAGATCATCAAGCAGATCATGGGGGACAACATGTTCCCGCTGACGCTCGAAGGGCTAGACCACGCGATGCGGGAACTGTCGCGCTAGCGCGTCACATCCCGGTCGATCCGGCCATCCACAAGGTGAATGTTGCGTTTCGTCGCCTCGGCAAAGCCCGGTTCGTGGGTCACCGCGATCACCGTCCGCCCTTCGTCGCGCACCAGCTTCGCGAAAATCTCCTGCACGATCTGGCTGTTCTTGCTGTCGAGATTGCCCGTCGGCTCGTCGGCGAGGATAAGTGCCGGATCGTTGGCCAGTGCCCGGGCAATCGCAACGCCAGCGCGTTGCGATTGCCCGCCTGAAAGTTGATCTGGCCGCTTCTTCGCCTGGTCCGCAATCTCCAGCTCCTCAAGCAATTGATGGCTGCGCTCCGTCATTTCCTTGTCGCCCGCCCTGTTAAGCCGCTGCATTGGCAACATCACGTTGCGCAGAACGGAGAATTCGGGGAGCAGGAAATGGAACTGGAAAACGAAACCGATCTTGCGAAGCCGGATCGCCGCCAGCCGGTCGGCGTCAAATCCAGTCGTGTCTTCCCCGTCGATGAAAACGCGCCCTGCCGTCGGCACATCGAGAAGGCCCAGCAAGTAGAGGAGCGAGGATTTCCCTGAGCCCGAAGGCCCCGTCACACTGACGAATTCCCCCTTCCCTACGATAATATCGACATCCCGGACCAGCGTCACAGGTACGGCTTCCTGCAGAACACGCGTAACGCCGCGTGCTTCGATGAGCGCATCACCACCGCTCATGCTGCCCCCCGGATGATGTCCACGGGCCGCACTTGCGATGCCTTCCTCGCGGGATACCACGCCGCGCCGACAGCGGAGAGAACAGCGAAGAGGCCACCCATGCCGTATTGAAAAATACCGCGTTCGAGTGCAATGCCCTGCTTTTCCGTCATGCCGGGAATGGTGATCTGCACCGACGCAAGCATTTCCAGAAGGATGTAGCCAATGCACCACCCCATAGTCATGCCGAGAAGGCCGACCACGATTCCCTGAACCAGAAAAATCACCTGAACATCGAAGGCACGAAACCCCATCGATATCAGGATCGCAATATCCCGCCGCTTCTCCATCACGATGGTCGAGATGATGTTGAAAATGCCAAAGGATGCGACAACCATGATGGCACCCACAATCGAATAGGTAATGATGTTCCGGGTCACGAAAAGGCCGAGAAAATCCCGGTTCACTTCCTGCCAGGATTCCGATCGATATCCCCACCGGCTTTCGATCCGCGCCGCCACGTCTTCGGCGTCGTCGGGGTTGCCCACCTTGATGCGGATGCGGTTTGCAATGAAGGGCTTTTCAAGCAGCACCTGCGCATCCTTGAGAAGCATGTAAACCTGCCCCTCGTCGAGCAACAGATTGCCGGTACGAAAGATACCGACAACTTTCATCCGCCTGACCAGCCCGGTCGGAGAGACCACCGTGGCGAGATCGTCCATCCTCAGTCCCAGCCGGTCGGACATCCCTTGCCCGATCACGATGCCTTGTGACGAAGTTTTGAGCCTCATCAAGCTGCCCTCACGCATGTCTTCTTCGACGGTCGTGAGCAGACGCTCCTTTTCAGGATCAATGCCCGCAATGGAAGCGCCAACATCTTTGCTGGCGTAGCGAATGATGGCCTGGCCCGTCAGAGCCGCTTCCGCGACCATTCCTGCCTGCTTGGAAAGTTCGTCGACAATTGCGCCGTAATTCTTGATGCCGCGCAGATATTCACGAGGCTTGGTGTTCTCGAGGCTCACCGCGGCATCCGGGTAGGCGATATAAACGGGCTGTTTGGCGGCGGTCCGGAATTCATCCTTTATCGTGATATGCGGTGCGTTCTCCACAAGCTGTCGCACAAGATCCTTTTCCGAACCGGACATGACAGCAGAGGCCGCGATGAAAAACCCGACACCCAGCGCGACGCCGAGCATCGAGACCACGGTCTGCCGTCGCCGGTAGGTAAGCTGCGCTGCCGCGATGCTGAAGGCGACCCGCCAGAACATGGCTAGTCCTGCAATTCTGCTTTGCGAGGCATGCTCCGCGGGCGAACCTTGTCTCCTGCGTTCAATCCGGCTGGCGGAGAAACGATAACCGACGCATTTTCCGGCAGACCGGACAAGATCTCGACATTTTCCTCCCCAATCGAGCCCAGTTCTGCATTTACCAGAAGCGCTTTTCCATCTTCGACAACCCAGATCGACGATCCCGACAACGCGGAAACAGGGACCAGCAGTGCATTATCCTCGCGCCGGACGATGATGTTGATTTCCGTTGTCATGCCGGAAATGAGAGGCGTGTCTTTCGGCAGTGTGAGGTAGACGCGGTACGTTCTGGCAACAGGATCTCCATAGGGCGTGATCCGCGCCACCCGGGCTTTCAGCGCCTGCCCCGGAAAAGCGTCGGCGCGTATCAGAGCGTCCTGCCCTGGCTCGACCTTGACGATGTCCTCTTCATCGACTTCGCCATCGATCTGCAGCGCCGAAGGGTCGCCCACCATGAAAATAATCTGACCGGGCTGCACCATATCGCCAACCTTGACCTGGTTCTCCGAGCGCAGAAGCTCCCCGGAGACAGGCGCAGTGATGAAATGATCGTCGAGCCGCGCCTTCGCACCGCGATAGGCCGCGCGCGCCGCCGATTGAGCGCTCTCCGCCTGGTCCAGTGCGGCTTGGCTGGCATTGCCCGTCCGGCGAAGGCGCGCGGTTCGGTCGAATTCCACCTCTGCAAGTTTCAACCGGGCCGCAAGTTCCTGGACACGCGTAATGTCCTCGCTCGCTTCGATGACGGCAAGTATGTCGCCTTGTTCTACGCTGTCGCCTTCATGCTTCAGAACTTCGGTAATGGAGCCGGCGATCTTCGTGCCCACACGGGCATAGCGAACAGGCTCTACCGTTCCCGTGGCATAGACAGCCTCGATGGCCTTGCCCCGATAAGGCATCGTCGTGATGACTTCCGGCGGACGAAAATAGGAAAAATATATGAGGATAAGGGCGCCAATCGTTGCGAGGGCTGCACCACCTGCCCAGATTTTCTGTCTTTGCAAATCAGGTCTCCGCGCATGTCTCGGCTATCCAGGCAATCTTGCTTATAACAGAAGATAGGTGCTCACCATTACGCGGGGATAAAAAGAGAGGCAGAAAACTGCATAGGTCAGAGAGGAAGTATGCAGAAGAAAGTGATTCGAAGCGTCGCCTTGCTGGATATAGCCATCACTTTGCCCTTTGCATTGCCCACCCGGAAATTGTCGCCTGATCGTCTCTGCCATTGCACAAGACGCTACCTCCGTATTCCGGCTCTTCATTTTGACGAAAATCGGGGGCAGCGCTGCGCAGTTCTTGGTCCTCCGCAGTAAAATGATATCCCCCGCCTGCGGCGCGTCAGTGAAAGTCACGGCTTCGAGGCACAAAACGAGCGGCTCGCAGGCGTTTCTGCTCTTCCCGATTGTGCGTGGTATCGCAGGAATCGTGACCCGGATATTTCATGCCTTCCGCATATGTATCCACGGTTTTGTCAATATCTTCCGAGGACAGAAGACCGAGTTCACTCGTCCAGTCTTCCAGGTCATCCGCCACAACGTGGATCACGATACCTTCTTTCTGAACGCGACCACGCACGAAGAGAAGCCTTGAAGTGAGAACAATCCGGCGGCGCTTCTCATAAAGCTTCGGCCAGATAATGACATTGGCAATACCGGTTTCGTCTTCAAGCGTCGCAAAGATTACACCACTCGCCGTCCCGGGCCTCTGCCGCACCAGAACAAGCCCTGCAAGGGTCACCCGCTTTCCGGCCTCAACTTCCTTTAGTTGCGCATTAGGCACGACACCACTCGCAGCAAAGCGGTTACGAAGAAAAGAAACGGGATGTGCCTTGAGGGATAGCCGAAGCGTTGCATAGTCGAACACGACATGCTCACCGGGCGGCATGGCGGGTAAAGACATTTCTTCCTCCCGTTGCAACCCTTCTTCCCCTATCGCCGCAAAAAGCGGCAGGACCGCGGGCGCTCTGCCTTTCTGTCCGCCTGCATATCCTCCAAGACCGCGCACAGCCCAAAGCGCCTCGCGGCGATCGAGTCCTATCGAGCGAAATGCATCGGCATCGGCAAGCCGCTCAATAATGCGGGGATAAAGTCTCGTCCTTAGCCAGAAATGCAGAACGGAATCGAAACCGTCTCTGCGCACCTCCTCGATGATGTGTGCTGTCTCCGCTTGCACACCTTTCACCTGCCTCATACCGAGCCTGACCGCACATGCACCCGTCTCTGTCTTCTCCAGCGTACAATCCCAATCGCTGTGGTTCACATCGACGGGCCGCACTTCCACGCCATGTTCGCGCGCATCTCGAACAAGCTGTGCCGGCGCGTAAAAGCCCATTGGTTGTGAATTAAGGATCGCTGCACAGAAGACGTCAGGGTAATGGCATTTAAGCCATGCAGACACATAAGCAAGCAGCGCAAAGGCTGCCGCATGACTTTCAGGAAATCCGTAATCGGCGAATCCCTCGATCTGCTTGAAACAGCGCGCCGCGAAATCAGCCTCGTATCCGTTTTTGACCATGCCGCTTATGAATTTCTCGCGATACACACCAATGGTGCCTGACTTGCGAAAAGTAGCCATGGCGCGCCTGAGTTGATCGGACTCTCCCGGCGTGAACCCGGCCGCAACGATGGCGATCTTCATGGCCTGTTCCTGAAAAAGAGGCACGCCATAAGTTTTCCAGAGAACCTCGCGAAGCTCCTCCTTTGGATATTCGATATGTTCTTCTCCATTCCGCCGCCGCAGATAAGGATGCACCATATCCCCCTGTATCGGTCCCGGCCGTACGATCGCAACTTCAACCACGAGGTCATAGAAGCGGCGTGGTTTAAGACGCGGTAGCATGGACATCTGCGCCCGGCTCTCGACTTGAAAGACGCCGACCGCATCCGCTGCGCAGAGCATGTCGTAAACCTTCTCATCGCCATGCGGGACATCAGCCAGCGTCATCTGCTTGCCGTAATGCTTGTCGAGGAGGTCGAAAGCTCTGCGGATGCAGGTCAGCATACCGAGAGCCAGCACATCGATTTTCAGAATACCAAGCGTATCCAGATCGTCCTTGTCCCATTCAACGAATGTCCGGTCGTCCATCGCCGCATTCTGTATTGGTACCACCTCTTCGAGCGGCCCCTGCGTAATGACGAAACCACCGACATGCTGCGAAAGGTGGCGGGGAAATCCGATGAGCTCGCTCGCAAGCTTGAGAGCAAGACGGAGTTGCGGGTTCTGTGGATCGAGCCCGATTTCCGCTGCATTGTCCGCTGAAATGCCCGTGCTGGACCACCCCCACGTCGAACGAGACAGGGCGGCAACAACATCTTCCGAGAGACCAAACACTTTGCCTACATCACGAATAGCACTGCGAGAGCGGTAACTGATTACCGTCGCAGCAATACCCGCACGGTGCCGCCCGTATTTTTCATAGATGTATTGGATAACTTCTTCGCGTCGTTCATGCTCGAAGTCGACGTCGATATCCGGCGGCTCATTCCGGTCCCGAGAAACGAACCGTTCAAATAGAAGATCGATTTCCGAAGGATTGACCGAGGTAATTCCAAGACAAAAACAGACCGTTGAATTGGCCGCAGAGCCCCGACCTTGGCATAAAATCTTCTTCTCTCGCGCGAAGCGAACAATATCGTGAACGGTGAGAAAGTAAGGCGCATAGCCCATCTCGTCGATAAGCGCCAGTTCATGCTCGATGGTTTGACGCAGTTTCTCATTCACCCCCGCGGGAAAATGCTTCTCCGCCCCTTCCCATGTCAGCCGCGTTAACAGTTCCTGCGGAGTCTCGTTCTCCGAAAAACTGTCGGATGGATATTCGTAGCGAAGTTCATCCAGGGAAAACGGGCAACGGCGTACAATTTCCTGTGTGGCAGCAAGCGCTTCAGGCCAATCCGCGAAAAGTCGTGACATCTCCGCGCCGCTCTTCACATGCCGTTCCGCATTAGCCGAGAGCCGAAATCCGGCTTCCTTCAGCGTACAGTGTTCGCGGATGCAGGTGACAACATCGTAAAGGGGTTTCCGGTCCGGAGCATGGTAGAAAACATCGTTCGTAGCGACGAGCGGGATTTTTATCTCTCGTGACAAACGGGAAAGCACCGCATGACGGCGCCGGTCGTCACTGCGGTATAAGGGAGAAAAACCTATCCACACAGAACCGGGGAAAGATTCTGCGAGAGTTCCGAGAGTGCTTGTAAGGTTTGTATCCGGCACGACAGGCGGCATGACAATGAAGCAATGCCCATCCCCATACGCAAGAACATCGCTCAACCCAAGATGACATTCGCCTTTCCGGGCGCGGCGATTACCCAGCGTGAGAAGCTTCGTCAACCGTCCATAGGCTTCGCGATCTTGAGGATAAACAATGATCTCGATCCCATCCTGCAAGACGAGCCTTGAGCCAACGAGAAGCCTGATCCCTGCTTTCTTCGCCGCAGCGTGAGCACGCACGACACCAGCTAGCGTGTTGCGGTCGGCCACACCGATAGCGGAGAGACCGAGCACCTCTGCCGCCATCACCAGTTCTTCGGCATGGGACGCACCACGCAGAAAGCTGAAATTTGTCGCTATCGCAAGCTCCGCAAAATCAGCACTCATTCGAACACCCCATGCATGAACCAGCGAGGTGCCTCGTTGTCGCGGAAATAAAGGCCATCACGGAAAAGCCAGAAACGGCGCCCGTCATCATCTTCTACGCGGTAATAATCTCGTGTTTGTTGACGGTCTCCTCGCCACCACTCAGGCGCAATACGTTCTGGCCCTTCCGTGCGGACAACCCGATGAGCAATTCGTCGCCAGCGAAAAATACGGGGCGGCCCTTCCGGCACTTCGGCAACGACATCGACCAGCTCAGGCAAGCGCAGGAGCCGCAAGGGACGTGGCACGGTGCCACCCATCATGGAAGCGCGATGCTGTTGCGTGTGCATCTGCCAGCCTTGCATGGCAGGCGTAATGCCATTGAATGCCGGGATATAGGCAACGGCACGCTCAGGAACATGGCTCGATCGCGGTTCCAGCCGCAGAACACGCTCACGGCCTAACCTGTTACTCAACCGGTCCAGAAAGCGTTCCAGATCATGGAGGCGCGCTTCATTGCCGTTCAAACTATCCTGCATGGGGGACAGAGGTTCGACAGCGACACAGATAAGCGCGATCGCCTCTATACCGCAGCCTGCATCGAAATCGTCACCCGCTTGCGCCAGCTTCTCGCGAAAAAGTCGCGCAAGATGCGCCGCCTCATGGGAGGGCCTTCCCGTACCAGCATGAAGTTGTATTACGTCGCCATCGACGCGGAAGAGACGCAACTCAAGCCATCTTGCGCCCTGTTGTTCACGCTGCAGTATCTTGCAGAGCTCGCCCGCAACCCGAAGTACCGCTTCCTCAATATGAGCAATCTGCGTCAGCTCTTCAGGAAAAGAGAGGCTGGTCCGGTAAAGCACGTCAGGCAAGTCAGGCGAAATCGGTTCGCGTTCGAAACCAAGTGCCTCGTCGAGGCGCCGCGCGACATCGGCACCAAACCTGGCCGCAATCGGTGCTCGCGGTTTGCCGTAAAGATCGCCTGCCCGTTTGAGCCCGAGACGCACAAGCCCGTTTGTCGTGGCCTTGTCGAGCCGAAGCGCCGCAACAGGCAGATCGCGTAATGCCTCCGCTTCCCCGCCCGGAGCTATGATGGAAAGAGGATGATGACCATACCGGACAACAGCCCAAGCTGCTCCTGGCGTCGAGGCAATGGCACAACGGACTGTCAGGGCCAATCCGTCAAAGCGGGACCGCACCTCCCGGAGCAGTGCTTCTTCTCCGCCGAAGAGATGTGCGCAGCCCGTTATGTCGAGAAAAACGCCATCCGCTTCTTCATCCCGCCCCACAGGATCTACCGCCGTCCAAGGCGTATAATGAGTGCACCAGCGAGCAATCCGCTGTAGCGCCTTGCGGTCCTCCTTACTGTCGGCCGGATGCACTTCGAGCGAAGGACAAAGCGCCATGGCATCGGGCAGCGGCTGTCCCTGTTCAACCCCCGCCGCTTTTGCACGGTTGTCGCAGGCCGTAATTCGCACCCCGCCCTTTCCCGCCCTTGCAAGCGCACGGGGTCTTTCAGGCAACTCGGGGTGACGCCGCTCGAGATCGCGATAAAACCGCTCAATGGGCCAGAAAGGCAGCCAGAGCGCAGCAATCCGTTTTTCCCCCTTCATTGGTTCACCGCTGGAACAAAACAAGAACAATATCTATCATTGTCTCAGATGGGATGGCGAGTCCAATCCAGCCCTACTTTCCCTCCCGCCTTGTTAAAAACGGGAGTAGCTTTAACCACCTAGTAGTTGAGAGCTTCGCGCAACGGAGAGGGAAAGCATGTCGATATACTTATCCGCAAAACGACTGATCATTGGTCTTGCGCTGGCCTTTCCGCTCGCCCTTGCAGCCTGTACCGACCCAGCGGCCGAACAAGCACGGCTCGACGCGGTCGATCATCAGAATTGCGTAGATCTCGGCTTCAAGCCGGGCACGGAAACCTATGGAAACTGTCGCCTCAAGATGAAGGAAATCCGGGCCAAGGAAGAAAGCAACAAGTCTCCGAATGTTGGCTTTGGTGTCGGTATCGGCGTTGGTCTTTGACGTCAGGAGTGTGTCTCATGCGTATCGTACGAACCTTTCTGGCCATTGCGGCCGTCGCCACACTTGCTGCTTGCGTCAGCCCGCAGGAACAAGCAGCGCAAACAGCGGCCGAGCGGCAAGCGGATGCAGCCGAGTGCAAGGAAATCGGGTTTACGGAAGGCACCGAAGCCTTTGCCGATTGCATGTTGAGATTGAAGGAAATCAGAGCCGAGAAAGAACACACCGAAGCGCTGAGACGTGCCCGTACGCCTTCGCCCTGGTGGGGCCCCTATCCCGGTTACCCTTATCGCTATTATCCACCTTACTACTGGTAAGGCTCAGGCCGTCTGTCGAAAAGGCATGATTGAGGGAGAGGGTTCGGAAACACGCACCTGCCCGGAGAGGCTATCCCTTGAACGCGATACAACGCCAAAGGCACACATCGCCTCGTCCCACTCCACGATCCATGAACCGGGCTGCCCGCCCCGGGAACGAGTAAGCGCAACCTCCCAACGCGGCGCACCGGGCAACATTTCCCTTTCGTCCACATAGGAAATGGTGCCGCTCGGTGCCGAGGCAACACGCCATCGGGTAACGGCAACACTTGCGCCTTCCGTGGCATGACCGGTAAACAGTAAAAGTGGGGTGGCAGACTCTTCCGCTGCAAGCTGCAAGCGTCTCGTCACAGCCAGATTGAGAGCGGAGGATCGCCCATCAATCTCGCCAATTACGGCCGCGAAAGCCCGACTACGCAAAGCCTCCTCCATCGTCCAGAGACAATCGGTGTCGTTTGGCGGCATGGCCAACACGAGTCGTTCCGGTCCCATTCCGAAAGCGGAAAGACCTGGTCCGTAAAGCCGGCCCATATCGAACGGCGGTCGCACTGTCTCGCACCAGAGAATGGGAAGCGATGAATTTCGACCGGAACAAAGAGCAAGCGAAACAAGAAACCCTGTCGCTGCACCTATGTCCCGGTAAGCAGACGCCGCGATTTCATGCAGCGCTCCCTTTCTTATTCCGCCATCCGGCAACAAACGGTCGATTTCAGATGCCCCGAGCGAGAAGGCGGACACACTCCCTCTCCCCCCCGTTTCATGACTGGCAATACGAGCTTTCAGTCCGGCAATGAGACGTTCTTTCTCGAGCGGCAACATAACAAATCCATTTGTTCATGATTTGTTCTAATTGTTACCGACAAACAGGTCAAGCCGGCAATCGCTTATGACAGGCGCGCCTGAAATTCTTCGCTGGAATTGGTACGAGGGAAAGGCGTGTCCGGGACGGGCACCCCAAGGAAACGGCAAAGAGGTTCCCAGCTCTCCGCCACGTCGAACACAAGCAAGCGTTCAGCAGGGATGCTGCGTTTTACTTCTGCTTCATGGCGAGCAAGCACATCGAGTACATGCGCCTGATCAGTTACGCCGCTGAAGACCTTGTCGCTGACAATGTGACGCACCATCGTCAACATATCCCGCTGAGGCCCCTCCTCCGGCAAACCGCCTGCCATGGCGGGGAAGATCGTACCCGAAATACTTTTGTACCATTGCTGCGGATCGCGGGTCGAAAGGATGACCTTCGCTTCGGGATAATGGGCCGCAAGCTCGCGCCAGAAATGACAGCTCGGCCAATCGACGCTCGCCTTGTAGCCGGAAAGCAAGCTGTCCCAATCAACGGTCTCGCCCCTCGCCGCAGAGAGCCAGACCGGCGCTTGTTCGGGGTTGGCGAATACTTCCATCATGTGATGGCAGGGCGACAACCCGAGTTGCTCAAGCGCGAACTTGAGCGAGAGAGTGCCTGTGCGACCGAAACCCGCACCGATAACCGACAGAGCCATGACGATTCTCGTGCGAGGCCTCAGGCTTGCGCAACGCCCCAATAATTGAAACCGGCAAGCCGAGGCGTGGATGGCAGATACATCGTCTGAAGATCGGCGATACGGAAACCACCCTCTTCAATTAACGACGGCATCTTGCGATTGAGATTGCAGCCGCCGAAGAGCACTTTCCATACGGGATTTATGCGATCCTGCCAGCGCGCCACATCGCTATCCGGCGCCGCACCATGCTCACAGAATACAAGCTTGCCACCCGGCTTCAGAACACGCTTCATACCTTCCAGAGCCTTCACGGGATCAGGGATCGTGCAAAGGCTGAAGGTGCAAAGAACGGTGTCGACGCTCTTGTCGTCGAGCGGGATCTGCTCACCGGGTAACCCGATGAACTCCACAGGAAAAGGAAGCTCCTGCGCACGCTCGCCCGCGAGCTTCCAGGATTCTTCGGACGGGTCGAGACCAATAACCCGGGTTACCCTCGCCGGATCGTAATAAGGAAGGTTGAGACCGGTACCGATGCCAATCTCAAGAACCGTGCCCTCCGCCATCGGCACAACCTTTTTGCGTTGATAACGGATCGGTTTGGTGCCGCAGGCACAATTGATGATATGCGGAACGACAAGACGTTCGTAGAAACCCATAGACCACCCTCCCAGGCAAAGTTGCGCTAGTATGACGTTCCTCTTCCTCTAACGCCACTCCGAAACGCCAAAACGAAGAAGCCGGTCTCCGTCTACGGGGCCGACGGTTCGACCTCGCCCCTTGAAGCCCAGCGCCGCGGCACCCAGGACCCGCTTGTCCCGAAGAACCGCCGCCTGCCGAACTGAAACGGAAAGCGCCTGCCAGACAAGCTCAGCATCGACCAGCCCTGTCGGTCCGGCAATGAAGCGGTTCTGCCATGCGAAAGCGAACAGTCTGTCCCTTGGTGACGAACCTTCGCAGATTGAGACGGTATCGGCAGAAGCATCGGCAATAGCCGCCGCTGCAAAACCCGCCATGGCAGCGCTTATCGATTGGACAGCCACGATACCCAGGGGGCCAGACGTCGGAATCGCCGATTGGTTTCCTGCCAGAGCCACACCGCCTTGGATGCCCCCTTCCAGGGCCGACACAAACTCTCCCAGCAACGGCGGCACAACGCCGCTTGCACCACCCGCTACATCCGGCTCCTGGTGGATAGCAATCACATCACCCAGCGAAACCACGATGGAATGGGCGCCCCCGCTCGCTCGCGCTGCATTGCGCATGTCTTCAAGCACCACATCGCAAATGGCACCAGGCATAGCTGCAAGCGAAGGCGGGATTCCGTTTTGAGGCAGGATCTCGCGAAACCTGACCGCCGTCTCCAACGCGATACGGCCCGCCCTCCCGCGCGGAAGCACATTCTCCTGTCCGGTAGCGAGAAGCTCCGCATCCGCGAGTACCGGACGCGAAAGATCGCGCGCAACATCCATGGCGACATCAAGCGCTTCGCGCGCGCCATCTCCTGCAGCAGCAAAGGAGAGTTTACCGGGCCAGATTTCGAAACTTTTTTCGACGAGATGGGACGTCGCAAACATCGGAACACTTACTCCACGAGATGCACTTGCGCTTCCGTATGAAACACGGATTTTTGTCCAAAGCTTGTCTTGTATCGAGATTCTATCTCGTCAATGGCATGACCTGCATCCACCGCCTCAGAGTGAACGATGATCATTATTCGCGTCGTCTCGACGGCTTCCGAAGGGCCGACAAGACACTTGCGCTCTGAAGAAGCGCAATGAAGATAACGGCAATAAATATGAAATGTCGCAAGACAAAGCCCCCTGCTCCACCTAGTTGGCAGGCTGAAAGAGGGGCTGTCCAGCGATACAGAAGATCAAGCGGCTTCGCGGATCGCAATGTCGACAACGCGGACACGTAGTCCGTCGAGTTCCGGCGTCATGACGAGCTGGCAGGAAAGGTGAGACCACTCACTGCCGTAATTCTCGTCGAGCATGTCCAGTTCATGTTCGCGCGGCGCATGCAACTTCGGCGCCCATTCCGGGGCGGCTTCGATCTGGCACCTCCGGCAGGTGCTCCCACACTCGGCGACGATGGGAAACCATGATCGCGAATGATTTCCATCACCCGCCAGCCTTCAACGGCTACAAGCTCCCGTTCGCAACCTTTGTTATCAACCAGAATGATACGCAGAACCCGTCCCAATACTCTTAGGCCACGCCGAGCTTCTTCTGAAGGCTCGTCGAGGACGTCGTGTACTGGAAGGTGACCTTTGCATCCGGATAGGCATACCGAACCGCTGCCTGCGCCATCAGCGCCGCCTCGTGGAAGCCCGAAAGAATGAGCTTCAGCTTGCCCGGATAGGTATTGATATCGCCAATGGCAAAGATACCCGGCTCACTCGTCTGGAATTTTTCGGTATCGACCGGAATAAGATTCTCATGAAGATTCAGGCCCCAGTTCGCGATCGGGCCAAGCTTCATGGTCAGACCAAAGAACGGCAGCAAGGTGTCGCATTCGATCTCGTATTCATTGCCGTCATTGCCCTTGGCTGTCACACCGGTGAGCTGACCGTTGTCGCCATGAAGGGCGGTAATCTGGCCCAGATGGAACTGCATCTTCTTCTCTTCCACCAGCGCATGCATCTTGTTGACGCTGTCAGGCGCTGCACGGAAACCGTCCCGGCGATGAATGAGCTGCATCGATTGCGCGATGGGCTGAAGATTGATCGTCCAGTCGAGCGCACTGTCGCCGCCACCGGAAATCAGCACCTTCTTGTTGCGGAAATCTTCCATCCGCTTGACTGAATAGAAGACGGACTTGCCTTCATAGGCCTCAATGCCGGGGATCGGCGGCTTCTTGGGCTGGAAGCTACCGCCGCCCGCCGCGATGACCACGACCTTCGCTTCGAAGACGAGGCCCCCATCGGTCTTCAGACGGAAGCGTCCATCTTCGAGCCGCTCCAGCTCCTCGACCATTTCGTTGTAGTGGTACTGCGGTCCGAAGGGCTCCGCCTGCTCCATCAGCCGCTCGGTGAGCTCTTGTCCGCTGACAACGGGAAGTGCGGGAATGTCATAGATCGGCTTCTCAGGATAGAGCTCAGCGCACTGCCCACCCGGCTTGTCCAGAATGTCGATAAGGTGGCACTTCATGTCCAGAAGGCCGAGCTCAAATACGGCGAAGAGCCCGCACGGTCCTGCACCGATGATCACCACGTCCGTCGAGATCGCTTCCTGAGTCATTCTCGGCCACCTGTCGTTCTTGCCCGCTCTCGGGATAAAATTACCAGACAAAGATGTGATTATTTATATTTCACAACCTATCCCGCTTATATAGGTCTCGGATGCCACAACGCCAAGCAAAAAATTGACTGTTTGACGGTGACAAAACTGCGTCCATGCCTATCTTACGCAGCGCATGCGGAGACGCAGCATGACGTCGTGCCGCTGCCCCCCTGAAGTCGCCGGAGAGTCCCAAATGGTCAAATGCAACACGATGCCGGAAGTCCGAAACGAGATCGACAGGATCGACCGTGAACTCGTGAAGCTGCTGGCGGAACGGCAGGGTTATATCGAGCAGGCAGGCGTAATCAAGGGCAAGCGCTCTGCGGTGCGTGACGAGGCGCGCATCGAGGATGTGGTGAGCAAGGTGCTCGCCGAGGCTGACAAGGCAGGTCTCGCACGCGCGATCGCGGAACCGCTATGGCGGCTTCTCATCGAGAAGTCGATCGAACATGAATTCGAGGTGTTCGACGAGAAGGAACGAACAGCCGCCAGCAGCTGAGCCAAGAGCTGAAAAGACGGCTCAGAACTGCTTTTCGGGCAGGTTCACAACGAGGCCGTCGAGTTCGTCCGTCACCTTGATCTGGCAGGACAGACGCGAGTTGTCGCGCACGTCGAAGGCGAAATCGAGCATGTCTTCTTCCATGCTCTCCGCCGGGCCGACTTTCTCTTTCCAGTCTTCCGCAACATAGACATGGCAGGTCGCGCAGGCGCAGGCGCCGCCGCAATCCGCATCGATGCCGGGAATGGAATTCTTGATGGCGCCTTCCATCACCGTCATGCCGCTCTCGACATCGATGGTGTGTTCCGTGCCGTTGTGCTCGATATAAGTGATCTTCGCCATCTTGCTTTTCTTGGTCGGAGGTTGGAAGGAGCCGGACGAGGCCGGGGCCCGAAAAGGACCGGCACATACATGCCGCAGCGCTCATTTCTTTTCAACCCCTCAATCGGGGCTCCAGGCAAAGGGCGGCTTTCCGACGCAGCGCCAGCCCAGTTGTTCCTTCATCACGGGCATCGCATAGCCTAAGTCACGCCAAGGGATCGGGAGGCGCGGAAATGGCGGACAAGCTCAACATTCTCTTCATCACGGCGGACCAGTGGCGCGGCAAATGCCTCTCCACGCTCGGCCACGAAATGGTAAAGACGCCGAACCTCGACGCGCTGGCAAAGGAAGGCGTGCTCTTCAAAAAACACTACGCAAACGCCGTCCCCTGCGCCCCCTCGCGCGCCTCGCTGCACACCGGCATGTATCTCCAGAACCACCGCTCCACATCTCGATCACGGATGACGGGCCGGTGGTCCGCCCCGCCGCGCGATATTGATCTGCTGACGGATGGATTTCACGAGATAGCACTCGGGGGATAAAGCGCGAGCCTTGCGGGGATAAACCAACGCCTCACAGGGGATAAATGACGGGTTTTTGCGGCCCACTGTCACAATTCGTGGTTTTGACGCCCTCCCCAACTGTTTGATTTCATTGGAGAATTGGGAGGCCGGGGACAAGCCGGATTCGACTGTCACCGTAACGTCATCGAACCGTTACAAATGAGGGCGATATCCCCGCTCCGCATTTTCCCGCCGCTCTTTCGGGCCGCCTCCCCTTCGCAGGCGCATGAGGGGGATATGTTGCGGCGCAGCGGAGGTAAGCGCGCTTATCCCCGGAGGCGGGGAAAAGTTCTTTCCAAAACTTGTCCCCGGTTCTGACGCCGCCCTCTCACCCTTCCCTCTCCCCTCCGAGGAGAGAGTGATTCAGGCACCAGCGAGGATCGGGTGAGGGGCGACACTTCTCTTTATATACAGCCCTTGCCACCCTCCCCTTTCTCCGGCACTGCTTTTCCCGTGACGTGAGGGAGAATGCCGGTGGTGGGGACCAGTGAAATCGATGCAGTCGTAATCGGCGCAGGCGTGGTGGGGCTTGCCTGTGCCCGCGCGCTCGCACGAGCAGGCCACGAGACGGTGGTGCTGGAGCGGCATGGCGCCATCGGCACGGAAGTCTCCGCACGAAACAGCGAGGTGATCCATGCCGGCATCTATTATCCGAAGGACAGCCTCAAGGCGCGGCTCTGCGTGGACGGTCGCGAGATGCTTTACGACTATCTCGACGCCCACAACCTCCCTCACCGCAAATGCGGCAAGCTGATCGTCGCGACGGAAGAAGCGCAGACTGACGAGCTGCAAGCCATCGCAACGCGCGCAAAGGCGAATGGCGTCACCGATCTGCGCGAACTGACAGGCGCACAGGCGCGCGAGATGGAACCGGCGCTGCGCGCAGAGGCCGCGCTGCTCTCGCCCTCGACCGGCATTCTGGATGCGCATTCTTATATGTTGAGCCTGCAAGGCGAGTTCGAGGATCGAGGCGGCATGATCGCCTTTCACGCGGCGGCGGCGCGGGTGACGCGCGAGGGCAATGCCTTCGTCGTCCATGTGGGAGGCGCGGAGCCAGTGACACTCCGTACACGGATTATTATCAATGCGGGCGGGCTATGGGCACCCGCGCTCGCCGCGCGGATCGAAGGGCTCGATGCCTCACATGTGCCGGTGCCGCATTTCGCCAAGGGAAATTATTTTGCGCTGACGGGCCGCGCCCCCTTCTCCCGCCTGATCTATCCCGTGCCGGAGGCAGCCGGGCTTGGCGTTCACCTGACGCTCGATATGGGCGGCCAGGCGCGCTTCGGCCCCGATGTCGAATGGATCGATGTGGCAGACGGCGAGGAACCCGATTATGCGGTGAAGCCGGAACGCGGCGAGAGGTTCTATGCCGCCGTGCGCCGCTACTGGCCGGGATTGAAAGACGGTACGCTGGCACCCGCCTATTCCGGCGTACGGCCGAAAGTGAACAGACCGGACGAAACGGCGGCGGACTTCATGATTTCAGGGCCGGGGGAACACGGGGTGCCGGGCCTCGTCAATCTCTTTGGGATCGAGAGCCCGGGGCTCACGGCGTCTCTTGCGATTGCGGAGATGGTTGCGGGGATGGTGAGGGGGTAGGCCTGCCCTGCCTTTTAATCGGCATGATTCACCCGCCGTGACTTCAAGGAAGGGCGGGCCATGACGAAGTTTATTCTGTAGACAGAAGAAAATACCACGTCATCCCGGCGCTTGTTGCCGGAACCCAATCCACGCATCCGCAAGAACAAAAGCTAATGGGCCCGGGAATAAATCCCGGGATGACACTTTTCTTTTTGGCTAGTTCGGAGATGCAGATCAGCCACTGCGAAGCAATGGGGACCTCTGTCCTCACGCTTCGGTGAAGCTGTCGATGAAAGCATTGACGGCGGCGGTCGCTTCACGGATACGCGCCATGACGCTATCGCGTGCGGCAAGCGCGGTCGCCTCCGCTTCTTCGGCGAGTTCGGCAAGTGCCCAGGCGCCAAGGCCGCGGGCAGAGCCCTTCAGGCTGTGCGCGGCATTCTTCCACTCCGTCTCGTCGGCAGCGCTGTCGAGACGCGCGAGATAGAGATCGGCCTGCGTGCGGAAAAGACCGAGCAGCTCGTTTTCCAGCGAACGGTTGCCGAGCGTGTATTTGGAGAGGTGAACGAGATCGATCGCGCGATCGCCGCCGCAAGGCATACCGCTTGAGACAGGCTCGCTCTCCATCTGCTTTGCAAGGCCGGTGGGTTTCATACCGCGACTCCGTCACTGAACGCTTCGATATGAAAGCTTAACCGCGAAGGCATACCGATTGGTTAAGCCCTGCCCGCCCCTTCTCCGACAAGCAAAAACGGGCAATTCCCGCAGGAAGCGCAGATTGAAGTTATGGTTAACAAACGGTAGAATGATCTGACACGGGGCATGGAAGAACCTCATGAAACAGGCCCCCGCTGCCCCGGATGAAGCCCCTCAATTTGCCCCCGGCATCCCCCCCTATGCACGGGGGCTTCCTTTGCTTGCGCAAAGCCCCCGCAAACATGCCCGCGCAAGTATGGTTGACGCCTCCCCGGGCATCCGACAACTTGGAAGGCCGGCATTGATGCAAAGGCCGGGAAGGCCCGAAAGATGCCCGTGAAAAACCATGAAAAACCCATGAAAAACAACGATATGTCTCCTTCCGGGACGCCGAGCGAAACCACGGACGAGACGGTGGCCGGGAAGCCGGACCCCGGCAGGAACCTGCCCGTACGCGCCGCGAACGAAGACAGCGAGGCGGGCGGCGCGCTCTACCGGATGATCGCGCGCAAACCGGGCAAGGGCATTCCCGTGGCTGCTGCGCTGGCGAGCCTGACATGGGCAGGCGCGGTGGCGGCTTTTCTCTGGGGCCGCTATGGCGCTGATGGTATCGCGGCGCTTGGCGACTTCGAGACCGGTGTGATCGCGGCGGCGGTAGCAGGCCCCCTCCTCCTTATATGGATGCTCGCCTGGACGATCTGGCGCGGGCAGGAAATGAAACTCATGTCGGAGGCACTTGCCCGCACGGCAATCCGCCTGTCCGACCCGGAAGATTTCGCGACCGACCAGATCACCACGATCTCCACCGCCGTGAGGCGCGAACTCGACACGATGCGCGAGGGGCTCGACGCCGCGCTGAAGCAGGCGGGCGAACTGAAGGAACTGGTGGAGCGCGAGGTCGAGGAAATCGACCGTGGCTCGGGCCGCGCCGAATTCCGCACACGGACGATGGAGGAACTTCTCGCCCGCCACAAGGAGAGCCTTGAGGAAATAAGCCGGACGCTCGGCACGGAAAGCGACACCATATCGCGCGCGATCCGCGAACAGGTGGACGCCATGCGCGGAATCGCCGGCAAGGCGGGCGACGACCTCGACGCGGCAGGCAAGCGCATGGCCGAACAGACGGAAGCGCTGTCGCGTACCAGCGAGGCAGCGCGCACGAGCGCCGACCAGACGGCGGCGATGCTCGACCGGCAATCCTCACGCCTCGAAGTCGTGGCAGAGACAGCGCTCTCG